>OCZT010002147.1_pt1 | contig 20415 bp, 14 predicted proteins | sample 1539031 | NCBI WGS metagenome assembly OCZT01 (sample SAMEA3539308, study PRJEB22396) | soil metagenome | biome: tundra; feature: field; material: soil | place: USA | collected 2010-05 | depth 0.15 m | reverse complement strand
GTCTCGGGCGAAGGATGGCTCGCCGTCGGCGATGCGGGCGGGTTGGTCGATCCCATCACGGGCGAGGGCCTCTATTACGCCATGCGTTCGGGCGACCTGGCCAGCCGCGTGGTGATCGACGACGCGCACGGCATCGCCGAAAAAGCCGCGGCGTATAAAGCGATCCTGGCGCGCGAATTTGCGCTGGATCTGGAATTCGCCGCGACGCTCGCCAAGCGGGTCTTCCTCGGCAGCTTCCTGTTCAACTCCGTTCCCGCGCGCATGGTGCAGTATATTCGCAGCAGTCCGCGATTCCGCGCGCTGATGCAGGATCTGTTCGCCGGCACGCAGCCGTACGGCGAATTAAAGAGCCGCCTGCTTCGCAACCTGAACGGCACGCTTCAGGAAGTACTCATGAATTTCTTTCTCAATCGAGTGATCCCCGAAAATTCCCGCGTCGTTCTATGAAGACCTCAAAATCCGAAGAGTGGTTTCAAAGGGCGCAGGCCACCATTCCCGGCGGCGTCAACTCGCCGGTGCGCGCGTTTCGGGGCGTCGGCGGATCGCCTCTGTTCATCGCGCGCGGCGAAGGCTCGCGTCTGTTCGACGCGGACGGCAATTCGTATATCGATTACGTCTGCTCCTGGGGACCGCTGATTTTGGGCCATCGTCCCGCGCCGGTGATCGAAGCGCTCCAGCGCGTGCTGGAGATCGGCACCAGCTTCGGCGCTCCCACCGGCCAGGAAGTCGAGCTCGCCGAACTGATCGCGCAGGTGGTTCCGTCGATGGAGATGGTGCGTCTCGTCAACTCGGGCACTGAAGCCACGATGAGCGCGCTGCGCGTGGCGCGAGGTTTTACCGGACGCGATCTGACCGTGAAGTTCGAAGGCTGCTATCACGGGCACGTCGATTCGCTGCTGGTCAAGGCCGGATCGGGCATGGCGACGCTGGGCATCGCCGATACCGCGGGAGTGCCTGCTTCGTTCGCCGCGACCACGATCGCGCTGCCCTATAATTCCATCGCCGCTGTCGAGCAGACGTTCGCCGCCCATGGCGACAAGATTGCCGCAGTGATCGTTGAGCCTGTAGTTGGCAACATGGGCTGCGTCCCGCCCCTGCCTGGATTCCTGGAGGCTCTTCGCGAGTTGACCGCCAGTCACGGCGCGCTGCTGATTTTCGACGAAGTGATGACCGGCTTTCGCGTCGCGCTGGGCGGCGCGCAGCAGCGTTTCGGCATTCATCCCGATATGACGACCATCGGCAAGATTATCGGCGGAGGTTTGCCGATGGCTGCGTATGGCGGCCGCGCCGACATCATGAAGAAGGTTGCGCCGGTCGGGCCGATTTACCAGGCAGGAACGTTGTCCGGAAATCCGCTCGCGGTTGCCGCCGGCCTTGCGATGTTGCGCTATCTGGTCGCGCATCCTGAGGTGTACGGAATTCTCGAGGCGCGCGGCGCGCAGCTAACGGCGTGGGTTCCGCCCGGAGTCACCGTGAATCGCGTCGGCTCCATGTTCACGTTCTTTTTCACGCCCGATCCCGTGACCGATTGGACCTCGGCCGAGCGCAGCGACAAGACTCGATTCGCGAAACTGTTCCACTTCATGCTGGAACGCGGCGTTTATCTCGCGCCCTCTCAGTTTGAGGCCGGATTCATTTCCGCCGTCCATAGCGAAGACGATATTCGCCACACGGTGGACGCGATGAAAGAATTTTTCGAAGCCTGAATCGTCACAGGTGTGCTCGGTCTGGCCATTGAAATGCGTTGGCCCATTTCATGAAAAGCCTCATTCTTGGCGCGGCGCTGCTGTTCGCTCAATCAGAGGTGCAGACAACAGTCATCCGCTCGGTAAAATTTGAAAACTTCAAAGGTGTTTCCATGGACCAGGTCATGCATCGCCTGAAAGACCGTGGAGTTCGCGTCATCGTGGAGCAGCTCTACGAACCTGAACAAGTGGCGTCGGCGCGCCAGGTTTTACATGAGTTGCTGGAAGAAAAAGGCCGCCGCGGGATGGAAGTGACCTCAACCGTAAGGCAGATCCCTCCGCGTTCGGTGGAGGTTACGTTTAAAGCCGTCAAAAATTAGTTTTTCCAAGCGTCTGTCCGCATGCTCACGCATGGCGGTTCCACGGAACCGCGACCGTCAGGGAGCGGACAGACGGAAAACTGCCGGCGGCACAACTGTGCCTAGCTGACCCCTCGCCGCTTGCGCACTTCGTCGAGCCATACGGCGAGAATGATCACCGTGCCGATGATGATTGGCTGCCAATAGGGATTGATGCCCAGCAGATCGCTGCCGTCGGAGAGCAGGCCCATAATGAACGCTCCGATCAGCGTACCGAGCACGGTGCCTTCTCCGCCGCGCAGGCTTCCTCCGCCGATCACCACCGCGGCGATGGCTTGCAACTCGTATCCCTGGCCGGCGGTCGGCTGTCCGCTCATCAGGCGCGAAGCTTCGATCATGCCTGAGAGTCCCGTCAAGCCGCCGGCAATCGCATACACCGAGGTGATGTTGAATGCTACGGGAATGCCCGCATAAAACGCCGCATCCGGATTGCTGCCGATCGAGAACGCGTAGCGCCCCAGGCGCGTATGTTCCAGCACGACGTGCATCGCGCCCGCGCACACCAGTAGGATCCACAGCACGATCGGCACGCCGAACATGTCCGTGCCGGATCCCAGCACGGCGAACTTCAAAGGGATTTCGTGAACCGGAAGCCCGTTCGAGATCAGCAGCGTGACGCCGCGATAAATTCCCATCGTGCCCAGCGTGACGATGAACGGATTCACTTTGAGGCGCGTGATCAGCACGCCGTTCAGCAATCCGCACATCGTGCCCGCGGCGATGCCGATGGCGATGGCGACGGGAATCGCGTGGCCTTTCTGCAACGCAAGCGTGCCCATGAATCCGCCGAAGGCGAGGATGGAGCCGACGGAAAGATCGATGCCGCCGGAAATAATGATCAGCGTCATGCCCAGCGCCATGATGTTGATGACCGTCGTCTGGCGAATGACGGTGGAAAGATTCGGCCCGGTCAAAAAATGCGGCGAAGCAATGGCGAGGCCGATGAATAACGCGACCAGTGTTCCGAACGGCAGCAGACGCTGAATCACTGCGCGACCTTTTCTTCAAACGCGGCCAGGCGCAAAATATCTTCCTGCGAGGCTCCGCGAGGCAGTTCGCCGGCGAGGCTCCCCTGCCGCATCACCAGAATGCGATCGGCGACGGCCTGGATCTCCGCCATCTCCGAGCTCATCATCACGATCGCCGCGCCGGATCGCGCCAACTGGTCCATGGTTTCGAAAACCTCCATTTTTGCGCCGACGTCGATGCCGCGCGTCGGCTCGTCGAACAGGATGACGCGAGCGCCGGTCACCAGCCATTTCGCGATCACCACTTTTTGCTGATTGCCTCCGCTCAAGCGGCGCGCGAGTTGTGAAGGGGAATCGTATTTCAGGCGCAGCCGCTTCCCTTGTTCGATGGTAAGCAGGCGCTCGCTGCGCAGCTTGAGGAATCCCATGTTGCTGACCGCGCCGAGGCTGGCCATCGTCACGTTTTGCGCGATGCTCAGGTTGATGGCGAGCCCGGTGCGCTGGCGATCCTCCGGAACCAGCGCAATTCCGGCGTGAACCGCATCGCGAGGGCTGCGGATGCGCACTGTCTTTCCCCCTACCTGCACCTCGCCCGCGTCGATGGGATCGACTCCGAACAAAGCCCGGCACAACTCCGTGCGTCCCGCGCCGATCAGGCCGGCCATGCCGACGATCTCTCCGGCGCGTACGGTGAAACTGATGTCTTTGAGCAGCGGTTCACTGGTGAGCCCCTTCACGCGCAGCATTTCTTCGCCCGGCGGCAACGGCTCGCGGGTGTAGAGCGAGTTCACCGCGCGGCCGACCATGTACTGGATCAGTTGGTCAGTGGTGAGATCGCAGAGCATACACGAATGCACCGTTTCGCCGTCGCGCAAAACCGTGACCCGGTCGCCGATGGCGCGCAACTCTTCCAGGCGGTGCGTAATGTAGATCACGCCCACTTCGCGCAGGCGCAGTTCCTGAACGATGCGAAAAACTTCGCGCGTTTCCGATTCGGTGAGCGAAGAGGTCGGTTCGTCGAAAATCAACAGGCTGGACCCTTGTTGCACGGCGCGGCAGATCTCGACCATCTGCTTACCCGCCGGGCTCAGCTTGCCGACCATCGCCTCCGCCTGCAACGGGAACGTGTGCCGCTCAATGAGGCGCCTCGCGCGCCCTTCAATATCGCGGCGGTTGATCCATCCCAGCGGATGACGGTCTTCGCGTCCCAGAAAAATATTTTCAGCGACCGAAAGATGCGGCGCCAGCAGCGATTCCTGATGGACCATCGCGATTCCGCTGGCGGCGGATTCGGCTGGGTTGCGAAAGCGGACCGACTGGCCGCGGAACCGCATCTCACCCGCATCGGGAGAAATCATGCCGGCGACGATCTTCATCAGCGTCGACTTGCCGGCGCCGTTCTCGCCCATCAGCAGATGGACCTCGCCCGCTTTAACGGTACAGGTCCCGTTTTTGAGGGCGGTTACACCGCCGAAACGCTTTTGAATGCAATCGAGTTCAAGAAGCAAACTAAATCAGTTTACTCCATCGGGTCACGTTATTCCGGTTCTTCCGGCAAATCGTCCACGCGATTTTCGAAACGCGTGTACTGGCCGAGGAATCGAAGAGGCACGGTTCCGATGGGACCGTTACGCTGCTTGGCGATAATCAGATCGGCCAGACCCTTCACATCTTCGCGGTCTCTCTTGTAAACTTCTTCGCGAAAAATGAAGGCGACAAGGTCCGCGTCCTGTTCAATCGAACCGGAGTCGCGAAGATCGCTCAATTGCGGCTTGTGATCGCCGACGCGCGTTTCCGATGCTCGGCTCAACTGCGAAAGGACCAGGAACGGCACGTTCAGATCCTTCGCCATCAGCTTCAGGCCTCGCGAAATGGCGCTGACTTCCTGGTTGCGATTTTCCGATCGCCCGCGGCTGCTCATCAACTGGAGGTAATCGATGACCACCAGGCTCAAACCTTCATTGCTCTGCATGCGGCGAAGCTTCGCGTGCACGTCCATGAGATGCACGCCCGGAGTGTCGTCTAGAAACATTGGCGATTCTGTCAAGTCGGCCAATGCGAACTGGAGTTTCCGGCGTTCATCGGAGTTCAGAAATCCAGCACGAAACTTGTGCTGATCGACGCGGGCGGCGGAGCATACCAGTCGGTTCAGCAGGCTCGACGACGACATTTCGAGCGAGAATACAGCGACCGGCTTGCGCATTTTGGGATGCGTCGCCACATGCTGCGCGATGTTCAGCGCAAGCGCCGTCTTGCCCATGGAGGGACGGGCCGCCAGGATGATCAGTTCGCCGCCGTGCAGGCCGCCGGTCATTTCATCGAACTTCGTGAAGCCGGTGCTAAGACCTTTGATGCGCTGCGTCGGATCGAGAAACGCGTTGATGCCGCCGGGGAAGGTCGCGATCACGTCGTTCGGCGAAATGAGCTGCTCGCCCGCGCGGCCTTCGCCCAGTTTCAGCAGCGATTCCTCGGCGCCCGATAAAATATCGTCCGGCTCATCCTCGCCCAGCAGGCAGCGGTTGATGACTTTCTGCGCGGCGAAGATCAGCTTGCGCAGCGTCGCCTTGTCCTTGACGATGCGGATGTAGCTTTCCAGATTCGAGATCTCGGGCAGGCCGTCGTCGAGCGAGACGAGATACCCGAGGCCGTCCACCGATTCGAGTTGGCCCTGTTTCATCAGCTCATTGGCGACGGTGACGCGGTCCAGCTGTTCGCCGCGATCGTACAGGTCCTTCATGCGGGCGAAAATGCGGCGGTGTTTTTCCAGGCTGAAGTCGTCCGGCTCAACCGCGCCCGCCACCTGCAGGTAGACGGTATCGTTCAGCAGGATCGAGCCGAGCACAAAACGCTCGGCATCGAGATTCGCAGGTAGACCTTTTTCGTACGCCAGTTCAGTCGATGTCATGAGGACCGTACCACCATATCGGGTTCATCGTCGCGTAACAATCAACTTTTTGAGCCCTTGTATGCCGCAGTTAGCCTCTGCAAATTCCTGTGGGAAACCTGTGACGCGGATCCTCGCCCTATCGCGATGATCCGAAAGGACGCAGACGCGTTTTCCTCAAAACAGAAACTCTCTATATTGTTTTATAGCAAAAACGGGCTATTGTTTGGTGGTTGTGGTTGCCTTGGTCGCCGGAGCCTTCGTCGCGGTCGTCGACTTCGTCGCCGCGGGGGCCGGTGGCGTCAAAGGAACGATCACGGCCGTCTTGATGCTGTCGACCTTGGGCATGTTTTTAAGGATCCAGGGCTTGCCGAGTTGCTGGAGCGCGCCCTGATCGGGGCTGCCGCCGTAGCCGGAGTAGAACTTGTCGACGACTTCCATCCCCTCGATCACTTCGCCGAAGGGAGAGAAACCCTGCGGATCGAGATTGGCGGAATTGTCCGCATAATTGATGAATAGCTGCGTGGTTCGCGTATTTGGACCGGCCGTGGCGAACGTCAGGAAGCCGCGCACATTCTTTTGCTTCACCGGATCGTCTTTCAGGTTTTGAGCATTCCATACCTTCGACACGTTGGGGTCGGGGCTGATGCCGAACTGGGCCATAAATCCCGGAATCACCCGGAAGAATGCGCAGCCATCGAAGAACTTGCCGCGCACCAGATTGTAGAAACGATCCGCGCCCAGGGGCGCCCAGGCGCGCGTCACCTGAACGACGAAGTCGCCTTGCGTGGTCGTGAATTTCGCTTTGTAAACCGCGGGTGCTATCGCCTTGAGCGTGGAAGGATCGAGCAGATTGCGGACGGGTGCCGCTGCTTTCGCGGGCGTCGTGGACTTGGCCGCCGTGGTCGACTTGGTCTGCGCAAACGAAGCGCCGCACACAAACATGATGGTCAGAAACTGTTTCATAGGAACTCTTCTATAATATCATCGGCGCGTGAATTTAAACTCATGGAGGTCCATGCGGACCTTGCCGCCGCGGAAGGCGACTCCCTCGGATTTCAGGCGCAGTTGCTGGTCGAGGCCGGCGCTTCCGGGGAGGAGAATTTTCCCCGCGGAGCCCAGCACGCGATGCCAGGGCAGCCGGCCGTCGGTTCCGCGCAGCGCCCACGCCACCTGCCTGGCCGCGCCGGGAAATCCAGCCGCTTTCGCGACCTCGCCGTAGGTGGCGACTTTTGCTCGTGGGATTTTCCGGATGACCGCTTTCATCTCATCGAACATACCAGAGAGATTATCGCCTGTCAGCACTCGTCAGATGTGGCGCACGCACTCGTGCGTGCCGTGTCGAGACTCGTCTCGACACCTCTGCCTGCTAACAGGACGATGGCCGGGCGTCGACAGAAGTGTCGACGCGGCACGCAGGAGTGCGTGCGCCACAAAGAGAATCAACGTTGAGATAATATCGATTCTGTTTGAGGCACTACACTAGAACGATATATTCACGATTCGGTCCCCTCCAGCCTCGGCGCGCACCATCACGTGCAGGTCGTTGCGGGCGTCGTCGTGCCACCACATTCCGGGCTTCAGAGCAGACCGTTGGCGAACGGGTTGATAGGTCGTCGTGCCTTCCTGGACGTTGGCCGGGCGATCGGTGTGATGGATCACCCACTCATAGGTTCGCGAGATTTGCGACTGAATTTCGACGCGCGTGAAATCGCCGGCCGGCGCGGCGTGGAATTGCGAATTTTCGCGCTTGTCGGATTCCCAGAGAAAAAATTCTCCACCGAGGGCAGGAAAGTAGTGAAGCTCCATTACATTCTTCGCGGCCAGTGGAAGAAGCGTGCCATTGCGGGCGAACGTGGGCACCTGTCCGGGAGGGGCTTCGACTTCGACAGTCTGATTCCCTTTGTAGACGGCGTTCGTGCGCAGGTCCGTCCAGGTGCCGCGAGGTAGTTTTAGTTCGCGGCGCGGTCCGGGAGCGACCACCGGAGCGAGCAGCACTTCGTCGCCCAACATGAAGACGCCGGGCTGCGGCGCGAGGTCCTTGTCCCGGGAAAATTCGACGGGGAAAGGCCGGATCAGCGGATATCCGCGATCGTAAGCCTCGCGCAGATAAGTCGACAAATAGGGCGCCCATCGTTCGCGCATATCAAAGTGGAGGATGTTTTTATCGCCATAAAGTAGTGGAAGTGTCTCCGCCAGATCCGCCGCGCGCCTCGCGATTTCGCCTCGTGAAAAGCTGAACGTGGAAACATCCAGCGCGGGATAAAGCACCGCCGACAAGCTCCACTGGTCGAGTGTTCGGACCAGTTGCGACAGCGCCTCCCAGGACTCGAGAGGCGTATTCGGCAGCGGCGATGCTGCCACCGGCAACAGGTCGGAGGACCGGACATAAAGAGACTGCGCGGTGACTTCGGTTCTGCCGGTGACGGCCTGATGCTGTTCGAAAATCTCCTTGGGCGTCGGTCCGTAATAAAAACTCGCCTCCATGGAACGCGCCGCGGGCGCATCGACCACGCCTTGATGGAGATTGAATGTCAACTGGCGCGGAGCGCGGACGAAGATGCCATAGCCGGTGGCGAAGAAAAACCTCTGCGAATCGCCAGGACCGGCCAGGCCGAAGGTTCTGCCGGGCGCGGTAATATGCAGCGCGAGGCCGCCCGCCGAGGGTTCGATGGCGAGATACGTGACGGTTTCGTCATTTGCACTGACGCGGAGTATCGCGGTGGTTTTTTCGATCTCGATCGAGAGATGGCGGCCGCGTAATTTCAGGCTGGTGCGGGAGTCTTCAAATTGGGGAACCACCGGATCATGCGCGATCTTCGGAAGGACCGGCAGCGAAGTAGCGCCGCGCGAGAAGCGGAAGGCGGTCTCGCTGATATATTCGACTTCCGCCACCCCGTCGTCCAGCTGAAGAGTGAGTTTACCGTTGTTCCAATCGCGCGAGAGCACTCCGGCTTGCGCGGTGGAAACGGCGATCAAAAGAATCGCTGCTCGCATATTCATGGTCTGCTCTAGCTGACGAGAACGATAGTTTCCTGTTTTTCGCCAGTGACGCGGGCGCTCTCTTCGTCGACGTAGACGTTGACCTCGCTGCGGACGCCGAACTCCGGGAGGTAGATGCCGGGCTCGACCGAGAAACAGGTTCCGGGAATCACTTTTCGTTCATCGTGCGTTTCGAGATTGTCCATATTCGCGCCGGTGCCATGCACCTCCGTTCCGATGGAGTGGCCGGTGCGATGGAAAAAATATTCGGCGAATCCCTGGTCTCGAATAAAGCCGCGGGCGGCATCGTCTACTTCGTAGCCGCACAGCTCGCGCTTCGAGGCCACCGCATCCTGAGCGCATCGAATGGCGCGGTCGCGCGCTTCGCGGACCACGTTGAACACGTGCTCCATCGCGGAGGGAGGCTGCTGGCCGCAGAAGCCCATCCATGTGATGTCGTAGTAGACCGCGTCGGGCTGATTGAGCTTGGCCCACATGTCGATGAGGACGATGTCGCCCTTCTTAATCGTGGAAGAAGAATCCTGCTTGGGCTCGTAATGAGGATTTGATGCATTCGCGTTCACGGCGACGTCTGGGCCGTGGTCGGCGAAAAGTCCTTCTTCGCGAAAGCGGGTGGCAATGAACTGCTGGATGTCCCATTCCGTGACATGCTCCGAGGCACGAAGCTTCTCGCCGATCCGTTCAAAGGCCTCGCGGCGAACGCGATCGATGCGGCGGCCGGCTTCGAGATGCCCTTCAAACTGCGCCTGGGACCAGCGCGCCTCGAAATACTGCACCAGGTTCGCCGAGGTCGCGATTTCGACGCCGAGGCTGCGAACCAGTTCGATGGTCCCCGCATCGACCATGGCGACGTAAGGGACAGCGCAGTTGGGCGAATACTGCATCGCAATGCGCTTCGACGAGCCGAGCAGATTGCGAATCCCATCGACCATTTCGTTCCAGCCCGCGTAACCGGACATGATTCCGGGAAGCTCGGCCAGCGTCTGGGCCTCGATTTTATGCACCAGGCCGCGAGGCTCGCCATGGGCGGGAACGAAATAATACCAGCGGCGGGTGAGCATGGAGCCCGGGGCGAACCTCAGAACTCGATAGGCCAGAGGATCGCGGCGGTGATGGTCGAAAAACAGCCAGCCGTCGAGACCTTCTTCTCTTAATGCAGTTTGAATGTCGGCAAGATTCATGATTTCTACTCAAAGAATGGACGGAGTTTTTCGTAGGATGGTTTCACCGTAGCGTAGCTGACGATGATCAGGCTCAGCACAGACGCGGCCAGCGCGGGATAGACCGCATCGACATCCTTTTGAAAACCCAATTGCGACTGGGCTAGATTCCACCCTACGGTCACGACAGTTCCCAAGATGATTGATGTAATCGCGGCAGCGGTAGTCGCGCGCTTCCAGAAAAATACGGCGAGCACGACGGGAGTGACCGCCGCGCCGTAAATCGTGTAGGCGTACAGCGAGGCCTTAAGGACGGACTCGAATTGCGTGGCTTGCAACAGTGCGAACAGGCCGAGTCCAATGACAAGCAGGCGCGAAACGATAAGCATCTGGCGTTCCGAGGCGTTGCGATTGATGAAGCGTCCGTAGACGTCGTGAATGAGATTCGTCGCCGGGGAGAAAAGATAATTGTTCGCCGTGGAGATGACCTTCGCGAAAATTCCGCCCAACAGGATGGCGCCGAGGATCACGGGCAACCCTTTTCGCGCGGTCAACGGAATGATCTCGCGAGGGGCTTCGGTGTGAAACTTCGAGCTGCCGATCACCGCGACCATGATCAGCATCGTTTCGAGAAACAATGTCCCGACGATCCAGCCGGCGACGGCGTATTTCGCGTCTTTTTCGGATCGCGCGGAAAAAAACTTCTGATACATGCCCTGGTTGCCGACCAGAAGCAACATGGTCGGAATCAGAAAACCGAGCGCTTTCGACAGGCCGACATCGCCGAGCAGAGTGAAATGGCTGGCAGGCAGCGTGCGCCGCACTTCGCTCCAGCCGCCGGCGTCGGAGAGGATCAGCGGGACGGCAATGGTGACGATGATGGTGACCAATCCGCCGATGACAAGATCGAGATACGCGATGGAGGCCATGCCGGCCGCCGCGGTGAACACGATCACGAATCCGGCGATGATATACATTCCAATCGCTCGCGGCAAGTCGGGGAAAATCAAATGCAGAATATCGCCACCGCCTTTGAACTGGTAACTGACGATGACGGTGTAGGAGACGACGATGGCGATGGTCGCCATCACGCGCGCGGTGGCGTTGTAGCGGGCTTCCAAAAGGTCGGGGACGGTGAACTGCGCGAAGCGGCGCGCGCGGCCGGCAATCAGGGCGATGACGAGTAATCCGAGCCAGCCTCCGGCGGGCTGCCAGAGCGCGACGAAGCCGTTCTTATACGCGTTTTCGCCGCCGCCGAGCAGGCTTCCCGCCCCGATCCACGAACTGAGCAGCGTGAACACCAGAACGGGCCACGGCAGCTTGCGCCCGGCGACGAGGAAGTCGTTACCGGTGCGGACGGAGAGCGTTTTCGCGATGGTGACGCCGCACAGGATCGCCACTACGATGCCTAGAACGATTGCGTAAATCATGCAGATATTCGGCGCCAGTTCACTTTCGTTTTGAAATTCGCCAAGCCTGCCACATCGCGCGCGTCGGTGACGGAAAAAGAAAGTACGTCGTCCAGCCAGTCCTGACTGTAGCCTTCACGGTGCTGCGTGGCAACCGTCAGTGTATAGTCTTGCCGGGTGAGCAGGCAATCGAAGGTGAACTCGACTTCGAACATTTCCCCCGCCGGAATGTTGCCCAGGTCGACGCCTTCTATGCGCGTGTTGGTGCCGAATACGTCGATTCCGAGACGGTTGCGGATGAGCAAGCCGACCACCGGATCCTCGATGTCGCGCCGGGCGATGGCGCGGACACGAATGCTGACGGTTTCGTGAGGTTCGAGATTTCTGGTCGACTCGCCACGTGCGTTGATGAGGTCCGCACTGACAATTTCACTGGCTCCGTCGCCGTGGCGAAAACTTGCGCCGGCCTTGGGCAGATCGCCGCGCGGCTCGTCGCGCTCCTGCCGTTCGAGCACCAGGCCGACGTAGCGGTTCACCACTTCGCTGGGATTGCCGAAGGCGGCGACGCGTCCTTCGATCATCAGCGCGGCGCGGTCGGAAAGACGCTTGACGAGTCCGAGATCGTGAGAAACGAACAGGACGGTGACCTTGCGTTCCTTGAGCTCCACGAACTTCTTGATGCAACGGTTGGCGAAGATCGCGTCGCCGACGGCGAGCGCTTCGTCCACAATCAAAATTTCGGGATCGACGTGAATCGCCGTGGAGAACGCGAGGCGAACGTACATCCCGGTGGAATATTCTTTCACCGGCCGATCCATAAACGCCCCGATTTCGGCGAAGCGTTCGATCGCCGGAAACACGCGTTCCATGTCCTGCCGCGTGATGCCGAGGATTTCTCCATTCAGGAAGACGTTTTCACGACCCGTGAATTCAGGGTTGAAGCCGGCGCCCAATTCGAGCAGCGCCGCGATTCGACCGCGCGCGACTACCCGACCGCGGGTTGGCTCCAGGATGCCGCTGACGATCTGAAGAAGAGTGCTCTTGCCGCTGCCATTGGGGCCGATGACGCCAAGCACCTCACCTCGTTCGACGTTGAGAGATACATCGCGAAGAGCCCAAAAGTCCTTGGGCGCGGCATGACTGGAGAAGGGAAGAAGTTCAATCAGCCGGTCGGCCGGCCGCCGGTATAAACGATAAACTTTGGAGACGTTCTGAACCTGCAACATGCGAGCGCGGGTGCGCTCTTGAGTGTATCAGTTGCCCATCCTGATGCTGCGCCGGAAGCTCTCGGGAAGAGGAGTCGCATAACCGATGAGACAGTATTGGTCAAGGGCGAACAGCACGACGCTTTCGAGTCCTTTACCCTCGGCCATGGGCACTTCCTTCAGCCACGCCGTGGTGGAATCGCCGACGCCTACCAGATGGCTTCGCTGAGACGCGGGGAAACCCAGCGAGGCGCCAAAGTCGATGGAGGCCTGAGATTGATTGAGGTTGCGGCCGAGCGTGTATCCGAAACACTCGGTCTTGAGGATCGTTAAAGCGGCCGGCGTCCAGGCGGCCGGCGGAAAATTGAAAGCGGCGTTGAACGCGGTTGCGTTGACATCGGTGGGGTAGAGAACCTCGAAACGACAGGAAGGCTGTGTCGCCCGCACGTACGTCATGATCGATGCGGTGAAATTTCCGAGCACCGTCCGCAGGAACGCGATTTCGTCCGGGTATGCGGTGGGATCTGCGGTGTTCGTGGTGAACGCGGTCATCGCGCGTCCATAATCGGCCAGAAATTGCGCTTGCGTCCACGCGTCGTAGAAAGGCATTCCGGAAAACGCAACATACTGCGGATCCGTCGGGAAGAATCCGTTGTTGGGGAAATACCACCACTGCACTTCGCCGAATTGCAGGAACGGAGTGAGTCCCGCCGCCGCCTGTATGCCCGCCATTTCCGCATACACTTCCTGCCAGAAGGCAAGACTGGTAGGCGAGAAGTTGGTTTGGAGCGAAGGAGTCGCCAACAGAATCGGGTCGCCGGCCGGCCCTTCCTGCGCGATTCCGGCGGAAGTCGACGGGTCGCCGTTGCCGAGTTCCATGCTGAACGACGCGGCCATATCGACGCCGTAACCGTGCAGGGCAGTAAAGAAGCTGAGGCTCCAGTCGCGAACGGCGCGGTTCAACCGCGGTGAAGCCGTCAGGTCCGTGCGCCAGTTGCCATTGGTCCCGCCTGTGAAGGTTCCGCTGGTCGTCGCGGTCAGACCCGGCATGTTGGTGGGCACCGCTGCGAGTGTGTAATTGTTTCCAGCCGCGCCGATCAGCAGAGAAGTGATTGTCAGGACGCTGCCCGAGTAGCTTGCCCAAATCCCGGTTGATCCATCGTTGATGGCTTGCGCAAATGCGATCGCCAGCGTTTGCGGAGTGTCGCCCGGGTGCATGACCTTGGTGAAGACGGTGGTGAGGGACGATCCGACCGTTCCAATGGTCAGTTGCACGCTCTGGGAGCCATCGCCGTCGGCGACCGTGATGGATCCGGAAAATGTCACCGTGCCGGAGGCGAACGTGAAACCAGTCGGGACCAATTCGTAAAACCACAAAGCGCCGACGTAGTGATTCTGCCGTCCCGTGAATCCGAGCGAATCGATGAACCATGCGGTTCTTTCCGGGGCCAGCGAGATCGAGTGCAAAGTGTCCCAGTCGGTGGCCAGCGTCAGTTTCGGCTCGGCGGGAAACGTCGGCAAGTCCTCGGTCGGCACGGCTATTTCGAAAAAGTCGAAGTAGAAATATTTTCCTGTTGGCCCGGCGTTGGTCACCGTGATGGAGTGATTTCCCGCGGCGTATTGGCCCACGGGCCATCGGATCAACACGTCTTCCTGGGAGATGAAGAGATTCACCGTGCCGGCGGATACGCCATCGACCTCGATCGAAACGCTTGTTCCAGAGGCCGTCGAGAGACCGAGATATCGCGTGCCAAGGTACAGCGTATGGGATTGTGATGCGGTATAGGTCCAAGAAACCGAATCGCCGGTGGTCGTCGAAGAGTGAATAATGCCGCCCGAAAAATTTCCTCGCGACTCCGTCCACGATCCGCAGTAGACGATCTCCACGGAATCATCCTCGACCCTGCGGCTTCCGGGCCCCGCGACCGAGTAAGTGCGATTCGTCCCGGTGACGGACCAGTTGCCGACCACCACCTGAAACTCACTGCGCGCGAAAGGCCCGACCTGCAAGGCCGCGGCGTAAGTCCATCGCATTTTTCGAATCTGGTTGGTGGGCACAGGCCCCGGCGTGTCCGAAAAATCGGGCTGCTGATAGCCCTGGAGCGAACTGAAATCGATAGCGATGCTCCATTGTGTAGGACTCGTTCCATTTGCGAATGTCTTCGCCGGAGCGTCCCATACGGCGGCTGAAGTCTCCGAGTATGTATACATCGCGAACAGATTTCCGTTGGCGCCCGAGGTGGTGTCCGTCTCGCCTCCGGTGTAAGAGACCCGAATGGTGTTCCCGGTTACCATTGCCGAGAGCACCGTGGGCTGGTAAGGATTCGGATATAAATTGATCCAGAGAGCGAGTTGCGTCAGTGCATCGGAGATCTCTTTGGTGCCGTCGAATCGATAAGTGTAGTGCGTTTCCAGATACGCCAGGCCGACATGAGTTCCCGCGGCGGGCGTCCCCGACCCGGACAGCGTAAAGTCCGCGTACGCGTTCTGATAACTCCCCGCGACCGGTGTTGCGTGGTCGGTCAGGCGGACATAATAGATGATGTCACCCGGTCCCCAGACGCGCAGCGACGGCCACGCGACGGTTGCATAAAGGTCCGAATCGAGCGGGATGCAATTGGTCCGCGTCTCGCGATAAGTCAGCACCAGGCCGCTCAAATCGCCGTCCGGAAGATAGCGGAATGCCGGATGCTCGTAGACGTTGTCGCGATTCCACTCGATCACCGCCCAATCGAACTGCTGCCGCCAGGTGCCGGATACGGTGAAGCCAGTCGAGGACGTGCTGCTCAACGCCGCGATCGCCGACGGCTCATAGTAGAAGCATTGCAGGTCCCGGTCGGGGGTTAATTTCTGAATTTGGTCCGCCATTTAAATTAAAGCCGGATGATGACCGTCAGGTCGCGGCCAGGTAATGTGTCCGCGGCTCCGGGCACCAAAAGAATATCCAGGCTCATCAGCGAACCTGCGACCAGCGGTGGCAATCCGAATCCGTTGACGCTGGCCGAAGTGGTTGTACCGTCGGCAATCGTCAATGTGCAATAGACAGTGCTGCCCTGGCGCAGTTGCAATTGGATTGGCCCGCCGCTGGGCGCCTGGCCGACCACGGCGAAAATATCCCGAGCGGCCTCTGTCGTCTCGATCACCAGCGGCGGGACGGCGTCCGTTTGCGTCGCCAGGTAGCCCTCCACTTGCAGCGACAGTTGACCGCCTGAAAGCGTTCGCAACCCTTGATCGACCGTGGCCACGAAGGGAGCCAGCGTCGCCGGGCCGCTGCCGTAAACATTGGTCATGAACAGCCCCGCCGATGCGATCCTGACATCGGGCAGAAATACGGAGTAACTATAGTCACCGCTCGCGGGACTTCCGAAGAACCCGCTCACGAACGGCACAATGCTGACATTCGTTTTCAGTGCGTAGATCGGCACTGCCGCGCTGTGGACCGCCGCCGTCGTTCCATCCGCGCCTCGCGTCACATGATACTGCGTTCCGCCGCTCAGCACGGCTACGACTTGGACGATCTCTGTTTCGATTTGCAGCCGGTCACCGGGCGAACCACCTCCCGCCGAACTGATCGTGATCGTCGTATCGGTTGCCGCAATCGTTGCCGCCAGCGTAATCGTGGAAGGGCTGTTGAGTTCGTTCCAGTAGTAGAGAATCAGGGTCCCGGCCGAAATCGTGTGTGTATTTGTGAAACTTGAAAATCCGATGCCGACCAGGTCCACCGTCCCATGGCCGACCAGATCGATTCCAAATACGGGCGCCGGCGGCAGCCCGCTGTCCACACCGCCTCCCGCTTCGCCGGCGATTTGCCAGGAGGTGAGAGGATTTAGCGCCTCGGAACTTTCTTCATCCTGCGCATTGGCGGATCGTCCCGAAATCTCCACGGATGCGCCCGGCCGGTTGGGAACATCGATATTCACCGGGCTCGTCGCGCCCAGGCCTCCGAAGTTCCAGGTCGAATCGGCCACGGTGAAGAAACTCGTCGTATCCGGGATCACGGTCCAGGCTGGCGTGACGGTCAACGTGGTCGTGGTGTTGGAAACCACGGAGCGTTCCTGCGTCGCGCCTTTCCCTCGCGTGATTCGCACCACGCCGCCGGTGAAATCGTTCGCCAGCATCCCCAGAGTGCTATTGCCGATCGTCGTGGCCGACGCCGTTGTCACCCCTTCTTCAGGTTGCAATTCCAGCCGCCAGTAGAAATTCGCATGATTGTAGTTCTCATCCGGTGGACCCTGTAGTTGCGTCGCAACGCCCGAATCCGTATAGCTGCTCGCGGTCGACGTGTTCGAATGGATCAGCAGCAGTTGGCTCGGATTCAGTCCGCGATAGACGCGGAAACCTGCGGTGCCGGCGGAAAAACTAAAACCGGTGAGCGTCACTTGATTCGTATTGGTCGTCGGCGGAATGGTCGCCTGCACGATGAAGGAGAGCCCGCTCTCCGCCCCCGTCGAATCCACCGCGCTGATCGCGTAATACAAGGACTGGCCTCCCGCGATGGTCCCGCCGGTCGTCGCGATCGTCGGACTCAAGCTCAGCAGCGGAATCGCCGCGCTCGACGCCGCTGGAAGCGCCGGCGCCGTGAACGCCACGCCCAACTGGATGGTGAAACTCCCGTCGCCGCTCTGAATAGCCGTCTCCGTGATGCCGAACTGTTCGATCCCGTTCGTGTCCACCACGCTGCCCACCAGCGGTCTCGGCAATCCGCCTCGGTTGGTCGAATAAATCCCTCCGCCCGACGCGTTGGCTCCGCCCGTCGTATACCAATCGTCCTCGTGCCATTGCGCGGTGATTTGCACCGTCTGGTAATCCTGCCCCGGCGCAAGCTTGACGACACGAAACGTCTGCCGCTCCAGCCCTTCCTTCAAGTAGGTGACCGTAATCAGATCGCCCGGCGCGATTCCAATCCCCTTCACCGACGTGCTGAAATCCACCAGCGTATATCCAGCGATCGATTTGTTCAGCTGCAATTGCAGCATCCGCGTCGCCTGATCGAAGTTCGGCAGCCCCACTCCCGCGAAGGGCGCAGTGACGATCCTGTCCGTCAGCAGCGAATCGTCGATGTCCACCAGCGTCAGACTGTCCTGCTGGTATTGGTTGAATTCGTCCTGAAATTCGACGGTCAGTTGATTCGTCGTCGATGTTCCATTTTGCGAATACAGCCGGATCGCCGGATCTCCATTCGAATTTCGCAAAATTCCGGAAAATGTTGCCGACCCGTCGCTAAATTCGTACGAAGGCCATCCGCCGTTCAACGTCGCCGTACTGTTGGTCCCGTCGGGCGGCGTCGGTTGCTGCAATGCGAGCGTGTTTTCGACTCTCAGGTTCAACAATCCCGAAGTATCGTAGCTCAGCATCAGCGACGAAGCGTTGCGGATGGATTTCGCCAGCTCCGCCGCGCTCTGCCTGTTCTGAACCACCAGATTGCATTTGAATCGCGAAGTCGAGGTCGCGTTTCCGTACAGGTCCGTCGTGTTAATCGGCGCGGAGCAGTAAGCGGCTGCCGCCGCGAAGCTCCGCAGATTGACGTCCGTCGTGAGCCAGCCGCTTCTTCTGAGTACATCCAGCAACACCCACGCCGGATTGTTCGTGAACGAAGCGCCCAGCGACGCTCCGGTCGAATCGAACTGCTCGATCAGCAATCCGTTGATCAATACCCGCAACGTGGGCACCGACTGCCCGCTGCTGATCGCGTTCGGCACCACCACGCTCAGGTACGCCATGCTTCCGTACGGATCGCCCAGTGGACTCCCCAAACTGTCCGTGAAGTTCAGATCGAACCCGCCGTTGCGGGTTCCCGCGCTCGCCAGCGAATACCATCCGGTGGCCGTCATGTTCGTGCCGTTCTGCGCCTCCGGAATGGCGATGTCATTCACCAGCACTTGCAGGACACCCGAAATCGGGCCCATTCCCAGCAGCACTTCCATCCGCGTCAGGTTGCCGTCGTTGCGCGAAAACACGATCGGCGGCATATACCACGCCGTCCCGTACACCAGCGGCACGAAATCGTTATAAAGCGCCAGGTTATCGTAGAGCGGCGACAATTGCGTCCCGCTCTGGCCATAACCCCGCACCAGGATCTGCGCCGGAACGAACTCGATCCCGCCAAATCGTGCCGTCGCGTTGCTCGCCGCGTCGGTGCTGAACATCCCCCGCTGCACACACGACGTGCGCGTATAGTCGCAAGTCGTGAACGGCAAGCCGCCATTCAGATTCCCCACGCCGCCCGTCTGATCCGGCGAATATCCGCACTTATACAACGCGGAATACTGTCCCTTCACCCCGCCAGTCAGTGCTTCCAGGCGCTGCGCCGGAGTCGATGGAAAAAACCAGGGGCAACTTCTTTCGATCCGTGTATCCGGCAAAATGATTCTTTGCAGATTCAGCCGGTTCATGAAGGTGACGCGAAATGCGGACTCGGTAATCTCATCCGGCGAATTAGCGGTCCCGCGAAACACCACCCGAGCTTCCGACGCCGGTTGATTGGCCACGAAATCGTAAAACAAAAACCGGATCGTGACCTGCGCGCCCTTGAATCCCGTCTCTCGCTCGATCTCCGAAAAGTGCGAATCCGCATTCGCCAGCGTCAGTGCAATCTGCGTGGCGCCATCCAATCCGTCGCTCGATGAGGCGGTCAGTTGGAACAGCGTGTGCTTCAACAGCCGCGCCGCGTAAGATGTTCCGCTGAACGTCGCCGCATGCGTGCCCCAGTGCTCCGTCGCGCCCGAACTCAGCACGCAGTCGATCAGAAATAGGGGCGTCGTCGGAGTCTGCAGTTCTTTGAGGACGTCGATTGTGCTGCCCATTAGTTCTCCGTATTCACGATCTGTATGACCGCGTCGCAGACGTCTGTTCCCTGCGCGGTCACGGTGATCGTATCCGCGCCGAATCGCGCGTTCGCGTACACGCCGCCACTGGGGCCGGTCTGCTTGTAGTCGGAGGCGCCCAACTGCGCCTCCACCTGCATCCCGAAAATGTCGATGGTTCCGCCCGCTCTCAACTGCGCTGCGAACGTTAGTGAATTCGTGTTCTGCCCGAGATTCGCCGAAAGAGACACCCGCGCCCACTGCGTCCCCAGCGCGAACGTCTTCGTAGCGCTTCCACCCGACGTCGAAATCGTCAGCTGGACGTTCGTTCCGCTATCCGTCCGCGCCCAGACGCTCAGGCAATAATGAAAATTGCCCGGTACAGCCAGCATCTGTGCGACGCCTTCTGTCCCTTGCCCCGCGTTTGTAACCAGCGTCGCCCGTGTCGTGCCGAAGGGATCGGTGGCTCCCGCCGTTAAGTCGATCAACGCGCCGTTGGTCCAAGCCGACGCGCTGAAAGTTTCGCTCTCCGCAACCAGATTTCCCGCCGGATCCAGAAATGTGAACGTCTGCCACATGCCCGACGTCGCCTGGAACAGCGCTTCGATCGCCCCCCACTCGCCTGTCGTCAGTCCCTTCGCTTGAATCTCCCACGCCAGGCTCCGGGCGCCCGGATCGGCATAGACATCGGTGCCCCCGTCCCCCAGCGTGTTGACGACGCTCCGCTGCCGCGACGTCTTTGTTAGCGGATACAGCGCCGACGCGCCCGTTGAAAGTTGTGGAAACACCAGCATCAGGTCCGGTTCTCCTTCACCACCACTTGTGTCTTTCCGCGCGCCACCTCTTGAAACTCGAGCGCCAGATCGTCGCTCCCGAAGC
>OCZT010002146.1_pt1 | contig 20419 bp, 12 predicted proteins | sample 1539031 | NCBI WGS metagenome assembly OCZT01 (sample SAMEA3539308, study PRJEB22396) | soil metagenome | biome: tundra; feature: field; material: soil | place: USA | collected 2010-05 | depth 0.15 m | reverse complement strand
AGGACGGCGTCACCCGCCGCTACTGCCACCTGGGCACCGGCAACTACAACCCCGTTACCGCCCGCTTCTACACCGACCTGAGCCTGCTGACCTGCGATCCGCAGATGACCGAGCGGGTTCACATGGTCTTCAACTACCTTACCGCCCACGCCGAGATCGACGACTACCGGCCGCTGCTGGTGGCGCCACTGACCATGGCCGAAAGCTTCCTGGGCCTGATCCGCCGCGAACAGGAGCACGCCCAGGCCGGACGGCCCGCCCACATCGTGGCCAAGATGAACGCCCTGCTCGAACCCTCGGTCATCGAAGCCCTCTACCAGGCCTCGCAGTCGGGCGTCGAGATCGACCTGATCGTCCGCGGCCTCTCGATCCTGCGCCCCGGCGTCAAGGGCCTGTCGGAAAGAATCAGGGTCCGCTCCATCGTGGGCCGGTTCCTCGAACACTCGCGCATCTTCCACTTTGCCAACGGCGGCGACGACGAAATCTACCTGGGCTCCGCCGACTGGATGCCCCGCAACCTCTTCGAGCGCTGCGAAGTCGCCTTCCCCGTCCGCGACCCGGCCGCCAAGGCCCGCATCCACAACGAGATTCTGCCCGCCTATCTCGCCGACACCGCCAAGGCCCGCCTGCAGCAGCCCGACGGCAGCTACCTGCGCGCCAGCAAGCTGCTGAAAGACGCCAAGCCCTTCGCCAGCCAGGATTTTCTGATGCAGTTGGCCGAAGGCAAGGTGGATCTGGACGCCATCCCCAAGCCCAGCGCCGCCAGGCCGCCGGCGAGGGCTGCTGCAAGAAAAGCCGACGCAGCCGATTGAGCCGGGCTCGGCCTTGCTGCATGTGGTGACTGTGGCTGAAGAGGACAACGGGCCGGTTGCCCAGTCTCGTTTACGCCACTGTTCCGAACAACGCTCCGACCCCAGCGGTGACCCCCATGGCCAGCGCGCCCCAGAATGTGACGCGCAACGCGCCTATCATCACGCCTGCCCCGCCCGCGCGCGCAGCCAGCCCGCCCAGAAGTGCAAGGAACAGCAATGAAGTGCCAAAAACAAGGGGAATCAGAATCGCCGCCGGGGCAAACACTGTAACCAGCAGCGGCAAGGCTGCTCCCACAGCGAAACTCCCGGCCGACGACCATGCAGCCTGAATCGGACGCGCACTCACTGTTTTCGAGATGCCGAGTTCATCGCGGGCATGCGTGCCCAGCGCGTCGTGGGCCATCAGCTGCCTGGCGACCTGTTTCGCCAGCTCTGGCACAAGCCCGCGGGCAACGTAGATCGCCGCCAGTTCCTCGTGCTCGCCCTTGTTGTCCGTTTTGAGTTCCTTGCGCTCAAGTTCGAGGTCGGCCTTTTCGGTGTCTGCCTGCGAGTGGACAGACACGTACTCCCCGGCGGCCATCGACATGGCCCCAGCCACCAGACCCGCAACCCCGGCGGCCAATACGTTGGTGTGGGTGGCATGGGCAGTGGCCACACCCAGCACCAGACTGGCAGTTGAAAGGATGCCGTCGTTGGCGCCCAATACCGCCGCGCGCAGCCAGCCAATGCGCTCAATGCGGTGTTGTTCCTTCTGGATTGCAGGCATTTCTTGAACCTCGCCTCATAGGGATTCCCTTGAAAACCTCACCACCGCTAGCCTTGCGGAGGATGCTTTCCACCGCAGCGAACAATGACCGGTCGAGATCGGCCATTGTTCGGACTCTTTCCCTCTCAGGGTACGGCAAATAGGCGATCTGTCAGCGAGTATTCCGCCCAAAACAGTGGTTCCCAAGCCGGCATTTTGCCCGGCATCAACCCCGCACCGAAACATGAAGCAAGAATCCAAAACAAGATCTCACCCCACGGCTTTGCGTAGAATTCCCCGCACAATGGTAGATTCGAGGTCAACGGAACCTCTCCTGGAGGAAATCGCGGCGAATCAGCCGTCTGGCCGCTCGCCGCGAAGTCGCGAAATCATTGAACATCGAAGGCAAAAAAGGAAACGACCATGGGACAAAGCGAGGCGCAAGTTTTTAAGGGCATCACGCCCGAGCAATACGCAAAGTTGACAGCCAAGGCCCAGGCCGCCGGCATCGACCTCAGCGGCAACAGCGGCACCGCCTCGAAGTTCGGCGTGGAAGTGGCCTGGAACTACCAGCCCGAGACCCAGGAGCTCACCCTCCATTGCCTGCGCGCGCCCTTCTTTGTGAAGCCCGAAGAGGTCCACGCGAAGCTCCAGGCGCTGGTGAAGGAGAGCCTGGGCTGAAGCATTGCCGGCGCAGGCCAACCCCGACGGGCTTTGAACCCCTCCTACAATAAAGAGAAGTGCCGCTTCTCCGCACCAATCCGCTTGAGCAAGACCGCGCCGCCTGCCGCGCAAACCCCCGTGAGTCGCAAGGGCACCGCTGCCAGCAGGAAACTCGACGCGCCCGCCGCGCTGCGCTTCTGGCATCTGGCCAGCCTTGACGCCCCCCGTGGCCGTAGTCTGGTCGCTCGCGTTCGCCTGGGCGGCAAGGGTCCAGCTTCCGGCGTGGGTTCCGGCATTGCTGGCGCTGGTGGCCTGGGCCGTCTACATTGGCGACCGCCTGCTGGACGCACGCGCCGGCCTGCGCACTGGCCAAACCGCGCGCCTGCGCGACCGCCACCACTTCCACCATCGCCACCGGCGGGTTCTGGCGCCGCTGGCCGTAATCTCTGCCTGCGCGGCCGCCTGGATTGTCTTCTCCCTGATGCCGCCAGGGGCGCGCGAGCGGAACTCGGTGCTCGCCGCAGCTGCCGTGGCCTACTTCTCCGGCGTCCACTCCAGCCGCAGGCTGCCGAGGCTCGTGCCCCCGCTGCTGGTCCCGCTCCTGCCCCCACTCCTGTCCAAGGAGTTTCTCGCCGGTCTGCTGTTCACCGCCGGGTGCGTCCTGCCGGCCCTGAGCCGCGCCGCAGCCGGACCGGGTTCGACGCTTTGGCCGCTGTGGACGGCAGCCGTCTACTTCGCCGCCCTGGCCTGGCTCAACTGCCACGCCATCGAGCGCTGGGAGTCTGAAGCGACTCCACCTGCTCTTGAAAAGAGACGAGTTCGAAGCGATTTTCCAGAAAAGCATTCATCAGGAGCTAACCCCCCCATTGATTCTGCTGGCTTTTGTGTCAGGGCTAAAGCCCTGACCTACCAGTCCTGGCCTACCGCCCAAACGAGTTTTCCCTTTGCCCTTCTTCTTGCCTTCGCCGGCGTGCTGTTGGCGCCCGTTCTCCGCTCGAATCAGCCCCGCACAGCCGCGCTGGTTGCCGCCGCAGCGGCCAGCGCCCTGCTGCTCGCCCCGCTCGACCGGCTGCGCAGCCGCCTGACGCCTCTGGCCCTGCGTGTCGCCGCCGACCTGGTCCTGCTCACCCCGCTTGCCCTCGATTTCCGATGAGCCATCAGCCAAACTTCAACCGCCTCCCCCGCCTCTATCGCTGGATGGAACTGGTCAGCTTCGGCCCCTGGCTCTGGTGGTGCCGCTGCGCTTTCCTGGGAGACCTGCTCACCTGCCGCCGCGCCGTCGTCCTGGGTGACGGCGACAGGCGCTTCACCGCCCGGCTGCTCAAGGCAAATCCCGCCGTCCAGATCGACGCCATCGACGCCAGTCCAGCCATGCTCCAGTCCCTCGTCCGCCGCGCCGGCCCACACGCCGGCCGCATTCGCACCCAGGTGGCCGACGCCCGAGGCTGGCGCCCCGAAGGCCGACCCGCAAAATCTCCTGAAAATCTGCCCTACGACCTGGTCGTCACGCATTTTTTCCTGGACTGCTTGACTACCGAAGAGGTCTGCTCACTGGCGGCAACCCTGCGCGCGGCTGTCTCACCGTCTGCCCGGTGGGTGGTCTCGGAGTTTGCTCTGCCGGAAGGCTGGTTTGGCAGGCTGGTGGCCGGGCCGCTGGTTTGGGGGCTTTATTGCGCCTTCGGCTGGCTCACGGGGCTGGAGGTTCGCCGCTTGCCGGACCACGCCACGGCCCTGCGCCAGGCCGGTTTCTCCCTTGAAACGCGGCGCGCCTGGCTGGGAGGGCTGCTCATCAGCGAACTTTGGTCCGCAAACCGTTCCAATTCAGCGCCCGGCCACCACCAACCCCGCTTGAATTCCCATTTGAAATGTTAAAGCCGTGTTAATATCGAACCTCTAGGAGCTGGCTGACCCCGACTGGACCCGCCGGACTGAACCCGATGAACCTCTACCTCATGCGCCACGCCAATGCCGGATTGCCCCGCGGGAACCCAACCCTCGACGCCAAACGGGCTCTGATCAAAGAGGGAAAAGACCAGTGCATGTTGATGGCGCGCGTGCTGAGCGCGCTCAAGGTGCAGGTGGACGTGATCGTGTCCAGCCCCTTGAAGCGCGCCCTGCAAACCGCGCAGTTTGTGGGCACGGAACTGGGCTACGACGCCAAGGTGGAGATCAGCCCGGCGCTGGGGCCCGATGCGGATTACGCCGACTTCCAGCAGATGCTGGCCAAGTATGCCGAATATGAGGGTGTGCTGGCCGTGGGCCACAACCCCAATCTCTTCCAGTTCCTGGGCCGGCTGGTCACCGGCAACGGCGGCGGCGCCATCCGCATGAGAAAGGGCTCGGTGGCCCGGGTGGATCTGGACCGCCATCCGCCCCTGTTGCAGTGGCTCATCGATCCGCGCTCGGCCCGGGCCATCTACGCCAGCGTGCAAAAGAGCTCGCGGCCGAAGACCTCGCGGAAGTAGTCCGCCTCCTTGCGCAGCGACCACAGCTCCAGCTCCGCGCCGGTCCGCCCCGGCTCCAGCTCCAGGCAAACCCGCTTTGGACAGACTTTGGCCGCCACGCGCAGCACGTCGCTGGCGCGGTCCTGGTTGAGCGCCACGGCCAGCCGCAGCAGCACCACCGCCCGGTGAACGTGCCTGTGCTCGTCGGGAGGAATGTTGCGCAGAGCGCGGTCGCCCGGCTGGGGACGGCTCTTGTCCAGGTAACGGGCGATGGCCGAGATCACAGTTCGCTGCACCGGCGTGTACCCGTAGATTTCAGAACTCGACACAATGTACTGCGTGTGCCGGTGGTGGCCCTGGTGGTTGATGAACTTGCCGGTGTCGCGCAGGATGGCGGCGGCGGCCAGCCAGCTCTCGTACTCGGGCGGCAACTGGTGCAGCGCCTTCAGCTCGCGGTAGAGCTGCACGGCGTGGGCGCGCACCGGCTCGGCATGGCGCGGATCGACGCCGTAGCGCCGCGCCGTGGCCAGCACGCTCTCCCAGCGCTCGTGCTCGAACTCGCGGTGAGCGGTGGCGCTGGCGTCCTGCTCGGCCAACATCAGGGCCAGGATGCCGTCGCGCAACCCCAGCGGGGAGTAGCGAAAGCCCGGCAGTCCAAAGCTCTCCAGCAGCTCGGCGAAGACCAGTGCGCCGGCGACGATGATCTCCGCCCGCCGCGGCCCGATGCCCTCCACCGCCTCGCGCTCGGGCAGCGCCAGTTGGGCGAGCTTCGCGGCCAGCTTGCGCACCTCGCGGGTGGGGACAACTCCCGTCTCCGCCGCAGCGAAGCGGGGCCGGCTCACGGTAAGGGCCTGGACTGCCTTGCCGGCTTTCTTGCTGGCGGATTTCTTGGCAGATTTGCCGGCGGGTCTGCCGCTCGCCCTGTCCGGAGCGCCGCCCATCCTGGCCGCCCTGCCCATCGCCGCGATCGCCTCACTTAGCGCCGCGGCCGTGCCCGAGGTGCCGATCGCCAGCGAGACGTTTTCCGGCTGAATCCTGCTGCGGGCCAGGCGCAACTCGCGGGCGATAAACTGTCGCATCCGCGCCCCCCCCTCGGCCGGCGCCGGGTCGGCCGCCAAAAACTCCTCGGTCAGCCGCACCGCTCCCAGCGGCAGGCTGACGGTCTCCACGATGCGCTTGCGCTCGGAGAGAGTGATCTCGCAGCTTCCGCCGCCCAGATCCACGAGCAGCACGCGGCCCGCCGACCTGGACTCGACTCTGGGCTCGGCGTCTGTGACGCCCGGTCCCATCACGCCCAGGTGAATGAGCCGGCCCTCCTCGAGGCCGGAGATGATCTCCATGTTCCAGCCGGTCTCGGCCTTCACCCAGGCCTGGAAGGCCGGCGCGTTGCGGGCGTCGCGCATGGCCGAGGTGGCTACCACGCGAATCTGATCCACACCGTGCAACTGCGTCGCCCGCTGAAATCGCTTGAGCGCCTGAATCGTAGCCGCCATGGCCTCCGGCGACACCAGCCCGGACTCGAAGACGCTCGCGCCCAGCCGCGTCACCTCGCGGTCCTCGTGGAGCGTTTTCAACCGGTGCGCCACAACCTTGGCGATCTTCAACCTGCACGAGTTGGAACCGATATCGATGGCGGCAAAGGTGGGCATAGGGGGCTCGGGCGCTCTCCGTGGGCAGAAAACTGGCTCTCGGGCCAACATACACGACCGCGCCGGGCTGCTGCTGCAAAAGCCAGGCTGGAACGCAACCGCTGCGACAAACCTCCACGAGCGGAGAGCGCACTGTTGTCCCTGGCCATCTTCCAGTAGATTTGCTACCAACCCGAGTTAAGCTTAGCTGCAACGGATATGGTCAAAATACGAATGAACTCCAACAGCGTGGATGAGAATGATCAGGAACTCAACTCCAGACCTCAACGCGATGGGACACGACTGCTCTCCGTACAGGCATTGCGCGCCGTGTGGGCGCTGCTGGTGGCTTGGGCACATTCCATCGATTCCGCAGAGGCAGCTTTGGGCACTCCGAGTCAAGCGCATTTCTTTTATTGGGAGAATTTCGGCGCTTCCGGCCTGGACATTTTCTTTATCAAAAGCGGATTCATCGTCTCCCTGGTAGCTGCACGCGTCGCGGACCTCTACCAGGCAATCAAGAGTGCTCTGCCCACCATTACCCCAGACAACGCCGCTGCCTGGTTCAGAACATGTCTTAACTGGGTACAGCTAACCTGATCATGCTCTAAAACGGCTTCCCCTTGTCGGACATTTGGTGCCCTTGCTCTGCGTTGTTGGAATGAAAAGTCACCAATTCCGAGACCCTTCAAGCAGAAAGCAAGGCCTTTTCCGCCGGGATGGGATTCTGGCGGGGCACAGCCTCTTAAGATGGACGCCCGGCTCGGCATCAGCGTGCCCCGCGTAATGCTCCACTCAATGCGGCTTATCCCTGAAAGCCGCCATCCGCACGCCTTCCGTCATTTTGCGGGACCGGCGGCGGCCTTCGCGGCGGGGGAAAGCCGCTCCGCTTTGACTGACGGAGAACCTTCCCGCAACGTGATAAGTTGATTGGCAGAGATGTTTCTGTGACTCTCGACAGCTCCAAGTGGCCAGCGCACCTCGATGTCGACCGACTCAGCGGATCCCAGGCCAAAATGCAAGCGCGGATCATTGGAAGATACATAACTCGACTGGCTCATCACTTCCTGGACCTGTACCTTGCTTCCGCTTCGGACCACTACCCTGGCTCCGATTGCGCTGCGGTTGCTCCTGGTCCCATGCAGTCGCACCTTTACCCAGTGGTTTGCAGTTGGAGCGTCGTTGCGCAGCAGGGACGGAGGCTCATTCTGATTCATGATCAGGATGTCCAAATCGCCATCGTTGTCGAAGTCGCCGAAGGCGCAGCCGCGGCTGACGTGACGCGCGGCAAGGGCGGGCTGGTGATCGTCGGCGATCTCGAGGAAGGTTCCGTTTCCGCGGTTGCGGAAGACAATGCGCGGTCCGCGGCGGGGATATTTGGGCAGGATTGGTTCGAGTTCCGGATAGACCTGGCCGGTAACCAGAAAGACGTCTGGATAGCCGTCGTTGTCCAGATCCACCAGTCCCGCACCCCAGCTCACAAAGCGCCTTTCATGGATGAGACCTGCGCGGGCGGTTACGTCCTCGAATTCGCCTTTGCCGAGATTGTGGTAAAGGCCGGTGGGCTGATTCATATAGTGGGTTCGGACAATATCCAGGTGTCCGTCGCAGTCGTAGTCGCCAATGCCCACCCCCATGCCGGCCATCTCCTTGCCATTGTCGCTGAGGGCGACTCCGCGCAGGAGCGCCTCCTCGCGGAAGGTGCCGTCGTGGTTGTTCATCAGAAGCAGGCTGGGCGTGGTATCGCAGGCTACGAAGATGTCAGGCCATCCATCCTCGTCCACGTCGAAGGCGGCGGTGGTCAGGCCGTAGGAACCGCGCATGGCGGCCACGCCGGACTCCCTGGAGACATCGGTAAAAGTGCCGTCGCCGTTGTTGCGGTAGAGCAGATGCGTGGGCAGAGGGAGTCCGCTGGGGCCGCAGTTGACCGGAACCCCTTCGAAGTTGCAGTTGGGCCGTTCCAGCGAAGGTTTGGGCATCTTGGCCAGATCTACGTCGGCATAGTTGGAGACGAACAGATCGAGCCAGCCGTCACGGTTGTAGTCGATGAAGGTGCATCCGGAGCCGAACCGGATAGTGGGCGAGACCAACCCGGCCTGAGCGGTTACGTCGGTAAAGGTTCCGTTGCCGTTGTTGCGATAAAGCCGGTTCTGTCCGAAGTAGGTGAGAAAGAGATCTTCGAAGCCGTCGTTGTTGTAGTCGCCGACGCAAACGCCGACCGCCCATCCGGCGTCGATCAATCCGGCTTCGGCAGTCACGTCGGTGAAGGTACCGTCGCGATTGTTGCGATAAAGCCGATTGCTTGCGCCTGGCGGGACGCTTTCCAGCCTTCGACCCCCAAGGATAAACAGGTCCATCCACCCATCGTTGTCGTAGTCGAAAAAGGCGCAGCCTCCGCCCATGATTTCGGTAAGATACGTAGCCGTTGTCCCCTCTCCATAAAACATGACTTTTGTGAGGCCGGCAGACTCGGCCACATCCACAAAGTGCGAAAAGGGGGCTAAATCCGCGGGCGTGGGTTCGAGTGCGCGTGCTTTGGTCCTCCACAGGGCGGACGCGAGGACTCCAGGGACGGACTGCAAGAGGCGTCGGCGCGACCACCCACAGGAATATCTGGACGATGCATGCATCGGTTCGGTGAATCCTCCGTTCTGCGGACAGAGCCGGCGGCTTTGGTTCGCAGCGCGATCGATCACTTACCTATTGAGTGTATTCCGAAAGAGGCAGGCAGGAGCTGCAAGGCCGTTATGGTCCGGCATGAGCGGCGGCGAGAGCCTGTCCAAGCCTCCGCGCCTCGGCGTTGTCCGGATCAATCTCGAGCGCGCGGCCCAAGGCCTGCCTGGCGTCCTGCCACTTGGCCTCGCTGGCCAGAGTGGCCGCCAGATTGATCCATGCGACGACATAGGAAGGAGAAGCGCGGACCGCGACGCGGAAGTAGCCCTCTGCCTGTGCCAGGTCGCCATCTCGATCGGCAAGGTAGCCCATCTGGTTCTGCGCTTCGGCAAGGTTGGGGTTCAATTGAATGGCCCGCTGGAGAGCCGCTTTTTCGCCGGCGAAATCCTTCATCTTGTCCAGCGCTCTGGATAGTTTGTAAAAGAGAAGCGGCTCATCGGGATCGGTTTCAAGCGCTTCCTTATAGAGCGATGCGGCCTGCGCGGGATCGCCCGCGGCCATGGCCTGGTCGCCGACTTCGGCCTTTCCAGCGGCCTGGGTCGTATCGGATCGCGCCTTCTTCAATTTCTGATAGATGCGCAGCTTCTCCTGCGCTTGTGCGGTATCGCCAAGCCGCTGAAGAACCTTGGCCAAATCGTATTGGACCTCCGGCTGGTTGTCTCCCAGTGAGATCGCCTTCTCCAGATGCGCCCTAGCGCCGGGCAGGTCGCCTTGTTTGGCGAGAATGCTGCCCAACTCATCGTGGGCCTGATAGTAGCCGGGATTCAGGGCAAGGGAGCGTTCCAGATGCGCGCGCGCGGTCTGAAAATCGCCCTCGCGCGACTCCAGAACCGCGTTGAGATACAGCACCTCCCAGTGATTTGGATAGGCCGCGAGCAGCTTGCGGCCGAAATCGGGCGCTTTTTCGGAGTGGCTCGAGACAAGCGTGTGGAGGTAGAGAATCTGCGTGGATTGGTCGTCAGGATGTCTGCCAAGCGCAAGATCAAACACCGCAAACGCTTCTTCGTCGCGGCCGAGGAGCATGAGCACTACCGCTAGTTCATCGGCGATGGGCAGCGAGTCCGGATTGTCGTTCAGTCCCTCGCGGAGCACTTTGACCGCCTTGTCGAGCTGCACCGTACCAGCGTAGGCGACTCCCAGGTTCATGCTTTGCACCGGTGTTCGTACTCGCTCCTTGCCGGGCTTGTCGAGCAGGGCGATCACGGAAGAGTAGTCCTTCCGATCGACAAAATGCTGGGAAAGGGAATCCAGAGCGGCTGCGGACTCCGGATCGATGGCCAGCGCCGCCCGCCATTCGGCCTCGCCTTCAGTTGTCTTCTTCATTCGGTCCAGGGCCGCGGCAAGAACCAGGTGGGGACGAATATCGTTTGCATCCAGCCGTATTGCCTGATTCAGCGGCGCAAGAGCCCGATCATCCTGACCGGCGGAACAGAGACTCAGTCCCCATAGATAGGCAAGAGAAGCCGACTTCGGCTGCAAACGGGAAGCCGAGGCAAAGGCGGTGGCGGCGCAGTCAAATCGCTTTTGGTCAGCGAACCAGTTTCCCAGGCTGGCATAGCTCTCACTGGTGGGCTTAGCCTTCAGACGGGCCTGCAACTCCGGCGAGGCGATGCACGCGGCACTTGCAAGCGCAAATGGCCCAGACAGAAGCAGAATTGCCGCTGCAATGCATACCAGCCCAACCCGAAGCCGGATTCGCGCTTTCATTTTCAGCGTCGTTGTCCGATGAGATTTCATAGGCGGTCGTTTCCCACTGCTCACGGGCAAGACTACTCCCTGCGCGCACTGCCAGGCACATGCACAGTTTACATTCCTGCGAAGAGACAAGCCACCTACGAAAGTCGGACTGGGGCCCGTGCCCTGGGCGGGGTGAAAGATATTGCTCGCAGCCGCAACAAGAGGCGGCTTCACGGACCGGAGATGCGCAGCACCGCATGAACGGAAAAAATCTATGCCGATCCGACTTTTGGCGGATACATAACGTCATCAGACCGGATTTGGCCAGACAAGCAAGCCATGAAGCGTATCGTTCGACTGGCCTCAGAGATTTCGCTTCTGGGGCTGTGGAAAACACAGACGGGAGCGTCAAATCAGATGAGCAAGGCGAGCGCGGCCAAGACCGCGCGCGCTTGGAAGATGGCCCGCGTCCCCGATGGCGCGGGCCTTTTTTGTGCGCCGATTTCTGTTGACATGGTGGTAATCTGGCGCTACCATTCGCTGTTCCGCCTCATCGGGTTTGGAAGTGCCAGAATGAAAACGGTTTCAAAAAGAATGAAAACGGTTTCAAAAAGCCTTTCGGCACAATTCCAGGGAGATATTGAACCCGATGAATGCGTCAATGGGTACTCACTTCAGGAGGAAATTATGCAGTTGATCAGCGCAAAGGGTTTACGAAATCTGCTGCTCATAGCCGTTCTTGGTTTCGTCAGCTCGGCGGCCTTGCTCTTCGGACAAGGCACGAACGGAAGTCTGACCGGTCAGGTTACCGATGCTTCGGGCGCGGCCATTCCAGGCGCATCTGTCGCGCTCACCAATGTCGACACCAACTACCCGCAAAATGCGGTCACCGATGGACAGGGTGTATACCTGTTCAACCTGGTGCCGCCCGGCCATTATGCGCTCGCGGTTACGGCCAATTCCTTCGCCCTGTACGTGCAGAAGGGCATTGTCATCAATGCCAACCTGTACGCTACGCAGAATGTGCAATTGACAGTGGCCAAGGCCAAGGGCGAGACCATCAACGTGGTCGCCGACGCCCAACTGATCGACACCACCTCGGCAGAACTGGGCATGACCATCAACGAACAGGCGGTGAGCGAATTGCCGCTGAACGGCCGCGACCCATCCGCTCTGGCGCTGTTGGCGCCGGGCATGATCGATGGCAACAGGGCCGGCGTAGCCTGGCAGCAGAACGGCTTCTCATTCCCAAATGAGTCTGTGGCCTCTTCCAATGGCGGCCGCATCGGCAGCACGTTCTACATGCTCGACGGCGTCTCCAATATGGACACCTATTTGGGCTCCAACTCGCCCAACCCGAACTCCGACGCGATCCAGGAGTTCCGCCTGATCTCCAATAACTTCAGTGCCGTCTATGGCTTCTCGACGGGCGGCGTGGTTTCGATGGCCACCCGGAGCGGCACCAACCAGTGGCATGGCGGCCTCTGGGATTTCATGCGCAACGGGGATTTCGACGCAGGGAACTGGAGCAACCATAGCCAAGACACCTATCGGCGCAACCAGTTCGGCGGCGATGTCGGCGGACCGGCCCTCAAGGACAAGCTGTTCTTCTTCTTCAACTACCAGGGAACCGTCGTTGTCGGCGGCCCGGGAACTTCGAGTAATGGGACCACAACGCCCACCCAGCAGATGATGAACGGGGATTTCAGCGGGCTCATCACTTATGCTCAGGCCAACAGTTCCAAATGCGGCTTGGGTTTTAGCGTACCTGCATCGGAACAGACAACCAACTGCGGCTGGCTGAACGGACCATTCCATACCGTCAATGGGGTGCCCAACCAGGTCATCGGCGGCGCCAGTGCGCTTGATCCGGTGGCCGTGCAGTTTACCAAAGATGGGCTGCCCGGGGCCACAGCCGCGGCTGCAGGGACTGCGCCTCCGACCTCCGCGGCCCAGAATCTGGCCGGGGGGATGTTGTACGCATCGGCCAATCTGGCGAATTCCAAGTTCAACGAGTACACGGCCAAGGTTGACTACGATCTGACCAAGAGCCAGCGCCTCACGCTGCGCTCATTCGTCGACAAGTTCGTGCAGCCTGCCGGCGACACGCCGGGCGATGTTCTGTCCGTGATCAACCTGTCGAACTGGAGCCAGACCTTCGGCGAACAGATGTGGTACTTCAACGAGATCGCGCAGCACACCTGGACGGTGAACCCCACCACGGTCAACACCTTCACAGGTTTCTGGACCCAGCAGAGCGCGCATAACGGCACGCCAACGGTGGACCATAGCGGCAAGAACATGTGCTGGTCGCGCTACATCAACATCACCGAGCCGGGCTGCTATATGGAAGGCGCATATTTCGGCGGCTCCAACGGCGGCTGGACCGAGCCCTCGAATGAAGTCCGTGGCACGATAGGCTTCTCCGACACCCTGATCAAGACCATCCACCGTCACACCGTGTCGGCGGGCATCGATCTGGTGCACCAGCGGGCGGTCGAAAACGCATCCGACTATCCGGCCGACGCGATCATCAACTTCGGCGGCGGGTACACCGGCAATGGCGTGGCAGACTGGCTCATGGGTTACATGAGCAGCTACGAGCAGGGAGCTGGCGAACTGGCCGACATCCAGGGATGGCTGATCGACCCGTACGTCAACGACGAGTTCCGCGTGAAGCCCGGCCTGACCCTTACCCTCGGATTGCGCTGGGATCCGGACATTCCGCCGGCTTCTATCGGAGGCCGTGGGACGGCTTTCGTGGCCGGCCAGAAGAGCACGATGTTCCCCAACGCGCCAACGGGGCTGATTTACCCCGGCGACACCAATATGACTGCCGGCCTTCGCCCCGCCCACAAGACGTTCTTTGAGCCCCGCATCGGCGTTGCCTATCAGCCTAAAAACATGCCCCGCACCTCCTTCCACGCCGCATTCGGCATGTTCAGCGCTCCGGTGGCTTACTCCGACTACAACCACGTCGTCGATATGGCGCCCTTTGCTCCGGCATTCTCCCCGCCCGCGCCGTCTAATTCGCCGATTTGCTCCACTGGCGGCGTAGTCACTACCTGCACACCGAACACAAGCCAAGCGATGGCCGGATACATGAACTTCCACAATCCATGGGCAACCCCGTCGTTCGATACACCCAACGGCAACCCATTCGGCACCGGCACCGGCCAGATCCCATGGGCCAACCCCAACTACAAACCGCCGAGCAGCTCTCCGATTCAGACCCCGGTTTATGAGCAGGATTCCTTCGGCCGGAACTTCAAGTCGGGCATGACCCAGGCCTGGAACGCCTCAGTGGAGCATCAGATCAACGGGGTGATGGCGGTTCGCGTGGCCTATGTAGGCAGCGAGTCTTATCACCAGAGCTACGTGCAGGATGACAACTTCGCCGGCTACAGCTACTGCACTTTCTACAACAACCCAAACTGCCCGCTCCCAACGCAAGCGAACCTCAGCAATGGCAGCCTCGTACTAGCTTCCTTTCCGTACACCAACTACACCCAAATCCTGGAATATGACAGCGGCGCCACAGCCAGCTACCACTCGCTGCAGGGTACTTTCCAACGGCACCTGGCCCATGGCCTCCAGGCGCAGTCCAGCTTTACCTGGCAGAAGACACTCGACGTGGCCAGCACGGCCAACATCGCCGCCAGCACAAGCGGAATGAACAATCCCGCCAACCTGCGGTGGGGCCACGGCCCCGCCAATTCAAACATCCCCTTCACCTGGACCAGCAACTTTGTTTACCGCAGTCCGGAGTTGAAGACGCAGAACCTTATCGTGCGCGAAGTGCTGGGAGGCTGGGAAGTCAGTCCCATCATCACCTGGCAGTCGGGCACGCCGTTCAGCGTCGGTGCGGGCAACAGTAATGTTGCCTTTGGCGAGCTTAACAAGGGCGACGGCTGCTTCCTCGGCTGCAGTGCCGACCGCGCCAACCGCGTTCCGGGAGTGCCGCTCAAGGTTCGCCAAGGCGGGCGGTCCAACTGGACAAAGCAGTACTTCAACACGGCTGCGTTTACGACCCGTCACGACGGAACCTTCGGCAACAGCGGCCGCAACCTCATGCAAGGCCCTCCGAGCTTCAACGTCGACTCGTCGCTGATGAAGAACTGGTCGATCCTGGAGCGGTACAAGCTACAGTTCCGCTTCGAGCTCTTCAACGCCACCAACCACCCCGTCATGACCAACCCGGATGCCAGTCCACCTTCGGGAACGGCAGGCGGGGACGGATGCGCTGGAGAAATCAACTGCGGCAACGGCGGTCTCGGCGGCACTTCCAACACCACTCGCATCGGCCAGGCTGCTCTGAAACTGACCTTCTAACCAACCCGCGGGCCCGGGCGGCCAAGATGGCTGCCTGGGCCTGTTTTTTGCTCTGAAAGGGCGCCACCGGATACCCTCAGCTGCCGCGCCCTTTCAATCCAGTTTTTTCCCTAACCCTGCGTTGCCGCGCAGCCCCATAGCGGGCGTAGGGATTCTATGATGGTTTCATGGGTCACAGTTCGAGCGTGGACCCGGAGGTTCAACCAATGCTCGAGTCGATGTCCCGGCCATCCTCTTTGCGCAGGCGTCTTCTTGTCGCAATGGGGACAAGCCTGGCCGCCCTCCTCGTCTGCGCCTTTCTTCTGCCCTTTCACAGCAAAGCCTTCGGCCGCAGTCAGGCCGCTGCATCGGGCGATTCCAAGGCCGAGCTGTGGCCCATCTCCATCGACTATCCGCAGGATGGCTCCATCTTTCCCCCCGGCATCACGCCTCCAACATTTTTATGGCGCGATGCGGCAGGCGACTCCTGGCAAATCGAAATCGCCTTTGCCGATAACTCCGCTCCCATTCATATGCAAGCCAAAGCAGAACGGATGCGCGTCGGGGCCATCGATTCGGAGTGCATCAGCAATACCAACGAGCTGCCCAAGTTGACGCCGCAGCAGGCAGCCTCGTGGACGTGGACTCCCGATGCAGCCACCTGGGCAGCGATTCAGGCGCGCTCCACAAGCCAGCCGGCCACGGTGACGATTACCGGCTATAACAGTGCACACGGCGCCTCCTCGCAGGCGCGCATTTCACTGTCCACCTCGGACGATCCGGTGGGAGCGCCGATCTTTTACCGGGATGTGCCGCTGATGCCGAGTGAAGGTGCGAACGGAACGGTGCAGCCGTTGTCTCCCGCGGCGATTCATCTGATTCGTTGGCGCCTGAGGGATATTCGCCAGCCGGAGAGCCGCACGGTCTTGAAGGACATGCCCACCTGCGCCAACTGCCATTCGTTTTCCGGCGACGGCAAGACGATGGGCATCGACGTCGATGGGCCGGCCAACGACAAGGGGCTCTATGCGGTTGTCCCGGTGGCACGCCACATGTCCATCCAGAACAAGGATATTGTGCAGTGGAATACCGACGGCCAGGCCGGAAAGGTTCGGGTGGGATTCATGTCCCAGGTGTCCCCGGATGGGCGCTACGTCGTGAGCACCTTTGCCGGCTCTGCTCTCGACATTTCCAACACCTATTACGTCACCAACTTCAAGGACTATCGCTTTCTCCAGGTCTTTTATCCGACGCGGGGCATTCTGGAGTGGTACGACCGGGCCGCGGGCAAACGCCAGCCACTGCCCGGCGCCGACGATCCACGCTATGTTCAAACGGATGGAGTCTGGAGTCCCGACGGCAAGTACATCGTCTTTGCCAGGGCCGAAGCGAAGGACCCATACCCGGAAGGCCAAAAGAAGGCGCTGCACGCCAACGATCCGAACGAGACCCAGATCCAGTACGACCTATACCGAATTCCGTTCAACGAGGGAAGGGGTGGCGTGCCCGAGGCCATTGCGGGCGCCTCGCACAACGGAATGAGCAACAATTTCCCCAAGGTCTCTCCGGATGGGCGCTGGATCGTTTTTGTGCAATGCAACAACGGCCAACTGATGCGTCCCGATAGCCAGTTATGGATCGTGCCATTCGGCGGCGGCGAGGCACGGCGTCTGCGCGCCAACACGTCCCTGATGAATTCGTGGCACAGCTTCTCGCCCAACGGACGCTGGCTGGTGTTTTCATCGAAGGCCAGAACGCCATATACGCAGATGTATCTGACCCACATCGACAAGGACGGCAACGACAGCCCGGCCATTCTGATCGACAACGCCACCGCGGCCAACCGCGCCGTGAACCTGCCAGAATTCGTCAACACGGCCGGGGATGGGATCGAAGATATTCAGGTTCCCGCCGTCGATCTCTACAAGCTGATCGACGAGGCCATGCAACTGGAGGAGAAGGGAGAAAATGACCAGGCCCTCGGGATCTGGAAGAAAGCCGTTGCGCTTGATCCGGGAAATGAAAAGGCCCAAAACGGCCTGGGGATATCGCTTTACGTTCATGGCGAGATCCAGGAGGCGTTCGAGCACCTTCGCCAGGCAGTTCGCATCAACCCCATGTCTGTTCAGGACCGCTTCGTTTTGGGCAGGTTCACGCTCGATCAAGGACACGCAGACGAGGCATTGCCGGATCTCCAGGCAGCCATTGCCATCAGGCCGCACTTCGAATCCTGTGAGGAGGCCCTGGCGAGCGCCTATGAAGCATTGGGCAGGAACTCGGAGGCGCTTGCCCACTGGCGAAAGGCGCTGGCCATCGATTCTGACCGCGTCAGCGCCAAGATCGGTGCTGCCTGGCTGCTGGCGACCGCGCGGGATGCATCGCTACGGAACGGAGCGGAAGCGGTGCGGCTGGCCGAAAGCGCCAGGGATGCCGTGCAGGACGATCCACTCGTGCTGGATGCGCTGGCCGCCGCTTACGCCGAGGACGGACAGTTCACGCGTGCGTCTGCCTCGGCGGCGCAGGCTATCGAACTGGCGGAAGCGCGCGGGAATCAGTCGCTGGCAAAGGCCATCCGCGCCCGGCAACTGCTGTATCTGAAGAAGAAGCCATTCCGCGAAGGCAAAACGCCTGGCAGCACGCGCAGCGCCCCGGTCAAAGAGCCGGCGCCGCAACAAAATCCCTGAGCGGATTGCGTCGTTGATCCGCGATGGCGCGCCGAACCCTTCGTTCGCCCACGACGTTTGCCGTATTCAGGCGCGGCGAGGCAGATGCACTTCGATGCGGACGCTTTTTCCCATCGCGCTTGTCAAACGGAGTTTCCCCCCCCACCGCTCGGTTCTTTCTTTCATCCCTTTGAGCCCAAAGTGATGGCCGTTCGGGCTTTCAATCTGCCGCATTTCGAAGCCGCAGCCATCGTCGACCACGCACAGGATCAATTCGCGGCGGTTGTAGGTCAGCTTAACTTCCACATGTGCGGGGCTTCCGTGCAGAGCGGCGTTGCAAACCGCCTCGCGCGCCACCATCAGCAGGTCGTGAGCGATGGGATGGCTCACTCCAAAGGGAATTCCACTCATGGAGCAGGCAATGGGAAGATTGAACTCCCGGCCTACCTGCCTCGCCATGCTGTCCAGCATCTCGCCCACGTTGGTGGTATCGCTGTCGGACTGGCGGAGATTCCAGATGGCGTCGCGAGCTTCGTCAATGGTGGTGCGCAACTGCAGGCGAGCGAAGTCTATGAGGCCGCCCTCCTCCCGGCCGTCTCTGTCTTCCATGGAGATAGCCTCCAGCAAGGCTGAAACGCCCGTGCATCCCTGAATCACGGTATCGTGCATCTCACGCGCAAGCCGGCTGCGTTCCTCCAGTACGGCCTCGAATCTGCCCCGCACCTGCCGCACGCGATACTGGTGCACCCCGTAGACGAGGAGCGCGACCAGCAGGGCGCATGCCGCGGTGAACCACCATGTCTGATAGAAATACGGCTGCTTGACGATCTCGATCGCGACCTCGGTGACCGCATCTGGATTGCCCAATTCGAAGGTTCGTACACGAAAGCGGTATCGGCCCGAAGGCAGGTTGGTGTAGTCGGCCGTGCGCGCCGAACTGGCAGCGCTCCAACCCCTGTCAAAACCATCGAGCATATAGCGGAATCGCAAACCATCCTGGGACCCGAGCCGGATCGGCGCGAAAGCGAATTCCAAACGGCGGTTGCCCGGCTGCAACACGATAGTCTCGCTCATCGGGGATGGCAGTCCATCGGCCAGCACCGCCTGGATACGCAGCGGGGGCGGCGGGAGCACCGAGCGTTGGAACGGAAGAATATGAATCGGTCCCCTGCTGCTCGGAAACCACACATTGCCATCAGCGGTGATGCAACCTGACGATTGGGTGCCGCCATAAACCTCTGTGTTGCCCGCCATCTCCGAGAGGGAGTAGAAGGTCAGCGCAAAATGGCGAACGGACCACTCCGCCTGGGCATCCAGTTCATGACGGTTCAGCAGCGAAATCCCGTTCGGGCCGCTCATCCAAAGGTGCCCTGCGCCATCCTCGACAATCTGGTAGATGGCATTGCCGGCCAGGCCGTCGTCCGCCCTATACAGGGCCACTTTCCCGTCGCGGAAGCGGAATAGTCCACTATCTCGGGTGCCGAACCATAAGCCTCCGTCAGCGTCTTCGTGTATTGCCCAAATCTTCATTTGCGCCAGGGCGCTGGTCGCTGCATCGGTTACGAAGACGCCGCCATGCATGTGGCTCAGGCCGCGATCGGTGCCGATCCACAAGTCTCCCCGGCGGTCTTCAAGCATGGCGCGCGTACTGAAGTATGCCAGCCCGTCCCGCATCTGATAACTGACGATGCGGAAGTTCGCCCCTTCGGCCAGAATGTGATTCAACGCCTCGTCGGCGGCCACCCACATGCTCCCGTCCCGGTCCTGGGTCATGGCGCGGACAAAGTTGTTGGACAACCCGTTTCCGGTGGTCAAATGCGTCGTTCGCCCTGCCGCAATGCGGAACACCCCGTCTCCATCGGTTCCGGCCCATAGCGCGCCGGAGCGATCGCGGTACACGTTGCGCAGTCGAGACTCACGCGCAGGGAATCTGGCGCCGCTCCGACTTTCGACTGATTTGCAAAGTGGGTCGAGGGAATAGAGTGTTCTATCTCGGCGGTTATGCAGCAAAGCCTGGCTTGAAAATGAGCGGCTTGTACGGAGCCTATCCCAATGTTTTCCTCTTTACGATCTATCCTGAAAGGCGCGCAGCTTTCGCACCCATGCACGCGCACTCTCGTGGGAGCTTTTCTGTCCGTGTGGTTTTTCGGGGCGTTTCCGTCCCGCGCGGAAAGCGGCGGGCCCATCCGCATTGATGCCAGTCAGCCCTTCACCGAGCCGGGACCGGCACGCTATGAAGAAGGCTCGGCAAAGTCGCCCTCAGGCAGCACGCTTGGCGTCACCAGCCGCTATCTCACGCTGAGCGGAAAGCCTTGGCTGCCGGTGATGGGAGAGTTTCACTTCTCGCGCTATCCCCAGTCGCAGTGGGAAGAAGAGATTCTCAAGATGAAGGCTGCCGGGGTCAATATTGTCGCTACATACGTGATTTGGATCCATCACGAGGAGATCGAGGGCCAGTTTGACTGGAACGGGCAGCGCGACCTGCGCGTCTTTGCCCAGCTTTGCGCACGGCACGGCATGTATCTGGTACCGCGCATCGGGCCATGGGATCATGCCGAAGTGCGGAACGGGGGGTTGCCGGATTGGGTGGTCAAAAGCGGGCCCACCCGCGTCAACGATCCCGCCTATCTCTCCTCCGTCCGCGCGTGGTACGGGCAGATCGGCCTGCAGCTCAAGGGCCTTCTCTGGAAGGATGGCGGACCGGTGGTGGGGATTCAACTGGAGAACGAGTACGCCAAACGCGGTCCTGGGGCGGGCCAAGAGCACATCCTCAGGCTGAAGAGAATCGCAATCGAGAGCGGCC
>OCZT010002145.1_pt1 | contig 20427 bp, 13 predicted proteins | sample 1539031 | NCBI WGS metagenome assembly OCZT01 (sample SAMEA3539308, study PRJEB22396) | soil metagenome | biome: tundra; feature: field; material: soil | place: USA | collected 2010-05 | depth 0.15 m | reverse complement strand
ATCTTCCTCCCAGGACCATACCTCTCCCCCGATGTCTTCGGTGTTGCCCGTGTAGACCCTGTTCTCGCCGGGAAGCGCGGAGAGCGCCAAATCCGCTGCCAGGCGGTACTTGGTTCCGTACTGCTTGGAGAGATCGGTCGCCAGGATAGGCCCGGCAAAGAACGTCGAAAGCTGCGCGCCGGTGTGGCGGAAATCGAAATCGGCAATGCTGACGCCCAGGATCGGAATGGGAAAGTTGAACGTGCCTTCGTACATGGCCCCGCCCACGATCGAAATGATGCGCTTCCGGCTGCTTTCCTCCAGCACGCGCTCGCTGCCGTGCTTTTTCAGGGCGCGCAGTCCATTGTCCGTGTCGCGGTACATCGGGTCTTCGGAGTCATGCTCGGCCGCGAGGGCTCCGCTGAATTGCGCTGTGTTGATGGCGTAGTCTGAAAACTGGAGAGTTCGCTGAAGCACAAAATCGCGCCCGGCGGCGTTCAGCAGTTGCTGTGCTGAAATCGACCGCAACAGATTGAACTGGCTACCCTTTCCGTCGGGAACCAACTCGAAATTCTGGGTTTCCACGTTGACCACGACATTGCTCTTGAACCCGCGCTGGCTCAAGGACTGTCTCACTTCACGGAATGTGGCGCCGTCGATCCATATCTTTCCGCTGTAAAGAGCCTCGTCCCCTGCCTTGGGCTCGACTCCCACCACATAACACTGGGCGCCGTTGACCTGTTCCGTGCCCAGCAGCTTGTATTCATAGCGTTCGTTGAGCTTCAACTCGAGCGGCTGGGTCAAAACCTTTTCCGGCTCGATTTGCGGCAGCGGAAACTCGTGTTTGTTGCTGAACTTCACGCCGTTGACGTAAAGCTCCGTCTGGGCGAATTCCATCGGTCCGCCGCGGTTGAAAAACTCCTTGAGCCGCATGGAGATGTCGAAGGCCGAAACCACATTGGTGCTCTCGAAGTGCAGGTTCATGAAACTGGAGGCCTGGTAGTTTTCCAGCTTTCGATTCTGCGCTTCGCGGTACTGTTGCCAGCGGGCAATGACTTCACTGACATTCAGGTCGACCCCGCTCTTGACTTCCACCGTGCTATAACTCGCCGTTTCGGCGCCACTCAGTTTATGGATATAAGTCAGGGCATACTCGCTGGTGCAGGCGCATGTCTGCACGAATCCCTTGTCGGTCCGGGCCGGCTCGCCCGCGGGGAGCCGTGCGCCGGTTGCCGGGTCGTACCACTGTGCCTCGAATTGCGCCGCTGCAGTTCCCTCAAGCCTGACCGTCTTCGGCTGGCCGGGACTCCCCTTCACGTGCGCCACAATCACGACGTCCTGCGACTGCCCGCTGCCAAACCAACGCGACTCATCGCTTCCCCCGCCATCCACCGCGAGACTGAAGGGCAGTGCCGCTGAGTCCACCCGCAGCATGCCGCCGGTAATGGAATGCGTCAGGAAGCTGTTCACCGCGCACACCTGGTCCGCGGCCCTTGCGTCCGGTGGCTCAGACCAGACAATCTCAACCGAAGTTCCGGAGGCCGCCATCGCCGCGGCCAGATACGAGTTCGCGGCAGCCGACGTTGCGGCGTCCAACTTGAGGATGAGTGGCTTATTCAGTGCCTGTTCGGCAATCCATGCCGCATCCGAGCGCCAACCTTCGGAGTAGGTGGTGCCCAGCATATCCGAATACGTGGCAAGCCGTTTTACGATATCGCCGTGTTGGCCGATAAATCCAGGCCCGAAAACAAAAGCCAGCCTCAGACCGGCGTTGCTGGACTTGGCGGCAACCGCCAGGCGCAACAGTCCGAATGAGAATAGATCGGGAGCCGTCAACGGTTCGTTGACCTCCACGATAAGTCCACGCACGGCGGACGCCGAGAGGGGCGCCTGCTTCAGAAAACCTTCGACCCGTTCGGTCAGTTGTTTCTCGGATTCCCTGCCGGTAAGAGGGCCGGCTCCCACCACCGCGTGCAGCCAGACCTCGGATCCCTGGGGCATGTTGCGGACGGCTTGCGCCTGTTCTTCGAACTGGCCGTTGAAGCCTTGGTCGCCGGCAAGCTGAAACAGCACCGCCGGCAGCACGATCGGCTGGGCTGGGAGTTCGCACTTCTTGGCCGCCTGCAAGCTTGCGGCAAGGCTCCCGTCCGGGGGAATCGAGACCGCGGACTTGGGCAAGCCCACTTCCGCCCCTGCCGGAAACACCAACCCGGAAAGCAGCAGAAAAGCTGCAAATCGCATCGAGCCTGTCACTCTGGAGAGGGGCGGCGTTGCCGAAACAAAACAAGACTTCTTCATACAGACACTGCCTATTCTGCGCGAGGCGTCCGGCCGCATTCTAGGTTCGCTGGCCCTTGAACCGGGAAAACTAGTCGGCTTGCATCGACTGCTCGCTTGCAACAGGTGCGTGATCGTCATGGGCACAACCATCCAGCGCGCTGTTTTCGATTCGAGCCAATTCCTCGGCTCCGCGAAGTCTCGCGCCGGCGTTGTAACTACAGAAAGGAATCAGTTGTCCATCGGTAGCAACATACTGGATGATGCAACGTCTCAGGCGCCGGAGATTGTAGCTTCGAGAGTCCATGAAGTGCATCCCCGCGACCCAGATTCCGTTGAACCCTCTGCGAGTCCAGCCCGCGGACCGTCCCTCGGTCTTGTCCTCCCATGCATCCATGCTGCCCAGCAGGCGTTGGAACGTGAGTCCGGGGGGGGCCTTCCGCCGGTCTAGGCACTGCGACAGTTGTCCGAACTGGCGGATCCGCGATATCTTCCGTTCGATGAAGCCCTGATCGGCGTACGGAGTTACCCCGGCCATGCTTCGAAAGAAGCGATCGAGATCGAAGAAACTGCTCAGGCAGAAGGGCTTGTTGTGGTCGTCGATGTAGAAGAAGGTGCCGATCGAACAATGGGCATCGCTGGAGGGGGAAATCGAAGCCTCGCTGCGCACCCGGTCAAGGGCCCGGCTGATCAACGATATCGAGTTCAGAGGGAACCAATCGTCGGGGAAGCGCGTCAACCCGGTCTGCTGGCCGAACTCGCGGGCCATGGTCGCAAGGTTGAAGGGCTCAGTGCTTCCATTCGCGACTTCAATCCGGCCTACGTGCGCGGCCGGCTGTACGCTGATGCCGGTCACGTGGCTGCTGTGTTCCAGGGCGAACTGGAAGATGGGTCCCAGTTGGTCCACGTTGACGCCGCTGATGATCGTCGGCACCAGCACCAGCCGCATGTTTGTCTTCTCGATGCTGTTGACGGCCGCAATCTTCTTATCCAATAACCGCTGCCCGCGCATCTTGAGGTAAACTTCGTCGTCCACGCCATCGAACTGCAGGTAAAGCGTGTGCAGGCCCGAATCCTCACAGAGTCTTGCGTAGTCGGGGTTGACGAACCGGCTTCCGTTAGTGGCCACCTGGATATGCGTGAAACCAAGATCGCGTGCGATGCGAAGAATCTTCGGAAACTCGGGGTGTAGCGTGGGCTCTCCGCCGGAAAACTGGATGTGGCGGCACGGCACTGGCCGATCCAGCAGCGACTGGAGCATCCTGGTAACCACTGCCGTGTCCAGGACATAGTGGTTCCCCGCCCCGTTGGCCTCCGCAAAACACACCGGACACCTGAAATTGCAGCGATTCGTGATGTCGATAACAGCCAGGCATGGCTCGTTGTCGCTGCCGGTGCCAGCCTCGCAACACGCCTCGGAAGGCAATACTGCCGACGGCTGGGCATCCGGAAAGATCAGCTTGTTCCAGTCATCCAGTTTCCTGTACAAAGCCGTGTCGGAGAAGATCAGCGCTTCCGTGGATTCATGGCAGGAACACTGAGACCGCTGATAGACCTTGCCGTCGCGATCGAAGATTTCTGAAGCCGCCGGCTTGCCGCACTCGGGGCACAAAGAAGAGACGGTGTCGATAACGGTATCGCGGAGCTGCGCTTTCATCGGAGGCCTTCATTATAAGGTATGGGCATAAAAAAGTATACACGAACGCCTGAAAGGGGCCAGAGGTATCGATCCAATTTTCGGCTCCGCGCAGGAATCGGAAAAGGTAACGGATGCGCAGGGTTACGAGCGTCTTCGCCACTGGAGGTCGCTTCCGATAGTCGCCTCGCTGGCCAAGGCATGAATCTTCTGCATCCGGGCCAGGCAGACCGCGGTTGAACTGGAGCAGAGCGCGAGATGGACCGGGGAGTGCGCTCGAGAAGTTGTTAACTTCTTACGATTCATAACCTTGCATGAGTTGGCCAGGCTGGATGAGAGTGCCGTCGGCAGGACGCTCGTGCAGCCCGTTCCAAACCGAACCCTTCTGCCGCGGTGCGGCCTCGGCGAAGGCCTTACTGGGCCGTTGCTCTCCGGTTTCTCTTTCCTTCCCCCAACAAGATGAAAGCGGGAACAATCCAGAGGCCTCCGGCCAAAGCAAGGCCGACTCCCAGGGAAGTTACCAGTCCCATCTCGGCGAGCGGCGCGAAACTTGAGGCCATGAGCGCGCCAAAGCCGATGATCGTAGTCAGATTGGACTGAATCAGCGCTGCGCCTGAAGCCTTCGCGATAACCAGGATGCTGTTATCCGCGCTTTCCAGGTAGCGGCGAACCAAATGGATGCTATTGTCGATTCCAATCCCGATAATGAGTGGGATCGCGGTAATGGACATGAAACTGAAGTGGTGTCCCGCCAGCCGCAACAGCCCGAAAGTTACGATAATGGCGAATGCGATCGGCATCAATACGACCAGCGACACCCGCAGGTTTCTGAAGCAGAGATATACGATCAGGACAATGGCAGCCGCCGTCCAAACCAATGCCCTGCGGCTGTCGTGAAGAACCCGGCTCTGCATGTCCCGGTTGATCTTCTCGAAGGAAAAATCCACGAACGGGCCGAATTGATTCCGCCACGACTCCAGTACGCTGTCTGGAATCGCCTCGGCGGCATTGGGATCGGTGGCATAATAGGCGATTGCCGCCACGTAGTGACCGTCCGCCGTCCTGGAAATGCTGTTGCCGAGCAGCCCCGGCGGCAGGAATTCCGCGGCCGTTTCCAGGGTGACAGGTTCCGCACCGTGGCCCAGCTTTCGCAGCCGCTCGATAAAGGGCTTGTGTGGCTCTGTCTGAAAGCCGTTTTCGCGAAGCGAATCCTCCAAGGCGCGGGCGGACGCAGCTAGATCGATGCTGGCCAGCGAAGCGGCCCGTTGCCTCTGCGTGCTGGCAGACGGAAGCAAGGTTGTGGGGGAGAAGATGGATTTGAGGGCGCCGCGTTGCCGATAGGCATCCAGGCTGGCCGTCAGCTCTTCAGCCCTGTGCAGGACCTCCTCCTGGCTGCCGGCAATCAAAAGCACGTTCGGACTGCCCTCAATGCCGAACCTTGCCGAAAGGCGGTTCTGCGCGGCAACGGCAGGGTTGTCGGCGCCTCCGGCGATCTCGAAGCTCCCGCCAAGTTGGATGGACGGCAGCATAAACAAGGACAGCAGGAAAACTCCCAATGAAAAGGCGACGACGAGGCGCGCGTGGCGGCCCACAAAGTCGACGGATTTTCGCGCCAGCAAGGGAAGGAACCGGAAGGTGATCGTCTCCGGCGCGCTCGGCCTGGAAAACCGCACCCATAGCTGCATCAGCGCGGGAACCGTCAGCAGGGTGTGGAACATCATCATGAACATTCCCACCGTGAGGATGAACCCGAACTCCGCCAGCGCCTTGAACCCGGATGTGGCCAATGCCGCGGTAGCCGTTGCCGCCGTCACAATGCAGAGGACAATGCTAACTCCGGTGGTCTCATAGGTGCGCAGCACGGCCCCGTTCAGCGTCCCGCCCTTTGCCCATTCCTGGGGCGTGCGGTTGAAGAAATGCACCACCTGGTCGTCTCCCAGTCCCGCCAGGATCGCAATGAAAGACAGGCTGATAAGGTTCACTTCCCCCGGATAGAAACTCGCCACGCCCGTGGTCCACAGAATGCCCAGGCTGGTGGGCAGCAGCGACAACAGCAGCATCGGAATCCGCGGATAGACCAGCAGGCACAACACCAGGTTGCCGACGATCGAAATCAGTGAAACCCGGCGAATATTCCTTTCAATGAACTTGTGATCCTGCTCCGCGTAAACGTATGCGCCGGCCGGGGTGGCGCGCATGCCGGAATCCCGCAAGGCCGGCTCCCCGCTCATCTGTTGGATGTGCTCCCGTGTCCATTGCACGACTTGCTCGGCGGATTTGTAGTCCACGGCCGACTGGCGAGGCTCGGCAATGATCAGCAGCGCCTTGTGATCCTTGCTGAAGAAGCGGTTCCCGCTTCCCCAGCTAAGGTCGAAACTGGCGAACTGCGAGAATCCCTGGCTGTTCTGTGCCGCAACTCCCAGCAGGCCTAACGGATCTGCAACAAAGTAGTCGGCTCCCATAGTGGAGAATGGCGTGACCAGCTCGGTGGCGGACCGGCGAATGGTTCGATGAATCTGTTTGGGGTCCAGCCGCCGTTTGAACTCTTCGGTTTGTTCCGGCAGGGCGAAGGACGGAAAGTTCCAGGAAAAGTACCGCACGATGTTGAGCAGTTCCTCTTCCTGCAAGCCGCAGCGCGCCTGCTTGAAGAGCCCGCTGGCTTGCATCTCGGCGGTCAGGCGGTCGGCCATCTCCTCCATCTCGCCGGTTGCGTCCGCCCCGCTCTCCGGCGCTTCCACCAGCACGAAGAGCTGGTTGCCATAGCCCAACTCCTTGCCCATCCGGCTCGCTGCCTGCCATTGCGGATCGCGATTGCCAAACATGTCCGTGAGATCGGTGCCGGTGCGCAGGTTATGGATGTTGGCATACAGAAACAACGTCATGACCAGGGCAACCCCGGCCACCATCCCCGGATGACCTATAACCAGGCGGCCCACCAGGCGCATGAAGCGGACCATCATGGCGCGGTCTCCGCCGGCGGCTTCTTGGCAATGTATAAGATATGAGCCAGGGGCAGACGGTTTCTGAAGCGGCGCGATTCAACCTGCATGCCCGCGCCCTCCAGCACGCTCTGGTACTGCGCTGCAGAGAGCATCAACGGCCGTTTACCGGCACGCTCACAGCGGAACAAAAGGCCGTCGAAAGCCATGGTAATGGTGGACCACAGACCGCGCTCGCGATCATGGACGCGGAAGATAAGTCTTCCCTGGGGCGTCAGCGCCAAACAGCACCGTTCGAGCAATGCCAGTTGCTCCTCTGCGGAGAGATACTGCAAGACATCCAGAATAAGAATCAAACCCGCGGGCGGTAACTCGAAAGCACGCACGTCCCCAACGCTCACCTCTGCGTTCAGGGCGCTCAGAGCCTGGCGGGCAACTGCGATGCGGTGCGCATTCAGGTCGCAACCAACCAGGCGCCGCTCGCTCTCGCCGAACGCGGCAAAACAGAGGGCCATGCCGTAGCCGCAGCCGAGATCCACCACCGTCCCCGAGCCCAGGCCTTCGGCGGCAATCAAGCCGAAAATCCGATCCAGCCGCAGCTTCCAGCGGACAAACCCCCGGTCGAACCACGGGCAGCCGGCATAGGTCCGATTCACGAAGCGGATGCGGCCTCGCAGTCCCGCATTGACCGGCGTCTTCCAATAGACCGCAACCGCGGTCAGAGCCGCACCCACGCCCCCAACCACCACGCCCAGGGCCAGGCTGCCAACCACCCAGGTCAAAAGTCCCTCCCAGGATAAAAGTCCCTTCAAGGCTGAAAGTCCCTCCCCGGACAAAAGACCTTCTTTTATGTGCGCGCCTGCTACGGTGGAAAGATTCCATGGGTGGAATGAGCCGCTGCGAAGAAAGCCGCCCAGTTCCACCGAGGAGACCACAATCAACGGCTGGAGCAAAGGATTGTTGATGAAAGTGCTGGCCACGGTTAGCGGCTTGTTCAGCCTGAAGAGGAGCGCCAGACCCACCGCCGCCAGCGTCTGAAGCCCGTAGATGGGTACAATGCCGATGAATATCCCTACGAACACCGCCGCGGCAGCCCGGCCTGGGTCAAGCCGCTCCGTCAGCAAGGCGGCTGCGAACCGTCGCACGTGACTCTTGAATCTTCCCATCACCTGGTGGCCCTTTCGCTCCCTCGCTTGGTCATCGGGCTGACACCACCGATAACTCGCCACTGGCTACGATCTCCCCGTCCACATACACCGTTCCGCCGATCAAAGCCATCTGCCCGGCTCCAGTCAGCTTCGTGGTTTCAATGCGCAGAAGCTGTCCGGGAGTTACTGGCTTCAAGAACTTGAAGCGGTTTACGGCCGCAAGCAGGGCAACTCCTGGTGCGCCTTCCGGAGTGGCCGATCCCAGCATCACACCCGCCGTTTGCGCCACCGCTTCGATCATCAGAACCCCTGGCAAAATGGGCTTGGCGGGAAAATGCCCCGCAAAAACAGGGTCTCCCGGGTCGACGTACTTCACGGCAACACAGCGAACCCCCGGCTCCAGTTCTTCCACCCGGTCGATCCACAAGAATGGCGGGCGATGTGGAATCATCGCCTCGATTTCGCTTCGCTCGATCACTTTGGTTTGATTACCTCGAACATCTCTGCCGGGAGCTTTGTGTTCACTGTGGAGACGTCGATCGCGAATACGCTGTTTACGCCGCTTTTTCCGTCAACCTCCAGCGACCGGGGCAAAAAGTCCCGCTTGCCAAGCTTCACCACCATGTAATTCAGCCTGCGGCGAAAGGTTTCCGTGCGCGGAACGAACTTCATTTCAAAATCCCGGCTGTCCTCCTTCACTGTGATGGTAAAACTCTTCTTGAGATTCTCGATCGAGTTCTCCTGGCTGAAAGAGGACTGGGCGCGGCGAACGGCGCCGCCGACTTCCAGAATCTCCGTCTTGTCGCCATCGGTCGTAACATTGAGATAGTTCTCGTTGAAGCGAATGCGGATTGGGTTTGGATCGAAGTACTCCAGTGTGAACAAGGTAGTGCCCTGGGCGCAAAACTTGCCGTGGAGCACCATTGGCTTCACCATCAAGCGAGAGGTGCGGGTCTCGGTGACGGTCCCGCAGGCTGTCGTGAATTTCTTCTGGGCCTGCTGAACGCCTGCCCAGATGCGCGTCAACAGATCGTCGCCCTGCGCACCCGGCACTCCAGGAAGAATCAGGAACATAGCGAGCCAAGATAGCTTGAAGCGCAGGGTCATCTCACGCTCCCATGAAGCGAAATGCCAGCGACCACAGGCAGATACGCACCGTGTCTCGCACGGGTTTCATCTTCGAGCGCGCCTGGCCATTGTCGTAGACCATGCGGATGGGAGCGTGTGCGATGGTGCAGCCGGAACGGGCCATCTTGATCAGCACTTCCATTTCAAATTCGTAGCGCAGGCTGCGCAGACCGGTGGTGCAAAGTTTGTCCAGCCGGAATAACCGGAAGCCGCACTGACTGTCCTTGATTTCGCGGCCCACCAGCGCCGAGGTCAAACGGCTGCCAACCGTGTTCGAGTAATAGCGTGCGCGAGGCATGCGAGCGCGCTCGAACGGGCGCGCCCCAATCACCAGGTCCGCTCCAGTCTCTTCGGCAACGCGAAGCATCGCGGGAATATCTTCCGGCAGATGCTGGCCGTCGCCATCCAGAGTGATCGCGTGAGTAAAGTTTTCGGCGCGCGCAAAGGCGAGCCCGATACGTAAAGCAGAGCCCTTGCCGCGATTCGTTTGCGATCCCAAACAGGTGGCGCCTGCAGCGCGGGCAACTTCCGCCGTTCCGTCCGTGGAGCCATCGTCGATAACCACGACCTTTTCAACATGCTGTCTGGAACCCAAAATCACCTTGGCGATGTAGGGGGCTTCGTTGAACGCGGGAATCAGTGCGCAGGTTCGCATGATCTGGAATCGAGTGTCTTGCCGCCGGCATCCTCATCACGCGAGCCGACAAGCACGAATTTTAGTCCGCGTTCCCTCAACTCGTCAATTACCCCAGGCAAGGCCTCAAGCATCGCATCTGCTCCCGCGGGCAAATGATCGTGCAACAGAATGATGTCTCCGCTGCTCGCTTTCCTCAAGATACGACGGGCAAGAACACTCGAGTTTCCGATAAACGTGTCATACGTCCGGATACTCCAGGAGACATACTCAAGTCCCGCCTCCTTCAGGTAAGGTCCCAGCAGAGGATGGCGCAGGCCAACCGGCGAACGAAAACAATGCGGCCTGAAACCGCAACTCAAGCGAATGCTCTCCGTGCCGCGCTCGATTTCGGTTCGCAGCCGCCCTGGCGAGAGAAAACAAAACAATGGCTGGTGCGACCAGGTGTGGTTTCCCACCAGATGCCCTTCAGCCCAGGCGCGGCGTACGATCTCCGGATACTGCTCGGCGCGCTTTCCAACCACAAAGAACGTCGCCTTCACATCCTTCTCCCGCAGCAGGTCAAGTAACCTGGGCGTGTCTACGGGGTTGGGACCGTCGTCGAAAGTCAGAGCCACACAACCCACACCATCCACCCGCGAGCGGTTGGCCACCAGCCATTGGTTGCGTGGATGAAACAGCAGGTAGAGCATCACCGCCGTGCCGGCGGCGTAAACCAAGCCCGCGAGAAGCAACCGGGAGAGAGTAAACGGAAACAGCAGGGCCAATGCGGCGTTGGTCGCAACAAACAACAAGCAGAAGATCGCGGATCGCGCCATATCGATCATCCCAGGCCGGCAAAAAGCCCCACGGGAATCGTAGCGACATTCTATCACCGGAATTCCGTGAAACCGGAAGCCAGGCCCCGGCTGCTCGCCCATCGAGTGAAGGTCTTCCCTTGCGAAAGGGCTTTACGAAGAGTCGGAGCACACCCTAGAATTGAGATAATTTCTCTTGGAGAAACTGAGGTGATTCCGATTTGAGAGTTCTGCTCGTCAAACCGCGCTCCTCTGCAGCTCACTTCGGTCTCGCCCCATTTTTTCGGACTGAGCCGCTGGGGCTTGAATACATTGCCGCGGCGCTCGGCGCAGGCGGACATCAAGTCCGCATCGTGGATATGTCCTTCCAGCGCCGAACCATGGCGCGGCTCATCAAGTCTTTCCGGCCGGGGCTGGTGGGCCTCTCATGCGTGCACATCCTGGACGCGGCCGAGACGGTACAGCTTGCCGGAGAAATCAAGCGGATGGATCCGGCAATCTTCGTCGCCGTAGGGGGACATGCCGCGGCTTCTTACCCCAAAGCGCTGGAGCAGAGCCCAGCGGTGGACGCCATTTGCAGCGGCGAGGGCGAGAGCACGATGCCCGCCCTGTGCGACGCCCTGGCGCAGCGCCGCCCCATCCACGACGTGCCATCTCTGCTCTTGCCCACCGGTGACCGGCGCTTTTCCGCTACCGCCAAGGCGCGGGAGTGGCTGGACCTGGACCAGGTCCATTGCCCGGACCGTGCCGCGGTCGAGGCGTACCGCAAGCACTATGTTTGTCTGAATTACATGCCGGTCTGGACGCTGGAAACGACACGCGGATGCCGGCACCACTGCAAATTTTGCTCGGTCTGGCAGTTTTACAGAGGATCCTGCCGCTACCATGCGGCGCGGAACGTCCGCGCGGATTTCGAACAAACAGGCAGGAATGTCTTCATCGTGGATCCGGATTTCTCCAAGGACGACTTTGCCAATTTTTGGGACTTTGTCGAAACCCACAAACTCTTCCGGTCTGGCTTTACCATCCTCACGCCGCTGCCGGGCACCCATTACTTCGAGCAGAGCAAGGAGAAACTTGAAGTTATGGACTTGAACCAGTTCGACCTGCACCACCTGCTCTGGAAGCCTCGCCTGCCGGTGGAGCGGTTCTTCGAACTTTACTGCGAGACCTGGCGGCGCACCGTGCTCAATGCCGCAGGCCGAAAGAAGTGGTGGCAGTGGTTGCGCAACGTCGATTTGCGCCACATCGGCCATATGGCAAGAATCCTCGCCCGCTCTCAGAAGTTGATGGACCCGCGGGCTTACCTTGCGGAGTGCAGTCTTCCAAGAGACCCGCAGTAAGGCTGCCGATGGCCGCTTCTTGGTGGGACGAAGTCCATTGGACCATGTGGCGGGTCGCGGATCGCCCCGATCTGCTTGCGGTCATCCATTCGGCGCGGCACGTGGCGCGCGAGGTCGTTGCTCCCCTGCTGGCTGCGGGCGCGCGGTCCAGTTGTGAATGGACATCTCAGAAGGCGTCCATGCTCGCATCCCTGGATTCTAACGGCCTGACTTCCATTCTTTCATCGGCCAGCCAAGGCATTGCCACGCATTTGGCGTTGGCCGCCTGGGAGTTAGCCTGGGTGGATGGCGGAGCCGCGACCTCAAGCCTGTCTGGAAGCTTGGCGCAGATGCCTATCCGCGACTTTGGCACCACCGGGCAGCGAAACCGCTATCTGGGCAATTCCGATCTGCGCCACGGCGCCCTGTGCCTGACCGAGCCGATCCCTGGAGCAGGCAGCGACGCGATGTTCCTCAGTGGCAGGTTCCATGTTTCTGAATGGCTTCCGGGAAGCGAGCCCATGTTGGAGATTCACAAGCGCGGGCGCTTCATCAGCCACATGGACTTCGCGGATTTCGTCGTGGCAGCCGTGCAAGGATCCGGCGACCGCGTGTGGGGCAGTTGTCTGGTGATTCTCGAACCGGGAGATACGGGCGAGTTTGACCGGGGATCGCGAGTGCGTAAGCTGGGGCATCAGTTAGCGTCGACAACCAACCCGGTCTTCGCATTGAGGGTGCCTGCCTCCCGCATCGTTGGCGGTTACACGGTCGACGATGGAGTTGTGGTTCCTGACTTTGACCATCGCCGCCTGTTGGAGCCCGCATTTCGCCGGACCCGCGCCATTTTGAGCCTCGTGACAGCTTCAAAGTTACTCTCCACCGTGGAACCTCTGCTCAATCCACCCTGCCGGACAACCGGCGCACCGGAGTTATGGGAGCGGATGGTGGACCTGTGGGCGGCAGGCGAAGCAGCGGCGTCGTTAGGTTTCTCGGCGGCGCGCCTTTCCGATCGACTGGACAACTGGACAAATCCACCAGGCGAACTTACCAGGGAAGCTGCCGTCCTGTGTCCCGCGGCAAAGGTTTTCAGTACAAGCAGCGCTGCGGTTATGCTCCGGCACGTGGCGGCGCTTGGGGGTTGCGGGCCGATGGACAGGGGTCCAGGCTGCATGCGCGACAAGCTCGTGGACGCGCAGATCGAGGCCGTCTACCTGGGACCTGAAGCGATTCAGCGCCGTCTGGTCTCTGCGGCCATGATAGACGGCGAGTTTCTCAGAGAGTTTCAAGTGTGGACTGAGGAGCTGGAGCGCCTTGCCCGGCGCCTGCCCGGTACGGGAATCCGCAGCTTGATTGCAGGGATGCGGCTTTGGCATTGGACCTTGCTCCAGCTTCGGCGGCAAACGGATTTACGCGGGGCGCGGCTCTTTTGCGATGCCCGTCAAGGCGTGACTTTCCCCATGGCGGACGCCCTGTGCTGGCTGCTGGCCGCGCGCTCGTTCGCCTTGGATGTACTCGAGTTAGAGATGAGCGGCCGTCGACGGGCAGCGACCGGTTCCGTCCCGTCCGTTTTATTCGACCTATGTACCATTGCGTCAGTGCGCGCTGCCGGTTCGGTGGGACAAACCTGTGCCGCGCTACTGCTTGGATACGACACACGATTTCCGGTCTCCGCCGCCACAAGAACCGCCTTTGACGAACTGCGGAGCAAGCTGGACCTGAGCCTCTGCGGGGCCTTGGCCGCACGCGATCGGGCCGCGCGGTTCCTCCGTGCGCAACCCGGGGCCTAGACAGGCTCGGCAGCCTCTTCTCGCAGCCCGCGCTCAAACTCCGCCAGTTGCACTTCGATCTCCGCTTCCTTTTCCTTGCGGCGCAGCAGGTCCTCCCGGTAACGCTTCAGGAAGTAATCGATGGTTTCAACGCGAAGCTTGATGGAATGGGCAGGCCGATTCTCGTCCAGGTCCTTGAAGGAGAAATAAGGCGTGCCCGAGCGCTCGACGATCTGCTCGATCGCGCTGTAAATGGGCGCGTCGTGGCCACACTTGAAGCTGGATATCTCCACCGCCACCAGGTTCGGGTGCCGGGCTGTGAACTTGGCCGCCCAGAGTTTATGGTTGGAACTGGTGGAGAAAGCGGTCTTCCATACATCGGAGATATCGAGCGGGTGGCTGATCAGCCCCGCGCGTACTTCCTCGCCGAACAGCCGCTCCAGCAGATCTTCGTCCAGCGGCAAGGTACTCTGCGAGAAAATCGCGTAGCCCAGCTTTTGAAACTGCTCCATGATCTCGTGGTTGATGCCGGGATCGTGGTGATATGGCCGCCCCAGCATGACAATGCCTAACTTGTGTTGCGATTCGAGTTGGTCGAGGACTTCCCGAGCGCGGCGGCGAATGCTGGATTCAAACCTTCCCAACTCCCGGTAGCCAGTCTCGACGGCGCGTTGATTTTCTTCCTGCGTGAGACCGAGAATGGGCGCCCACGCCTGGAACATCTGGCGCGCGAAGAGCTTTCGCTCCGATAGGTTGATCAGCGGGTGTACATATTGAATCCCGCGCTCCCCAAAGAGGTCCGTTTCTTTTGTATAAGCCGCTTCCACGGTTTCCGGGGTGATAGAGGCCGTCGGACAGGCGTTGTTCGCCTTCACGTTTACCAACGGCGAGACCAGCACGTCGAACATGGGAAAGAAAATCGCGTGCAGCGGCTTGCGCGCGTGCTGTTTGAAGAGAAGGTTGTGGACGTGCGCGATGGCGATCTTAGACGGATAACATGGATCGATCGATCCACGGCTCGATCCTGCGCGATACAGTTCCCCCGTGGTGAAATCCGAATAGACGATGTTCTCCGCCGCCACTCCCAGGCTTTCCAGATAGGAACTGAACAGCGGCGCGTAGGCATACATGTTCAGCACGCGAGGAATGCCGATGCGCAACTGCGCGCGCCGTTTCATCAGTGAAATGCGGCTGCGGCCGGCGCCAGTCCAGGCACGGGCGGGAATTGGATCGGCGACGCTCTCGGGCTGGCGCGAACGCCACACTTCGCGTGCCGCCATTTCCACCAGGTTTGGGTTGGCTGCCTTGGTGTCATCGAGGTGGGCTTGAATGCCGCGCATGGCCGCAACGTCTTCCACCGCGCCCTTCTCGCAGTTGGCCACGATGATGCGCTGCTCCCCCGGCTCCAGCGCCACCTTGCTGTGGAACGAAGGTTCTACCCATCCTTCCTCCAGGCCGGTCTGGACATCGAGGAAAGTCCGCTGGCAGGCGTTCTTGCAAAAGTGGCAGCGCGTCTGTTCGTTATGCGTCGTGCGATAACTGATGTTACTTACTGCATCCATGCCGATGAAGGTGGTCGAGTGCCCTTTGCGCCACAACCGGATGGCTTCGATCGCGGCGCCGATCGCTCCCGATTCGCCGCAGTGCGGATGCACAACAATCTCCGGCTCTTTCCCCGCCGAGCGGAAGCTGGCGCGCAGAAAGTCCACCTCCGCCTTCACGGCCGCGAGATTGTTCTGCGTGCCGCCCTGCAGAACAAACCGCGTGCCCAGGGCGGCGAGGCTTGGCACCTTGGCGACATGCAGAAACACATTCCTGGGCAACACCGTCGCCAACCCGGCCAGGATTTCTTCAGCCCGCCAGCCCTGGCGCTGAAAGTTGACGATGTCAGTCTGCAGAAACACCGCGCAGCCGTAGCCGAAGACAGGCATTGCATCGGCGTTGAAAGCAACCTCCGCATAACTCTCGACCGGGATGCCGAACCCTTCGGCCGTGGATTGCAAAAAATAGCCGTTGCCTGCCGAGCACTGCGTGTTCAGCTTGAAGTCTTTCACGCGGCCATTGCTGAGGACGATGAGCTTGATATCTTGCCCGCCCACGTCGACGATCACTTGCGGGTCCGTGAAGAAACGAATGGCCGACTCGGTGTGAGCCACGGTTTCCACCAAAGCCACATCGGCCCGCAACACCCTTTGCAGGATGTCCTTGGCGTAGCCCGTCGTGCCCACGCCGAGAACTTTCAGCGTCGCGTCTTGGGCTTCCACCTGCCGGCGCAGATCGCCGAGAATCTCAATCGTGTCCTGTATGGGATTGCCGTTCGAGAGTTGGTAGGCTTTTGAAAGAACGTCGCCGTGCTCCGACAAGAGTACCGCCTTGGTGGAAGTCGAGCCGCCGTCGAGGCCGATGAAAGCCGGCACTCGCTCACCGCGATGGAAGGCCGCCGGAACAAACTCCGGCCGCGAGTAGCTGGCTTTGAAGTCTTCTAACTCCTTCTTTGAAGCACTCAACCCACGGCCGGCTGAACCGGCCTTCCGCACGCGCCGTCCCTCAAGAACATAGTCCTCAAGACCCTCTGTCCCCAGGTACTGCCCGATCTCCGTGTTCTCGCCTTTGCCAAATTCCACCGCGCCCATGGCCGCAAAATACAGGGCGTTCTCCGGGGTCTTGATGAGGTCCTCGGGAACCTGACCGGGGGCCAGTTCGACCCCTCGCTCTTTCCACATCAGCGGGATGTGGTGCTGCCATGCCTCGCGCATGCCGCGAATGAAAGTGTTCGGCCCGCCCAGAAGCAGCACGTGTGGCCGCAGCGTGTGGCCGCGGGCTAGAACGGTGAGATTCTGCAAGACAATGGCGTCGAACAGCGACGCCATCAGTTCCTCGGCCGGGAGGCCCTGCTTCTGCAGGCCGTTGATGTCGGTCTCGGCGAAAACTCCGCATTTGCCCGCGACCGGATGCACCTTGATCCCCTTATACGCCTGGTTGCATAGCTCGTAGGATGGAATCTTCAGTTTGGCATTGATCTTGTCGATGACCGCGCCGGTGCCTCCCGCGCACTTGTCGTTCATCGATGGGATCTTCTTCCTGCGGCCACTGTCGCCTTCCTCTTTGAAGATAATGATTTTGGCGTCCTGGCCGCCTAACTCGATCACCGAGTTGACTTCGGGATGAAGCTTCTCTACGGCCAGTGCGACGGCATTTACCTCCTGCACGAACTTCGCACCCACCAGAGTGCCGAGTGCATTGCCGCCCGAGCCGGTGATAAAGATACGGCAGTTACCCGGAGCCATGCCGGCTTCGATCTCCATGCAATGGAGAAACTCCAGCAGTTTCTCTGCCTGGCGCGTGTCATGCCGCTGGTAATCGCGCCACACAATGCGCCCGCTTCCCTCTTCGATCACCACAGCCTTGACCGTGGTCGACCCCACGTCCAGGCCCGCGTAAAACCGGATGCCGGAGTCGGCCCCATCTACCTTCTCAGGCAGTTCCGCCCGACTGCAAGCCAGATGCGCGTGTTGTGTGTTCGTATCCAGGGAATCTCCCGCTCAGATCTCGTCCGGCAGCTTGGCCAAGCTTGCTTTCCCATCCATCAGGCTGCCAACGTGCAAGACAAAGTTAGCGGCAACCCCGGCGATCCCCCGGCGGCGCGGAACCGGATAAAACGGACTCCGCAATTGCCGATGCCGGGCGGCATAAGCCTTGATCTCATCAAGTCGCTTGCCGGTGGAAGCCAGTGCCTGCTCGAACTCCGCCTTGGCCTTGATTTTAGCCTCGCCCAGCGCCATCTGCACTCGGCTGTGCGCGTTGATCTCTCCTTCCCCCGAAGTCTCAATGGGCAGGAAGATCATTTCCCTGAAGCGGTTCACCACCGCCGACTGCACACCGTCGGATTGTGAGGACGGCATGCAACCAAAGGGCTTCAAAGCCAACACCATGTGACACAGGCCCTGTGTCGTGTAGTACACGTTCTTGGCTACTTCGAGATGTCCTTCCCCACCGCGGGCCAGTGAGTCGTAAAAAGGATGCGCCGTACGAGCCAGTTCTCTCTGAGAAACGAGATGGGGCGTGATTCCGCCCAAATGCAGGGCGGTGCGCGCATACAGGTGGTTCCAGATGCCTTCACTCAAGCGCAGCAGCAGCCACTTCTTGCGAAACTTCCACTCGTTGGCCAGTTGCTTCTTCCATTCCCACCAGCGGGCATCGGGAAAGGGAGTATCAATGCCCTTCTTCGCTTCCGCACCGGCGCGGGCCTGATACAGCAGATAAGTGATCCAGCCGCTGATCGGATCGACCCACACCTGCGCGCCTTCCTGCTCCAGAAAGGCAAACATATTGAAGTTACCGTCGCCTTCGGTAAGTTGTGCCCAGAATTCTCCAACAATCTTCACCACGGGTTTTACGCGGGTATGGTCCACTTCGATCCCGTTCAGGCGCTTGCGAGCCAGGTGCATCTTCCGCACGAACTCCTCGCTGTAGATGTGATCCAGAATCTTGCCCACTGTGTTGAGGATGTCGCTGAGCTTCTTGTTCCGGCCCAGGCGCAGGGAAATCCATCCTGGCGTGCGCTCGAGTATCTCGTACCGCTTCCGGGTTTGAAGGAAATCGCTCAGTTGATCCACGACTTCTTCGATTGCCTGGTTAGTGGCTCCCGGCGTAACCTCGTAGGGACGGATCTGGTAAACCATGTCGTTGATCGCATCGCCCAGGTTCAGCATGTTGAGCGCGCCCAGGTTGAAATCCAGGGAAAACTTCAGGCCGGGGTTGTCGGAAGCGGTCTTGATTGCCTGGTCAGCCTGATACAACAGGATACGGAAGTCCTCAAAGCCCGCATTGTCCAGCGCCAGGCGGTACTCGGACTCATACATTCCGAAGCGGCAAGGCCCGCAGGAGCCCGCAGTGAAGAAGATGTACCTATCAACAATCTCCCGGCGCGATAAACCCTGACTCTCCAGCGACTGCAGGAACTTGATGAGGTTGCCGATTGTAAAGTAAGTGGGATTGCACTGGCCGTTGTTGCCAAATTCCTTGCCTATCGTGAAGGCGGCCACGTCCGGGGTCGGCAACATCTGGCAGCGATAGCCGGAGCCTGTAAGAATGGCTTCTATAAAACGCTCATGTTTCCAGGTGAAGCCTCCGAAAAGAATCGTCACCCGGTCGCGCTCCTCCACCGTGAAGGGCCGCTCCCCAGGGTGCCGGAAGTGCTCGATAGGTTTCTCGACGAGTCCAGCGGCCTGCATCAGCCGCAATCTCTCCGCGGCCTTGCACCGGGCAATCGCGTCCTCTAGCGGAGGAGACGAAGAGCCGGCGGAGTGTAGGACGCAGTTCATCTGTTCAGAGCCTCTTTACGCCAGAATGCGATCATAACTTGAGGTCAGCGACTTAGCCCGGAACAGCGCATTGTGGCCTGTCGCGGACATGAACGATGACAATGACGATTGGGGAGTCGCCTCATACAAGGTTACTGAAGACAGTATAAACCAACACCGCGACGGCGCGGGCTGTAAAGGATCGGGCGGCCCTGCCAACGCCTTCCAGTCCGGACACTCGCCTGCATTTTCTCCATCTTTGACACAACAACGCTCACAGCCTGTACAATTCCACGCTTGGGGGCTGAGAGGGCAATTCCGGCTCACAATTTTGAGTGAGAAACAAGCGAAGGAGAGTTTTCATGAAGCGAATGGCAATCATGGTGGCTTTGCTGATGATCTGCATTGCGTTCCCAACTCCATCCGCAGGTGCGCGTCACAGTGTCAAGCGTTACCTGACGAAGGAATCGACCGTTGACATGAAGAACATGAACCGCATCTGTGTCGGCTGGGTCGATTTGGGTCCTGACGAATGGGCGGCGCACGGCTACGCCACCAAGACCGAGTGGACCGATGTCATTGGCTCTTTGAACGCCGCGTTTGCATCTAGTCTGCCAGCTAAATACCTGCCTGGCCGAACCATTACCGCGGCTAAGGACAAGGGGGACGAGAACGCAGCGGGGTGCGACCTCTACATCAAGTTCTCGGATGTCCATGTTGCCTACGACAGCTACCACCTGATTCTTTCCATCCACTTTATCGACCCCAAGACCAACACCGAGATTGCCGCGATTCCGGCGAGGCCTTACTACGGAAACGATTGGGGCCTCCGGGGTTATCTGACTGAGGCACTGAAGGAAGTGGGAACGAAGCTGCAAGTGGAAGTTACGGGAGAGCAGCAAGGAAAGAAGTAGACAACTCGCTGGCTTCAATGGGCGCTGCGCCGGTGAGGAAGGCCGCGTAGCAGCCGTCAGTGCAGGAGTCGTCGCTCAGCAGGTTGGTGGCCTTGTCGATCTTCACGATCTACGCCCTCGGACGGAGGGATGCAAGCGGTCGATTTCTTGTGCTAGAATTTTTTCGAAAGAGGAGTTGAGTGATGAAACAGTCTTTGTGTAGGTTGTTGGTTGCTGGCTTCGTGCTTGTCTTTGCAACTGCTTTGACTGCGGGTACGTTGGAGAATCAAGGCAAGGCATGGCTTGACGCACAAAAAGATCCAGCCGCAATCAACGTAGATGGCACGTGGATTTCGGAAGAGTTTGGAGATTTGCACTTGAGTCAGGACACGGGAAGCAGAGACGTTCGCGGAGTCGGAGGTGGATACGGACTCACGGGTGTAGTTAGCGGCAAGAGTCTTTACCTTCTTTTCACTTCCGGCCGTACTGTAGAGTATTGTGCCATCCTAAACTCCGGAAGTGGAAATAGTCTGGCGGGTACCTACTCAAACAGGCTTTCGCGGTTGAGGTTTGGTGCCGGTCTATGCCAGGAAAAGAGCAGGCCG
>OCZT010002144.1_pt1 | contig 20427 bp, 24 predicted proteins | sample 1539031 | NCBI WGS metagenome assembly OCZT01 (sample SAMEA3539308, study PRJEB22396) | soil metagenome | biome: tundra; feature: field; material: soil | place: USA | collected 2010-05 | depth 0.15 m | reverse complement strand
TAGGTGGGGCCAGTTCAAGACGTCGCAGTGGGGCCAGTTCAGAGCATCGTTCTCAGCCGAGGCGCTGTCTCAGACCGAGACGTGATGCTCGACGCAAAGCGAGGCCAGAGCCTCCATCGAGGACTCCGGACGATCAGGCATCGCGTCGAACGCCGCAGCAGCTCTCTGAATGGCCTCCAGGGTCACGTCTCGACCCTCTAGGGCGAATCGTCCAAGCCATCTGACCGCTGCTCGCTCGAAGCGATCTCCAGCTTCCTCGCGGAACAGCAGACAGACCTCCAGGGCGTCCTGGAGCCCGACTCTGGGCAGCTCCGCCGCCGCGGCTCTGATGATCGTCAGGTTGCCGGTTGCCAGCGCTCGTCTGAATCGTCCGTACGCGCTGCCTTGCGAGGTCACGAACATATGTTCGCATAACGAGGAGGAGGAGCATCGATTCGGCTGCCGCCGAGCCCGAGGCTAGGATTCTCTAGACCTTGCAAAGCAACTTCCGTATTCAAAGGTTCGGCAGGGGAGAGACCTTCGCCATCGTCGGGCTCGGTGAGGAGCCTCCGTCCGCAGGATGGGCGGTCGGACCCGATGGCGCTTACAAGGATGGCGTGAAGGTCGGGGAGCGCGCCAAGTTCCAGCGCGGAAGTACCAACGGTGTACGGGCCTACTCGCACATCGAGTACGTCCCGCTCGATCTCTAGCTTTCATCTGGAGCGGATCCAGCGTGCCAGCGGGTAGCTGCCTTCGAACCCGTCCGATGGACCTGGCCCCCGGCCTCTAGCTCTTTGAGCAGCTCCAAGAGCTGGGCTGGATCGCCGTTGGTGTTCTTGGCCAGCTCCCTGGTGCTCAACCCGTCCGAGCCCTTGAGCACCCCGACGAGCTTGCCTGCTGGCACGACCTCTACCGGCGCTGGTGGCTCTGCTGGTTTCCTACGAGCCCGAGCCTTGAGAGCTGCTGGCTTGCCATCGAGGGCTTCGAGGGCCTTGCGGACCGAGGCGATGTCGGCATCAATCTGCTCGCGATCCTTGATCAGCGAGGCGAGCCCTGCTTCTAGCTTGGTGCGAAGTTCGTCTGGGGAGGTCATGGATCGCAATCCTAGGCTGAGCCACAAGGAGACGGGTCGCTGAGAGCCGCTGTGAGCCCGTCTGCGGCGCTTGCCGATGCAACCGAGTTGCGGGCCACTCCGCCGACACGGAACCCGCACCCACCGTAGCGGCGCATCCTGCCCTGATTAGCTCTAATCGGCTCAGTTAGCATCAGCGTGAATGGAAGACCAGTTCCTCACGGTTGCCGAGATCGCGGAGCGGCTCAGGGTGAACCAGCAGACCGTTCGGAATTGGATCGACCGGGGAGAGTTGGCTGCGGTTCGAATCGGTGCTCGACGAATCCGCGTACGCCAGTCGGAGCTTGATCGCTTCATCGCTGCGGGCGAAACATCTGCTTCGAGCGTCGCCGTGGAGGCAGAGCGTCAGGCTTCGGAGGAGAGCGTCAATGCGTGGGGGCGAGTCCGTGCCGCGCTGGTCGTCCTGAACGCAGCCGTCTCGCAGGAGGATCCGGCAGACCTCAGAGGGGCTCTCGACGCCTTCTCCGACGCCGAGGAAAAGCTGACTGAATCCCTGAACGCGGAGCCTGCTGGCGACCGAGTTCAGGAGGCTTGCGAATGAATGGCAGACGCGGGATCACGGACACAATGTCCAGTCGAGCATCCTCGACGTAACTGCCGCAATGGACCTGCCTAGTGATCGGGATCGTCGCCCCGACCGACGATCAAGTTCATCTACCTGGCCGAGTAAGCTCGGCTTCCTGCACGAGCAAGAGGGAGTTGGGGCTTAATCGTGGCCGATAGTGAGACGATCAGGAATCACGCGGCCTTCATCTGGAGCGTGGCTGACCTTCTGCGCGGGGAGTACAAGCAGTCCGAGTACGGCAAGGTGGTCCTCCCGCTCACGGTCATTCGCCGCTTGGATTGCGTCCTTGAGCCGACCAAGCAGGCAGTTCTGGAGAGGCAGCAGCAGCTTGCGGGCAGGATCGAGAACCTTGAGCCGGTTCTCCAGGCGGTGGCGGGCCAGCAGTTCTATAACACGAGCCCGCTGACCTTCACCAAGCTTCTCGACGACCCGAACACGATCGCCGACTCCCTGCATCTCTACATCGGGGGGTTCTCGGACGTGTCCAGCCGTGCTCCGTCGCATACTCTGACGCGGGATGGCACGGCGGAAGACGGACTCAAACGGGGGCGCTCAGCCACGGGACCTAGACCTCAAGACCCTCGAAGGCTGGCTTTGGGATGCCGCCTGCCAGATCCGGGGGCCACTGGATGCCCCAAAGTTCAAGGACTACATCCTCCCGCTGGTCTTTCTGAAGCGCCTCTCCCACGTGTTCGATGATGAGGTCCAGCGAGTCGCTGACGAGGTAGGCGATCGCAAGACTGCTGAGACCATCATCGACCAGGACCACGCACTCGTCCGGTTCTATGTTCCAGCCGAGAGTCGCTGGTCGTTCATCGCCGCCAAGACCACCGGGCTCGGCGAGATCCTTACGGACGCAGTTCGCTCGGTCTCCCGGCAGAACCCTCGCCTCCAAGGCGTCATCGACACCGTTGACTTCAACGCCACCACAGCGGGGCAACCGATTGTCGATAACAGCAGGCTGGCAGCACTCGTCAAGACACTTGGCCAGCATCGCCTTGGGCTAACCGACGTTCAACCCGACCTTCTTGGTCGTGCGTACGAATACCTAATCCGGAAGTTCGCTGAAGGTCAGGGACAGAGCGCCGGGGAGTTCTACACACCGCCACAGGTCGCCCGGCTCATGGCTCGCATCCTCGATCCTCAGCCGGGCATGACGGTCTACGACCCCGCGTGTGGATCGGCAGGGCTTCTCATCAAGTGCCACCTCCGACTCCGTGAAACCCATGGGGTCAAGCTCAATGAGCATTCGGAGCTTCCGAAGGACGTGGCTCCGCTTCGTCTATTCGGGCAAGAGATCAATCCTTCTACGTTCGCGATGTCGCGCATGAACGCATTCCTCCACGACATGGATGCCGAGATCGCTTTGGGCGACACGATGCGTTCGCCAGCGTTCACAGGGCGGGACGGCAAGCTCCGGCAGTTCGACATCGTGACCGCCAATCCGATGTGGAACCAGGACTTCCCCGACGAGATGTACAAGAACGACACCACGGGTCGCTTTGACAATGGGATCCCAACGGCGTCATCCGCTGACTGGGGTTGGGTTCAGCATATGTTCACCTCACTTACTTCATCAGGCCGGATGGCAATAGTCCTTGACACGGGAGCCCTGAGTCGCGGCAGTGGCAACGTCGGAGCGAGTCGGGAGCGTGATATCCGAAAGGCGTTTGTCGAGGCGGACCTCGTTGAGGCGGTGATCCAACTCCCTGAAAATATGTTCTACAACACGCCAGCGCCCGGCATCATCATGCTGCTGAACAAGCGGAAGCGGCATCACACCGAGGTCGTGCTCGTCAATGCGGCAGGACGCTTTGTCAAGCGTCGTCCGAAGAACGAAATGACCGATGATGACATTGCACTTGTCCATCAGTTGATTGTGGATTGGGAAAGCCGTGCGGGGCTGTCCATCACAGTGACGACTGCTCAGGTTGCGGATAATGACTACAACCTATCCCCGAGCAGGTACGTCCGCCCGCCTTCGCCGAATGACGTGCCAACTCTTGAGGAAGCCGTTCGTCTTCTCCATGAGGCGGAAGCTGCGCGTGGCCACGCCGATGCCGAACTGCGGAAGGTCCTGGCGATCCTACGCATCCCTTGAGAACCCCTCGGCATCACCCGAAGACTTGGCCCAGGGTCCGGCTCAAGGAAATCGGCACGATCGTGACGGGTACGACTCCGGCAACAAGTCGCCGGGAGTATTACGGCGGCACGATCCCGTTTGTCACTCCTCCTGACCTAGATGGAACCAAGTGGATAACCAACGCAGCGCAGTCCCTTACGCCTGAGGGACTGGCGGTTTCGCGTGCGCTGCCTCCCGGCTGCGTCCTTGTGTCTTGCATCGGGACCCTTGGAAAGGTGGGGCTGACAGCCGCAGAGCAGACCACGACCAACCAACAGATCAACGCGATCATCCCGAAAGACACGGTAGGGCCGGAGTTCATGTACTACGCGATGATGACCCAGCGGGCTGAGCTTGAGCGTGTTGCGGGGGGCGTGACTGTGAAGATCGTCAACAAGAGCAACTTCGAACAGTTGGAGGTTCCTCTTCCACCACTGGACGAGCAGCGCCGCATCTCGCAGGTAATGGCAACGATTCAGGACGCGCAAGTGACAAATGAGCGGGTTCTCGCGATGGCCAGCGATGTCAAGAGGGCGTTTCTCAATCGAGCGTTTACCGATCTGGCTGGCAAGAAGAACCCAATCGGCGAGGTCGCCAATGTCCGTACTTCGTTCCCCCCATACGGAAAGCTGGTGCCAACCGTCAGAGCGGATCCCGACCACATGCTTTACCTGAAGGTATCGGACATTGGGCGCGATCCAGCACCTGTTGTTGGCGCTTCGGCGGAGGTATTCAAGCCCATCGCTCGTCCACTCGCTGTGGGCGCGACTGTCTTCCCCAAGCGGGGCGCAGCAATCGGAAAGAACGTAAAGCGCATGATCGGCAGACCTGCTGCTCTGGATCCAAACCTCATAGGGATCGAGCCGAGCGCGGTCTTGCTGCCCCGGTATCTCTTGGCGTTCTTTGAAGGTTTCGATCTGCGGTCGCTGCAAGACGACACGCCAGTTCCGCAACTCAACAAGCACAACGTCGATGCGGTAGAGATACCTGTTCCCTCGCTCGATAAGCAGGAATTGCTCTGCGAAGCGGTGAGCGCTATGGATGCAAAGGAAGCCGCTGAGCGCGAGGTGTCTATGCGAACCGCCGCTGTGTTCGCTGCTGCGCTTGCACGCCTTGTTGGAGGCGATGGTGACTCTCGGCTCTGAGCGCAGCGCCGTTCAGAATCCCTTCGTCCGGTATGCGGTTGCTTCGGGCTGGGGCTTGGTCTCACGGGACGAGGCAATGGTGATGCGTGGCGACGAAGCGGGCATTCTGTTCACCAAAGTGCTCGTTGAGCAGCTTCAGGTGCTGAATCCTGGAACTGTCAATCGCTCGCGCGCCGAGGGCCTTGGTCATCGCCTTACTCGTGCACTCCCCACCATCCACGGGAACCTCGATGTTTGGGAGCATCTTCGCGGGGTCAAGACTGTCTTCGTCGAGGAGGATAGCCGCGAGAGGGATGTGCGTTTTGCAGACGTAGACAATCCTGGGGCGAACACCTTCCACGTCACCGACGAGTTCAGTTTCCGAGCCCGACCAGACGCGGAGGCGATTCGTTTTGACGTGGCGATGCTCATCAATGGGATCCCTGTTGTGCTGATCGAGACCAAGTCCGCTCACAAACGGGACGGAATGGCTGAGGCGCTCGCCCAGATTCGGCGCTATCACGAGCAGGGGCCAGAAGCGCTGGCGGTGTTGCAGCTTTTCGGAATCACGCACATCCTCGGCTTCAAGTACGGGGCGACATGGAACACGTCGCATAGAGCGGTCTACAACTGGCGCGAGGAGGCAGAGGGGAACTACGAGTCGCTGGTCCAAGCGTTCGTAGAACCGGAGCGGATCCTGCGTGTGATCTCGGACTTCATCCTCTTCACCAATGTGGATGGGGAACTGAAGAAGTTCGTTCTCCGCCCGCACCAGATGCGAGCCGCTGACCGTGTTGTGGAACGGGCAAAGGATCCCAGGAAGCACCGTGCGCTGGTGTGGCATACCCAGGGGTCCGGCAAGACCTACACGATGATCACGGCGGCGAAGCTGCTCATCGAGGATCCCGCTATGGAGCATCCAACGGTGCTGGTCCTGATCGACCGGACCGAGTTGGAGACACAAATGTCGAGCAACTTGCAATCCCTTGGCTTCGGCGACGTGCGCATGGCGCACTCCAAGGAGGACTTGCGAAAGCTCCTTGCCTCCGACTGGCGAGGGCTGATCGTTTCGATGATCCACAAGTTCGAGCGGATGCCAGCAGATCTGTGCACCAGAGAAAACGTGTTCGTGCTCATCGACGAGGCGCACCGCACGACCGGTGGCTCGCTCGGGAGCTACCTCATGGGTGCCCTTCCCAACGCGACTTACGTTGGCTTCACCGGCACTCCGATTGATCGCACAGCCCATGGCAAGGGCACGTTCAAGACCTTTGGCTCTGATGACGACAGTGGCTTCCTTGACAAGTACTCGATCCGCGAGTCAATTGAGGACGGCACCACCGTGCCGCTCAACTATGCCCTCGCTCCGAATGAAATGCTCGTGGACCGAACGACCCTGGAGGAAGAATTCCTCCACGTCGCGGAGCTTGAGGGTGTCTCAGACATCGAGACCCTAAACAGGGTTCTCGAACGTGCCGTGACCTTGCGGAACATGATGAAGAACCGCGAGCGAGTAGACGGCATCGCCAAGTACGTCGCTGAGCATTACACGAAGAACGTGGAGCCGATGGGCTACAAGGCGTTCCTGGTGGGGGTGGATCGCGAAGCCTGCGCGCTCTATAAGGATGCGCTCGACCGCTATCTGCCTCCCGAGTATTCAGAGGTCGTGATCAGTCCCGCCCATAACGACTCCGCTCAACTTCGCCGCTTTCACTACGACGAGACCAAGGAACTGGAGATCCGCAAAGCCTTCCGAAAGGCGGACGCCACACCCAGGATCCTGCTCGTCACCGAGAAGCTGCTGACCGGCTTCGACGCGCCCGTTCTGTACGCGATGTACCTGGACAAACCGATGCGCGACCACGTGCTTCTCCAGGCGATTGCCCGGGTCAACCGTCCTTACGAGGACCCAGACGAGCGGGTCAAGCCCGCTGGTTTCGTCCTCGACTTCGTAGGCATCTTCGAGAAGCTGGAGGAGGCACTGGCATTCGACTCCAAGGACGTGTCCGGGGTCGTCACCGGGCTCCCGGACCTCCAGAAGCGGTTCGCTGGGTTGATCGCTCGGGGTCGGGAGGACTTCCTCAGCATTGGTAGGGGCTTGCACGCAGACAAGCAGGTAGAGGCGGTGGTCGAGCACTTCCGGGACGCTGATCGCCGGACTGCCCTTCAGGAGTTCGTTTCCGAGCTAGAGAACCTGTTCGAGATCATCTCGCCCGACGCTTTCCTTCGTCCTTACCTGGAGGACTACGACGCGCTGATGCGGATCTACGCCATCGTTCGCGAGGCGTTCTACCCCGGTCTCGACGTGGATCGGTCCTTCCTCCGGAAGACCGCTGAGTTAGTCCAGGAGCACACGACCGCCTCACACATTGGCGCGACGGAGGAGATCCACAAGCTGACCCCCGAAACCCTCGACCAGCTAGTCACGAGCGAGACACCCGACACGGTGAAGGTGGTCAACCTGGTCAAGCTGCTCCATGACCTGGTTGCCGACGAACGCGACATGAAGCCGTTCCTGATGTCGATTGGCGAGAAGGCCGAGCAGATCGCAGCGGACTTCCGAGATCGCCAGATCTCAACGGAGGAGGCGTTGGCGGCGCTCACCAACCTGAGTGCCGAGACCATCGAGGCTGAGAAGGCACAGAAGGCGACAGGGCTACGACCGGACGCCTTTGCGGTGCTCTGGTACCTCAGAGGCAAGGGCATCAACGATGAGAAGGCCGAAGGCATCGCGCAAGCTGCTGCTGCCGCTTTCGAGGTATTCCCGCAATGGCGTCTACGGTCCGAGCAGGAGCGCGGGATGCGGCTGAGACTTCACGCTGCGCTCATTCACGCCGGTGAGATGGACGGCGCGGGCACGTACGTTGGAGACATTCTCGAATCCCTCCGGAGGATCAAGACATGAGGCGCGACGTTCGCCGCCACAGCCTTGCGCCCTCGGAACCTGCCGTAGCCGCGCTTCCTCGCGAAGAGTTCACGGCCGAAGTCCGAAGCTGGGCCGCAAAGCTTGAGGTGGAGCCCTTAGAGATCCGCATCACCGACATGCGTCGCAAGTGGGCCAGTTGCTCGACTCGCGGACGACTGACCTTTGCGGCCGATCTTCTCTCGCAACCGGAGCCGTTTCGCAGAGAGGTGATCGTCCACGAACTGCTCCACCTCAGGATCCCAAATCACGGTCCTCTCTTTCGGGCACTGCTTTCGGCCTACCTGGGCAGTGAAGAAGGCCTGAAAGGGTGCTGACTGGTGTCAGCACCCCGAGCGGCGTGGCTCCGACCGGACGATCGCCAACAGCGAGATCTTCACACGGATCCTGGATGACGATGACTTCAGGGAGTTGCTTGGCGACTACTACGTCAAGAAGGTCTATGAACAACTACGCGACGCGGCCTGACCGAGAAGGAACCTCGGTGGAGCGCAGGACCCATGGGCGATCCGCTAAATGACATTCGCTGGAAGCTCTGGCGCGCCCGCAAACACCACGAGGCCCTCGGTGAGGTCGTCGACGTGTTCCTCAAATCGAACTTCTACAGAACCGCGGGGAAGCAAGACCGAAACGGCAGGCTGGTAGAGCGGGTCATCGAAGTTGACCCGCCGCCGCCGCTGTGGGGTGTCCTCGTCAGCGATTGCGCGCATCAACTTCGCTCTGTCCTCGACCATCTACTGTTCCTCCTGGCTAATCCTGCGACGGAACGAGAAGAGACCAACCTCCAGTTCCCAATATGTAGCACGAGAAAGGCGTGGCATAACGCCCAATGGCGAATGCCTGGGACCACGCGGGCCGTTCGAAGTGTGATCGACGAATTGCAGCCCTACCATCGTCGAAAGTGGCCCGAGACGTTCGTGCTCGCCCAGTTGCGAGAGATCAATAACTGGGACAAGCACCGTGCGCTGCTGGCCTCTACAGCGTTTGGGGAGGTCCGGAATCTCACAGCGACGCCCAGCGCCGGAACGTCCGTGCGGGGCACAGAGTCCTTCCGGGGACTGATCAAACCAGGCGCACTATTTTCCCGCGTCGAGATGGAAAACAGCAGCCATGGGGACCATGTCTATGTTCACCGACATCTTGCCAAGCAAGCAGTCTTTGCATACGGAACGCCAGGAGAGATCAGGGGGAAACCAATTCGCGCGACGCTGGCAAGCATCGGAAACTTCATCGAGGGCGAAGTCGTGCCCCGATTCGAGCGGCTTCTCTGATCTGAGCCGCCCTCTGTACCGACATCAGATGGAGCGGTGCCTGATGGGTTCCCTTTCGCAGGTTCCCATACGGATCCGTTTCGATCCTCCGGGATCACCAACCCCATCCGCCATCCTCATAGAAAGCCGAGTACGTGAAGCTCATATGGCTCTTGACGGTCATACGCAGAAACACCCCGGTCCTGCCTGGGTCATAGACGTGGACCGTCGCCTTGAAGGCATGGTATGTGCCCTGGGCACAACTCGGCTCGCAGTTGTTAAGCCATTCCGCTCCCCAAGCCCGGCCCTCAGTCGAATTCCATGTAGTCCAGCGCAAGCGGCCAAATGGGTTGCCGGGGGTGTCCTGGTGCGGATGCCGTCCAGTAAAGCCTCCCAACAATCTGGAGCCATCCGCGCTGAAGACCACGATACGAGGCCGAACTCGCAATGGTCCGTTAGTCGCAGAGATCGGCATTCTTGCCGCGCTAGCGACCGCCGGGATGGCAACCGCGAGGGCGGTGATGATTGCGATAGCTAGCAGCCTCATGAAATCCGGTAATCACCAGGACGACGGGGAGACGGTTTCAGCGACGGTATCAGTCAGAGACTCAGCGGTGCGGAAAATCTGAATGGGGCTCGCCCTGCCCCAGGCCGTCTGCCGCGAGATCAGATATGACTTGCGGGCGGAACCGAAATGGAGTTTCCTTGGGACTCCAGTCTGGCGGGTTCCCGGCCAAACCGGTCGAGAGCACGCTGATAGTGGCTAAGCGCCCTCGACTCGGGGATCGGTCTGCCAGCGCTCTTGATCGGCTTCAGGCGGCGGTGGGATCAAGAACTCCCTTTCGCATAAGGGGCACTTCCCGATCTCCCAGCGAGGAAAGTCAAACCGGTGGCCGCAGAGGCAGCGGACGGCCATGATCTCCTTGCCGGTAGCGGCGTTGATCAACTGATAGCCGGTGCCGGGCTTGGTCAGTGCATCCTCGATGTCAGGTAGATCTTCATGACCAGAGGGATGAGATACCCCGCAGCACGGGCACCTGACCGTCTGGCCCTCGGGCAGGACGGGATGCTTGAAAGGCGTCCGGCAGTCCGTGCAGCGGCGAAGAATGACGGGCTCGCCGGTCTTGGAGTCCGTCGTCTTCAGCACGGACCCATTATCCCGTACATCGGGGCCTGGAGCTACAGATCAGCGCGCGCTTTTCGGACAGATGGCCGGGGGGAGGATCGAGGTCCGCGCCGACCTCAAAATGAGATTCCTTAGCTCCTCTTCCAAATGGACTCCTGTCTGGGTCCCTCCAGATCCTCAGGTCCCGAAGCTGAGGCTACTTCTGGGTTGGTCGCACCGTCCAGCCGTGTCCGTTCCAACTCACGGCCCAGTAGCTATATCCCGAGGGGCAGCAGAGCGCGCTGTCGAAAAACGGACGCTTCTCAATGAGGGCTCTGCCTCGTACCGAGAGTTGCCAAATGTAAGGCAGACTGCTCGTCTTTGAGTAGCTCAAGCGCCAGTGCCCATGGATCGGTCGGAAGATAAAGAGGAATGCCTCGTCGCGGCCGGTTGCAAGAAGCACGACCATCTCGGCTTGATGGTCGCCAATGAGGTCAGCGCAAAGGAACCGCCCGATCATCCAACTGCTGGGATCGGTGACGGCGAACCCACTCGTGCTCTCTAGCCGATGCCCAGGACGAGTGTTGGAAATGTCTACCCGAGCATCGAGTCGGTCGCAATGGGGCGTTGCAGCGCTTCCCAAGGCAGAAGTAGCGAAGCAAACGCTGGCCGCCGCTGCGATCGCCCCACTCAGGAGCTTCTGACCTGGACGGTTCATCAGGTGGCCCAACCGAATCGAAAGGCTTGCCCGGGTCGTACACACCGGATCGTCTGCCCAGTGATCAACGGTGGATACGGTCCATTCGGCCCAACACCACCAGGAAGCCTCGATTGCTGAATGACGTAGCAGTAGAACCCGCGTGTGTGAAAACGGCCCTTGAACTCATTAAGAGAGCCGTACTTGATCGCATGGCGAGCCGCCGAGCAACTCAGGTTGGGCGCACTCAGGTTGCCGACGTTGGCGAGGCGATCGTTCCTCGGACCGTTTCCCTGGGCGTAGCTGTGCGGGTGTCCGTAGTAGTTCGCGCAATCGATGACTCGGGCACCAGCCGACGAAGCTGCCAGCCCCAAGACGCCAATCGCTACCAGCACCCCGATGAAGAACTTACGAATCCGCCTTCTCACCGTCGAGCCTCCTCAGTCCGCTGTCCTCGGCCGAGCCGACAGAAGTATCGGAGGCCCAGAGGCTCGCCATTCTCGGTGATTCTAACTCGCATGTGGAGATTCCTCTTGGCCTCGAAGTGCGATCTGGGTTGAGCCGTAAAGCAAACCGGATTGCATCAGGCCTCAGCCGACCGATGATAAGAACCAGCGCCTATCCCCAACCCATCCGCCGCCGTAGCCGCCGACATACATGGCGGAATAGCGGAAGCTGCGGCGACTCTTTACCGTCATGCGCAGGAACACACCAGACCTGCCGGGATCATAGACGTGGACAGTGGCCTTATAGGCGTAGTACGTGCCCGCACCACAACTGGGTCGGCAGTTGTTGAGCCATTCCGCTCCCCAAGCCCGTCCCTCAGTCGAATTCCACGTCGTCCAATGCAGTCGGCCAAACGGGTGGCCCGGTGTGTCTTCGTGAGGATGCCGTCCGGTAACGCCTCCCAAGAGTTCGGAGCCGTCCGCGCTGAGATCGACGATGTTGGGCCGCACTTGCAACGGCCCGCTAACGCCTGCTAGCACTGGCATCCTTGTCGCGCTGGCAACCGCCGGGATTGCAAGTGCGAGAGCGATGCTGAGTGCTGTAGCTAGCCGCTTCATGAAATCTGATGACCGCCAGCACGACGGCGAACCATCTCGTGGTGGTAGATCCCCACGACGCACAACAAACTCTCCAGATACTCGACGCTATCACGCAGAGGGTCACGCGCGCGGAGGATTGCAATGAGGCTTTCCTTTCCCACCCGAACTGTCTGCCGCAGGATCAGACCGACCTCTGTACCAACCCCAGATGGAACGATCCAGGTAGGGATCTCTTTCTGCGGGTTCCCGTACGGGTCCCTTCGATCGTTTGGCTGCCGTGGACCCAGTCGGTCGATCTGGGCCGACAGACGCCCCGTCGCGGAGGTCAGATGACAGTCACTCGCCGACCTCGACAGCGAGTTGGCGCTCGAAGCCGCAAGACAAACAGGGGTTCGTCAACAAATAGTCCGTTACGCGCTGGAAAGAGGAGTACATTAGACGAAGGGCCGTTATCGGCCGCATTGCTCGAACCTCTCGCGGAGGCATCGCCGGGCAAGACCTGCCTTTGGCCGACCTCACGGGCCGTTTCGTCCACAGCGGCAGAAACGCCGTTACAAAAGGGGAACCCGTCTTCACCTCAGGTCCCCGGAAGGAGGGCATTATGCCTAACCGGCAAAAGCACTCACGCCGAAGGATTTTCGGCGTGTCGCCATCCATGGTGGTCGCGCTGGTCGCGCTGACTGCGGCGATTAGCGGGGTCGCAGTCGCGGCCCCCGGGGGAAAGGTGCAGCACAAGGCCAGGGCGGTCGCGGCGAGCGGCAATAGAGGCCCGCGCGGGTACCGTGGGTACACCGGCGCGACGGGAGCGACGGGAGCGACCGGAGCGACCGGAGCTTCGGGTGTGGTCCCGGCGATCATCACGGTGGACTCGCCAAAGGAAGTTGTGGCGCCCGGCAGCTACACGGATATCAACCTCAACGCGATTTGCCCCTCTGGCTACTCGGTGCTGGGCACCGGATTCAATGCCGAAGGGGTCGGGACCGTCGGGTTTGTGCTCTCCTACGGCACGTTCGTCGGCGGCTTTATCAGCAACCAGTCGAGCGTCACAATCACCGTCTACGTTCAGGCGATTTGCGGGGTCGTGCCGAGTGGCAGCTCGGGTGCGAACGCAAGGCATGCCTCGTCATCAGGGGCGCAGTACCAACGCGATGTTCAAGCGGCTCTCGCGCTTCATCGGTAGTAGCAAGAGCAGCCTGACGGCGTAGCTGCTTCTGTGGGCCGCTCCCATCCGCTTGGGTGGGGGCGGCCAATTGGCACGGCAAGCGGAGAACGAGCGCTGTCAGCGAAGTGCGCACTCTTAGAAGGAGGAGTGTATGACCATCCAAATCCCACGCGCCGCCCTGCTCGTGGTCATCGGTGTTCTAGCGCTCGCTGGAGTTGGAGCCGGCGGCTTCTTCATCGGTCGGAGCGCCGGGCGAAGCAGCGTCAAGCGCGTTATTCCATGAGCCAAAGGCCCGTTGGACCGTCGAGGCGCCTGGATGCCTTCGTGTACCGCGAGGCCAGGCCGGACCCGCCGGGGGCTCGCCGTCGTGCCCCTTTGCCCACAGGAGAATCGCCCGGACGATGCTGTCGCGGGTCCAGCGAGGCTCACCAAACTGGTCGATCCACTGATCCCGAAGGATGGCCCGGTGCGCTTCGCTCCCGCTGACGTTGTGGCCTGCGCGACGCCGCCAGTCACGGTAATAGCACCTCTTGCACAGACCGCGACAGTAGACCGGCCACTCGCAGCCCTCCGAGCACACCTTCGCCGGGGCGCTCATAGCTCGGCCTCGATCGCGATCGGCCAGAACAGGCGATCAAGCGGGCTGTGCGGAAGTGAGTCGGGGAGGAAGTCATCGGCGTCGCAGGGACCGACTGCAGCAATCGACGTTTCCTGCCGCACGGCTATCGACGGCGGCCGTCTAGCGCTCGTTGTGCTGCATGCCATAGGCGCGGATCCACGACGCGGTCCGGGCTCTTCCGCATGTAGATGTCTCGTCTGAGGATGCGCTCGACGGCAGTGCGGTGCCAACGGCGGGAGGGATCCTCGGCGTCAATCAGGGCGGCGATGTCCCGGATACTCGCGCCATCACGGGCGAGCTTGTAGATGCGGCGCACGATCTGCGCTTGACCGGAGTCGATGGCTAGCTCATGCCCCTGGGCTTTGTAGCCGTAGGGAGGACGGCCCCCGAGGTAGCTGCCCGGCTTGCTGGCGGCCTTGACCTTCCGTCCCGCTGCCAAGCGGCGCACAACATCGCGCTTGGCCTGCTCAGCAGCGGCATGGAGAACTGTGCGAGTGAAGCGGTCGGCGTCAGATTCACCGTTGCTTGAGTCGGCGTACAGAATCCTGATGCCTGCGTCCGCGAAGCTCCGCTCGATCAGCAGAGCAACGAGGGTGTCTCGGGCTAGCCGGTCGTGACGAGCAACAACAAGCGCTCCCGCTCCCTTGGTCATGGCGGTGACGAGCGCCTGCGAGAGGCCGGGCCTATCTTCTAGGGGGACGGTTCCCGATACACCCGGATCGGCGAATGATCCAACGACTACTAGGCGCTCCCGTTTCACGAAGGCGGCGATGGCATCTGATTGAGCCTCAAGCCCGTATCCGCTGTCAGCCTGGTCGGCGGTCGAGACACGGCGGTAAAGAACGCAGCACCGAGGATCAGGGGTGGGGAGCGGGTTCATGCTAGTTCCCCTGATCTCGTTGTAGACACTGGCATATTCTACCATTCACGTCCACGCTATTCAAGAGTAACGTGGACGCCGCATCCGCAGCAAAGGTTGTCCCCGACTCGTCCCCGCTTCCAGCGGGGCGGGCACCCGGTAAACACGTCGGTCTCGCTCTGCCGGCCTCGCGCCGCTGTCGCTCCTGATCTCCCGTGCTTTCTGGATTAGCCGCCTTCGCGCCCTACTACGGACCAATCCGAGGGTTCTTCACTCTGGCCACAGGTCGCCTGCCCGCCCCATAATCGAACGTGCAGTCGATTCTTGGCCGGTCAACGGGCATTTCGCTAAAGGCCCGAGAACCCGTTGCCGATGAGATGTCTTGGCGCCTCAGGGTTCCGCTATTGAACCCATCCACCATAGTCGCCCGAAAGGGACGAATATCGTATGCCCACCACCGATCAAGCTCCGCGTTCCGTCACTGTGCCATTGCCGCACATGTCACTTGAGCACAGACGGTTTCTCAAGGGGATCGTCCTGGCGCTCGTCTCGATCGCTTTCGCCCTTGGCGTCATCGGCGTGGGAGTGAACATCTTGAACGCCAACTCGAACATCGACACGCTCCAGCATCAGGTCCATCGTCTCAGTGCCCAACTCACCACTGCCCGCGCCAGCCTCACGTCGGTTAACGCCAAGCTCGCGAGCGTTGCCACGTCATCCAACCTCGGCGCGTTGCAAACCTCCGTCTCCACATTGCAGACCTCGGTGTCCGGGCTCAACCGCACCGTCTCTGGCTTGCAGGGGGACTCGGCGCAACTCAAGATCTGCATTCCGGAGGTCCAGCAACAGATCAGCGGCCTTAGCGTCAATTCCAACTCGGGTTCGATCCCGCTCAACGACGGCACCACGGATTCATTCCTCACCAGCGCGTTCCTCCAGAACCCGACTGTGATCTCTAGCAACTGCACGAAGCTGCTCGAACCAAATAGCACCACCAACGGCTGATCAACAACCTCGCAGCCAGAAGAAGGACCCATCATGCGCACGACTCCCACCGGTACCGGCAGTCATCTTCCTCGCCCGCACGGCATGACCTGCGTGGCCCAGTTATCTTCGACAGCGCGTCCGCTAGGCAGCGAGGGCATGGCTAGGAGATCAAAAGCATGTGGGAGGCGATTGTCGCTGCGAGATCAGGCGAAGATCAGTTCTGGGCGATGCGCGAAAGTCACGTGGGTGCTCGCCTTCACGCTACTTCTGTTGTGTTTTCTACCGAGTACGGTTCTCGCTGATCCCCCGACGTTTGCCACCGCGAGCGGCAATTGCAGCGACCGTCAAATCACGTTTCCGGCGCAGTCGAGTGCGCATCCCGACACGCTGATCTGGTTTCAGTCTGTCGGAAGCCAAGGTGTCCTCGATGGTTGGGGGCTGAGTTTCGGGGAGGGCGATACGGGTTGGCTTCCATATGGCGCCGTTGAGGCCGGGACTGTCCCTACCGACGAGATGAACTGTTCCTCTGGGTCGGTTAATGCGGCCCTGGCTGATCGACCGAGTGCGCCCGCTACCTTTAGCGGAGCCACCAGTCCGGGCACGCGCAGCTTTCTCTCATTTCAAGCGCCGGGGGCGGGCCAGTACGTTCTCGACGCGACCTTGACTCAGGGCGCTATCACGGTCGGCGGCGTTTCGGGAATCATCGAGTCAAGCGGCGAGTACTCACTTGGCGCGGTTGGAGCGGGAGACGTCGACCTTCCAATCGTGGCGCAGAGTGGTCCTCCTGCACAGTGGACGCTGACGGTCAGGGAGTTGCCGGTCGCAATTAATGGCTTGTCCTTTGGCCAGGCCTTTATGGCGCCAGGCACGGGTCTTCCGGCCAGCTTCTCGGTAACCGGCGCTACGACTATTACCGCTACGGTCACCAATTCCGCTGGCCAGATAGTCCGGAGCCTGGGCACGTTCCCTGTCAGTGAGGGATCATCATCGATTCCGTGGGACGGTCGCGGCTCCGGTGGTGCGTCGCTTCCGGACGGTCTCTATACGCTGAGCTTGGCTTCGGCCGATCCAAGCGGGGATACCACTACTGCTCAGACAACGCTCACCCTCGACGGCACCCCGCCAACCGCCGTGATGACGTCGCCTCAAACGATTCGCCCGCAACAGTCCGTGAGCTTCTTGGTGGCTGACGCCGAGAGCGGGGTCGCAAGCATTTCGCTCCTGATCGACGGCCAAGACGTAGACGATCTCGGGGGGTACTCGGGCACCCCGCTGGTGACCAACGACGCCTTCAGCTCTCCTGGCCCGTGGAGTCTCGGCAACCACACGTGGCAGATCCAGACGACTGACAACGTGGGCAACCAGGCGACTGTCAAGGGCAAGTTCGTGGCTAGCAACGCTCCGCCCCCTGCCCCGAAACCCAGGCCTGCACCGAAGCCAAAGCCCAAGATGACTCGGCGCGAGCCAACGAGTAAGGAGAGAACGAAAATCGCGGCAGCTGACGGGATCCCTGCCCGCTGTGAGACCATCTACGTCTCGACAACCGATCGTAGCTGGGCGCTCGCAACAACCAACAGCCGCTGCCCGCAGCTTCAGGCGGGTGGTTATTCAATTCTTCACTACAATCGGCACTGGCAGATAGTCACAGAGGGCGACGAGCCTGGTTGCAAAGTCCCGCGCAGTCGTCACGGTCAACCGGCGATCCCGCGCCGCATCTGGACCGGCCTCGAAAACCTCCGGTGCCAATGAGCTACCGAATCGGGTACGCGACTGCTGCCACTCTCGCTAAGAATCGGACTCGCGGAACGATTGCTCCCACGCTCGCCAGGCTTCGCGGGCCTTGCGGGGCTCTTCTCGGACGTAGTTCTCCTCCTCGTCGGTCTCGGGACCGATCCAGCGGAGAACCTCGCCATCCTCGACGTTGAAGAGCGCTCGCCCCTCATCCTCGCCCTCCATCCCCCGACGGCGACACACGGGTCAGGCGCGCGAGCAGGTAGGGAGCGAAGCTCCCAGGGCTGGCGAAGCCAGCCTAGGTTGCCTGCCACACGGATCATGCCCAATCGTCAGCAACCGTGGTGATTTGTGTCAGGCAAAGCGCCACAAGTGGTTCAAAACGATCGGTGTCAAGCGTCAGGTTCAATAACCGTGCGACTGAATGAAGGATGGTTAGACATTAGACATCGCAGTCAGCTCGTTATGCATGATCGCGTTGCGTGAGAACACGTTCGAGAGCGACTCGATAGGCCAGCTTCCGATCCTTTGCCAGGTAGACCTCTTCTGAGAGAGCAGGCCCTCCCCGCCCGGAGCTGTCCTCACGCGCGCACGGGAAGTACCGCTACCTCTGGCGGCGCTTTAGAAGCCCAAGCGGGCCAAAAGTCGGTCACCCTAGTCGACGGGCCAGCCGCACGATTTTGCCTGCAACCACTGGATTTCACGTACTGCAGCCTGCCGGAAAGTGCCGTAGACTTTGTTTGGCACAGTTACGCTTGCAGGTTCGGCATCTACCGTCCGTCTGGACCATGAGGCTCATTGCCTGCCGCATAAACTTTGGCGACCCTCCCCGACCGGGCACGTTCTCACGCGCGCGCGCAAAGAGCCACCTTTGGCGGTGCTTTTAGTTTAGACGCCCAACCCGGCGAAAAGGTCGGTCAAGTCAGTTGCCGGGCGAGACGCACGATTTTGCCTGCAACCACTGGATTGCATGTGCTGCAACCTGCCGGAAAGTGCCGGGTTTTGAAAAGTCAAGGTGTCATTTTAGGCATTTAGCGTCCGTCTTGAAAATGAGGCTCATTGCCTGCCGCATAAACTAGGAGACCCCTCTCGCCCGAAGTCCTTCTCACGCGCGAAGGGGAGTCCGGCGATGCTTGTTGACGCACAGACGACACACGCTGCCAGAAGGCGGTCATGCTCCATGACACCCTTATAGCACCATTTGCCCTGCAATTAAGGTGTTGCGTACGCGGCAACCTGCCACGAAGCCGGATGTTCTACAAAGTCATCTTGCACTTGGTGATTACGTCCGTCTTCAAAATGAGGCTCATAAACCGCAGCATAAGCTTGGGAGACCCTCCCCGACCGCAGCCATTCTCACGCGCGCACGGGAGTACGCCTGTTGCTTGCGGCGTTTAGACGCCAACCCGGCGAAAAGGTCGGTCAAGTCAGTTGCCGGGCCAGACGCACCATTTTGCCTGGAACCACTGGGTTGCACGTGCTGCAACCTGCCGGAAAGTGCCGTAGACTTTGTTTGGCACAGTTACGCTTGCAGGTTTGGCATCTACCGTCCGTCTGGACAATGAGGCTCATTGCCTGCGGCATAAGCTGGGGAGACCCTCCCCGACCGCAGCCATTCTCACGCGCGCACGGGAGTACGCCTGTTGCTTGCGGCGTTTAGACGCCAACCCGGCGAAAAGGTCGGTCAAGTCAGTTGCCGGGCCAGACGCACCATTTTGCCTGGAACCACTGGGTTGCACGTGCTGCAACCTGCCGGAAAGTGCCGTAGACTTTGTTTGGCACAGTTACGCTTGCAGGTTTGGCATCTACCGTCCGTCTGGACAATGAGGCTCATTGCCTGCGGCATAAGCTGGCTGGCCTTTCAATGAGTCAATGGTTCTACATACTGTTGTACTAAACGTGTGACAGAACCAGACACAATAGTTTGCCAAGCGCGTCTTCGTCGAGCTGCCCTCAAAGGGGCTGCTCACGGCCACTGCTGAGTGACCCTAGTCGCCGAGGGCGCCTGCTACGACAAGGAAAGTCACCGAGAGGCCATGCCGGGGCACACAGAGGGAGTGTCCCAGGTTGTGAAGCAACCCTACAGACTTACCTCCAGGGTTCGGTCACTTTCACTCCTTGAAGTACTCTCTTCTCTAAGTCGAGCCAGGAGCTTCCGAGGTGAGATCAACATTGACTGATCCTGGTCCCGCGCGCGGTAATCCATTGGTGTAATCCTGTTGTCGTGATCTTTGTGTGGCCTCTCTGAGGTACTCTCTGGTATTGCTTCGGCCTGTGGGCCGCATCGATACGTTCCAGGGACCGACTCGATGCGTTCTGTAGAACGACTCGATGCGTTCTGCGGAACGCATGCATTCGGGCTGTGGAACGAATGCATAGATAGAGGGATTCCGGCCACTAGCTGCGCCATGGCGTCTTGGTCGATGCGCCAGAGCAATGTCCTATCCCAAGCATGATCAGGATTAGAGGTCGAGATTAGTAGACCTTGATCGCGGAGTTTCTCCAACGCTTTCCTAGCGACACCGACAGTCATCCCTAACTCTTCGGCTAGCTCAGCCTGAGCTTTCCATATCCAGTGATGACCATTGTGGTCTTTGCCACCAGGACCCTTGAGCCAATAGTGCATCTGCTCAAGCACAACGGCTTGGATGACATTGCCAAGTGCTTTGGCAATCGAGGGACGATATACGCGAGGGCTCTCACCAAATGGATCGGGTGAGGTATTGTCACTACGGTGCTTCATATGGCGTCCTATCTTGAAGAGTGCATCCCAATGACACACTCAGTTACTAGTAAAGCAGGCGATGAATCCGTAAACCACAAAAGGCCCCTTTCGGGGCCCTCTGCGCTCAAGACATGGGGACGAGCCAGGGATCGATCTGGCTACCAGCTCATCGTCCTGATCGGGACGCTGCGACCAGGACCACTCAGGGGCTCGACGTTCTCACCACGCCAGAGGATCTTGACTCGGTCCTCGATGCGCTTTGCACCACGCCTGACGTAGATGACATCGATCGCCGAAGCAAAGAGACGCTGACGCTCAGCGGGGCGTAGATCGGGCCAGACATTGGTCAGACCTACTTCAGTGAGTAGGGCGGGGCGGGTCGTTCCGCTTGGGTGTTGGGT
>OCZT010002143.1_pt1 | contig 20429 bp, 18 predicted proteins | sample 1539031 | NCBI WGS metagenome assembly OCZT01 (sample SAMEA3539308, study PRJEB22396) | soil metagenome | biome: tundra; feature: field; material: soil | place: USA | collected 2010-05 | depth 0.15 m | reverse complement strand
TTATGGGCTTTTTTCGATTCCGCCTACCGCTCGCGCGTCGATCTCGATTACTTTGCCGCGCGCTGGAAAGCGGCGGGCATCGGCGCGCTGCATGTTGCCGCGTGGCATTACTGGGAGCGCGATCCGGCGGGCGACGAATATCTGCGCAAGTTGATCGAAGCCTGCCATCGCAACGGAATTGTGGTGTATGCGTGGCTGGAACTGCCGCATGTCAGCGAAAAGTTCTGGGATCGGCATCCGGAATGGCGCGAAAAAACGGCATTGTTGCAGGACGCGCATCTCGACTGGCGAAAGCTCATGAATCTCACCAATCGCGCTGCATTCGCTGAAGTCTCGAAGGGCGTGCGCGAGCTGATCGGACGTTTTGATTGGGATGGCGTGAACCTCGCAGAGCTTTATTTTGAATCACTTGAAGGTATTGACAACCCCGCGCGCCTGACCCCCATGAACGACGATGTGCGCGCCGAATTTCGCGAAAAACATGGTTTTGATCCCATCGCATTATTTAGGTCGAATAAGGCCCCACAAGCCTCTGAAATGGTCACATTTATCGACTTTAGGGCCGATTTAGCGCGCCGTCAACAGGCGGAATGGCTGGCGCAGATCGACGATATCCGCAAAACCAAGCCTCACCTGGACCTGGCGCTGACCCATGTCGACGACCGTTTCGACACCACCATGCGCGAAAAAATCGGCGCCGACGCGTCGCGCCTGCTGCCGATGCTCGGATCGCACGATTTTACGTTCTTAATTGAAGATCCGGCGACCATCTGGAACCTCGGACCGCAGCGATACCCTCAAATTGCTGCCCGCTATGCAGGACTGACTGCGGCACAGGACAAATTAGCTATTGATATCAACGTAGTAGAGCGCTATCAGGACGTCTATCCCACCAAGCAGCAGACCGGGACGGAGTTGTTCGAGCTGGTCCATACCGCAGCGGCGGCGTTTCCGAGAGTGGCGCTGTACTTCGAAAACTCCATTCTTTCTCCGGATTTAGCGCTTTTGTCCGCAGCCGCATCGTCGGTCGACCGGGCGGTCGTCGTGGGCGGAAAACTGGTAATCGAATCGCGCCGCGGTGCGGGAGTGCCCTGGCGCGGACCGGCGCTGGTGGACGGAAAACCATGGCCGGTGGCGAACGACAATACGCTCTGGCTGCCGCGTGGGCCTCATTCGATTGAACCGGCTCAAAAAGCTAACGGACTGAAAATACTCGACTTCAACGGTGAGTTAAAGTCGGCGAAAGTGACGGCCGACGGAGTGGAATTCGCTTACCAGAGCAGCGCCCGGGCCTTGGCGACGCTGGAACATGCGCCGCGCAAAGTGGAGATCGATGGCGCGGAAGCGAAGCCCGAGTTTTCCGGAAATGTTCTCATCTTGCCGCGTGGGCAGCATTTGGTGACGCTGTCGAATTAGCGGTTGCAAAGGCCGCCACCAGCGGATTGACCAGGCCGGCAAAATCCGAAAAGCTCATTCGGATCACGTCCTGGTGAGTACCGGCGTTGAAAGCGATGAACTCGGAGACGGCGATGCTCTCATCCACCAGCACTGGGATCGAGAACAGGTTTCCGAAGGGAGGCATCGCTCCCACCTCGCAATCCGGGAACAGCCCAAGCAGCTCCGCTTCGGCCGCGAGCCGGATATCGCCGAGGCCGAGGAGGCGGCGCACTTCGGCGAAATCGACAACGCAATCCGCAGGCAAGACGAGCATTCCATAGCCGTTGCCGCCGAAGTACACGACGACCTTGGACATTTCGTGGGCAGGCACGCGCTCGGCCGACGCGATATCACGAGCCGTAAACGCAGGCGCGTGAATCGAGTGCGCGTAGCGAACATCGTGCTGCTTTAAATACCTTTGACAGCGTTGGAGCATAGTCATGAGATAAAACTCCTCGGACTAACACATGCAACCCTTCAGCCAAGTTGGGGGGTTTATCTTCTTCAGCGGCTGTCGGAAATCCGGGTGACCAGGCGCAATCTGCGTCAAATTCCGCATGCCGGGCGAACGCTTCCTCTTTAAGAAACTCCGTTTCCCCGCGGTCCCGAAAATGCTCGTCAGACAATGTCATGTTCCCTTTTCGAAAGATATTGTTTCCGGTCGACTATTCGCCGCCGTGTGAAGCGGTGGTGCCTTACATCAAGGATATGTTGCGACATTTTTCCGCGGATTTGACGTTGGTGCACGCCTACGGAGCGGAGGCGCTGGCGTACAGCCAGCTCGCGCTGGCCAATCCGGCTTTGCCGGGCGAGGCGAGGGTCCACGAAGAACGGCGCCTCCGCGAGTTCGCACTCGAAACATTCCCGGGCCAGCACGTCGAAATTTTCGCCGAATTAGGCGAAGCCGGCACCGCGATCGACAAGATTATCGAACGCCAGACGACAGATCTGGTAATGCTGCCGACCCACGGCCGCGGTCCGGTCCGAAGGTTCCTGTTGGGATCGGTGGCGGCCAAGGTGCTGCACGACGTCAGTGCCGCGGTGTGGACGTGCACCGGCACGGCGCTGAACGGGCACACGCCGCAAATCCCGTACGAATCGATCCTGTGCGCCCTGAACGACAGCGACGAAGCGGACGTGGTGCTGAAGGCTGCGGCGGCGTTCGCGGCCATGTACAAGGCTCAGCTACGGATCGTGCGGATCATCGAAACGCCCGCGACCAGCCTGGACGTCGATTTCGGTCCTTACAAGAAGGACCTGATGGACGCGGCCGATTACAAGGTGCGCGAATTGAAGGGCCAACTGGAGATCGACGCGCCTCATTCGGTGATCGACGCAAGGGTCGCGGGCGGGGTGCGCGCGGAGGCCACGCTGAGGAAGGCGGACCTGATCATCGTGGGCAGGGGACGCGCGCAGGACATGTTCGAGAGAATGTGGTCCCACCTCTACCCCATCGTTCGCGAGGCGCCTTGCCCGGTACTGAGCGTTTGATTTAGCAGGGACCTCATACGATCTGGATTCTGGCACTCTCGGCGTTCGCGCTCGCGTCTTCGCAGCCGCGCGACCTGATTGTTTCGGGACGGCTGGACGATCTGCGCTGGCCGGATTTTTCGGATTTCCAGACCGATGTCAACGCGTTCTATGAGCCGGGCGGCTATGCGCCGGCGTGGTCGCGCGATGGAGCAATTACGCGGCAGGCGATGGCGGCCATCGAAGTCCTGAAAGAGGCCGAGTCCAAGGGCTTGAATCCGGAAGACTACGATGCCTCGCGATGGACGGCGCGGATGGCGCACCCGGACCTGGCGCGGTTCGATCTGGCGCTGACGGTGTCCGCGATGCGCTATGCCTCGGACCTTCATGCCGGCAAATGGAATCCGGGAATTTATCATTCCGGGTTGGACGTGCTGAGCGGGCATTACGAGTTGGCGCAATTGCTCCGACGCGTGGCGGATGCGGCAGATGAGAACGCCGTGCGCGCCGTGCTGCTGGAGATCGAGCCGCCGTTTCCCGGTTATCGGCGCACCGAGACCGCGCTTCAGCACTATCTGGCGCTGGCGCGGGCGGACGGCGGCGAGATGCTTCCAGCTCCGGCGAAATGGCCCATCGAGCCGGGCGCTTCCTATGCCGGCGTTCCGCGCCTGGCCGAGCTGCTGCGGAGGCTGGGCGATCTTCCGCCCGATACTCCGGTCCCGGATGCGTACACAGGGCCGCTGGTCGACGCAGTCAAACGGTTTCAGGTCCGGCATGGTCTGGATGCGGACGGGCGCATGGGCAAGAGCACGCTTGCCGCGCTGAACACTCCTCTTGCTCACCGGGTACGCCAGCTGCAGCTTACTTTGGAGCGATTCCGGTGGATTCCGCATGAGTTCGCGCGCCCGCCCATCGTCGTGAACATTCCGGAGTTCGAGCTTCGCGCGCTGAACGAGTCGTACGCAACCGAGCTCCAGATGAAGGTCGTCGTCGGTCAGGCTCTCCGGCGCAAAACGCCGGTTTTTATCGCACAAATGACGTACTTGACGTTCCGGCCTGCCTGGCACGTGCCGGTGAGCATCACCCGCGCCGAGCTGGTTCCGAAGATCGTACGCGACCCCGGATATCTGGCGGCCAACGGATACGAGATCGTCACCCCGAACGACGAAGCGGTTCCCCATGGCGCGGTCGATAATGACGTGCTGACGAAACTGCGCTCCGGAAAGCTCGCGATCCGCCAGATGCCCGGTCCCAGGAACTCTCTCGGCTTAGTGGCGTTCCTGTTCCCGAACGAATACAGCGTATATCTGCACGACACGCCGGCTCCGGAATTGTTTTCAAGATCGCGGCGCGATTTCAGCCACGGTTGTATCCGCGTGGAAAGGCCGGTTGCGCTGGCGCAATGGGTGCTTCGAGATATGCCGGAATGGACTCCGGAGCGGATCGAGGAGGCGATGCATGGCGCCAAAACGCTCGAAGTCGATTTGAAAACGCCGATTCCCGTGCTGATCGTCTACGCGACAGCGATCGTGATGGAAGACGGCGAAACGAGGTTTTTCGACGACTTATACGGTTTCGACGCGCAGCTCGACGCGCTGGCCGCGAAAGGGTATCCGTGCTCGCGCTGGAATCCTACCAGCGGCGCACGCGCCCCACATCCACATGAATGAATCCCGATTGCGGATAATAACCGACGCCACCCCGGGCCAGCTTCAGCGCGGTGTCCCGCAGCTTCAGCGTGCTGACGCCGGGCAAGCGGATATCGATGGCTTCGGCGCGCATGTGCAGGCTGTTCCGGGCGACGCCCGAGGTGTGGGTGCGAAGAAATTCGTTGGTATCGGGCGTGCGGTATCCGCAGATGATGTGAAGCTCGGCATCGGGCGCGGTCAGGGCGCCGAGAACATCGGCCAGCAGATCGAAGACGCGCGGGTCGTAACGATGCACTTCGCCGGTGCGAGAGTCGCGCAGGAAACGGTTGAGCTGGTCGAGGGCGCCGGGAACGTACGTTTCGCCTGTTCGAAACGCGATGTCGATCCGTTCGCCGGTGTGCGTGTGATAGAGGCGCAGGCGGCGCTCGATGCCGGGGGATTCACTTTTTACAGGAGCGGTCCAGGAGAACAGAAGGGATGCTGAGATCAAAAAACGGAAAAGCACGTATGTTCAGGATACCCGAGTGGAGTGGTATCGTGCAGTCAGCCTCCGTTTGAGAGGTTTCGCCTATGACTAATGCAAAAGCGACGCCGGCATCCGACTTGCGCGCCGATGACGAATCGATTCTGAATTCCTTGTCGGCCCATATTGCCGTGCTGGCCGCGGATGGCACGATTCTGACCACCAACCGCGCCTGGAACCATATCGCGCGCGAGAATGGAAATCCGCCGATGAGAGGCGCCGGTCCGGGCGCGAACTATCTTGAAGCATGCAGGCAGGCCGCGTCCGATGGAGTTCCCGGCGCACAAGCAGCCGTGGACGGCATTGAAAGTGTGCTCCAAGGCCGCCGCAGCGCCTTCGAGCTGGAGTGCCCCTGCCACTGCGCCAGCAGGCAGTGCTGGTTCCTGATGCACGTGTTGGCTTTCAAAGGGACGAAGCGCGGGGCGGTGATTTCACACACCGATGTCACCGATCGCAAGACCGCCGAGATTGCCGTTCAAAGGAGCGAATCCACCATTCGCGCGTTGCTGGAGTCCTCGACGCAATCTGTCCTGGCAGTGGACACCAATCAGATAATTGTTTTGGCCAAGGGCAATACGGAGGCTATGTTTGGCTATAGCCGGGGGGAACTGCGCGGGCAGCCGATCGAGACACTGATTCCGGGGATCGTCCGGGAACGCCATAAGGCTCACCCCCGGACTTATTTTGCCAACATGCAGACGCGGCCCATGGGGATCGGCCTGGATCTCAACGCCCGGCGTAAAGACGGCTCGACTTTTCCGGTGGAGGTTGGCCTGAGCGCCATCGAGACGGCCGAGGGCAAGCTGGCCGTTGCGTTTGTGAGCGATGTCACCGAACGGCGGCAAATGGAGCACGCTGTGCGAATGCACGAACGGGAAATCCGTGCGCTGGCTGCGAGCCTGCTGACGGCTCACGAAGAGGAGCGCCGGAGGGTATCGCGCGAGCTGCACGACCAGATCTGCCAGCAGCTTGCCTCGCTCGCCATGGACATCGGTGGGCTTGCCGCCGCGTCCCCACGGGAGGACCGGCAAAGCCGCCTGAAGGAACTACAGGCCCGCGTGATCAAGACCTCGGAAATGGCGCGCCATATCGCTTACCAGATGCATCCCTCCATCCTCGACGACCTGGGCCTGGTGGCTTCGCTGCGCAGCCTGTGCCGGGAGTTTTCCGAGCATTCGGGGGATATCGAACTAAAGTTCACCAGTGACGCCGTCCACGCGCCTGTTTCCCGCGAAGTGGCCTCCTGTTTATATCGCATCGCCCAGCAGAGCCTGGAGAATATCGCCAAACATGCCAGCGCCAGACACGTCTGGGTCACGCTCAAATTCCGCAAGGGAATTGCGTCGTTAACGATTGCCGACGATGGCGTTGGTTTCGACCAGAGAGAAGTCCAAGGCCAGGGAGGGCTCGGCCTGATCGGCATGGAGGAGCGCGCCCGTCTGGTGCACGCGAAACTCACCATCGCGACCAGGCCGGGTCATGGTACTCGGGTTGCGATAGAAGTTCCGTTGTCGGGGTAGCGGCGCATGAAACACACTCGAGTTTTGCTGGCTGACGACCATCCGCTGACGCTCGAAGGCCTGCGGGCGTTTCTGGAACCTCATCTGGAAATAGCCGGGACGGTGTCCGACGGCCGGACCCTGGTCGACGCGGCGCTGGCACTGAAACCGGACCTGATTATCCTGGACATCACCATGCCGCTTTTGAACGGCATCGACGCCGCGATCCATATCCGGAAAACCCTGCCCGCGGTGAAGCTTCTGTTTGTCACGATGCACGCGAACCCGACGTATCTGGAAGCCGCGCTCAGCGCCGGCGCCACCGGATACGTTCTGAAGTCGGCCGCGCGGGAAGAGCTTCTCGATGCGATCCGGAGCGTCATGGACGGCCGCATCTATGTATCGCCGAATCTTTCGAGCGAACACCTGGAGCGCTTCACGGATCCCTCCCGCGCGGCAGCCACGCTGCGCCTCAGCGCGCGGGAGCGGGAGATTCTGCAACTGATCGCCGAGGGCCGGGCGGCCAAGGAAATCGCGTACGTTCTGAATATTTCCATCAAGACCGTGGCGTTTCATCGGGAGAATATCAAGCGAAAGCTCGGTTTGCGATCGACGGCGGAGCTGACCAGGCACGCGGTGGAACAAGGGTTGGTTTAGCAGCCGGTGGTTCTCGCACTCGTGCTTGGTCACGACAGCCAGGCAGCCAAATCCGTACCCGTACAGCTTTCGAGGCGGCTCTTTCAGCAGCCTCCGCCAGCCTGCCCCACACCTAAAAACCCGGGTGCGTCACACCTAGTACTTCGTCCAGTTCTCTTAGTTCGCGCGCCCTGATAGTTTGGGGCTGTCAAGACACGTCGGAGGTAACGCGAGGCCGGCTGGTCCGGAGTTGTGGCGGTTCTGCTACTCGCCGCCACGCTCCGCGCCGGGCGCGCTTTCCGTTCACGAAAGGAGAATTGACATGCAGAGCATTATGGAAAAGATCGGGACCAAGGAACTTCGGGAAGCCGTGCTCCGGCAGCTCGATTGGGCTCCCGAAATTAATTCGCAGGATATTGGCGTCAGCGTGACCGAAGGCGTGGTGACGCTCACCGGCTTCGTTCACAGCTACGCCGAAAAGTTCGCGGCCGAGAAGGCCACCAAATCCGTTTACGGCGTCAGAGCGGTGGCTAACGACATCGAGGTGAAGGCGATGACCCGCAGCGATCCCGAAGTGGCGCGCGACATCGTGCATGCACTGAAGCTGGACGTCATGGTCCCCGACGAGAGAATCAAGACCGGCGTTCAAAACGGCTTTGTGACGCTGGAAGGAACAACCGACTGGCATTATCAGCGGGATGCCGCCGAAGGCGCTGCGAGGAAAGTGAATGGCGTCCGGGGCGTCACCAACAAGATCGAAGTGAAACCAAAGACCTCGACGACGGAGGTGAAAGCCAAAATCGAAGACGCGCTGCGGCGAAGCGCGGAGGTCGATGCGCGGAGAATTTCCGTTTCCGCGCAAGACGGCGCGGTAACTCTCTACGGGAACGTCCGCTCCTGGTTCGAAAAGGAAGAAGCGGAACGCGCGGCATGGGCCGCCCCGGGAGTGTCCTGCGTCATCGACCACATCGTAGTGGTCCCGTAGTTTGTCTTTCGCAAGAAAGGAAAATTTTATGAAAAACGTACTGAAGATCGTTCCCGCGATCGTCGCCCTTGTGGCAGCCGGGATGATCGTGATGTCCCCCGCTCTTAAAGCGGCCGGACCGGATTCGGAGCAGGTTTCCAAACTGCTGTCCGACGCGAAAACACAGGCCTTCCAATTGAAAGAAGACGCGCTTACCATGGAGGCCTACACGCGGATGACTTCCGATTGGCAATCGCACTCCATTGTGGTGGAACATATGAAGGACCACATCAACGTCGCGGGAAAGACTCTCGCGAAGCTGGAAGAACTCCGCGATAGCGCTTCGCCCTGGCAACAGACGGCGATTGACCGGATCAAGCCGCTGTTGAAGGAAATCGCCTCCAACACGGATACTGTCATCCAGTTCATCAACAAGAAACCCACGCGCCTGTTCAACACCGAGTACAAGGACTACATCGAAGCCGCCGCCGATAATGCGGACAGGCTTTCGAGACAGTCGCGGACTTCGTGGACTACGGCAATACCAAGAATCGTCTGGACCGGTTGGCCAGCAAGCTCGAGATCCCCGGCGGCGAGTAGTTCGCTCGGACCCGCAAGGGGATGAATGACGCGGCAAAGTCCTGACAAAAAGAGTCAACGTGGGGCGCAGGGCGGGGGTGATACCTATGCCACCCGTCCACGCCCCGTCGGAGGGTTTACGGCATTCGAAGGCTAATTCCTATGGAACACCCCAGTCAAAAGCCGATCGCGGAAGGCCGGCGCGGTTTGAAAAAACTACTGCAGACCGCTCCCGGTGCGATCCTGGAACTCGATCCCGATGGCAAGATTCTGTTTGCCAGCCGCATGGCTGAGGAAATGTTCGGTTACCCGCGCGGAGAATTGTCGGGGCTGACACTGGAGATGCTGATCCCGGAAGTTTATAGTTCCGGCCTGGAAGCGGAAGCGTCTCGCAGGGACGGCTGGTACTTCCCGGTCGAATTCAGCGTCAACTCCGTGAAGTCTCCAGCCGGATTGCGCATCATTGCCACCATCCGCGACCTCTCGGAGCCCAAACAGATGGAAAACCGGCTCCAGGCGACGCAACGGCAAATCGAGGAGTTGGAATTGCGCCGTCAGGAAGCGGAGAAGTGTCTGGGGGATGTGCGCCATCAGTTGCGCTCGCCGCTCTGTACGGTCATCGGGTTTGCCGAGCTGTTGGCCGAGGAGCCGGATCGGGCGCTGAGCGCGAAGCAACGGCGCTTCATCCGCTATATCCATAAAGACTCGCTCCACCTGCTGGATCTGATCAACGATACGCTCGACTCTAAGAAACTCGAGTCGTCGGCGGAGGCGGTTGGCGCGTAAGGGTCACAACTGGGGATATTCAGGATTCCAGCGCACCGCGTACACCGCTTCGCGCAGCGTTTCCGACGTCGTCAGCGGCGCCAGACCTGCGCGCTGCGCTTCCAGTCCAACCGCCATTGCGATCTCCACCGCCACCCGCCGCAGATCGTGAAGAGGCGGCAGTAGAAGGCCCTGCGGATCTTCGAGCGCGGGCGAATGCTCGCCCAGCGCCCGGGCCGCGGCCTGCATCATCCGGTCCGTCAGCCGGCGCGCGCGCGATGCCACTAAACCCAGGCCGACCGCGGGGAAAATGTAAACGTTGTTGCACTGCGCCACCGGAATCGTGCGCCCTTCAAACGGCACCGCATCGAAAGGCGATCCGCTGGCCACCAGCGCCTGCCCATGGGTCCACTGGATTAAATCCCCGGCCGTCGCCTCACTGCGCTCGGTGGGATTGGAGAGTGGAAAAATAATCGGACGCGCCGTCTTGCGCGCCATCTCCCGCACAATCGGTTCCGTAAACGCTCCCCGCGCCGTCGAGAGCCCGATCAGAATCGTCGCGTCCACTTCGCCGATCGCTTCCGCGAGCCCCCAATGCGGACCTGCGGGCCGGGCATACACGCGCTGCTCCGGCGTCAGATCCGTGCGATCCTCGCGCAACAGCCCGTCCTTATCGACAATCCAGAAACGGTCGAGCGCCTGCGCGCCCGAGAGCCCCTCGGCAACCATGGCATCGCGCAAATAATCCGCCACGCCGATGCTGGCCGACCCCGCGCCTAGAAACACCACCTGTTGCTCGCGCAGCGTCTTCCCGGTTACCTTCACCGCCGCCAGCAGCGCGCCCAGCACCGTCGCCGCCGTTCCCTGAATATCGTCGTTGAACGTCAGCAACTGGTCCCTGTACCGGTCGAGAATCGGACGCGCGTGCGGAGTCGCGAAATCCTCCCATTGCAGGCAGGCATCCGGAAGCTCCTGCTTCACCGCCTGGACGAACTGGTCGATGAAGTCCTCGTAAGCGGCGCCGCAAATGCGCTCGTGACGCCAGCCGAGATACGCCGGATCGTGCAGGCGCTCCTCGTTATTGGTCCCGACGTCCAGCACGATCGGCAGTGTGCGCGAAGGATGAATCCCGCCAATCAGGCTGTACAGCGAAAGCTTGCCGATCGGAATTCCCAACCCTCCCACGCCTTGATCGCCGATTCCCAGAATCCGTTCGCCATCGGTGACGACAATGACGTCGATGTTCTCGTTAGGCCGGTTCCGCAGCAGCGCCGGAATGGAATCGCGCAGCGGATAGGAAATAAAAAGCCCGCGCGGGCGGCGGTAAATGTGGCTGAAATTGCGGCACGCCTCGGCCACCACCGGCGTATAAACAATCGGCATCATCTCCTCGATGTGATCCAGTAGCAGGCGGTAAAACAGCACCTCGTTGTTGTCCTGCAACTGGCGCAGATAGATGTGCCGATTCATCTCCTTGTCGTAGGCAAGGTACGATTTGTAGGCGCGCTCGACTTGTTCTTCCAGAGTCTCGACGTAAGGCGGCAACAGGCCATGCAGCCCGAACCGGGTCCGCTCTTCGAGGGTGAAGGCGGTCCCTTTATTCCACAGCGGCACGCTCAGCAGTCGAGCCCCGTGCAGCATGGACGGAAACGTAAGGTGGGCGGCCATTATCGCAGCAAATCTTCAAGCTGAATTTTCGCGTCGGTCTTGCTGTCGCGATACTTCACAATCACCGGAGTGTACAGCGAAACACCCCACTCTTTTCCCGGTCCGTGCGTGATGGCGCGCGACCCCGCCACCACTACCGCGTCTTCGGGAATCATCAGCGGTTCGTCGTCGGTGGCCGAATAAACTTCACCCCGCACGATATCGTAAACCGGCGTCGAGCGCGTTAGAATCGTCCCGCTGCCCAACACCGCGCGCCGCTTCACCACGGTTCCTTCGTAAACGCCGCAATTGCCGCCGACAAGAACGTCGTCCTCGATAATCACCGGCAGCGCGCCCACCGGTTCCAGCACGCCTCCGATCTGTGCCGCCGCCGAAATGTGGCAATTCTTCCCGATCTGCGCGCAGCTCCCCACCAGCGCGTGCGAATCGATCATCGTTCCATCGCCCACCCACGTGCCGACGTTGATATACATCGGAGGCATGCAGGTCACGCCTCGCCCGACAAAGCAGCCGTCGCGAATGCTGGATCCGCCGGGCACAATGCGTACCCCGTCGCGCGTCGAAAACTGCTTCACCGGGAAAGTCGCTTTATCGAGAAATGGCTGCCGCGCCGCGTCGACGGACATATCGACCACCGCGCCCATCCGGAATCCCAGCAGCACTCCTTTTTTCACCCACGCATTCACGCGCCATCCGCTGCGAGCCCCGGAATCCGGCTCCGCGGAGCGAATCGCGCCCGTATTGAGCGCCTGTTTGAATCTCTGGAATAAAGCAAAATGTTCTTCTGTATACGCCGGCGGCTTCTCATCGAACAGCGCTTCGATCTCAATCCGCATGCGTACTCCGGGTCGACTGAATCAAGCCGACCGCCTTCAAAACCGCCTCGATCTTCGCGTGATTCTGTGCCGAGGGAGGAGTCATCGGCAACCGGTAAACCGGCTCGCACAATCCCATCATCGCCATTGCCGCTTTCACCGGAATCGGATTCGATTCCACAAAATTTATATCCATCAGCGGCAGCCAAGTCCGTTGCATCGCCCGCGCGCCCGCGAAATCGCCGGCCATCGCCAATTGCGTCAGCTTCGTCATCTCGCCCGGAATTTCATTCGAGACCACGGAGATAATTCCGCGCCCGCCCAGCGCCACCAGCGGAATGGTGATCGAATCGTCGCCGCTCAGCACGTTGAAACTTTCCGGAACATGGTGCACCACCGACGCCATTTGCCCGATGTTGCCCGACGCTTCCTTCACGCCGACAATGTTTTCGATCTCCGCCAGCCTCTTCAGCGTCGCCGGCTCGACGTTCACCGCCGTGCGTCCCTGCACGCTGTAGACCACCATCGGCACCGGCACCGCCGTCGCAATCGCCTTGAAATGCTGATAGAGCCCCTCCTGGGTAGGCTTGTTGTAATACGGCGTCACCGAGAGAATCCCGTCCACTCCCAGATGCCTCAGCTCGCCCGCCAACTCGATCACTTCGGCGGTGTTGTAGCCGCCCGCTCCGCCCAGCACCGGAACCTTCCCCTTGGCTTCTTCGAGCGTAATCTCAACCACGCGCAGATGTTCGCGCCGCGTCAGCGTCGGACTCTCGCCCGTGGTGCCGCAGGGAACCAGAAAATTGATCCTCGCATCAATCTGTCTCTTAACGAGCCTCCGCAGCGCGGCTTCATCGACCGAGCCATCCGCGGAGAACGGAGTAATCAGAGCAGTGCCGCATCCGGTAAACATAATTACCTCGATAACCCCGCGGCGTCAGCCCGGGGATTCATTTACTTCGCAAACAAGACTTCGCTAAACTCAAACACACCTTTTTTGCCCACAATCCACTGCGCCGCCTTCAACGCCCCCCGCGCAAATCCCTCGCGGCTGCGCGCCGCATGACGCAGCGTAATCGTATCCGCCGCTGAATCGAACCCGATCTCATGCGTCCCCGGATGCGCCCCTGTGCGGTTCGAACTGATGTCGATCGCGCGCTCATATCCCGCGCTCTTCATATCGTTCACCAGCTTGATCAGCGTCCCCGAAGGCGCGTCCTTCTTCGCCGAGTGATGAATCTCCCACGCCCACGCGCCGTACTGAGGCTCGTCCGCCAGCAGTTTCGCCGCTTCCTTCACCAGCCTCGAAAACACATTCACGCCAATCGAAAAATTCGGACTCCACACCAATGCACTATCGTGCGCCTCAATCGCCGCCCTGACGCGATCCATCTCCGCCAGCCATCCCGTAGTCCCCACCACTACCGGCACGCCCAGCGCCGCCAGTTTTTCGACGTTCCCGGCCGCGGCTTCCGGCATCGAAAACTCAATCGCCACATCCGCGCCCTGCGCGAGCGCCATATTGTCCTTCACGTCGATCCGCGCATGAACGGAAAATCCATACTCCGGCGCCAGCGCATCGATCATCCGCCCCATCTTCCCGTAACCGACGATCGCCAGTTTATGCATCGAAAAATTCCCGGTGCAGCGATTCTACCGCGCGATGCAGGTCGCTGGCGGCCACCACCAGGCTGATGTTCAGCAGCGACGCGCCCTGCGAAACCATCCGCACGTTGATATCTTTCAACGCCGTGAACACCCGCGCGACCGTGCCTGGAATTTTCCGGATATTTTCGCCCACCAGGCACACAATCGCGTGGTGATCCTCGATCGATACTTCGGCGAACTCCTGAATTTCATCGCGAATCGCCCCGAGCGCGCGCGTATTGTCGACCGTCAGCGACACGCTTACCTCGGACGTTGCCAGCATGTCCACCGGCGTCTCGAAGCGATCGAAAATCTCAAAAATCCGTCGCAAAAATCCGTGCGCCATCAACATCCGCGTGGAAACAATATTCACCAGCGTGATATTTTTCTTGCACGCGATCGAGCGAATGGGAGACCTGCTCGGCGGCGCTTCCGCCACAATCAGCGTCCCTTCCACTTCGGGCCTCCGCGAATTCAAAATCCGCACCGGAATGTTCTTTTCAATCGCCGGCAGCACCGTCGCCGGATGCAGAACCTTCGCCCCGAAATACGCCAGCTCCGCCGCTTCCGCGAACGAACACGTTTCTACTCGATACCCTCCCGGCAGAATCGTCGGATCGGCCGTCAGCATGCCGTCGACGTCGGTCCAAATTTGAATTTCTTCCGCGCCGATCCCTGCTCCGACAATCGACGCCGTGTAATCCGACCCTCCGCGCCCTAGCGTCGTCGTCACGCCTTCTTCTGTCGCGCCGATAAATCCTCCCATCACGACCACTTGTTTGCGCGCCAGCGGCGGAATGACGGCCTCCAGCTTCGCATTCGATTCCGGAAACAGAGGAACCGCCTGCATGTGCCTCCCGTCCGTCACAATCACGCTGCGCGAATCGACATGCACCGCCGGAATTCCCGCATGGCGAAAATACGCCGCCACGATGACGCTCGAAATCCGTTCCCCATACGACGAAATCGCGTCTGTTGCCCGCGGCGTCAGCTCGCCCATCACCGCCAGTCCTTTCACCAACTCCGCCAGTTCGTGAAAATGCGCCTCGACCTCCGCATTCACTCCCAGTCCAGCCGCTTCCGCTAAATGAAACGCCCGCATCGCCGTCAACGATTCCAGCGCCTCTTCGCGACGCCCCGAGACCGCCGCCGACCCGATCGCCAGCAGCTTATTCGTCGTCTTCCCCATCGCGGAGACGACCACCACCGGATGCCGGTCGAGCCTCGCCCGCACAATCTCCGCCACCCGTCCAATCGCCGCCGCCGACTCGACGGAAGTCCCGCCGAATTTCATTACGATCATTCGAGCATCCCCTGCACCTTCATCAACTCCGCGTTCAGCACCGCCGCGCCCGCCGCTCCGCGCACCGTGTTGTGACCCAGCGCGACGAATTTATAATCCAGCACCGGACACTTCCGCAGCCGCCCGACAAATACCGCCATGCCATTCTCGCGCTCGACATCCCTGCGCGGCTGCGGACGATTCTCCTGCTCCATATAAATCACCGGCTGCGCGGGCGCGCTTGGTAGTTTCTTTTGTTGCGGAACGCCGCGGAAACTGTTCAGCGCCGCAATGATTTCCCCTTCCGTGGGCTTCTTCTCAAACTCCACCGACACGCAAATCGTATGCCCGTCCACCACCGGAACCCGGTTGCACGACGCGCTGACCTTCGCGTCGAGCGGCTCGATCTTCGTCCCCGCGAACGTGCCCAATATCTTCTGCGTCTCCGATTCCAGCTTCGGCTCCTCGCCTCCGATAAACGGCACCACGTTGCCGAGAATATCCAGCGACGCCACGCCCGGATACCCCGCGCCCGAAATCGCCTGCATCGTCGTCACGATCGCTTTCTTGATCCCGAACTGCTTCAGCGGCGCCAGCGCCATCACCAGCACGACAGTTGAACAATTCGGATTGGTCACAATCGCGCCCGGCCATCCTCGAACCTGTTGCTGCGTTTGCAGTAGCTCCAGGTGGTCCGCATTGGCCTCCGGCACCAGCAGCGGAACATCCGCGTCCATCCGATGATTCCTCGAATTCGACACGATCGCGTGCCCCGCGTTCGCGAACGCCTGTTCAATCTCCGTCGCCACCGACGCATCCATCGCCGAAAACACCAGCTTCGGCGCGCCCTTCGGCACCGAATCCGATACAACGATGTCGCGCACATACGCAGGCGTCTCGCCGCCCAATCTCCACGTAGTCGCCTCGTGATACCGCTTGCCGGCCGAGCGGTCGCTCGCGCCCAACCACGTCAAATGGAACCACGGATGGTCGCGCAGGAAGCTCACAAACTCCTGCCCCACCATGCCCGTCGCTCCTAGAACACCAACTGGAATTCGTTCGCTCATTTCTGTTTCAATTGCCTCACGATTCTTTGATAAATCTCCACCGCTTCCAATAACTCGGCCTTCGCGACGCGCTCCGCATCCGTATGCGCGAAGTGAATGCTCCCCGGCCCGAACAACAGAGGCCTGCCCCACGCCGTCCCAAACGCCGGAATGTCGGTGGTAAACGAAACCACCGAAGTCTCGAATCCTTCCAGCGACTCCAAATGCAAAGCCGGAATACACAAAATCTCGCGAGCCTCGGCCAGCCCCTTCACCGCCTCCGCCATCGCCGTCCGCGTCGAATCCCCGTCGCCCACCAGGCGTATAAAAATCTCCGCCATCGCATGATCCGGAATCACGTTGGGCGCGCGACCCCCGGTAATCGTGCCGATATTCAGCGTGCTCGCCCCCAGAATCGGATCCACCGGCAGCTCGATCTTTCGGATCCTCTCCAGCGCGTCGAGCAATTTCTCAATCGCCGATTCGCCCAACTCCGGATACGCCGAATGAGCCATCTTTCCGCTGGCGACAATCTCAAACCGCAGCGCGCCCTTCGATCCCAGCGCCAGTTTATTCTCCGTCGGCTCGCCGTTGATAATGTAGCGGCTTCCTCGCGGATGCTGCGCCGCGAAATACGCCCCCGCGCTATTCCGCTCCTCGCCGACGACGAACAACAGCCCGAAATCTCGTTCCCCCGCGGCCAGCAGTCCCTCCATCGCCTTGATCATCGACGCGATAATGCCCTTGGTATCGCACGCCCCGCGGCCCCAAATAAATTCCTCATCCTCGCGCGATGCGTAAAACGGAGGCACCGTGTCCATGTGCGTCGATAGCGTCACTACCGGCTCGCCCCAATACGCGAACACGTTAAATCGATGCGGCTCCACGCCCATCGTTTCCACGTGACCGCCGGTGCGCTCCGCGAGGCCGCGCAAATAATCGGCCAGATAAACGCCGGCCTCTTCCTCATTCGGAGTCACCGAGTCGATATCCACCAACGCCCGCGTCAGCTCAAAAACATTCATATAGTTTTAAGGAAGGAGCGGCTGCGAAAAGCAGCAAGGAGGGCAGTACTTCACCACTTCCCGATAGCGCTCCACCCATTTCCCAATCGAAATAGATGACAGTGGGCAGGTCTTAACCGTTGCCCCCCAACCGCATCGCCGCGAACCCGGCTCTGCGATTTCGGCGAGGTTGCCCCGTTCCCCAAGCGCTCCGGAATTCGCCGGAATCATGCCCCAGGGTACTGATGACCCCCGCTCCTCTACCAAGACTTTTTCAGAATACCACGACCGGCCAGCAGCAACAAAATCACGCATGTCATCCCGCTCAACCAGTGCGCGATCCTCATCTCCACCCCTCCGTCATACATCAAATCGATAGTCGCAGTACCGCTCTGCGGCGGATAAATCGTCATCAACCCCAGCGCATCCCGCGCAATCGGAATCTCTCTCCCCGCGACCGTCGCATGCCATCCCGCGTGCCACGCTTCCTGCCACGACACTACCTGCCCCGCTCCCAAATTCGCGATGATCCGAGCCGTATGCGCGCTGGTCCACTCGAATCGAGCCTCCGGCATCGACGCATCCTCCAGCGCCGCCACATACGCGCGCAATGGATCCACGTCGCCTCCGTGCACCGGCGTCCGCGCCACTAAACTCCCTCGCGGCACCACCCGGGCCAGCGACGCATGGGGCTTCCCCACCCGATACAAAACATCGCCTCCGTCCCTCCACAACACGTCCAGCACGCCCTCGAATTTCTTCGGATCGGCAAAATCCTTGTAAACCTCGGTGCTTCCCGGACCGCTGACGCCCACCGCCTGCACCCCCAGAGCCTTCAGCCACAACACCGACCACTCCGGCCAATTCGGTCCCGCGCCCGCAGTCAGCCCATACGCCGCCACCGGCAATTCGCGATCTGTAATCCCTTGCGAGTAGCCGCCGCCGATCTCCGGCGTATCGCTAAACGCCGTCAGCCAGAACGATGTCGACCCCGGCAGCATCACCCTCTCCCGCTCCCAGTTCCGGTTCAACCAGTCCGCCGTCTTCCACTCGCTGGTCTTCGTAATGTCGATGGTCGTAATCAGAAACGTCCGCGCATACCGCCGGCAGATCCGCAGCGGCTGCGCCAACGCCACCGACAACGCGATCATCGTACCAATCGCCACCGCTCGCGGCCAGCGTTTGAACACCTCGTACGCCGCCATCGCCGCCAGCATGGCAAGCGCCATCTCCATTTCCAGTTGGTACCGAAAAGGCTGCGGCACAATCGGCACGTGAAACCAGGCATCGGCCAGCACGATCAGGGTAATCGGAAACGCAAAGAAAATCCCAAATTGCAATCCCATCGGGACCTTGCGAGCCGCCAGTTTCAGCAGACCCAGTCCCGCCGCAATCCCCGCCATCCATAGCGGCATCGTCTGATACACCGTCCGGAAATCGCCGCCGAATATCTGCGCATTAAACCGCGCCACCGCGATCGTCGACGGAGGCACCCAGGGCATCGCCAGCCCATAAGCCGCCGCCCCCATCGCCGCGAACAGCAAAAGGTCGCGCCACTTTCCGGCTGTCGCCAGCATGTAAGCGGCAACCCCTATCGCCACCGAGAACGCCCCCAGCCAGTTCGTCGACACCACCGCCGCCAGCGCCGCCGCCGCGCCCGCGAAATAATATCCCTTCCGCTTTCGAATCGCCAGATCCACCAGCAGCAACGCCAGCGGCAGCAGAGTCAGCGCCGAAACGTGAGGTCCTTCGCCCCAGTAAATCAGCGTATGCAGCCGCCGGGGACGAAAAGGGCTCCCCATATCCCGCATCGCATCCGCAATCAACCACGCAGAAGGAGACAGCGCCGTATAGAAAAGCCCCGCCGTGAATCCCGCCCATCGCGACCCGCTCAATCGCCTCACCAGCGCGAACAGCGTCACCGGCCCCAGGCAATACGCCGTCGCGATGGTCCAATGATACGCATGCGCCGGCGTAATCCCCCGCATCCACGCAATCAGCGCCACGCCCCAATTCAACAGCGGCGGATACGTATTCTGATACGGAATGCCGCCGTACCACAACCGGAACCAGGTCAAGTCGCTCCAGTGCGCCATCACGTAGCGGCTGATGCCGATGAAAGCCCCCTCAATCGAGCCCATGTGCCGCAAATACTCCACATGAAACAACTCCCGGCAAACATAAAAATTCATCGCAAAAAGTGCAATCGCCATCAACGGAGATTTGAGGTTCGTTGCCATTTGGTTTGACTTGCTACTATAGCGGATTGGATTCGTTGACTTTGCGCTTCAAAGGTCGCGGGAGTCGGATATCGAAGCAGCCGCCCCGGATGAACTGGAACGGAGGTTAAGTATTTGGCCAATCGGATCGCGAACCGGCTCCGTGCTCTTTTGCGAAAGGCCCGGAAAATCGGCGTTTCCGCAACCCTTTCCCTGGTTCGAATTCGACTCGGATCGAGGCGCACGGTATATGAGCTGCGCGTGCCCCAGTGGCCTCATCCAATCTATGTCCGGGGAGGATCGAGCAGCGATGCCGCCGTCTTGTGCGAAATCCTGGTGACGGAGGTGTATGAACACGTTGGCGATCTGGGCTCGCCCAAATTCATCATCGACGGAGGAGCGAATATCGGCCTGGCCAGTGCTTATTTTCTGAATCGCTACCCCGCCGCGCGCGTTGTCGCTGTCGAGCCGGATGCGGAAACAATCGAACTGTGCCGCAGGAATCTGGCGTCGTTTGCCGGACGCGTGACCACCGTCCAGGGCGCGATCTGGAGCCGCAGTGGAAACCTCGTTCTGGAACCAAGCGACCTGGAGTGGGCGACGACCGTCCGGTCCCCGCGGGACGGGGAGACCGCTTCCATAAAAGGCTCCACCATTCCGGACCTCATTGCGCTCGGCGGCGGTCAACGGGTCGACCTCCTCAAGCTGGATGTCGAAGGGAGCGAGCGCGAAATCTTCGGGCCGGACGCGCAGGAGTGGCTTCCTTCGGTGGACAACATCGTGATCGAATTGCACGGACCGGACTGTAGGGAGCGCTTCCTGTCGGCAATGTCCCTCTATCGTTCCGAAATGTCCAGTCGCGACGCGGTCTACCTCTGCCGGAACATCCGGCGATCGACTGCGACCGCCCTATAGTTGTAATCACCATAGCGGAAGAAACCACATTGCGATTCCGCGCCATTTCCCATATTCTGCCCCTGGCTTCCTCAGATGGCTGTCGCAGCGCTCATCAGCCGTTCTCAACACTTGCGTGCCGCGTCCGCGCTTCCCGATACCGTGTCCTAACAGGATGATGAAAAAGTCCCCAGCATGACCGCTCCCGATGGTCGCGGTTCCATTAAGCCGCCGCGACCATCGGAAGCGGTCAATTTTGCTTTTTCATCATCGTGCTAAAGCCCTGGCGAAGAAAATAATCATTCTGGCTACTGGCTCCTGGCTGCTGGCTA
>OCZT010002142.1_pt1 | contig 20431 bp, 11 predicted proteins | sample 1539031 | NCBI WGS metagenome assembly OCZT01 (sample SAMEA3539308, study PRJEB22396) | soil metagenome | biome: tundra; feature: field; material: soil | place: USA | collected 2010-05 | depth 0.15 m | reverse complement strand
GACGTGGATTCCTTCAACCTCAAGAACAACTACGCGCCCCTGGCCTATGACCACACGCAGATTTTGAACCTCTCGTATATCTGGAACATGCCCAATTTCGTTCACGGCAATAAGATTCTGGAAGAAGCGGCGAATGGTTGGCAGTGGTCAGGGTATACGTCGTTTCAGAGTGGCGCTCCTCTACAACCCGGACTCAATGGGAATCTGAACGCCTCGTTCCCAGGAGGCCTCAGCGTTCCGACTCTCGCCCACCCAGAGATTCCGGATCATAGCATCGCGCTGCCGAACGGACTGAGATCCGTCTCCGTCAATTCCGCAACATGGTTTGGAACCGGCTCGCAACGTGTACTGCTTCCCCAGATCACCTGCAATCCGCGGTCGGGCCTGAAGAAGGGGCAGTACTTCAAACCGGAGTGCTTCGCTCCACCGGCGTATGGTCAACAGGGGACACTCGAATGGCCCTACATGCGTGGTCCAGCCTACTTCGACAGCGATCTTGCGTTGTTCAAGAACTTCAAGGTCACTGAAAACCAGAAGATTCAGTTCCGCATTCAGGCTCAGAACTTCCTGAACCATCCGTTGAAGCAGTTCGGCCTTGCGAGCGATAACAGCCTCAACTTCACTAAGAAAGACTTCATACCTGCCAACGACGGCACGACCAACCTGCGCGAGGTTGACTCGATCGCGACGACCAACCAAAACACGACAACCACGGGCGTACCGGCCGAGCGTACAGGCAGCCGGTCTCTGCTGGTTTCGGTCAAATACTACTTCTAAGCTGCATCCTGAAGTAGGGATACAAAGAGGGGTGGCTCAGGCCACCCCTCTTCTCGTGGGAACGCTATCGCCAGAGAATGCGAATGCCCTTTCTTGAGGACAGTGCCTTCGCAATTTCACCCAGTATCGTGCAGCTTTACGCGTCGGAGTTCAGCGGAAGGGCCGCCCCTTGACGATGCCCTGGCCTTCGCGGATGGTGACAAGCTGACCGGCGGCCAGGCCCGCGTATTTCTCCAATGTGCCCAGCGGCCAACGGATCTCGATGTCCGCGGTGGTTGCGGCGCCCAGGCCGAAGTGCAGGCGCGGATCGTTTGCCGAGAGAAAGCCGGATTGGCTCAATACTTCTTGCACTTGCACCTTGCCGCCGTACCGCGTCAGGACGCGAGCGCCGATTGCGCTGCGGTTGCTCTTCGTGCCTTCGAGTCGAATCTTGATCCAGCGATTGCCGGGGGGAGCGTCGTTACGCAGCAGGGTAGGCGGCTCGTTCACATTCATGATGAGCACGTCCATGTCGCCGTCGTTGTCGAAGTCGCCAAAGGCAAGGCCTCGGCTGCAATGGCGCGCATTGATATCCGGACCGGCCTCGGCGCCCATCTCGACGAACGTGCCGTCGCCCCCATTGCGAAAGAGGATGCGCGGGCTGCGCGCCGGATATTTAGGTGAGATGCGATCAAGCTCGGGGTAGACGGTGCCGGTGGTGATCAGGATGTCCGGGTAGCCGTCGTTGTCGAAGTCGACGAGCCCGGCGCCAAAACTGATGAAGCGAGTTTCCTTGTTGAGGCCGGCCTCTGTGGTTACGTCGTCGAAATTTCCCTTGCCGTCGTTGCGGTAGAGGCCGGTGGCCTGATTCATGAAGTGGGTCTTGACCAGGTCGGTGTGGCCGTCGAGATTGTAGTCGCCTACGCCCACTCCCATTCCGCTCATCTCCCGGCCATCGGCGCTAAGCGCGACGCCGCGGATCAAGGCCTCTTCACGAAAGGTACCGTCGTGGTTGTTCATCAGCAGCAGAGAGGGCGTCGAATCGCAGGCCACGAAGATGTCTGGCCAGCCGTCCTCGTCGGCATCGATGCTGACGGCCGTGAGCCCGTACGATCCGCGAAAACCGCCCACGCCGGACTCCTTGGAAACATCCGTAAAGGTGCCGTCACCATTGTTGCGGTAGAGGTAGTTCTGGGCTTTGGGCAGGCCGTTGGGGCCGCAGTTAACTGGCACGTTTTCGTAATTGCAGTTGATCACCGAGAGCGAGGGCTTGGGGGCGGTGGCCAGATCGATTTCCAGATAGTTGGAAACGAAAAGATCGAGCAGGCCGTCGCGGTTGTAATCCACAAAGGTGCAGCCTGTGCTATAACGACGTGCGGGATGGAGCAGACCGGCCTTGGCCGTCACGTTGGTAAAGGCTCCGTCGCCGTTGTTGCGATAGAGGCGATTCTGGCCGTAGTAAGTAAGAAAGAGGTCCTCAAAGCCATCGTTGTTATAGTCGCCCACGCAGACGCCCTGCGCCCAGTCGGTGTCGAGCAGGCCAGCCTTGGCGGTTACGTCGGTGAAGGTGCCGTCGCGATTGTTCTTGTAGAGGCGGTTGGTGGCGTAGGTCGGCGTGTTCTCGAGTCTCCGGCCGCCGAGCATGAAGATGTCCATCCATCCGTCGTTGTCGTAATCGAAGAAGGCGCAGCCGCTGGCCATGGACTCGATGATGTAGGTGAAGCTGTCGATCTCGCCGTAGACGGTCGTTTCGGTGAGGCCGGCAGCGTGGGCCACATCGACGAAGCGGGAAAACGGCGCGGCGGGCTTTCCCGCTGGGAGCGCGGCCCGGAGGCCTCCGGGAAGGAGAGCTGAAGCGAGAGCCGCGGGAACGGTGCGTAACAAGTTGCGTCGTGTCCAGAGACCATTCTGTTTGTTGCTTGGCACTGCCAGCATCCTCCAGGATGCATGAGTTTGGTCACACTATCGCTGGCCGTGATCGGCGGCCAGATTCTTGCTCAGTTCGAGCGCGTCGGCGTTGTTTGGTTCCAGTTTGAGGGCGGTGGCGACGGCTTTCTGCGCTTCCTGAAATCTGGACTCCATGGCCAGGGTGGCCGCCATGGCGATCCATGCCTGAACGTAGCCCGGAGCAGCCTTGACCGCCAGCCGAAATTGCTGCTCGGCCGCGGCAGTGTCGCCGCCGCGGGACTCAACATAGCCGAGTTGGTATTGCGCCAAAGCAAAGACGGGATCGGTCTTGATGGCCTGCTCCAGCGCGGCGCGCTCGCCCTCCATATCGCCGAGGTCATTCAGCACCAGGGCGAGCTGGTAGGCAAGTCCAGCATTGTCAGGCAAAGCGGCGCAGGCCTCACGATACAGATCGGCGGCTTTTTGGCTGTCGCCAGCCGCGGCAGCCTGGGCGGCCTGCGTCGATTTCTGCGCCGCCAGGGTACGATCCGATTTGTCTTTCAGCGCCTGCTGGTAGAGCTTGAGCTGCCCCTGCGCTGCTTGCGTTTCGCCTAGCGTGCGCAGTACCTTTGCCAACTCGAAGCGGATTTCCGGCTCTGTGGCGCCGAGTTCGATGGCCTTTTCGAGCTGTACCTTGGCCCCAGCGGCGTCCTTAAGCTGCGCGAGCACCACGCCGTAGTTGTAGCGAGAGTTGTAGTGGTTGGGGTTCAAGGTTACCGCTTCTTCAAGATGCTTGCGGGCCGTGGGATAGTCACCAGCCGTGCGCTCCAGAACGCCGTTCAGATAGAGGAAATCGGCATCATGCGGGGCGAGCCCCAGGAGCTTGCGGGCCAGCGGCTCGGCCAAAACGCTCTCTCCGTTGAGCACCAGCACCCGCAGATAGATTCGCTGCGCCTCGTTGTCGCGGGGATTCCGGCGAGCAAGCTGTTCGGCCAGCTTCGAGGCTTCCTGGTAACGCAACTGTTTGACGTAGACAGTCACCAGAGTTCTTGTGAGTTCGTCGGAGTTCGGATAGGTCTTCAGCCCCGCGGTCAGTGCCCGCACGGCATCATCGTATAGGCCCGTCTTGCCGTACGCGATGGCTAGATCAAGAGTCAGGTTTTCATCGCGCTGGGCGGAACCAAGGTGAGTAATGACGGTCTCGTAGTCCCCCGCCGCGATTAATATCTTGGCCAGCCCGTCGAGCGCCATCTTCGAGGTGGGGTCGATCTTGAGCGCGGCCTCCCATTCAAGGAAAGCCTCCTTGTTGCGGCCGAGACTGGCAAACGTAGTGCCCAGAAGGAGGTGCGTCTTATCCTCCTCGGGACGAAGCTGGATGGATTTCTGGAGCGGCGCGACCGCCTCTTGCATGCGCCCATCCGTGTACAGGCTGAGACCCAGCAGATAGGTGAGACGCGGCGAGTCCGGCTCCAGCTTGATCCCGGCCCGAAAGGCTTCGACAGCGCATTCCATCTTATGATTTTCGCCAAACCAGTTGCCCAGCGCGACATAGGCGTCGGCATCGGGATGGGCGTGGAGCCGGGCCTCCAACGGGGGCGGTCCGGCGCAGGTTGCGGTCCGTGCGGATGGGGCTGCGACAAGACTGGCTGCGCCAAGGAAGGCCACAAGGGCAAGCCCGGTCTTGCGGCATATCGGAAGCGTGGACATGCTGTCTATCAACTCCTCGAACCGGCAAGACTTATGGTTCCCAATCTCCGAGTATACTTTCGTTGCTTCGCCGCCCACAAGCGAGCAGCTTTGTCGGCTGCGCAGCGAATGTGGCGCTTACGAGCGGCTACCCTGCATGAAGTAGCCGCGGAATCCATGCGCGTTGGCGCAGGTTGACAGCTCGCCGCGCCGCTCGTTCAAGTCTGCTTAGGCAGTTTCCGTAAATCAATCTTTTCCATGATTCCTTATTCTGAAATTGCTCTAATTGTGTGCGTTTTCCGCCTCCGTTGCCGGTTCGGCCTTCAGGGGCAGTTGTACCTCGAGCGTCCCAGTGCGGTTCGTCAATTTATCGCGGACCGCAACCCTGATCCATGCCGCTCCCGGTGGCACATTGAGTTCCTGCTCGACGCGGAACAGGACCTCGTTCTTCCCGTCCGGCCTCGCACCGCCTGTCGACACGCCGTCATTCAGGATGCCGTTGAGCAGCCTTCCCTCGGCATCGTAGCCTGCCGCGGCAAACTCGAGCGTTGCCTGCCTTCCCGTGCGTGCCGCCTGTGTCTTCAACTGCGGGTCGAATACCCCATAGTCGATCAGGTATCTCTGCAGCTTCACCGGCGGGAGCGGCTTGGGCGGGTGGTTCTTGCGGTGGGTGCGGAAGTAGGCCGGTTCGTCCTGGAGCTGTAGCATCTGCTGCGCGGTCGCCAGCGCAGGTTCGCCCACTGTCCCCACATGTGCGCGAAACAGCAGGTCGTGCAGCATGGGCGCGCCGTGTTCGATGTTGGCATAGAGTGTGTCCTCCGTTTTGGCGGCCACAAAGCGGGACTCCTGAGTTTCGGTCTTATGCTTGGTCTCCACCGCATCCGGGGGAAGAGCATAGTACAACTCCCGGTAAGCGAGTTGATATCCCTTCTTCGCCAGCTTGACCTCGATGTGGCGAGCCGAACCATCGTACTTTTCGTTGGCCGGCCTATAGCTTACCGTGTAGTAGTCCTCGCCGTGCTCCACAGCCTGCTCCATCAGGTCGCGCAGATCGTTATTGCCGGTAAACAAGCGTCCGCCGGTATAACTGCCAATGTCGGTTCCTTGCAGAAACGACCCCATCGTTCCTGGCAGTGTTGCGACACCTCCCTTTGTGATCGATTCATTCGACCTGCTTCCCGCGGGACTGGATTGCGCCATTCCCTCGTACCGGGCCATTGACTCCACCCCCTTCGCATCGACGGGGTAAACCGCAATCTGGCTGCGCTCCATGGCCGCAAAGGCCTGTCTCACACTCTCGTCATCCATATCCCTGTCGTGCGTTGGATCGGCATTGAGTTCCATGGGAAAACCTCCGGATACCCAGAGCAGGTTCTTGCGCCCCGACAGCCCCTCCAGATACTCGGAGAGAAAATTGAAGATCGAGACCATGGCGGAGGTGCTTCCCGTCCCGTAGTTGCGGCCATAAAGAAACTGTCGGGGCAAGTGTGGACCGGGCCCCTCCGAAGCAATCGCGGCATGAAGCAGCGCCCGGTCGCTGGTGAATCCCTGGATCAGATGCAGCCCGTCCATGTTGGCAAAGATCGCAAAGCGCGTGCCCTCGGGCTTGCTGTCGACAAAGTCCAGCAGCGGCTTGCGCGAGGTGGCCTGGTCCACCAGTTCCGTGTTCACCATGTCGTAGAGGAGAATGTACAGCGGCCCTTTCTCCGGCACCGTGGGCAGGTTGACGAAGGTATTGGCAGGCAGCGGCGGCAGTTTGGGCGGCACAAAGGCCGGGGTGGCGCTGTCCTCAATGTCGAAGGAGAGAAGCCGCTGCTGCTTGCCGTCCTCATTGACCGTAAAGTCGCTCTTCTTGAGCCCGCGCACGGGTTTCCCGTCTTTGTCGGTCACCACGATGTCGACCAGGACGCGATGCACTGTCTGCCGGAATAGAAAATCCTGCTGCCCCGTGCCTGCGGCCCCTTTTCCCTGCTGAGATGAGGAAGTACTCGACTGCGCCACTGCCTGATCCTGAGCTGTTGCCACGAACGGCAACGCCAGCAGCGTCGCAACTAAAACCGAACGTGAACTCCGCATGAAACTCTCCTTGTGCTGCCCCGTCCTGTCGATCCCGTCCTGGGCCTCGGAGTCGATCTGCGTTCTCAGCACCTGCCGGCCCGTTGAGTCTTCTTCCCGGCCGACTTATTCAAAACTTAGACAGCATTTCCGCAAGCAAGTTACGTTCCTTCAGAAAGAATTCCGAGCCGGCGATCAGGTCTTTCCAGAACTCTGTTGAGTCGCGTATCGCCGCGGTGTAAGTCCTGACTGCGAAACCAGAGTGGCAGTGTCTTTGAAGGGAGTCATTCATGTGGCTTCTTCTTGCGGAAAAAAGCCAGATGAATGACTCGCCTGCCAACGGCTTGCCAACTCTGGTTTCGTGCTGGAGCTACCCGGCCGCTATTGCGCCTTCGGAATGACGATAGCGGCCATGCTGTAACGAGGGACTTCCACAGTGAATGTCCCACCGAGGTTGTCGATCGAGGTCTGCGTAATTTCCTTGCCTGCATCGGGACCAAATTTGCCCCAGTCGAAGCGCATTCCCTTGGTGGCGTAGTTATAGCCCGACACCGATACCGTCACAATGTTGGAACGACCGGGATCCCTGTTGATCAGCAGCAGACCCAGGCCACCGTCGCGCCGCTTGACAGCGTGAACAGCAAGGGTTTGCGGCGAGGTTGTCGAATTCACAGTGGCGTTGACAAATACATCCCCTGGCTTCGCTATCTGGTGGAGGAGCTTGATGCCATAATAGGCCGGCTGGGGCACGTTCTTGAAATCAAGGAAGGATGGGCTACTGGAGCCAACCGGTCCGTGTACCGGTGACCACATCACTGTGTACGCGCCGTATTCAAGCAAAGTCGCCACTGAATCGGCGGCAAACATGCCAACGGCTGAGGGGTTCCTGGCAGGCAGCCAGTCAGGAACAGCGAGGTAAGTAACCGCGATCTGCGGGGCGTGACCTGCCGGGCAAAACTTCTTGTAATTTTCTTGCAGATCGCCAGCCAGTTGGACGTAGTCGCGGCCCAGACCGTTCATCTCATGCATGTGGCGATTCGAATCATTCATATAAAAGGCGTCGTCAAGCAGGTCGTCCTCAGCGAGCCAATCGACCCAGTTCGGTGGCGCACCCGCACCTTCTCCAAAACCGATGAAGCTGAAGTCCATGCTGGCGCAGGCGGCCTTCAAGACACCAGCGTTCCAGCCCTTGCCCAACGGGTGCGAAGCGCTGCTGATTGGCGGCTCGGTAACAGAAGCGCCAATCAGGATTGCCGGATCGACGGCCTTCATGGCCTTGGCGTACTCGACCACAGCCTGTCCATAGGCTTGGGGGCTCGCCTTGGGGTTGTTTTCATGACGGTACCAGGCTCGGGAATCATTCACCTTGCCGGCGTGCAGGTCGGGCTCCGGAGAGCCGGATTCCTGGTAGCGGCCGGACGCATCCGCGTCTGTACCCTTGACGGGGTCCCCTCCGTAGAATCCGTTGCCGGCGACAGCATCGCCAATGGTCCACAATTGAATGCCGATCGGATCGCTCATCCCAATGCGCAGGTGGTTATAGCCGTCGTCCTTGGCCAGCGGAGTGGCCGCGCGAAGACTCGCCCAGAAGCCGACTGTCTTCCAGTCGTTTCCCACGGAGTCCTTGCCAATCACTTGTGTGCTGGAGGCCTTCCCATTGGCGTAGGCCACCCAGGCCGCTGCCTCTGCCGGTTCACCGCCACCGCTGCCGTCCAGGTTGCTGCCATAGTTCACCTGGACAACTGCCGATCCAAGCTGGTTGATGATTCCCGCGAGGGCAGGAAACTTCTTCTCATCGGGAAACGCAAAAATCCGGTCGTTGGTGTACGGATTGGTAATCGCGCCGGTGGACCAGTGGTAAAGCGCATCGATGCCGCCGTTGCCAGGAAAGCGCAGGCCGGTGATCCCGGCGTCCTGAAGCAATTGCACCGTCGCTGGATCGTAGGCCTTGCCGTCCCAGCGGTCGGCGGCTACGCCGATCGAGGTTGTGTAGAGCATCGCCTTTGGCTTCGCCGTGTCCACCGCCACCTTGGTCTTCAGTTGGGCGTGAACTGGCACTATGGCCGCCAGGGAGATCCCCAGCAACAGGGCAAATGCGGGAAAGCCGCCCCAGTGCGGAACTCGATGATTCCTGACCAGCGGGGGAAGGGTGGGAACGTTATCAGACCGGTACCGGTCTATCAGAAAAAGCATAGGAGACACTCCAATCAATGCGATATTTCAGAAATCAACTATACCCCTCCCAACGGAGACTTGAAAAGTACATGACGGCAACGTTTGCCGATGCAATCTCTTAGCGGGGCAATCTATTCGCCGAGATCACCTGTGCGCGCAGCCAACCCGGAAGCGGCCAAAAAGAAGGTGGAGTAAAATAGAGGATTGCGAGGCATGATATGAAAACGAAGTTGTCTCTCATTCTCTTTCTGCTCCCACTCCTGACACTCGGTACGCTTGCACAAACGCAAACGCCGATTATCCCAGCAGGTGGAGGAACTTCAACCGCTATTCACCCCGACTCCATTCAAGACGGCAATATGTACGGCTACTACATGGACATGGACGCCCAGGGACGCGCGGGCGGAAACCTTCTGGGGAAGGTCGCCGTCGCCGGCAACCCGCTGACGTGGGATCCGATCCCGGTCAATGTAACCTGCGCGGGCAAGGTCGCGTTCACGACCTTCGCCGATGGCAAGGGTTTTTTCCGCATCAGCGCCATTAATGTGAACGGCGCCCTGAGTTTGCAGAATGATGCGAAGCGGCAAATGGAGACTCACTTTGAGGGTTGCTCGGTGACTGCCTCGCTTACCGGCTACGCTTCCAGCAGCATCGTCCTCACGCACCGCAACTTCCGCGACACTCCCGAAATCGGAACCATCACGCTGACGCGGTCGGACAAGGCAAAAGGGACCGCGCTGAGCAGCACCGGCGAAAGTATCTCTCCCAAGGCCGTGAAGCTGTTTGAGAAGGCTCGCAGCGATTGGGAGGCGCAGAATCCGGACCGGGTCAAGGCCGATTTGATAGAGGCCGTGGCGATCGATCCGAAGTTTGCTGAGGCTTGGTACGAGCTCGGCAAGCAGGAGCAGGCGTTGAGCCCGCAGCAGGCGCGCGAAGATTATGCCAAGGCCGTGGCTGCCGATCCCCTGTTCATCCGGCCCTACGAACAGCTTATGGTCCTGGACTCGCAGGAAGAAAAGTGGAAGGATGTCCTGGCGGATGGGGCGCACGCACTCGCACTCGATCCGCATGGCTCACCGCAAATTTGGTATGCGTACGCCGCGGGAATCCTGAAGGCTTACTCCACAGGGGCTCTCCCGCTCGCTAAATTGAAGATCGGGGAGACCAGCGCGCTGAATTCACTCGCCCTGGACCCGCAGCACACCGTGCCCGGCGCCGAACAGCTTCTCGCCTTGATTCTGGCCCAGGAGAAGAACTATCCCGCGGCCATCGATCACCTCCGCAACTGCCTGACGTACGTTCCGAGCGGCTCCGGTTCGGATTTGGTGAAGCAACAGATTGCGCAGTTGGAACAGTTGCAGGCTGGCGCTGCAAAGTAGTCGATGAGACGAGGCCAGCAGACCGCAACCGCTGGCCTTCATCCGCTTCGTTCCTGCCGGAATCCCTGTCAAATTGCGATTCTGCGGTTCTGCCCGTTGCAATCCGCATCGTCCCGCCCCTCGCCTGTCGCTCCCAGCACGGCCCGCCGATCAGCGCAAAAAGCCCCTTCCCGACGGCCTCCCGAGGTATAACTAGAGGGGATAGTTTGCGTCCCCCGTTTTACTATGAAGAAGATCATCCGCATAGCCGCGCCTGTTGTCTGCTGCATACTGCTGGCCGCCAGCTTTTTCCTGGTGCACGCCGCGCAGACGTCTCACTCAATCCGTTTCGAGCTCAAGACGCTTCCGTTCCGGCTGGAAAACGACGAAACTCCCAGCCGGAACGCGCCTGAAACCATGGCCGGCGGCGTCGCCGTCTTCGACTACAACGGCGACGGACGCCCCGACATCTTCTTCACCAACGGCGCGAACATTGCCACCCTCGAGAAGGACTCTCCGAAGTACAGCAATCGCCTGTATCGCAACGACGGCAACGGCGTATTCACAGACGTAACCAAAGTGGCAGGCCTCGCCGGCACGGGCTTCGATATCGGGGTGGCAGTCGGAGATTACGACAACGATGGGCATCCCGATCTATTCGTGGCCGGCGTACACCACAACACGCTCTACCACAACAACGGAGACGGAACCTTTAGCGACGTGACGGCAAAGGCCGCCTTGGACAAGCCGAACGACCCGCAATATGGACCGCTGTGGTCGGAAGCCGCCGTATGGGTGGACGTGAACAACGATGGGTTGCTGGACCTGTTCATCGTCAACTACCTGCAGTGGACGTACTCCCCGCAGCCGCTCTGCTTCTATCAGGGCTTTTCGGATTACTGCCATCCCCGGTACTACAAGGGCCAGCCCAATCAGCTTTTCCTGAACAATGGCGACGGCACTTTTACGGACGTATCCAAAGAATGGGGCATCCGCGACCACGTCGGCAAAGGAATGGGCGTGAGCATGGCCGACTACGATCTGGATGGCCGCCCCGACCTGTTCGTCACCAACGACGGCGGGTACGCTTTTCTGTTCCACCACCTGGGGAACAAATTCGAGGAGGTTGCTTTCGAGGCTGGGGTCGCTCTTCCGGAAGACGGAAACTTCGTTTCCGGAATGGGGTCGGACTTCCGCGATTTCGACAACGACGGCTACCCCGACATTGCGTATGTGGCGCTGAACCACGAGACCTTCCCTCTGTACCGGAACACCGGCAAAGGCGATTTTACCGACGTGACTACGTCGAGCGGCATGCGCGAACTGAGCTACAAGATGGCGGGGTTCGGCGTTGCCTTCTACGATTTCGACAACGATGGATGGAAAGATTTGTTCGTCAGCCGGGGACACGTGGAGTCGCGTCTGCTGCCGGCTACGGAGTTGGAGGAATACAACACCGTGTTCCGCAATCCCGGTGCCAGCGGGAAGTGGACGGCGCTGACGGAAGAGGCTGGATTCAACGCTTCTCCGCCTGCGCGCCACCGCGGCTGCGCCTTCGGGGACCTGGATGGAGATGGACGGATCGACGTGGTGGTTACCGCTTTGGGCAAAAATGCCGAGCTCTGGATGAACCGCACCGAGAACTCCGGCCATTGGCTGGATATCGCCTTGCGGGGCACGAAAAGCAATCGCGACGGCATCGGCGCTCGCATCAAACTGGTATCCAAGACCATCACCCAGTACAACCACATGACCACCAGTGCCGGCTACGCCTCATCCAGCTACGGCCCAGTGCATTTCGGCCTGGGAGCGGACGACCACGCGGAGTCGATCGAAATCCACTGGCCCTCCGGCATCGTCCAAAGGCTCGACAATGTGGCGGCAGACAGGATTTTGAAAGTCACCGAACCCGCGCGCTGAACGCACCGGCCAACTTAGGGCTATTGCGGTCCCTTCTTCTGCTGCTCCGCGGTGATGCGGTCGACGATCTCCCGCTCCCTGGCTCCGTCGGCGGGCCGCTTCAGCTTATAGTACAAAGACGCCAGTTCTACGTGTGGTTCCAGCCATTGGGGGTCGTCCTTGACCAGCTTTTCCAAAATCTGAGTGGCCACTTCATATTGTCCAGAAGTGCTATTCAGCATGGCGACCTCGTAGCGGGCCATCGAGGATTCAGGCTTGAGTTTGAGCGCGTGCTCCAGGTAGGGCCTGGCATCGTTCATTTGCCGCCGTTTGTAGAGGATGGCGCCCAGATAGAGGTTTGCGTCGAAATCGTTGGGGTCGCGCGCCAAGGCTTCCCTGAAAACCGGTTCCGCTGCCTGCGGGTCCATGCTCTTGTCTCTTGCCACCCCGTCCAAACTATAGACCGCCGCGGGAAGTTTGGGGTCCAGGCGCAGCGCCGTATCCAAATCGTGGCGCGCGCGATCGAATTCATTGATCTGCATGAGCGTGGAGCCGGCCAGGACGTAAGCATCGACGCCATTGCCCAGTTCAGCGGCTTTTTCGGCGCGCTGAATGCCGTCTCGCCGCTTGCCGGTGTTGATCAAGGCTGAGGCATAGATGAAATCGAAGTCCGGATTCTGCGCATTGGCATCCTCAAACGGAGCAAGCAGAGCGGCGGCGGCGGCGGCGGCGTTCAGCTTGAGGTCACAGTCGCCCAGGAGTATGGCGATGCGGACGTCCCTAGGCCGCGCCTGAGACAGAGGGGTGAATTGCTCCCGCGCATCCTTCCAGTCGCCCTTCTTGTAATAGGCAAGAGCGATATTGAAAAGGACGCCGGTCTTGTCCTGCATCAGGGGAAGCGCCGCACGGTACTCGGAGATGGCGGCATCGAACTGGCCAACTCGAGCCAGAGACGCGCCAAGATTAACCCTGGCTTCCACCATCTGCGGGCGAATCTGAAGCAGGCTTCGATAGTCGCGGATGGCGGTTTCATAGTCTCCGCGCAACTGCGCCTGGACCGCGCTGTCGTAAAGCTGATCGGGATTCGAAATCTGCGCCGGCGCCTGCGCGGCAGACAATGCAATCAAAAGCACTGCGGCAAACATACCTAAAGCATAGCGCAATCCGCCCAGCGAGTTGCGACACGGCGATCAGGGCTTCTGCACACTATCCGGGTTATCTCCCCGGGCCTGACGTTCGTAGCGCGCGATATTTCCCCGCAGGGAGGCCGCCAGAGCATCGTTCTGCTGCTGGATGGCGAGGTCAAGAGCGTGCTGCGCAGTCGTCACAGCAGTTTGATACTGTCCAGTTTCCGAGTACATTGCCGCGAGCATCTGGAGGACTGCCGGATCTTGCCCGCCGGAGAGCTTGGCCGCCTCTTCAAACTGAGGCAGGGCTTCCGCAAACCGGCTGCTTGCGGCGAAAGCGCGTCCCAGATTGTACCGGAACTCGGCGGACTGAGGCGCAAGCTCGACCGCCTTCTGCATGTGGGGGATGGCCTCGTCCAGCGTTCCCGACCGCGCCAGGATTACGCCCAGGATGTTATGGCCGTCCGAGGAACTGGGCGCCAGCTCGATCCCCTTGGTCAACTGCTCGATCGCTTCCTGCCGATGGCCGCCCTTCTGTTCCAGTGCATGGCCCAGGTTCACGTGCGCTGCGCCATTGTCGGGGTTCAGGTCGATGGCCTTCTGAATCTCAACAATGGCGTCGTCGAGTCTGCCGGAATCGGCCAGCGCGCTGCCCAGATTGTTGTGGGTCTGCGAACTGTCGGCATTCAGCGCCAGTGACTTGTTGTATTCCTCGATCGCATCGCCGGTTTTCCCTGTTGCTGCCAGCGCGACCCCCAGGTTGTTGTGGGTGCGGGGATCGTCTGGATCCTTATCGAGAGCCTGTTTCCATGCAGGAACCGCCTCGGCGTATTGATGCTTGTCTGCCAGTTGCGAGGCCGCGTCAAAGGCCTTGTAGAAATCGACCGCGGGAGTCTCGATGTGGTCCAGGCCGCCGGGGCCAATGTTCATGAACTCGGGGATATTGACGGCGCGGTTGGCAGCCGTGGCGTTTTCCACCACGATTGCCGGACTGGCGTTTCCGTTGTCGTCGATGTGCGTGAGGTACAAGTGGGTGTAAAGGGAAGGGCTCTTGGAGGAAAAGGCCAGCCAACGCCCGTTCGGCGAGAAGGTGTGCCAGGAGTTCATCACCGGCAGATTGGACTGTAGCGGTCGCGCCTCTCCGCCCTCGAATGGAACGACGAACAACTTGCTGTCGGGACGCATCAGCAGCCCGTTCTTGCATTGGACAAAGACGATCCATTTGCCGTCGGGGGAGACCTTGGGAAAGTTGTTGCTCTTGCCATTCTCCGAGGCGCCGACGATCCTCTCCGGCGTTCCGCCTTTGCCGTCGTTAAAGGGAATCCGGTAGAGGTCGTACTGAATCTGCGCCTCGTTGGGGTCGTTGGCGTAGGTGGACCTGGGCTGCCCCGGCGTGTAGGGATCTCTGGCGACGGCGCGGGAAAAAACGATGTACTTGCCGTCCGGACTCCAGAAAGCGCCGGTCTGGACGAAGTTGGCATCGTCGGCGCCCGGCAGCGGCGTCAGCTTGCCGCTGTCTTTGCTATACCAGCCCAGCACCCCGCGGGTTGGATAGAAGACCTGTCCGAAGCCGTAGTTGGCGTAGAAGCCGTTGTAGAGCCGGTCCACGACGCGCGTCCCATGAGCGTGCGGCACATCGATGGAGGTGACCACAAACTTGCCATCCGGGGAAACCTGGGACATGAAGCCGAATCGCTTCTGCGCCCTCTCTTCGGAAAAGGCGCTCCAGTGGATCACGTAGTCGTTACTGATGGTCGAGATTTTCTTGATGGGGATGAGGGCGTAGAGACCTTTGTCGTTCTGCGGCCCGTCCACGTCGATCCCCAGGGTCTTTCCATCGCGGGAGATCGAGTGGCAGTTGGCGCAGGTGGGCAGACCCTCCATCACGGTTTTGCTTTCCGTGTCGGAGACGTAGCGCAGCCGCCATTTGATCTTGGGAAGCACGGAGTCCGGCAGGGGCTTGATGACCCCGCGCTGCTCGGTTTCGGGAGGAGGCGGGAGCAGGGGAACGTCGCGATAAAAGATCGGCGCGCCGACGGGTTCCTTTGAAGTTTGCAGGGTCGCCTGCGCATGCGAGAGCGGCTGGCCGTCCTTTTCGCTCGCATAGCCGGTGACAATCACTGTCGCAGGTTGTTCGACGGAGTGCTTCTTGATTTCGGCCCAGGTCTTGGCATCGGGTCTCCAGGTATGCGCGGCGGCTTGCTCCGGCGACAGCGTCGGCGGCACAAATCCCACCAATGTGGTGTCGAGCTCGCCAACCTGCATCTTCTCGCCCTGCGACCAAACCCTGATGGGATGCGCATGTTCGCCGAAGACCACTTCGATACGCCAGACGGTGGCGGTGGGGTTGTCATCGCGCCATGCAAATTGAGGTGGGATGAGGTCGGGCGGATAGATCGTGCCGTCTGCCGGAGAATCGATTGTGATTGCAGGCTCTGCGGGCGTATCCATTGGAACTGGGGCGAGGTACGGCGGAACCGGGGCGGGACTCGCCTTGGATGGGGCTACCGGAGGCGCGGGGCTTTCCTTATCGGGTCCCTGGTATATTCCCTTTCCTGCCACACCTGTTCCAGCGGCGAGCAAGACAGCCGCTGCCACCACAAACATCCGTTCCATGCAATCTCCTCATTGGCCACTCCGAATTTCGGATCCAGAACCGTTCCCAGAACTTGCCTCGAGGGTCACGTCCGGAAATCTCCGCGCACGCAGATCACTCATATAGATAGTAGCAAAATCGTCAAATGGTTCGCGCCTAAACTGTGACACGCCTTGCCGGAGCTCAGGTGCCGCGGGCATCTTTGTTCGCTCCATCCCGTCATCGGGCAGTAACGGAACTCCGCTGTGAACAGGAGCGTGCGGTTACGCCGAATCGGTCTTCGGCCGATCCTCGAACAAAAACATGATAACGTTAACAAGACTTTTACTATGAACCATTTATATGCCAAAGATGAATGATCGGTGGGACGAAACGGACATCGCACCCCCTGCACAAAGCAGCACAGGCCGAATACAATACCAGCGACGGCTCGGGATGCTTTCAAACCGCTTTGTGCTGTTTGAAATGAAAATGTTTTCGTGCAAGGCGAGCCGGCAAGTTACTGCCGCCATGAGCGGTGAGGAGAGAAGGAAACCGCATGAACAAGCATGGGATGCGCACGCCGGGACCACAGCAGCAGAGCAAGACCGTAGGTAAGTCGTTGGCGCTGTTGGTACTGCTTCTTCTCGTCCCATGGGCTGATGGCCAAACGGCCCCCCCAGCTCAAACTGCTCCAGCGCCAATGGCGCCAGCCTCAAAGGTAAGTGCCAATGTCGATGAGGTTTCCCTCGACTTGGTGGTTCACGATAAGAAAAACAAACCCGTTCTCGATCTCAAACCGACAGACCTCGCGGTCAGCGATAATGATTCTCCGGTTACGCTCAAGAGTCTTCACCTTGTCAACGGGGAATCGAACGCCGGCCACCTGATCACTCTGGTCTTCGATCCGATGGAAGGTGCAGCGGCAAAGGATGCACAGGAGATTGCGGAGAAGATTCTTAAAATAGCTCCAAAAAACGGATTCTCCTTTGCCGTGCTGAATCTCGGTGGACGTCTCCGACTGATTCAGGGGTTTACCGATGATCGCAAGGCGATCGAGCAGGCCGTGGGCATCGCCACCCAAGAAGGAGAGGTGCAACAGGGGATCGCGATCGCAGCGGCGGAAAAGAGACTCATTGCGGAGGCACAGACGGGACTCGATCCATCGGGAACGCATGTGAGCGTGAAGGAGCGCGCCATGGCGCAGACGCTGCTGGCGGCGCTCGAAGGGTCGCAGCGAATAGTGCAGGATCAGCACACACGGCCTTCGCTCGCGGGCTTGTTGGCCTTGGCCCGCTCGCAGCAGCAGCTTGTGGAGAGAAAATCCGTTATCTATTTCACGCTCAACAGCCAGATAGATTCAAGCGCCAAGGAGATGGTGCATTCCATCATGGGAGCGGCGAATCGCTCCGGCGTGAGCATGTATACCGTCGACATGAACGGTGTGGGCGCAGGCGTGCATAATCAGCTGATGACGATGATGGTCATGGGAAACATAGCCGGCCAGAATCCCGTCGGTACTCCGGGGCAGGGGCAGGCGGGTGACCCAGCTGGCGCTGGTGTGGGTTCCATGATCGCCAATACCACGACCCGCTTTGAAGGGGAGGGGGGAGGGACTGGAAACACAAGTCCCTTGGCGGGCCTGGCGGCTGGCACCGGAGGCGCTTATATCGACGGTCAGGACAGCGTAAAGAAGCCGCTGCAACAGATGCTTCAGGATATGACGACCTATTACGAAGCTACGTATGCTCCTCCGATCCAGGACTACGACGGGAAGTTTCGTTCGATTGCCGTAAAGCCGCTGCGAACGGGCTTGAAAATACGATCCAAGACAGGCTATTTTGCGTTGCCTCAGGGCGGCGGAGAAGGGATTCGACCTTTTGAAGCGCCGCTGCTGAAGATTCTAGCCGAACAGCAATTGCCCACGGACCTGAACTTCCACGCCGCGATCCTGCGGCTGGGCGATCTGCCCGACGGAAACACAAACACGGTGGTGGTCGAGGCGCCGCTCTCGGAGTTGGAGATGCGGGAGGACGAGCACACAAACCTGTATTCGGCACACTTGTCGATCGTGGCGCAGATCAAAGACAAAAATGGTACGGTCATCGAGCACTTCGGCGAAGACCTTACACGGCACGGCTCGCTGGGAGCGATCGAAAAGGCAAAGACTGAAGCCTTCACCCTGCAACGGCATTTCATTGCCTCTCCGGGCGAATACGTCCTGGAGGCTGCAATCCTGGACCGATACAGCGAAAAGGCAGCAGCGCAGCGCGTCAACTTCGAGATTCCGGAGGCGCCGGCCGGGCCGTCGTTAAGCGATGTGGTTCTTGTCCGGCAGGTGGATGCGGTCAGCGCCGAAGCGGACCCTCTTGAGCCGCTCCGGTATGAAAACGCCAAAGTAACACCCAACCTTTCCAGTCAGGTGCCTGCTAACGCGAAAGCCGTCTCTGTGTTCTTCATCATGCATCCCGATCCTCAAGCCTCCGAACCACCCAAGCTGGAAATGGAAGTGCTCCGGAATGGCAAACCGGCAGCAAACATGCCGCTCCCGCTTCGGCAAGGTACTGTGAAGGCGGCGGTTCCTTACCTGGCAACTTTCCAGACCAGCGCCCTCGCACCTGGTCTTTATGAAGTGAAGACGACGATGACCCAGGGCGGAAAGACAGCAAAGCGCGATCTCTCGTTCACCGTCGAAGGCAGCCAGACAGCCAGCGCAGCGGCGGATGCGGACGCGAAGCTCCAGACACCAGGCATCGACTCTCTCCCAGCCGGCCAGCTCGTCATCACGGTCCCCTCCAACCCCGTTCCACCTCCGGCGCAGAACGAGCTACAGGCCATGATCGCGGATGCGAGACAGCGCGCGACCAGCTACACCGATTTGTTGCCGAATTTCATGTGCCTGAGAGTGACCAGCCGGTCGGTCGATCCGACTGGGTCCGGACGATGGAAGCAAAAAGACAAGCTCGTTGAACTGCTGCGCTATCGCGATAAGACAGAAACACCGACCCTGCTGCAAGTGGACGGCAAGCCCAGCAGCGGAGACAGCGAGGGAGTGAAGGGACCGCGTTCGCACGGGGAGTTCGGCGGCGTGCTCAACGCGGTGTTTGAGGCCTCGTCGAAGGCGGCCCTTCAATGGAAACAAACCGCCGAGTTGGGAAGCGGGACGGTGCAGATATTCGACTATCGCGTCGCACACGATAACTCCAGCTTCAAAGTTACAGGAGCGGGCGATGAACAGATCACTGTCGGCTTCCATGGTCAGGTCTTCATCGACAGTGCAACCCGGAGCGTTCGCCGGGTCACGTTGGTTGCGGACGATCTTCCCCGCGCTTTTTCCGTCCACGCAACCTCGGTCGGCGTGGATTACGACTACGTCGTCCTGAACGCTCACGACTACTTGATGCCGGTCAGCGCGCAGGTCAGCCTCAAGGAGGGCCGCCATGCGGCAGTCCTGAACCTGATCGAGTTTCGAGATTACAGGCGCTTCGGATCCAACGTAAGAATCCTTGGGTTTACTCCCATGGAGAAGCCTTGAGGAACCTCTGAAGAACTCCCCAGCGCGTTGCGTTTACTAGCAGGGCGATAACGGATGCGGCAGCAGACGTTGCCGGCACAGAGGGATCCGGCCGCGGAAGAGGCGCTGCATGACTCGCTGGCATTGCGCAGCTTCGCGGGCGCGGACGCAATGAGTGGACGCCCCGGTTGCCGTTGGCAAACATCCCAGGATAATGGGTGAACGCGGCCTCAATGCGCGGGCATGCGACGGACGCCTACATCTTCGGCAAAACCAAGAGTGTGATCGACTGCGCAGGGAAGGTGGTGCTGAGCGTGCTGGTGGTGCTTCCCGTTGCGGGCGGCGTCACGGTTACATTGGGCTGCGCGACGATGCCGGCCAAGTTGGCATTGCTGTAGAGGAAGACCTTTGCAGAGCCGTTGAGCGTGAAGTTGGCAAGGGAGAGTGTGTCGGTCAGGTCGCCGTAGGTCTTGTTTATTACCACGACGGTGACTGCGTCATCGGCGGTGCGCAGCGCACCGTAGACCGAGAGTGTGCCCTGGTTGGCGCTCGTCGAGGCTAGCGACCGATCGCCAAACGTCGAGTTGTTTCCGTCGTAGTTGCGGTATATCTCGAATGCCATCAGGCCGGGCGCCTGCGTCGCTGGATTAGGGGGGCCCCACAAAGTACCCAGATCGAGGTCGTAACTTCCGAAGATGCCCAGGATGTCAGCCTGCGCCAGTGCGCCGTTGATGGCTTCCTGTCCGCCCCAGTTGTATTCCGTGATGGCCGTCTTGGTGCCGGGATAGTCGTTGGTAACCCACTTCTCCATTATAGGAATCACTTGTAGAGCTTGCGCCGGGGGCGAGCAGCTTGTAGTGTAGTTCGGGTCAGTTGAGTAGTTTGGTTGCTGGTAATTCGGATCCGTATAGGTCGAGTCCCAGAACACGCGCGTCGAGTTTAACCGCGCCTGTTGCGCTCCGGTGTCTCCCGCGAGCGCAAAGCCAACGGAGTTGCCGAGATAATCGGCGGCAAAATAGGTGTGCAGGTCGAGGTAATCCAGCAGTCGGACGTTGTTTTTTGCTTCATATGCCGCGAACTGCTGTAGATAGTACTCGATGAACGGAGTGCCATTGTGCGCTCTCCGATCGCTCGGATTGCTCCACGGCGAATAACAGGGGCCTGTGCCCCAACCGGACTCAATGTCCTTCTTGGAATAGAAGTAATTCCACCAATAGTCGACCACGGGCCCGCTCACCTCAGCGGTCGGATCCGCAGTCTTACTCACTAGTCGGTAATATAGGCGACACTGGGGGTCTTGAAGAATGCTCTCACCAGGCTTGGCATTTTCCTGATTGCAGCCAGTTGCGCTTCGATCTTTTCCTGTAACTTTTCCCCTTTGCGCAGAGGTGTTCTGGCT
>OCZT010002141.1_pt1 | contig 20433 bp, 10 predicted proteins | sample 1539031 | NCBI WGS metagenome assembly OCZT01 (sample SAMEA3539308, study PRJEB22396) | soil metagenome | biome: tundra; feature: field; material: soil | place: USA | collected 2010-05 | depth 0.15 m | reverse complement strand
ACTGGCGCGGCGAGCTGCTGCGCAACGACAAGCGCTGGGTCTACGGCACGCCGCCTGCGGGCAACGCCAACTTCGAGACCAGCGACTCGAATGGTCGAAAAGGACGGCCGGCTGCCGATGGACGGCCGACCTGCTCCCATCGCCGCCAACCGACGCTGGACGGACGGAATCGAAGCGCCGGGACCTCAGGGATTGCCAGGTCTATGCCGCGGGCCAGCTTCACCGAACCGAGGCGGTACAACCGGCGCATTCGCGCACCGCTCATGACAGCCGAGGTGTCACGAGCCCGCGCCAATCTGTCTCCATGGACGACATGAGTGGGGAAACCAGCTTCGTCGAACCCAGGTCGGTCGCTCAGCTAATCGCGAGGCGGCTGGACCCGGACGATCCATGGCGGCTCGCGCTTGTTCAACGCCACGCTGTGTGGGACGAAGTGCGCATCTCGCACCTCCTGGACTCACTCCTCGCGGGCTATCCAATCGGCTCGTTGCTCGTGTGCCGCGTTCGCCAGGGAGGGCACGTCCTGGTGGAGAACGAGGACGGCAGGCGAACGACCCGGACGGCCGACCAGGGGACCTGGCAATTGCTGGACGGTCAGCAGCGTGTAAACGCGTTGGTGGCCATGTTCACCGACCGAGGTCATTTCGGCCGCTTCTATCTGAACATGACGGTTCGCCGCATCCCGGAGGACGTCGTGACTCGACGTCGCGACACTCGGAGGGCGCTCGACTACATCGAATGGCGTGCCGAGGACACGAGCGGCAGTGAGCCGATTGATGACCGCGAACGATATGTCGATCTGTCACGCATGCAGACCTGGGCGTCGGGACTCCCATTGGACGGGATTTCGAACTGCCTGGAGCGGATCTCTTCCGACCCGGCGAGTGCCATAGCCCTTCTCAATGAGATCGACGACGCCTTCGCCGATGACCTCAGACCGATTGAACTCGAGATCGCCGTCGGTCGCTTGACTCGACTGCTACGCGCCTGGTCGGACGCATCGATACCCGTCCAACACTTCACGGTCGACAGCCCCCTCGATGTCCTTCAGGTCTTCTCGCGGATCAATCTTGCCGGAGTTCGACTCGATGGCGAGGATGTCTTCTTCGCCGCCGTGAAGACGCAATGGCCTGACGCAGAAGAGAACTTGGACCGCGTGGCGGCCGCCTCGCCACTGCTCAACCGGATGACTTCCCTGCGCATCCTGGCGCGCCTCGCAAGTCGCGCGCGGTCCGGCGAAGACTTGCTCCCACTTCGGGTCGATCGTCTCAATGGGCCCAAGGGCCAACTGCTTATCAAGACGATGGAAGCCCTGGCGGCGGACGCGAGTCCGGTCATGGTCAGGCTCGGAGTTCTGGGCCGGTTGCTAACAACTGAGTCCTCCGCGGGGTACGGCCTCCGCCTGATCGACGACAAGCTTCTGGATCATGTCTTTGGCTGGGCGGCCTGCAACGTGAAAGCCGAAGACGAGACCTACGTGCGGGCCCAGTTGCCGATGGTCGAGAGCTATCTAGTGGGTGCCCACGCATTCCGCTACCCGGCGATCTTCCTCGAAGGGTTTCTCCGAATGGCATTCGAGGAAGCCGTGGCCGCCGGAGCCGTCGGCGAGCCATTCCCGCTCATGCGGGTGGTCGCCGGGGCCAGGCGCAGGTGGCCCGGCCTGAAACGCGGCCAGCAGTGGGCTCCTCCGATCGAGACGGACAAAGAGAAGCGAACCCTGGTGGACCAGAACGCCGGACTCTTCCTGTCGATCCTCCAGCGCCTTCCCTACGACCTACCGCTGCGGGACCTCACCCAGCCCCACCTCGGCAAGCGAGAGGTGGAGTGGGATCACATCTACCCGCAGGCTCGTGCCAACAAGATGCGAGTGCCCGGGGCGTCAGGCCGGCCCGTCCATCACCAATACCGCCGGCTTGTTTGGAGTGCCGGCAACCTCTGGGCCCTTGATCGGCCCATCAACAACGCGGCGTCTGACAGATCGCCGTCGGCCAAGTTCAAGATGCTCGCTGCCCTGCCTGACGGTCACCTGCCGTCCCGATGGCCTTCACCCGAGTCTGCCTCTCTGACCGATTCGGAACGCCAGGATTTGTTGGCGGCAGAGGAGTTGATCGCAGCAAGCGATGTCGAAACAGCCATGGTCCGATTTCGCAGCTACGTCGTCGCCCGCGGGCTGAGGATGTACCGCGAAGTTGTCCAGGAGCTCCCGCTTATTGAACGGTTTGCCTTGTCATCTGACGTGGATGTGGACGACTTCGATGATCCTCCGCGGGTTGACCTTCGGCCCAGCCTTGGCGTCGACCTGGCGGCCGCAGGGCTAGACGAGGTCGCGCCTACGGACGAGGCCACGAACACGGCTGCCGACCGATATTCGAGCGTCCTCGAGGCTGCCAATCGCGCCGGCCTGGCCGACGAGTTGCGCGCAATCCTGACCACGTCGACCGAGCTGGGCCTCGTTCCTCGTGCCTACAGGAGCAGCGTGATGATTGCGCCTCCGGCGAATCGCGGGCGGATGCTCTTCACGGTCTGGCCCCAGTCCGCGCGTGACGGCAGTCGCTTTTCGATCTACCGCTGGGCGCCGGCGATGGCTGAGTTCTTCCCGTCAATCAGCGAGGAGATCGCCCGCGAGGCGCTGGGTCCCGATGGCTTTGGCGTCCTGCTGCCGGCCGACGTCGGCCCATTCCTGGCCCGGCTGCGCACCCTGCTCAGGCCTCTGGCTGCTGCGGGGGCCATCACTTCGACCGACTGGGACGTCACTGCCGATGGTGTCGACGACCCCGGCGCTGACGGGTCGCCGACTCGCACGCGCTACTGGGCGATGCGGACGGACCCGAACAAACGCGTGGACCTTTGGGAGGAGATACGCGCCGGGCGGCTTCGTCAGGGCTGGGGCTGGGAGCCGGAAATGGACCTTGAGCTCGTTGCTGATCTAGTGGCGCGCCATCGGCAGCTCAGCGAATCCCAAGAACAGGCGTGGGACAACCGCCGAATGCTCACGTCTCGGGCAGATGCGGTTCACGTTGGCGACATGATTCTCGTCCCGCACATGCCGGAGTCGAAGCGTTTCTCGCTCCTTCGAGTTGCTGCGCCGTACGAGTTCGACGGCGGCCAAGCTTTCGGTGACTACGGCCACATTCTGCCGGTGCAGCAGTTGACCGGCGAGACCGGCATCGGCTACACGGACTCCGCAGTGCCGCTCAAGCTGCAGACGTCGCTTGGCAATCGTGTCCGCCTGTGGAACCTCGACGCTTTCGGGCCAGATCTTGAGGCTCTTGCGGCGCATGGATTGCGGGCGGATGAGTGAATGGAATTGAGGGCTGGGCGATGAGCGTTCTTCCCGACTACCTCGCTCCGAATCTTCGCGTGGTTTTCTGCGGTACCGCAGCGGGCAACGTTTCGGCCGCAGCAGGACACTACTACGCTGGACCGGGCAACGAGTTCTGGGCGTTCCTCCACGACGCGAAGATCGTTTCGGCTGCGCTCACTCCCGACAGGGACGACGAGGTTCTTGGCTACGGAGTCGGCTTGACGGATCTGGCGAAGAAGCGCTCGGCAAGCAGCGACGCCAATCTGTCGCCGGATGACTACGACGTTTCTGGCCTAGTTCGCAAGATGGAGCGCTACCGACCGGGCTGGCTTGCGTTCCACGGCAAGACGGCAGCGAACGTCGTGAGCCGGTCGCTCGGGCTCGGCTCCAACGTTGCGCTGGGCACGCAGGAGTGGACCGTTGGCGGCGTGCGCGTGTTCGTTCTCCCGAGCGGCTCCGGAGCCAACCGCGGCACCAAGTACCTAGAAGGGAAGCCCACGCGCCTGGCGTGGTTCAAGGCCTTGGCGAAGGAACTCCTGGCGACGCCAGACCCTGAGGCCGCGCAATCGACGCGCCCGGCTCAAGGAGATAGCCAGTTATCGACCTGATCTGCGCCACCTGTACGCATGCGGGTCCATCGAATTGTCGGCACGTGTAAAGGAATGACCCATGCTCTCTCCAGAACTCGAACGCTTTGTGCGCGACTGGCTTTCCAATGCCGACGATTGCTCGGATACGTCAGTTGATGGGTGCTATGACAAGTTCTTCACTCTGTTTGTTGTTTTCAATCGGCTCTACGCCGAAGCCACCTTTGAGTTGGCGCGCCGAGGAACCATCAATTTGCCGCCAAATCGCCCGTTACCTGACAGGAATGGTGCGACCACGTACACATTTCAACTGATTGGCGCAACTGACTTTGAAGACCTGTACGACAATCGGTTGGCCCGTAACGTTGGCGAAATCGCAGCGCTCATTGACGAGGAACGATTCTTCATAAAGTTGAGCGTCCCGGACGGAGATCGCCAGAGGGACAAGGACCTCGACCTACTTGCCCGCCTGAGATCAAGTGGAGAAACGCAAGCGCTGGCGGTACTCGATCTCATTTACTCGATACGTTGCAATCTCTTTCATGGTGACAAAGCATTCGAGCCCATCCAGACCGAACTGCTGCGTCCAGCAATTGCCGTCCTCTCCGGGGTCATAGAGTCGCTCCATAAGGCTCTCAACCAAAGGGCGGGCCAGCAAGGTCATCCGCTTTGGGTCGGCCCGACCGCGTTGAGGCCATAGCCGTAGGACTCTCCGTGAAGTCGGACTGGCGGAGGTTGCCATGGGGCGTCGCCAATCAAGCTGGAATCGGGCTGGGCCGACAAAAGGCTCAGCCTAGAATGGAAGCAGACTCAGGCAGGGCGCACGCGGGCCCAGGGCGGGGAGGTAGAACCATCGCAACGCTAGAGGAGCTTCGGCCGAACGCGGCCGTGCGCGGCATTCTGCCCGACGAGCTCGTCACGGTCGTCAACACCCAGTGGTTTGGCGACTCCGCGATTGAGCTGACCTACAAGAACGCCTCGGGTAAGGTCGCGAACCAGCTCCTCTTCCGGCACGACGAGCCGCGGCTAGAAGTCGTCGAGCAGGGCCGACCATGGAGCTTCGATGGCGACGGGGCGCTGTTCCGGCTCGCCTCTGAGGCTCAGCGGATCAAGCTCGCGCACCTGTTCGACCCGGTCCTGGCCGTTCACACATCGGACGTGGAGCCGCTGCCGCACCAGATCACAGCGGTCTACGAGTCGATGCTGCCGCGTCAGCCCCTCCGCTTCCTGCTCGCCGACGATCCCGGCGCCGGCAAGACGATCATGGCCGGTCTTCTGATGAAGGAGCTGATAGCCCGCGGCGACCTCCAGCGCTGCCTGGTCGTCTGCCCCGGCAGTCTCGTCGAGCAATGGCAGGACGAGCTCTACCACCGCTTCCATCTGCCGTTCGAGATCATGACCAACGACAAGCTCGAAGCGGCCCGCACTGGCAACTGGTTCGCCGAGACGAACCTCGTGATCGCCCGCCTGGACAAGCTTTCTCGCGACGAAGACGTCCAGGCCAAGCTGAGCGCGCCCGATTGCGGGTGGGACCTGATCGTGTGCGACGAGGCCCACAAGATGTCCGCCACGGTCTTCGGTGGCGAGATCAAGTACACCAAGCGCTACCGGCTGGGTCAGCTCCTGTCCACGCTGACGCGCCACTTCCTCCTGATGACGGCCACGCCGCACAACGGCAAGGAAGAGGACTTCCAGCTCTTCATGGCGCTCCTGGACGGAGACCGTTTCGAGGGCCGCTTCCGCGACGGCGTTCATGCCGTCGATGTCTCCGACCTGATGCGCCGCATGGTAAAGGAGTCGCTGCTCAAGTTCGACGGCACGCCGCTCTTCCCCGAACGCATTGCGCACACGGTGCCGTATCCGCTCTCCGACGCGGAGGCCAGCCTCTACGGAGAGGTCACCCAATACGTTCGCGAAGAGTTCAACCGGGCGGAAGCGCTCCACAACGAGAAGCGCGCCGGCACCGTCGGGTTCGCGCTAACCATCCTTCAGCGCCGCCTCGCCTCGTCCCCGGAGGCAATCTACAAGTCGCTCCAGCGACGACGTGAGCGTCTCGAAAAGCGGCTGCGCGAGCTGGAGCTGCTCGAGCGCGCCGGCTCAATCCAGGCCATGACGGCCGCCGTGCCAGACCTTGACGCGGAAGACCTCGAAGACCTCGAAGACGCGCCGGAGACGGACCTTGAGGAGGTCGAGAAGCAGGTCCTCGATCAAGCCACCGCAGCCCGCTCGATCACTGAGCTCACGGCCGAGATCAACACGCTGCGGCGCCTGGAGGCGCTGGCCCTGGCGGTCCGGCGGAGCGGCGAGGACCGCAAATGGCGAGAGCTCGCCAACCTGCTCGGCGAGATCTTCACGGACGCCGCGATCGCCAACCGCAGCGCCGAGACCCAGGAGCCATACGGCTCTGGTCCAATCCCGGCACCGGTGCCTTCGCCCCACCAGAAGATCGTCATCTTCACTGAGCATCGGGACACGCTCAGCTACCTGCACGATCGGATCACGAGCCTGCTTGGCCGTAGCGACGCGGTTGTACTAATCCACGGCGGCATGGGCCGCGAGGAGCGTGGCAAAGCCCAAGCCTCGTTCTTGGGTGATCCCCGGGTTCAGGTCCTCCTGGCCACCGACGCGGCCGGCGAGGGCATCAACCTCCAGCGCGCCCACCTGATGGTCAACTACGACCTGCCCTGGAACCCCAACCGCATCGAGCAACGTTTCGGCCGAATCCACCGAATCGGCCAGCAGGAGGTCTGTCACCTCTGGAACCTCGTGGCGGAAGAGACCCGCGAGGGCGATGTATACGAGTGCCTCCTGCGAAAGCTCGAGGAGGCGCGCAGAGCCCTGGGCGGCCAGGTCTTCGACGTGCTTGGGAAGATGGTCTTCGAGGGTAAGCCGCTAAGAGATCTTCTGATCGAGGCGATCCGCTACGGCGAGCGGCCTGAAGTCCTCGCTCGCCTCACGACGGCCGTCGAGCACGCCTTCGATCCCCATCAGCTACAGGACCTACTTGACGAGCGCGCCCTGGCCCACGACGTAATGGACTCCTCGCGCGTGAACAGGATCCGCGAGGAGATGGAGCGCGCCGACGCTCGGCGCCTTCAACCCCACTACATCGAGTCGTTCTTCCTGGAGGCGTTTCAGCGTCTGGGCGGGACCGCCAAGCAGCGAGAGCCGCGCCGCTACGAAGTGACTCACGTCCCAGCCCCCGTGCGCAATCGCGATCGCCTCATAGGGACCGGCGAGCCAGTTCTGCCTAGATACGAACGGATCGCCTTCGAGAAGGCGCTAATTGCACCACACGGTCAGGCTCTCGCCGCCTTCGTCTGCCCGGGCCACCCGCTCCTCGACTCGACCATCGACCTGACGCTCGAGCGCAATCGAGACCTGCTCCGCCGCGGCACGATCCTCGTGGACGAGAACGACCACGGCACGACGCCCCGAGTGCTGTTCTTCCTCGAGCACGCCATCCAGGACGCGTCTCTGACCCGATCCGGCGATCGACGCGTGATCTCCAAGCAGATGCTCTATGTGGAGCTGGACGGTGCTGGAACCGCTCGCCATCTCCATTACGCGCCCTATCTCGACTACCGTCCTCTCGCGGCCGGCGAGCCGGATACTGACGCGATCCTCGCCCGCCAAGAGTGCGCCTGGATCACGCGGGAGATCGAGCAACGCGCAGTTGGCCACGCCATCGAAACGGTTGTGCCCGAGCATCTGGCCGAGGTTCGAGACCGCAATGTTGCCTTGATCGACAAGACCGAGGCGGCGGTCAAGGATCGCCTGACGAAGGAGATCAGCTACTGGGACTACCGCGCCGAGCAGCTCAAGCTCCAGGAACAGGCCGGCAAGCCCAACGCCCGTCTGAACTCCGATGAAGCCCGGCGGCGCGCCGACGGCTTGCAGGTGCGGCTTCAGAAGCGCATCGAAGAGCTGCGCCTGGAGCGTCAGATCTCTCCGCTTCCGCCGGTTGCGATCGGTGGGTTGCTGGTGGTCCCGATCGGACTGCTGAACGCCATGTCCGGAAAGCCGGCGCCCAAGACGGACGTCGACACGCAAGCAGCCGCCGCCCGCGCCCGAGCGATCATCATGGACATCGAGCGGAGCCTCGGCTTCGAGCCGATTGATCGCGAGTTCGAGAAGGTCGGCTACGACATCGAAAGCCACATTCCGGGCACGGGCAAGCTCCGCTTCATCGAGGTCAAAGGACGCATCACTGGCGCCGCAGACCTCTGCGTAACGCGCAACGAGATCCTCTATTCGCTCAACAAGCCAGAGGACTACATCCTCGCGATGGTCGAATTCCTAGATGGCGACACACATCGAGTCCGCTACCTCCGCGAACCATTCCGGCGCGAGCCTGACTTCGACGCCAACAGCGTCAACTACGGGTTCCCGGAGCTGCTCGCCCGCGCGGAGGACCCGCGATGATCAGGCACGCAGCGCTAACCCAAGACCGGATCGAGAGGCCGAATTGAGCATCTTCGAGGACACGAACCCACGAGCCCTCAAGGAGCTCCTGACCGAGATCCATTCCAGGTCGTCCGTGCTGCCTGACTTCCAGAGGGACTTCGTTTGGGATCCGGGCGCCACGCAGGAACTCATCGTCTCAATTGCCCGCAACTATCCGGCAGGCAGCCTGCTCAGAGTCCGTGACCTGCACAAGTCATTCGCAGCCCGCGAGTTCGAGGGGGCCCCGAAGCTCGATGGACATCGCCACACATTCCTCGTGCTCGATGGTCAGCAGCGGCTCACATCGCTCTACCAGGCATTCTTCGGCGTCGGGGAGCATCGCTACTTCCTGGACCTGAAGAAGCTTCTCGATGATGACGACGACTTCGAAGACGCCATCTTCCACGAGCGCGCCAAGTCCAGGCGCGCGAAGAATCTGGCTGAATTCGAGGTCCAGGCCAAAGAGTTGATCCTGCCTCTGAGTGTCCTGGAGGGCGGAGCTGGCAAGTTCGGCTCGTGGAGCCGGAAGGTCGCGAGGACTCATGTCGACAAGGACGAGCGCCTGGATCTCGAAGACAAGCTGGACGTGATCGAGGAGCGGTGGATCCGCACGATCGACGACTACCACTTCCCGGTAGTCACGCTGTCGGATAGCACCCCCGCTGATGCGCTCTGCACGATCTTCGAGACACTAAACAGGACGGGAGTGAAGCTCACGGTCTTTGAGCTCCTAACGGCACGTTTCTGGCCCCAAGACATCCGACTGCGCGCCCTCTGGGACCAGGCGCGTAAGGACCATCCAATCCTCGCCGAATTCGACGTCGATCCCTACTACGTCCTCCAGGGCATCGCTCTTGCCGCCCACAAGGTTCCATCCTGTCGCCGTGGCGAGGTCCTGAACCTGACGCCAAGCGACATCACGACTTGGTGGGCCAAGGTGGTGGCCGGTTTGGCGGCAGGCCTTGCGATCCTGCGCGACGACTGCAACGTCATGTTGCCGAAGTGGTTGCCGTACGAACCGATGCTCCTGCCGCTAGCCGCTGTGTTGGCTAGGACCGTGGATCTGAAGACCGCGCAGGCGGGTGCCAACCGCGAGAAGCTGAAGCGGTGGTTCTGGTGCGCGGTGTTCGGGCAAGCCTACGAGAGCGGCGCCAACAGTCAGGCCGAGAAGGACACGGCTGAACTCCTTGCTTGGTTCGATGGCGGCGAACCGCCCGAGGCGGTTAGCAGCATCAGATTCGACCCCAAGACCTTGCGCGAAATCACGCCGCGCCAGAGGTCCGTCTACCGTGGTCTCATCTGCTTGATGTTGGGTGCGGCCGGCGGTTCCCGCGACTTCCACACCCGGGCGGTCATCAGCGGCAAGCTCATGACTGAGCAGGGTATTGACGATCACCATATCTTCCCGGCCGCCTACCTTGAGCGGAAGCTCGGCACGCCGGCCCGCGTTCGCGATTCGGTCGTCAACCGAACGCTCATCGACCGAACCACCAATCAGATGATCAGCGACCGGGCGCCATCGGCCTATCTCACCGACATCCGAAAGACCGACGGCTTCCCCTTCGAGGAAGTCCTTCAATCTCATCTACTCCCGCCCGAGAGCGACTCGGCTCTCCTCCTGGACGACTTCGAGCGTTTCCTCGCGGGACGCCAGGCTCGACTGTGGGATGCCATCAAGGCGGCAACGGGGCTCAACGAAGCCGCTGACCTTGAAGACCCGGACGCGGACGAGGAAACGGCATGACCTCCCGCAAGAAGCTCATCGAAGTCGCCCTGCCTCTGGAGGCCATCAACATCGCCTCCGCGCGAGAGAAGTCGATTCGCCACGGCCACCCCAGCACGCTCCACCTCTGGTGGGCCCGGCGCCCACTCGCCGCCGCTCGCGCTGTCATTTTCGCCCAGATGGTCGACGACCCGTCCAGCCTGCCGGACCTCTTCCCGACGGAGAAGGCCCAGCAGAAGGAGCGCGAGCGCCTCTTCGCGATCATCAGGGATCTGGTTCTCTGGGAGAACACCACCAACGAAGTGGTTCTCCAGCGGGCGCGCGACGAGATCTGGCAGAGCTGGCGCAGGGCCTGTGCGGACAACGCCGATCACCCGAGGGCGAAGGAGCTGTTCGACCGACACAAGCTCCCGGCTTTCCACGATCCGTTCGCCGGGGGCGGCTCGCTGCCGCTGGAAGCGCAGCGACTCGGCCTGGAGGCATACGCCTCCGACCTGAACCCGGTTGCCGTCCTGATCAACAAGGCAATGATCGAGATCCCACCCAAGTTCGCCGGACGACCACCGGTCAACCCGAAGTCACGCGCGGATCGCACACTGTTGGCGCGCCAGTGGCCGGGCGCCACAGGACTCGCAGAAGACGTGCGCCACTACGGCCAGTGGATGCGCGACGAGGCCGAGAAGCGTATTGGCCACCTCTACCCCAAGATCGAGATCACGCCCGAGATAGCGGAGGAGCGGCCGGACCTCAAACCGCTGGTGGGCCGGAAGCTGACCGTCATCGCCTGGCTTTGGGCTAGAACGGTCAAGAGTCCCAACCCGGCCTTTGCCCACTTGGACGTCCCGCTGGCGTCGACTTTCATGCTCTCGACTAAGCCCGGCAAGGAGGCCTACGTCGAGCCGGTCATCGAGGGCGACGGCTATCGCTTTACGGTGAAGGTCGGCAAGCCGACGGATGCCGAGGGGGCGAAGAACGGCACGAAGCTCTCGCGCGGCGCGAACTTCCAGTGCCTGATGTCAGAGATGCCGATCGCGGGCGACTACGTCAAGTCGGAAGGGCGGGCGGGCCGCATGGGGACCCGGCTGATGGCGATCGTGGCCGAGGGCGAGCGGGGGCGGGTCTACATCGCCCCGACAGCACGGATGGAGAGCGTGGCCCGCCAGGCTGAGCCGACATGGACGCCCGAGACTCCACTGCCAGACGACCCACGCAACTTCTGGACGGTCCAGTACGGACTCACGACTTTCGGCGACCTCTTCACTCCCCGCCAGCTCGTGGCGCTGACCACCTTCTCCGACCTTGTGCAGGAGGCGCGCGACCGCGTCAAGGAAGACGCCCTCGCCGCCGGCCTCGCAGACGACGGCCAGCGACTTGCCACCGGAGGCACCGCCGGCGCCGCCTATGCCGATGCGATTTCAGTCTACCTGGCGTTTGCTGTGTCGAAGATGACGAACATCGGATCTTCGATCGCTTCATGGATGAGCGATCGCGGGGCGTTCCGCGAGACATTTGCTCGACAAGCTATTCCGATGGCGTGGGACTTCGCTGAGGCCAACACGTTTGCCGACACTGGCGGGAGTTTTTCTATCGCAATCGACAAAGGGGCGATGGCGATAGATGCCTTCCCGGCGGGCACAATGGCAGCGGCAGCACAGGGGGATGCTGCGTCGCAGACAACTACCGTCGACAAGGTCGTATCTACGGACCCTCCGTACTACGACAACATCGGCTACGCGGACCTGTCCGACTTCTTCTATGTGTGGCTGCGACGCGCCCTGAAGCCTGTCTTTCCGGACCTCTTCGCCACGCTCGCCGTGCCTAAGGCGGAGGAACTGGTAGCCACTCCCTACCGACACGGCGGCAAAGAGAACGCGGAAGCCTTCTTTCTGGGTGGAATGACGCAGGCGATGCACCGACTCGCCGAGTCGGCGCATTCGGCTTTTCCAGTCACCATCTACTACGCTTTCAAGCAGTCTGAGAGTGACGGGAATGACGGCACGACAAACACTGGCTGGGACACGTTTCTAGCCGCCGTCATCGAGGCCGGCTTTGCCATTAGCGGCACTTGGCCGATGCGTACGGAGGGCTCCGGCCGCATGATCGCGATGGGCACCAATGCCCTCGCCTCCAGCATCGTGCTCGTTTGTCGCCCACGCGCGGCGGATGCACCCATCGCCACCCGCCGCGAATTCGCCGCCGCACTCAAAGCGGAGCTGCCGGTTGCACTTGCGAATCTTAAGCGCGGCAACATCGCCCCGGTAGATTTGGCCCAAGCGGCCATCGGGCCGGGCATGGCGGTCTACACCCGCTACGCCAAGATACTCGGCGCCGAAGGCAAGCCGTTGTCAGTGCAAGAGGCGCTTACCCTCATCAACCAGACCCTCGATGAAACGCAAGCGGAGCAGGAGGGTGACTTCGATGCCGATAGCCAGTGGGCGCTGAAGTGGTTCGAGCAGGTGGGCTTCGCTGAGGGCGAGTTTGGCATGGCCGAGACGCTGAGCAAGGCCAAAAACACGAGTGTCCGTGGTCTCGTCGAAGCGGGAATTCTGTCCTCGGCCCGTGGAAAGGTGCGACTTCTTAGGCCGGCCGAACTTCAAGACGAATGGGACCCTCTGACTGACAAACGCCTCACCGCGTGGGAGACGGTGCATCACCTGATCAGTGCGCTCGAGGGCGGCGGCGAAGCCGCTGCGGCCGAATTGGTGGCGAAGCTGGGGTCCAAAGCGGAAACGGCCCGGAAACTGTGCTACGGCCTCTACACGCTCTGTGAGCGGAAGAAACGGGCTGCTGACGCCCTCTCCTACAATGGGCTTGTCCAGAGTTGGCCGGAGATCGTGCGCCTGGCCCGCGAGGGCGCCCAGCGGGCCGAGCAGGGTGGCCAACTCCAATTTGGCGACCTGGAATGAACGATGACGCGCGTTGACGTGAGGCCTGGCCACTATCGTTGGGCGCGAGACCGCGCCCGGCTAGAGGTGCCCGCTTTGACAAGGCGGTTTCCGAGGCTCGTCGAATGGGAGGCGGGCACGGCACTACCGACTCTCAAGCAGCTCGAGGCCTTCGCCGCGGCCACCTACACGCCGCTCGGCTACTTCTTCCTGCCTGAGCCCCCGGCCGAGGCCGTGCCGATACCGGACTTCCGAACGATGGGCGGGCTGCCCGTCGGCGAACCGAGCGCCAACCTCTTGGACACCATCTACATCTGCCAGCAGCGCCAGGAGTGGTATCGCGACTATGCCCGGGCGAGTGGAGAGGGGCCGCTACCTTTCGTGGGCTCCGTTGCCGTCGGAGCCTCTGTCTCCGAGACAGCTGCCGTGATTCGGCGGACGATAGGCATCGACGTCGATGCTCGATCCCGGATGGGCACATGGGAAGAGGCCTTGAGGCAGTTTGCCCGTCAGGCGGACGCGGCCGGCATTCTGGTGATGGCGAATGGAGTGGTTCAGAACAACACTCATCGGCCGCTGGACGCCGATGAGTTCTCTGGTTTCGCCATCGCCGAGCAGCTCGCGCCGCTGGTCTTCGTGAACGCTGCTGAGTCCAAGTCCCGGCAGATGTTCACACTCGCCCACGAGCTGGTCCACGTCTGGCTCGGCCAGTCTGCGCTCACGGACGCGGATGTCCGAGCTGCAGCCGGCCCGGCGGTGGAGCGATGGTGCAATGAGGTCGCCGCCGAGGTGCTGGTGCCGATCGACGCGATCCGGGACGCGTACCGCCGCGGCGTGAATCTCACGTCTGAGATCAAGCGGCTCGCCGGCGTCTTCAAGGTGAGCACGCTGGTCGTTCTGCGGCGCATCTCGGATCTCGGCTACCTAACTGGACAGGCCTACTGGGATGCCTACGACGCCGAACTCGAGCGGCTCCGGGAACTGGCTCGCACCGGCTCAGGTGGTGGCAACTTCTACTTCACCGAAAAAGTGCGGGTTGGAGAGCGGTTCGGTCGAGCTCTCGTGGCCAGCACGCTGGAGGGCAGGACACTGTACCGCGATGCCTTCCGGATGCTCGGGTTCTCCAAGATGGAAACGTTCCACGAGTTCAGCCAGCGGCTGGGCATGGCCTGATGGCCTACCTGCTAGACGCCAATGTCTTCATCGAAGCAAAGAAGCGTCACTATGGGCTCGACTTCTGTCCAGCGTTTTGGGATTGGCTAATCGCCGAGAACGCGGCCGGCCGCGTATACAGCATCGACGAGATCGAAGACGAGATACATGCGAAAGCTGACGAACTCTCGGCGTGGGCTTCCACGCGAGGGCGTGCGCTCTTTCTCACCCCCGACGCGGCGGTAGTCAGGTGTTTGGCCGTCGTGAGTGCGTGGGCTGCGAGCCAGGTGCCCGGCCGCTACAGCCCAGCAGCGCTCAACGCCTTTCTTCAGGATCCCGACTATCACCTTGTCTCACATGCATTGGCGCAGGGCCACACCGTTGTGACCCAGGAGATCACCGAGAACCGTCGATCTGAGATCAAGATTCCCGAAGCATGCCTGGGCGTCGGAGTACTGTCGATTACGCCGTTCGAGATGCTTCGCAACGGTCACGCACGATTCGTGCTTGGGACGACAACCACATAGAGGGGGCGCCATTTCATGGCTGTGACGAACCTGGAACGCGTGGGCAAGGCGATGGAACTGCTGCGGCAGGGCCTGGCCCCGTTCGTGGAGCGCGAGCTCCGTAGCGTTCATGGGCCGCGGGTCGCAGAAGTGACCGCACAGCTCGCCGGCGACGACCGGATGCAAGCGCGCCCGATCGGGGACTGGGACGTGGCCGCACTCCTTCGGTTGATGTGGGAATCATGGAACGACGTCTTCCGTCGGACGCTCGGCCAGTCTGAGCGGACGCTGGTGTCGGAGCTGCGTGACGCCCGCAATCGATGGGCCCACCAGGAGAACTTCTCGTCCGATGACGCGTATCGGGTGCTCGATTCGACGAGCCGCTTGCTGACGGCGGTCTCGGCCTCCGAGGCCGACGAGGTCGAGAAGATGAAGATGGAGCTGCTGCGCCTCCGCTTCGACGAGCAGGTTCGGAGCGAGAAGCGCCGGAGTGCCGGAACGGCCATCGAGAGCCAGGCAGCCTCCACGCTCCCAGCATGGCGAGACGTGGTCACGCCGCACAAAGACGTCGCCAGCGGCAAGTACCAGCAAGCGGAGTTCGCCGCTGACCTGTGGCAGGTCCATCTCGGTGAGGGTACGGACGAGTATCGCGATCCGGCCGAGTTCTTCCGGCGCACGTACCTGACCGAGAGCCTCAAGCGGCTGCTAGTCGGCGCCGTGCAGCGCCTGTCCGACAAGGGTGGCGATCCGGTCGTTCAGTTGCAGACCAACTTCGGCGGCGGCAAGACCCACTCGATGCTGGCGCTCTACCACATGTTCTCGGGCACGGCGCCTGCGGAGCTGGCCGGTCTTGACGGCGTTCTCGCTGAAGCGGATATCCAGACCGTGCCTACGGCGCGGCGGGTCGTTCTTGTTGGGAACAAGATCTCGCCCGGTAATCCGGTCATCAAGGCCGATGGGACTGTGGTCCGCACGCTGTGGGGCGAGCTCGCCTGGCAGCTCGGCGGCAAGAAGGCGTTTGATCGCGTGGCCGCCGACGACGAGCACGCTACGAACCCGGGCGACGTGCTGCGCGAGCTGTTCAACGAGTACGGGCCATGCCTGATCCTGATCGATGAATGGGTCGCGTACGCGCGCCAGCTTCACGATCAGGGCGACCTGCCGGCCGGCACTTTCGAGACGCAGTTCACGTTCGCCCAGGCGCTGACCGAGTCCGCCAAGCTCGCCCGGGGCTGCCTGCTCGTGATCAGCTTGCCTGCGTCGGACACGACGGGCTCGCCGCACACCCAGGCTGACGACGCCGAAGTTGGTGGCATTCGCGGCCGCGAGGCATTGGATAGGCTCCGAAACGTTGTCGGTCGGGTGGAGTCGTCCTGGCGCCCGGCCAGCGCGGAGGAAGGCTTCGAGATCGTCCGCCGCCGGCTGTTCGAGCCGTTGCTGTCGCCTGACAAGTTCAAGCAACGCGACGTTGTTGCGCGTGCCTTCTTCGATCTATACCGGACTCAACAGCAGGAGTTCCCGGCGGAGTGCCGCAACGCCGAATACGAGAAGCGGATGCAGGCGGCATATCCGATTCATCCGGAGATCTTCGATCGCCTCTACACCGACTGGTCCACACTGGTGAAGTTCCAGCGGACCCGCGGCGTGCTGCGGTTGATGGCCGCGGTGATTCACAGCTTGTGGTCCAAGGGCGATCGCAACCCGCTGATCATGCCGTCCATGATCCCTATCGACGATCCGCGCGTGCAATTCGAACTGACGCGGTATCTCTCGGACAACTGGGTGCCCGTGATCGAGAAGGACGTGGACGGGCCCAACTCGCTGCCGCTCCGAATGGACGGCGAGATCCCGAACCTGGGGCGCATCCACGCTTGTCGGCGCGTGGCTCGGACGATCTACCTTGGGTCCGCGCCGACTGCCGGCGCCGCGCACCACGGGCTGGAAGACCGCCAGGTCAAGCTGGGCTGTGTCATGCCGGGTGAGTCGCCTGCCTTGTTTGGTGATGCGCTGCGGCGGCTGGCGGCGTCGGCGACCTACCTCTATCAGGATGGGCCGCGCGTTTGGTACTCGACCCAGGCCACAGTCACGAAGCTTGCCGACGACAAGGCCGAGCTGCTGAAGCGCGATCCGGATCGAGTAGTTCAGGAGCTCGAGAAGCGGGTCCGGACGGACCTTCGCAAGATGGGCGGCTTCAAGCGTGTCCATGCGTTCCCGCGTGTCCGGGGCGACGTGCCGGACGACATGGACGCACGTCTGGTCGTGCTTGGGACCGAGGAGCCATACGCGAAGGAAGCCGACAGCCCGGCCGAAGTCAAGGCTAAGGACATCCTGGCCTGGCGCGGCAACGAGCCGCGGCTCTACCAGAACACGCTGGTGTTTCTGGCCCTCGACAAGGCCCGGCTCCAGGACCTCGATGAGGCTCTTCGCCGGTTCCTTGCGTGGGAGTCAATCATCGCTGAGAAGGACCATCTGAACCTCGATCCGCATCAGGTCCGGCAGGCTGAGACTCAACTCCAGGGCGCTGACGCGGCCGTGGTCGGGCGTCTTCCTGAGGCCTACCAGTGGCTGCTTGTGCCCGGGCAAGCCGGGCCGCGGGCGGCAGTCGTGTGGGAGCCGATCCGGCTCTCTGGCACTGAACCTCTAGCGGAGCGAGCGTACAAACGCCTGCAGCGTGATGAGTCGCTGATACCTGCGCTGGCGCCCACGATCCTGCGCAAGCACATGGACGATGTGCCGCTGTGGCGTGGCGATCATGTGGCCGTCAGGCAGCTTGAAGAGGATTTCGCCCGGTATCCGTACCTGCCGCGCCTGGCCGGGCCGTCTGTGGTGGACCGGGCCGTAGAGTCTGGTCTTGGGCTGCTCACCTGGGACGAGACATTCGGCTACGCCGACTCCTTCGATGAAGCAGCCGGCCGATATCGCGGGCTTCGCGCCGGGCAGCATGTCTCGTTGCCGGATGCCGGTGCGTCAGGCCTGGTCGTCAAGCCGGACGTGGCGGCGCGGCAGTTCGAGGCGGATCGCAAGCCAGTTGAGTCTCCTGTCGGGAGTGGCGAGGAGACGACTAGCGGCGGCACGGCCACGCCATCGGGAGGCCCCGGCGGTCCGACTCCGCCTCTTCCGCCTGTGGTGCGGCGCATGCGTCGCTTCCACGGCAGCGTCCGCCTAAACGCCGCCCGCGTAGGTCGTGACGCCGGCCAGATCGCCGAAGAGGTCATCGCCCACCTCGAAGGCCTCCCGGGCGCCAACGTCACCGTCACCATCGAAATCGACGCCACCCTCCCGGATGGCGCCCCGGACCAAGTGGTCCGCACCGTAACTGCGAACGCCCATTCCCTGAAGTTCACGTCTCAGGGCTTCGAAGAGGAGTAGCTCGCGGGACTGGGGAATGCCGAATGAACTGGGAGCACCGCCCTGCAGGGGCGCCACGAGCGAAGCCAGCCTCCCTTTGCGTCGAGGGCCGCCTCTGATGCCAATACCCACGGGTCGGCACAAAGCACGTCGCCGACTGTCGTCGCCCCACACGGACGAGCTCGCGTTCAAGCGGATGTTCGCGGTAAGCCGTCTCCACAAGACCGCGAATTCCCTCCAGGAAGACGCGCGATATGTCCGGGCACGCGATGTGGTTGATTGGGCCGATTGGTTTGTAAGTCTCGCGCGGTCCTTGCCCATCTTGCGCGAGCAGATCTTGAGTGGCTCGTACGCGCCGAGCCCGCCCACGCGATACGAGCTTCCGAAAGCCAAGGGCAGCTTCCGCCTCATCACCACGCCCAATATGCGCGATACGCTCGTGTACCGACACATCGCGGACGTCGTTCTCGAGCGAGCGCTACCTACAAAAGTCAAAGGCGCGTACTTTTCGAGGCGTCACGCGCCTACGCCCATCGGCCCGACCTTCAACCTGGACCCGGTAGACCCATACCACAAGTTCTTCACGGTCTGGCTCACGTACAACGCCTATCGCAGCAAGACGATGCTCAACCATCCCCATGAGGTGATGGTCGTTACGGACATCAGCAACTACTTCGACTCGATCCAGCATGACTTGCTGCTTGAGTACCTCTCGCCTCTGGCGCTACCGCGAAAGACAGTTGGACTACTCGGCCGACTTCTAGAAGCGCTTAGGCCCCAAGCGGGACACTCCCCCAACCCCAGAGTGGGTCTTGCTCAAGACGAGTTCGACTGCAGCCGCGAACTCGCGCATGTGTTCCTTTTCGAGCACGACAGGCGCATGGCCGACTTGGTTGGCGAAGAGAAGTATGTCCGGTGGATGGACGACCAGAACATCGGGACGCCGTCCTTCGCCCATGCTCGGCACGCGGTCAACAAGCTGACAAGATCACTCGGCCACCAGCGTCTGACCATCAACGCCGGCAAGACTCGGTTCCTTACTCCGCCCCAGGTGGTTGACCATTTCCAGCTCGTCGCCAACGAGTCGTTGGACGAGTGGACGAAGGCGAATAGGTACGTGGCTCCGGGCAATGTCGTAAGAGCCAGACGCGACTTGCGGGCGAGATGGACCACCATTCTGGCGAGCAAGACAGTCGGCGTGGGGAACTGGGAGAAGATCCTCAAGCGGATTTACGCGCTCGCGGTCCAGGTCGACATGCCGGATCTAGAGAGCCAAGCGCTCGGCCATCTGGTCGAGTACCCGGAGCTGGCCGATCGCGTCTTCAGCTACTTCGCGCGGCGGAACCGATCGAAAGCGCTGATAGAGCTGTTCAAGACGTACCGAACGAGCGGCGAGGATCTTTACGAAGCTACCGACGCCGAGTTCTTTGCGGCCACGCTGCGCCTCGTGCCGACAGGACGCGAGATCCAGCAGTTGCGCTCGCTCGCTCTATCTTTCGCGCGCCGAAAGGGCCGAACGAGACCCCTGGCGCGCGCCGGAGCGGTCTTCCTTCTCTACTGGATGGGTGGATCCGGAGAAGTCCTCGAAAGCCTGTACACCAGAGAGGATGCGGCGGGCCTACCCAAGGAAGTGGCACGCGCCTGGCTGGCTTGTACAGTTGCCCGCAGTCCAGATTCACTCAATCGGCTCCAGGCTCTCTTACTCGGCCACCCGAGTGACGATGTCGCGAGGCTTGCGCGCTTCTTGACCGATCTGACGGACGGTGCCTTGTCGAGTCCACCAAGACTTGGCGGCAGCAAGCCGCGGTGGCCCCAGCCCGGCAGGTACTACGACGCGCACCAATGGCTGATGCTTGAGCTTGCTGCAAACAGCCCCAGCAAGGCGATGCGCGCTCAAGTGGCCAGGGTGCTTCCTGCCTATGAAGCCACCGCGACCCTTGGCCCAGAGAAACGAGTGCTTAGGCGGATCAGGGTTCTCCTCGCACGGCCCGTGGCGGCCGCGCCAATTCGTTAGCAAGCTAGGCCGCTTCGGCTCCTTGCGTCCGTTCGCGCCCGCCGACCGCGCCGACCTGCGCGAGAAGCTCCGCGTCCGCGGCGGTGGCGTTGTCTTCACGACCATCCAGAAGTTCATGCCCGCCCAGTCGGGCGAGCGCAACGCCGTGCTTTCGGACCGGCGCAACATCGTCGTCATCGCCGACGAGGCCCACCGCAGCCAGTACGACTTCATCGACGGCTTCGCCCGCCACATGCGCGACGCCCTGCCGCAGGCCAGCTTCGTGGGCTTCACCGGCACGCCGATCGAGAAGGCGGACGCGAGCACGCGCGCGGTCTTCGGCGACTACATCAGCATCTACGACATCGCTCGCGCGGCCGAAGACGGCGCCACGGTGCCGATCTACTACGAGAGCCGGCTGGCCAAGCACGAGCTCTCCGAGGCCAAACGGCCGACCAGGGCCGGTCTAATGCGCGATGACGGACACAC
>OCZT010002140.1_pt1 | contig 20438 bp, 22 predicted proteins | sample 1539031 | NCBI WGS metagenome assembly OCZT01 (sample SAMEA3539308, study PRJEB22396) | soil metagenome | biome: tundra; feature: field; material: soil | place: USA | collected 2010-05 | depth 0.15 m | reverse complement strand
CTTCCGATCTGATGCCCAAGGGCGCCAACGCTGAAGTCATGATCGAACACGTCGACGTCGAAGCAACGGGCATCGCGATAAAGAAGCCCGTTACCATCCATGAAAACGTAATATCGGCTGGCTCTGACGTCATGGCCGGAGAGCTTGTGCTGCGCCGCGGCGCCGTTCTCACTGAAAGAGAGGTCGGAGCCTTGGCAACGATTGGCTGTCGCGAGGTAAATGTCTTCGAACCACCACGGGTGGGTATCCTTACAACTGGCAATGAGATCGTGCCTCCTGGATCAGCGCTGACGCCCGGCAAGATCTATGACGTTAATACTTATTCAGTTGGGGCGGCAGTCGAAGCGAGCGGTGGTAAGCCACTTTATTACGGAATCGTCAGAGATGACATCGATCAGATTGAGCGCGTAATAGCAGACGCACTTTACGAATGCGACGTGGTGATCTCCTCTGGAAGTACGTCAGCGGGACAAGGTGACGTAGTGTATCGTATTGCCGAAAAAGGAAAGCTTCTCGCACACGGCGTGAGCATCAAACCTGGAAAACCACTCATCATCGCTGAGCTTGAAGGCAAACCGTTCTTCGGCCTGCCGGGGTACCCCGTCTCAGCGCTCATGGTCTACTATGTCTTCATAGATCCTTTCATAAGAGGTGGGGCAAATCCGTCACGCACGGTACGTGCAAGACTCGGGATTGAGGTCCACTCAGAGCCACGACATCAGCTGCTCCCTGTGAACCTCGTTCGCAGCTTAGCTTACCCTGTTTCAGCGAGCTCTGACGCGATAACCACGCTTCTGTCTGACGGATTTCTTGAAATCCCCGAGCATACAGAGATTCTTGATGAAAATGCAGAAGTTGAGGTCACTCTTTTCGGAGAATTTGAACTGACAGACCTAATGTTTATCGGGAGCCACGATATCGGGGTAGATATCCTCTTTCAGATGATTCAAGACGTAGCTCCGCACGTAAAAGCCGTCAACGTCGGCTCTCAAGGAGGGCTTGTCGCTGTCCGTAAGGGTATTGCAGATATTGCCGGCACCCATCTCCTGAGCACGTCTGGGGAGTACAACCTCCCGTTTATCAAAGAGTTTGGATTGCACGATGTTGCTCTTATCAAAGGCTACTTGCGGCAACAGGGGATTATCACTCGAAAAGGGGAGATGGTCTCACTTGATGGCCTTGCAGAAACGCAATTCATAAACCGGAATGCCGGTTCAGGAACTCGCGTTTTGACGGATATGTTGCTTAAGCGGGTGGCTGTTGCGCGGGGCCTCACATTTCCCGAGTTGACTCAATCAATCTGCGGCTATGATTATGAGGCGCGAACGCACAGCGCAGTAGCCTCTGCAGTGAAATTAGGGAAAGCTGACGCCGGCATAGGTATCAAGCCTGTCGCTGACTTGAACGGATTAGCGTTTCACCCGCTCGCAGATGAAGAGTATGATTTTGTGATACCATTAGACCGCTTAGAGGAGCTACCACTAACACGATTTCTTCAAGCACTACGATCGCAGGAGTTCGCGTCACGCTTGCCATCGGGCATACAGACCTACGATAAAACGGGGCATATTGTTAAGATTGACTAACCGATCCCCGGGCGTGACAAGGGAAATTCTTCTTGATGAATTGCTGAATACAGAGAGGATTTATTAAATGTCTATAAATCATCAAGCCGGGGTGTGAGCAACTGTACCGGTACAACATCGCCTTTGCTCAAAGATTCCTTACCTTCCGGAATGCAGATAAAGCCGCCGGCACTGGCAATTGACTGTAAACGGCTCCTGTTCTTATAGAGCGCTGCCGTATAACGACCACCGGCATCAAGGCCTATGATGGCATCTTTAAATTCCGTCCACGCCTGATGGCGACCTTTCACATCTTCGGTAAGTCTGGCAGGCGCACTTTGCAGCGGATGCCTGGTTTCACCACCCATGCGCAATAGCGCGGGCAATCCCAGTTGCAGGAAGGCCATTTGATTACTTGTCGGTCCGCCCGGCAGACAAAATACAGGCACCTGCTCCCATCGTCCGAAGGCAATGCCCTTACCAGGTCCCATGCGCACATAGTGGAATAGCTGTTGCCAGCCCAGTTTGTTCAATGCTCCGATGACAAGGTCGCGTTCGCTCCCCCAGGCGCTTCCACTGGTCAGAATGGCATCAACGTCAGGCAAATGCTTTTGCAGTTCCTGTTTGATTGCGGCTTCATTATCAGTGACGATGGAAGTAACACAAGAAATACCGAAAGAAACCAACCAGGCCTGCATCGTGACCAGATTACTGGCATAAAGCTGACCGACATGCAGTTTTTCACCCGGCGCCACAACTTCGTCACCGATACTGATTATCGCCACACGAGGCCGACGGTAAACCATTACCTGTTTAATGCCTGCCGCTGCTGCCAGCCCCAGGTGACCGGGTAAAAGCCTTTCACCTATCCTGACAATAGTCGTTCCGGCTTCCACCTCAACACCTGCACGCATTATATTCCGTCCCGTCCCGGCATCAACTTTAATGGAGACTTCGCCAGGCGACATTTCCTCGCAGAACTCGCCTGCAACCACTGCATCTGCTCCGTCCGGTATCGCCGCACCGGAGCATATTTTAACTGCACTGCCATTTTCCACGTGCCCCTCGTATTTGACACCCGCGAATGCTGATCCGGCCACCTTCAGGCACACGGGGCTGCTCCTTTTGGCGGAAACGACATTCGTGGACTTAACGGCAAAGCCGTCTTTGAGCGACACATCAATGGAAGGATAGCTCACCTGCGCCACAAGGTCAGCGGCAACAAGCCGAGTTGCACACAGGTCGAGGGAAAGCACTTCCTTTCCCAACGGCCGGACATTAGTACCAATGATATCGAAGGCTTCTTGATAGCCGATATAACCGGTCCCTTCATCAATTTCTTTAAAATCAGTTTTCATGGTTAATATCCTATGAGAAATCTACACTATCCCTATCTGTCTGTCCATGGAGCATAAGTGCTAAAGATAGACGGCATTCCACATCCAGCGGCTTTCGAAGAGCGAGCGCGGTCGCAAGCGAGAGCTGGAATGACATAACTAAAGCTTGAGGCTCTTGCGCTCCACAAGATCCACCAAATCTGGGGCATTAAGAAGTGCGTTGATCACCGGCACGCCCTTATAATTCGAGAGGTACGTGGACACTAATCCTGAAATGCAAAAAACTGCGCTCTGCAATTCAGCTTTCACGCGCTCTTCGTCTGTTGCACACAGTATCTTCGGCAGAATCGCGCCCGTTTGAAAAAAGAGTCCATGGGCTCGGCCGAATTCGAATCGGCGATTTTCGCCGTGTAAAGGCGATGTCATAACCAGCTAGACCACGAGCCCGCAGGTTACCCTATCACACGTTCGTATATTAAGGTTATTGCGCGCCGCGGGCCCTGCTAAACAAACCGTGGCCGCAATTGGCTCAAAAAGCGCAAGATACGATTTTTCTTGCGTAACAATGCGCGTATCTTGGCTATGAAGCTGGCGGCGGCGCTGGGGCGGTAATCTCCTCTCCCCAGCCCATCATCGTCTCGTACATCTCGATGGCCTTGAGAAGCATCGCTTCAGTATAGTCCCCGACCTTGTACACCCACCAATACGGCTCCCCTCGGCGCTCGATCTCAAACTTGACTGCCTCGTCCTTAGCAAGCGAGAAGTCCTTGGACTCATCTACGACGATATCACCACTTCCCTTGAGCCGTTCGACGATAGGTTCCATCTTCGTTGACAGTAGGACCCGGATCCCCCTGTCCGACCCGACCTCGAGCAAAAGATTACTCTGGGTGCCGACGGAGAACAATCGAAATCGAATGCCTTCAGCCTCTTTTTGCGCGCCGCCCCGGTCAATTAAGTTGTGCGTTGCCAATATCTCTTCAGCTTGTGTTGTGGTCAATTCAGCCATTATATCACTCCAACAGTAGTACCCCTCATTGTGCCGACCGTAAATAAAGGCCTGTCGCTTTAGTTGCACCAAGCCGCGTCGCGCAGATCGCCGCGCGCGCCAGTGTGGCCGAGCCGACGAGTACGGTCTCCTCTACGAAGTGATCTCACAGACTGGGACTACGAAGATCCCTCTTCCTTTCTTTTCGAGTCCTTAGGCACAGGCTCCAAGTAGATAATGTCGGCCTCCACGTCTTTTGCGATTTGTTCGAGTTCCGTCTTTCTCAGATGGCCCGCGTACAGTTGCAGCCCCTCACCCGCTACGGCGACAACCCGAAACCGGGGCTTTTTCTCGCCCTTTCCTACATCCAGCCGCTCTCTCACGTATATTTTCATGGTGTATCCTCCGGTGACAAACTGACGTTGCAATAAGCAACCGCAGGCCGCGCTACTCTCACCCCTTTTTGAGGAATCCTTCAGCGGCGAGCATCTCGGCGTTGAGTATCGAAGCTCCTGCAGCCCCCCTCACGGTATTATGGCCCATGAGCGTATACTTGATTCCCTTGACAACGTCGCGCCTGACCCTGCCAACAGAAACGCTCATTCCGGCATAAACGTCACGATCAAGCCGAGGCTGCGGCCGATCCTCTTCCTCTCTGACGATTATGGGTCGTTCGGGGGCAGATGGCAACCCTTTCAGGGGCGGGAGCGAGGCCATGGCCTGCTTTACCTCCTCAGGGGGCGCGTCAACGTCCACCCACACCGACTCGGTGTGTCCGTCGATCACCGGGACCCGATTGCAGATCGCGCTGACGGTGACGTGCGCGTTGTCGACCTTCGTGCCGTTGAACGCCCCGAGAATCTTCGGTGTCTCGGTCTGCATCTTCTCCTCCTCTCCGCCGATATACGGGACGACATTATCGAGGATTGCCATCGACGAGACGCCGGTGTAGCCGGCGCCGGAAACCGCCTGCAAGGTCGCGACCTTGACGTCGGTGAGCCCCAGCTGCATGAGCGGTTTAAGCGTCATGACGAGCATAATAGTGGAGCAGTTCGGATTGGTGACGATGAAACCGCCCCAGCCGCGCTGCGCTTTCTGCAGGTCGATCAATTTCGCGTGGTCTTTGTTGACCTCAGGGATGAGGAGCGGCACGTCATCGAACATCCTGTACGAGGCGGCGTTGCTCGAAACCCCGAAGCCGTCGCGGGCATAGTCTGCTTCAACTTTTTCTGCGATATCGGCCGGAAGGGACGAAAAAACCAGTTTCACGTCGTCGGGCATGTCGGTTGAGCGTGTCGGAATGACGCGAAGGTCGCCTATGTTTTCGGGTAGTGGCGTGCTTAACCGCCAATCGACCGCGTCCTTATAGTATTTCCCTGCGCTTCGCTCAGAGGCAGTGACCGCTCCGACCTCAAACCACGGATGTGCCTCAAGGAGTTGGCAGAATCGCTGCCCGACGGCACCGGTGGCCCCAAGCACGCCGACTTGTATTAGCTTAGACATATTCACCTCACGCTCACGCGATTGCTCCGGATGGGCAGAGATCAACGCAGGTGCCACGGTTGACGCGGTCCTCCGCGCTTACCACTAGCACCTCGTCCATGAAATAGCGGCGCCCAGGCACTCTTCGACACAGGTACACACACTGCACGCACGCCTCGCATCGATCAGCGCTACCATGTCAACAACCACTATCGGCTCATGAAAAGGCGGTCATATAACCCTTTTGGTCAGCGGACTTAGCCTCGCGGCCGTCGTCGGTATGTAGTCCTGCGAAAGCGCTCTTACGGTTCGGAACGCGTTCAACGGCGCTGGCTGACACGCGTACTCACCATGGTCGTGAGCAGCGCAGAACTGGATAGCATCGTCACGACTCGAAGCGCGAAGTCACCTGTCTCATTGCCTTACGCTTTTCGAGTCCCTTTAGAACCGTAGTCAAAGAACTTCTCGACAGTATCGCCCGATGTCCATTCCGCGCGAATCCTCGTTCGCTTCTCAGCTCGCCGCAACGCGGACAGGATCAGGCGGTTGAGATCGCGCGCGCGTTCTCCCTCAAGCTCTGCCTCAACGTCGAATCCTTGATCTGTTTGTCTAATGGTCCCTTTTTCGGCGATAAGCTGTTCAAGAACCGGTTTGACGGCTGACGGGTTATCGCTGCTCACCTGCGCCGATACTCGAAACTTCAGTTGCGCCATTTTGCCCTCCCAAGCGTACGATCTCCTTCCGCTATAAAAATCTGCCCGCGAGACAAAGATTGTTGATACCATGAACCAGAGTAAGGGCGAGGATGCAAGCACGCATGTTAAGCCGGATTGAAACAGAACTGAGATCTACGCACGAGGCGTTGGGCGCTCTCGAGAAAGAGGCGAAAATGACATACTGCAAAGAGTGCGGGCATAAGTTAGGCTTCTTAGAACACGCGGCCGACGGCCTGTGTAACGGTTGCCGACAACGATTAGCGCACGAACAGGCGGAGAAAGAGCAAAGCGCGGCTATAGCTCCGTATACAGGCGCAGAACTCCCGGTTATCACGGTTACCGACGCGATTATGAAAAAAGGCGAGACGGCGCATTATCGAACCGCGACGGTACTCAAGGAGATCAAAACGGTCAACCTTGGCTATTCGGGAGCGAGTCACGGCGTCTCGATCCCGCTCCCGATCAAGGTGGGGGGCTTTCCCGTGCGCTATCGCGTGGGCCAGTCGCGCGGCCACATCGTCAAACACGACGAGTTGCTTGAAACGTCGCGCGGCGAGTTGATCGTCAGTAATCAACGCCTATTTTTGAACCCGTTCGCAGGGCACAAGCCGTTGAGCGTGCCGCTGCAGAAAATCGCCAGTTTTCACGTCTATGAGAACGGACTCGAAGTGTGGCCGGACGGCAAGGAGCGTCCCTACCTGTTCGTGCTTGACGCGACGGCGAGCGAGATATGCGGGCTTTGCTTGTCGAAAATACTGGAGCTGGCGTAAGAGGGGGAGCCTGAGATTATCGAGCTTGTGTCGCGCAAGCTTGACCTTGATGAGGAGTTTGTCGGTCGTGGTGATGTCCGGACCCAGCTCACAGAAAAAAAGGTTAGGGCTAAGGACAAGATATTATCTTAGCAGGGCTCAGAAGCGGATCGTGTGAACCACTGAGTCTCGTTAATGGAGATGAACCTATTACCGTCTTACCGATACCTAATGCCCGACAACAGCGGCTGAGGGCTTCTTTCCCGCCACTTTTATGCTCGCCACTGAGTCCGCAAGGTCGCGCAATTCATCGGGAGTCAGGTTGATGGTGTTCCCGATCGCCTGTGCCGTCGGATCATTTGCCATGCAGTCAAGCGGGAAGGAGGACTCCTCGACGATGTAAACGTTCTCAAATCCCGCGGCCCTAATGGTCGCCAAGTAGGCGTCCTTCATGATTGCCCCAGATAGGCAACTCACATACGCCGCGGCTGAGTCCTTTACGGCAGGCGGGAGCGCTCTCAGCAAGACCATGTCAGATACCGCAAAGCGGCCGTCGGGCCTCAGCACCCGAAATGCTTCCCTGAAGACGGCGGTCTTATCGGGGGTGAGGTTAATCACGCAGTTCGAGATAATGACGTCAACAGCGCTGTCGGCAACGGGCAGGTGCTCCAGCTCTCCGAGCCTGAAGTCGACGTTGCTGTAGCCGCCTTTGCGCGCGTTCGCCCGAGCCTTTTCGATCATCTCGGGCGTCATATCAACGCCGATCACTTGCCCAGCTACACCGACCGTGTTTGCGGCTAGGAAACAGTCGAAGCCGGCTCCTGATCCGAGATCAAGCACCGTCTCGCCTTCATTCAACGAGGCAAGTGCGGTCGGATTGCCGCACCCAAGTCCCAGATTTGCTCCTTCGGGCACTGATGCTAGCTCGTCTTCCTTGTAGCCTATAGCCCGGCTGATGTCGTGCGTCAGATCAACGTTACTGCCACAGCACTGGCTCACAGGGATAAAATTTAGCCTTTCGCCCTTCGCCACCTTCGCGTAGCCGTCTCTAACTACGCGTTTTATCTTCTCTTCTTCCATACGACCATCACCTCGTTTACGCCAACTCTTTGAAAATAGGGCCTAAAAAGCCCTTTACCGTCGCCGAGAGCTCCTCGACCTTGATCAGAGAGATGCAGCAGACCTCGCCGTCTCGCTCGCAGCTGACGGCCGCCAGCTTGTCCCCCGCTCGTATGTGGGCACGGTCGCGCAGCTCTTTAGGAAGCACCATCTGCCCCCGCTCGTCAACGCTCACGACCGCTTCGACCTTGCAGCTATTCTTGCCCGCATCGCCGGGCGCACAACATGAGGCTTCTTCTGTCATAGAACTCTACACAATAGTATAATTATCAGTGTATTTAAACTTTTCTGATAAATCAGAATAATATGAATATTGGCTAAACAACATGGCGAGGGAATGTATTAAACGGTGACCAAGCGAGCTAGTCATGGACGAACGTTGACTCAAGCCATTCTCCTAGCTGGTCACGCACGCGTCTAAAAGATGTACACGGGGCACTTTCCCAGGCATCTGGCACCGGATCGTCAAAGGCGTGATGGAGATACTCTTTGCCGCCAGGAAAAATGGGACAACTCTCTTGCTCATCGGCACACAGCGTGACAACGTAATCGAAGGTCGGGTCGTTAAACTCGTCCAGCGACTTTGCCCGTTGCGCGCTAATATCGATGCCTAGCTCAGCCATCACTTCGATCGCACACGCGTGCACCTCGGTGGGTTCATTTCCCGCGCTTTGTGCCTCGTAACGGTCAGCGTACCGGGCGTTGATTAAACCCTCCGCTATCTGCGATCGCGCTGCGTTATGCGCGCAGAGGAAAAGAATCTTTTTCTTGACAGTCATCTTGGTATCCTCATTCCGCCCTCGCGCTTAAGGCGCGAACAATCATAACCCGTGATGACAATATCCGTGACTAACCGTCCCTCACTCGAAGTGGCGAAAATACTAATGGTGGCAAGTCCACGACGAGGGGTCAGCCTTTTTCGAGGGCTTTCGCAAATTCCTCGGCATTGCGCAGGTCCTGTTCGTTTGGCCGCCCTCGCGCGATCCCGCCGATGAGTTTCATCAGCCCATACGTATCAAACCCTCGGCAGGAGAACTCCCCGACGACAGTCAGTCCCTTTTCCTCCAACTTACTTTTTAACGCGCGGTGGTGCGACCCCTGGCGCTGTGCGCCCCTCGTTGAGAACACAAACGCTTTCTTGTCAAGCGCCGGGAGCTCGTCAACCCACTTGAGTAAGCGCTGATAGTGCTTTCCAAATGCGATTCCTGAACCAAACCCGATAAGGTCATACTCAGCGAGTGCCTCGACGTTCACGTCATCAGGGCGGCGAACCTCTGCGTCGAGAACTGCTGCCATCGCATCGGCAATCTTTTTCGTGTTTCCGTGGTGCTGCGACACGCATACGATGAGCGTTTTCATAGGATCATCCATACCAGTGATAAAGTTTTACCATTACGTTTCCGTTTTCGACCTACACTTGGCACGATAAAAGAGCATTGCCCGCCGCAATGCTGAGCACCAAGAAGAAGACGGTGATCACAGTAACGGCTACCAAACTCCACTTCATAGATAACAGTTTCCAGCGTCATTGAACTACTTTCCGCTAGAAGCGCCGATGGCACCTCTGACACCCTGTGTTGCGAAAAGGGAAGAAAAATGGCCTTCGAGTTCGTTGCCGCCCCACGTCACCTCTTCTTCTGCTGCACGTGTTTCCGTAGCGGTTTGTGTCTTGGACGCCCAGTGCGGAATCCGTGACACCGAAAGCAGACCACATTTCATCGCACGAACAACGTCGATTGGCGGCGACCGTGCCCGACGCCACACAAGCCGAAGAGCTGCTCCATATACAACGCTTTTATAAAACCCCCACCAAACACTGTAAGATTAGACAAGGCGCAAAGGGCTAGATCTTCATCTTCTTGACTCCGCGTTTAGCGACCTTCTCGAGCTACGCCCGATTTGATTGAGTGCAGAACGTGTCCTTGGACATCTGTGAGGAAGACAAAATGAGCGATTCGGATAAAATAGTCATCGTGACGGGGGACGTCGCCATGGATTGGAATCTGGCACGCGCACGCCGGTGTAAACGCGACCTGTCCTTCTGGAGCGCGGCTGACACGACCTGCACCTACTGGCAGCGTGGCGGCAGCGCCCTTCTGGCAGACCTGGTCGGGACGATCGCTGTGGAGCTGCACCAGAATGAGTCGGCACAGTTTTCCCTCCGTCAGACGGCAGCGCCACGTGAGCCAGGCATCGTACACACAGACAACCCTGAGTACCACCACTCGTATGCCATGTGGTCCTTATTCAAGTACGGCGAGAAGGCCCCACTTGATCAAGAAAAAACCGCATGGCGGGTGGAAGAGTTCCTGGGCCTGGACCGGGCACGGAGCGACGTCGTCCAGGAATGGCAAAAGGTGGTCGACGATACGCCCGATGCCGACCTGGTGATCCTCGACGATGCCGGCCTGGGGTTCAGAAACCACCCGGAGCTCTGGCCGTCGGCACTTACCGCCGAAGGAACGCACCATCCCTGGATCTTGCTCAAGATGGCAAGCCCTCTGGCCCAGGGTCCGCTCTGGGAACATTTGCACCGTAACTGCTCCGACCGATTGATCGTGGTCGCCACGGTGGAGGACCTGCGCTTGACCGAGGTGCAGGTCAGCCGGGAACTCTCCTGGGAGCGCACCGCCCAGGATGTCTTCTGGGAGCTCATCCACAACCCGTCCATCAACTCGCTTTCGCATTGCGCGCACGTAGTCATCTCGTTCGGGACTGCCGGGGCAATCCTCATATCCCGGCAGGAGGGGGAAGGGCAATCCAATTTCCAATGTTCTCTATTCTTCGATCCAAAGGTCATGGAGCGGATGTGGGAGACACACTACCCGGGAGGGATGATCGGCTATACCACCTGCCTCACCGCGAGCCTTGCCCGCCAGCTGATGCGCAACCCGCAGGATCCGGACATCGACGCGGGGATCCAGGCCGGGCTGGCCGCCATCCGGACCCTCCACATGGAAGGCTATGGTGAACGGGGTGCACCGCCCTCCAAGGCCGGACTCACGTTTCCGATAGCCAAGGTCGCGGCGACCCTCGCGCAGCCGACCACGCAGTTTACGGTCGCCTCGGTCCAGGACCCGATGCGTTTCCTGGACAAAAAAGGTACAGAGACGCCGCTCGTCGACGGGTATTGGACCATCCTACACGACCGGTACAAACACACCCTCGACACGATCGCCACGCGGGTCGTTCTGGAAGGCCCTAAAACCGCCTTGGAGGGGGTGCCATGGGGCCAGTTTGGCGGACTCCTCACTGTGGACCGCCAGGAGATCGAAAGCTTCCGCAGCATCAGCAACCTCGTCTTTGAATATTGCAGGCAGGAACCGCAGAAACGCCCGCTATCGGTGGCGGTCTTCGGGCCCCCGGGCTCAGGCAAGTCCTTCGGGATCAAGGAGATCGCCGACTCGCTCCTGCCGGGCCAGATCACAGTGCTGGAGTTCAACCTCTCCCAGTTCGATTCTGAGGAGGATCTGCACGCCGCCTTCCATCAGGTCCGCGACGCGGGCCTCAGCGGCACGATCCCGCTCGTGTTCTGGGACGAGTTCGACACGTCATTGGAGGGGGCGCCGCTCGGCTGGCTGCGCTACTTCCTCGCGCCCATGCAGGACGGCAGATTCCAAGAGGGGCAGATTAATCACCCGATCGGGCGATCGATCTTTGTATTCGCCGGCGGGACCAGCAGCACCATGGCCGCCTTTGACCAGGGGCTCACAGAGGAGTTCCGGGCGGCCAAGGGACCCGATTTCATCAGCAGGCTCAAGGGCTATATTAACGTCCTGGGCCCCAACCCGGTTGAGGGGAGCGCGACGAGCGCGGCAGACCCGTATTTCATCATCCGCCGGGCAATTCTATTGCGCTCAAGCCTGAATCGTAACGCAAAGCACTTATTCGAGAAAAGCGACGGCAAGGAGCTGCTCAACATCGACAGCGGGGTATTGCGCGCCCTGCTCAAGACACGTGTATACAAGCACGGGGTGCGTTCGATTGAATCGATTATCGCCATGAGCCAGCTGACAGGCGAGACCTCCTTCGAACGCTCAAGTCTGCCGGCCGAATCCCAGCTGGACCTGCACGTGGACGGGAAAAGTTTCCTGTCTCTCGTTCAGCAAGTTGAGTTGGAGGGGGATGTGCTAGAGAAGTTGGCCGAGGCCACCCACAACGTTTTCTGCGAGGGACAGAGAGAACGTGGCTATAAGTACGGCCCAAAAACAGACGAGAAGCTAATGACCCACGTCGCCCTCGTCCCGTACGCCAAGCTTCCCGAACAAATGAAGGAGCAGAACCGGCGGAACGTGCGCGATATCCCGGTCAAGTTGGCGGTGGCCGGTTATATTATGATCCCAGCCCGCAGCAATGAACCTCCCTTCAATTTCCCCGACGAGGCGCTCGAACAGCTGTCCGAGGCGGAACACGAGCGCTGGATGCGATCCATGGTGGACGACGGCTGGTCGCATGCCCCTGAGACCGATCGTTCCAAGAAGCTGCATAAACTCTTGATCCCGTGGGACGAGCTGCCCGAGGAGGAACGAGAGAAGGACCGCGACCTCGTGCGCGGCATTCCCGAAGTCCTGGCCCGGGCCGGATACACCATCGTCAAATCTAGTACTTAGATAAAAGATATGGTCCAGTCCTCACGCACCTTCCGCGTCTTCGTGGGCTCCACGTTTAACGACTTCAAAAAGAACGCAACGCCCTGCAGCGGGAGGTGTTCCCGCAGCTGCGTCAACTTTGTGAAGAGCACGGCTGTCGCTTTCAGTCCATCGACCTGCGGTAGGGGGTGCGCGAGGAAGCGGCGCTCAACCAGCGAACGGTGCCGATCTGCATCGAAGAGACCGAGTGTTTTGAACATAAATTCCAAACGGAGCAGATCACGAGAACTGAACATCCTCAGACAGACTGCAAGAAGCCGTAATTAAGATACATACGTGAGGCGCTTGAACGTATCAGACTTCCAAATGCTCATGTAGCTCGCGAATGCGCTTCACATTCGCTTGATAGTTGGATAAACGGAACACGAGCAATATATACATTTTACTTAATAGAACTGCGAGCACACCAGCTAACGGACCGTTATGCCACTAGATAAACTCGAACGATTTGATGATCTAATCCTTCGCTCATTGTCGTGCACGAGTTCTTGGCGTAAATGGACTACGCCATTAACTACATTTGTACGGGCAAAACAAGAGGGTCGGATTGAAAATCGTCGTATCGAAGCTCGACGGGATTTACACCCTGTTTCATCTGAAACACAAGAATGCCTGACTGCTTATCACCAGGCTTTGAAGTAGCGTTCGTGTGTAAGCCAGCGGAACCGAACGAGGCCAAATCGGGCTTAATAAGTTGTTTATCAGAGGTGTACAGATTGAAGCTGTAAGGGTTACCAAAGATGGTGCCGGTATATGCCTTGTTCTCTAAGGTGACAAAAAACTTAATGGACGTATTCCCTTGCGCCGGCGCTCCTAATGTCCCTGTATAGGGCCCTTGATATTGAGCGATCACTTTCACTTGCGCGTTCTCCGCGGTCACCTGAGTGCCATTTCCTGCTGATACTCCTGCAGTGGTAGCAGGCAAGGAAATTATGGCAGGGCTAGGGGAGGAAGGCGTAGTCGAGGGCATGAAGAGCCCTGAAGCGTACAACCCTCCGCCTACGAGCGCGACCAAGATAATGGCGACGATTGAAAACACCACGGTATTGTTTCGAAGTAGCGTGGACGCGGAGGGCAGACGCGGTGTGGGAGCTGCTTGCCCTACGGGAGGTTCGACGAGAGGCCCAGCTTGTGGTTCTTCGAGGTGCGGCTTTGCGTCGCCGATAAGCACCTTGATCGCATCTGCAAGTGCAAAGATATGCTGCTCCAGGGGCGGCGTTACAGCATCAAGCCAGTGCTGCGATCCGAAGAAATAACCCAGCTCAGCACTCGGCTCAACATCTTCGATTCTAAACGGCACTATGGGAATGCCGTCGTGTACTGCGCGCTCAGCCTCGCGCTTGACATGAGATGACCGGTTTGCTTTAGACGAGAAGACGAGCACCATAGACCGGCTCTCATCGATTGCTTGAACAATACTTTCCGCATAGCTGCTGCCTGGCACGATGTCACGCGGGGCGATCCAGCAGCGAACCCCGCGCTCCTCCAGCTTGGCACAGACCGCGTCTGCTATCTTCTTGTTTTCGTTGGCATACGAGATGAAAACGTCGTGCGACATGTACAAATTCGTTTATTAGTAGTTCGCCCCATATATTTCTTTCTAGAAAAATAAGATACATCAAAAAACGAGGGAGTTATCAAAACTGCCTTAGCGCGTGCGTTATACGCTTACACATTGAGATAAACGCCGTTTAAACGGTCACATATACATCCTTCTTTTTTGTAGCCCGGGCCTATTACATCGTGGTATTGAGCACAATGGTAGCACTTTAGGCGCATCCGACCACTAACAACAGCCTCACCCCGAGAGCCTTATTCTGTTATGCCGGCAAAATTTGGTTGTCACGCGAAGCATAAGCGCGTATTTAACCTAGACGAAGCTATCCGCTTCCTTTTGGACTTCTACGAAGCGAAGGGCGTTGAGTGATACGTCTATTTTTTTTATCACGTGCGAGACGTAGACGATGAACGAAAAAAGAAGCATTTAGTTTGTTCGCTGACGTCAGCGGATGACGGCTCTAGCCGTATGTTGAGCCGCTATTTCGACGGAAAGGGGGCCGTGTAGCTCTCCTTCTGCTGACCAGTGAAAATATCTTCTTACAGTTTCGACTTTTTTAGCTCTTGCCGATTTGCCGATTATCTGAGCCGTCTATCTTTTTTTTCTTTTTTTTGATTTTTCCGGCGACATCTCAGCTCGTGATGGCAAACGAATTGGTCATATTACTGAAGTCATTTTGGTAATCGGGGAACAGCGCTGGGGTGGTCGAGTAGGTTAACGTGTACACCTGGTAATCTTTCTCCGTCATCATCAGCATTTGCTTTATGGTGACCCCGCTCGGGGTCGCAGTAAGGGTCAAGTTGTACGCAGGCATCCCCGCGAGCGTGGTTTTTTCAATGCTGACGAGCGTATAATTGAGCCCGCTTGATGTATTATTCACTAGCCCGCTTACCGTCATGTTTTTGAAGTCGTCCAAGCTCATCTTGCTGCTCGACTCGTTGATCGAAGTTAACTGCGCGTTCACGACACCGTCGAGCGTGGAAAACTTCACTATCGTCGTATTGCTCCCGCCCGCGGTTACATTCCACCCGGGGGGATATTGAATGCGCACGCCCGCTGTCGCATTCGTGTAAGTCGCGTATCCGGTGATGTTTTGAGGCGCGGCCGACGCTGAAGGACTTGCCCCTCCGCTCGAGGAATTAGTGTTAGAAGTACAGCCTGCCGTTGCTACGGCGAGCATCATCACTATGACCAATAGTCCAAAAAACACTTTTTTATTCATAATATCGTTCCGGTTTCAACAAGCTTTGCCCCAGCCGTGACTCTACGCCACTAGCGTGACACAAAAACGTTAGGCCATAAAAACGGTGCGTGATGGCTTAAGTGTTGTCTTTCAGATGCGCACGTTTGATACGTCGAAAAACTTGGTTTAGCGCACCGCCCCGCCGAATCACGAGGGTATATCTTTGTTTTGGGAAGTTTCATTTTACAGAAGAACTGTTTGTCAACTATTATTTCCCAAAGTCTATTTAACAACCTTTAAATCGTCCAAGAAGTATAGTGTACAGTCTAAAACAATGGCGACACGAAGCTTCAATGTGAAACGACGCTGTCAATGGGGGGATTCTAATGGCTGACACAAAATTTGAATTCTGTGAAAACTGCGGGCGCAAAGTCTCTTTGAATGGGCAGTTGTGTTCACGGTGTGGCGCCGACTTGAGCAAAGGCGACGAAAAGATACTGGGCGGTATCGATAACATAAACATGAGGGGAAAAGGAGGCAAAACATCACTGCTATTCACGACTAACCGAACTATTGTGGCTGAAACTCAGAGTTTGGGTACGGAACTTGCTAGCAGAGCTGTGCCGAGTATTGCTGGGGTTTTACTTGGAGGGGCGCTGCGCGCTCACGCGCGGGGCAAGAAGGAACAAGAACTTCGCGCTACAAACCCAGAAGAGATTCTTAGTGCCAATAAAAAAAATTATGCAATACCGTATTCCGAGGTTACCCAGTTGTGGGTGAAAAAGCCTGAAGGAGGACGACCGGGAATGATTACCTTGACTACGGGACAAAAAAAAATAGCGATTAAAGTTCCTTCATCGCAGCCTTTTATAGAACTTAATGTTCTAACAAAGCTTAAACAAGGCAACCGATTGGGTCATAAACTGATAATAGAAAACTGAAGGCAAGTAAGTGAGTCCGTCGCCAAGATGGTGTCCACGCGACGCAATTTGCAAGCACCAAACAGCGCTACCTTTGAATGTGCTTCTCACGGCAAAAACCAAAGGCTAGCGGCCCCGTATCTTATTCGAAAATGACTTCTTAGGCGTGGCCTCCGTGAGCAGGCGCTGGGCCAGAGCATCGTTGAGTTTGCTGTATCCCGCCGGTTTGAGGAAAAGACAAAGATAACCACAGTAATATGATGCCTACCAACTTTGATTATTGGCGTGCACTCATACTCTACGGAAAGTATCAGCTGATATACGCGTCACCCGTAGTCGCAGGCCGCTGCGCGACTTGCGCGCCGCAATACCTACAGAACTTGGCAGTAGCGGACATCTCGCCGTCACAGGGCTGACAATACTTTTTTTCATTCATGCACATCGACTCTGGCGCAAGTATCCTCTTTATTCTCTGCCTCGTCTTCTCTTTGCCAGAAGTTCCATCGCGTTATCAGACGACGGGAGACGCGTGAGCACGGGGACTGAGCTCTGCGCGATGCATAGGTATCGCTTCGAGCTGACCCAAGATGATGTGCTGTGAGGGCATGTTCTTGCGAATGGCAGTCAGTTGATCAGCACGCGGAGCCCCCTATCGCTTGCTCATTTGCTGTATATGGTCATCAAATCCGCTCAATTCAACCCTGAACTCCAGTTTGCGGAAACGGCCGTAGTGCCTTCTGATCGCTACGAGCACCTCGTAAACGACATTCAAGTGGCCGGCGCCTGAATATATCGAGTCTCGCCTGAATGGGCGATTAGCGCGTGTCAAGCTTCCATATCACGGTGTAGTTAGCGAGTGGATTAGCTGTCTCTGAGTACACCGCTTTGATGTAGTACGGGCTGCTGCCGGCGTACCGGCTCTCGCGTAGCGGACCGATAACAAAGCCCCCTCCCGTACCCGGCTGCAGGCTAACTCCTGCTGGCGGTTCAGGGGAAATCGAGGCCCAGTTGATCGTACTGCCATTTCGCAGGCCGATCGAGAAGTTGATTACCTGTCCTACTGACATATTGCTTGCCCCTACCGTGACATTGTACCCACGGTCAGAGCTATTTGTTGCATTCACGTACGGACTAAAATCGCTTACCAAGATTTTCGTGCCATCTGCGTTGGGGACGAGCGCGCTGTCAACTTGACTTAGGTTGGGCACTCTATCCGCTCGAGGAAGCGCCGGGGCACCAGCGGATTGCGTTGTATTCTGGGTCGCATTTTGCGTCGTCGTGCATCCCGCCGCAAAGACGAGCAACAGCATCGAGAGGACGACCAAACCGACCAGAGCACGCGAGTTTGTCTGCGTGGGCCATATTTGTTTACCTCCTTTTTGTTATGCGGGCAATGATTCGCATTTCACACTGTGGCGGGTAGCCCTCATTGGGGGCACAACGAGTGCGCGAGCGCATGTGAAGCTCCTTTCTGGGACATCGCCTGGGATAGCTCTTTCCGTTTTCCTACGTTAGTGACCATATAAAGACGTAGGTGGCATCGCCGCTCTCGGTGGTCAGCAGCATTCGATATTCCACCGGATATGCTGTGGTCCCTGCACGATATTCTGCATGAGGAACACCAGTGTAAGTTGCGTTACTGTTGTCCCTTGGCGACTGGATCTCCAGCGCGCTGTGCAGGCCTATCTCCTTGGCTTGGCGCCGGTGAACATGGTGGGACTTCGTGAGGGCTTGCTCGAGTGTGGGCCTGCCAACGTCACGATCCCGACCTTCGAGACCATGATGGACTCCCGTTCGCTGTTTCTGACGGCCAACGCCACCGTCGCCTACACGTGGATATGGATCAACCTGCATGATGGTCCGCTGGTCGCGGAGGTTCCACCTATGGTCCTGGGCTTGATCGATGACTTCTGGTTCCAATATGTCACCGATATTGGCATTGTCGGCCCCGACAAAGGGGAGGGCGGCAAGTATCTGCTGTTGCCTCCCGGCTACAAAGGCGAGGTGCCGGAAGGTTACCTCGTCGTTCGAGTTCCCACCTATGAGTCGATTCTCGTCTAGCGCAATTTCCCAGTGAAAGGCGACATCACGCCCGCCATTGTGAATCTCAAGAAGTTAACACGGATCTATCCATTGTCGAAGGCAGCCAATCCACCGGCCAACACATTCGTAAATGTTTCCGGCAGGAAGTTCAGCACGGTGGCGCCGGCGGATTACAAGTTCTGGGAGTACCTCAATGAGGTCATTCAGAACGAGCCTGTCGAGTCGCTCGATCCGGTTACCCTTGGTTTCTTTGCCTCCATCGGCATCGAGAAGGGCAAGCCGTTCGCGCCGGATGCCCGCATGAAGAAAATTCTCATTGAGGCTGCGGCGGTGGGCGATGCCACGGCGCGCACAATTACCTTCCAGAGCAGGATTCCAGAAGCATTCTACTATCCGAACAGCACCTGGCGTCAGTGGCTGGGAGGCTACAAGTTCGAGTCGCAACCCGGCGTGCGCTACCTGGATGCCTCCTCATTCTTTTATTTCTATGCGACCGGAGTGACGCCGGCCGTGGAAGCGAAAATGGTCGGCCAGGGCTCACAGTATGCCGTGGGGATCGTGGACTCCCAAGGCGCCCCGTTGGACGGCGGCAAGAACTACAGGCTGCACCTGCCGCCAAACATCCCGGTGAATGATTTCTGGTCGGTGATCGTGTATGACAACCAGACCCGCTCAATGCTCCAGACGGACCAGCAGTTCCCCCAAGTGAGCAGTCAGGACAAGAAACTGCTGGTCAACGCCGATGGCTCGGTGGATGTCTACTTCGGACCACAAGCCCCGAAAGGCAAGGAGAACAACTGGGTGCAGACCGTCCCCGGCAAGGGCTGGAACATGCTCTTCCGGCTTTACGGCCCCCTTGATCCATGGTTCGACAAGACCTGGCGGCCGGGAGAGATCGAACTCCAGATGTGAATTGCTGCTGATAGGGATAGTCACTGCCGTGTTCGAGCGTTAGCGACTTATGCAGGCCTCCAAGCTGCGAAATATATGACTCATTTTACTTCGGAACTTAGGGGATACGCGTTGCATCCCTTCAACGCTATCAAAGTACGGCAATAAAAGTAGTTATGTGTAATGTGCACATTTTGAGTTGCCTTCCCGCAAATAAATGTGATGAAATCGAATGAAGATTCAAGAAATATCTGCAAAATCCGTCCTGTCGAAACCCCAGGTCTATGATTACGCCCTGAACCCGTATAGGGGATGCAGCCATGCCTGCAGATACTGTTACGCTGCGTTCATGAAGCGGTTCACCGGTCACCGGGAACCGTGGGGCGAGTTTGTTGACGTCAAGATCAATGCTCCGGAGGTGCTAGCGAAGGAAATAACAAGGAAGCCAATGGGGAGGGTCTGGGTAAGCGGTGTATGCGATCCGTATCAACCGGCCGAGAAGAAGTACCTACTGACCCGGAAATGTCTTGAAATCCTTTTGGGGAGCGATTGGCCGGTAACGGTTCAGACCAAGTCCTCTCTCGTGCTGCGAGATATCGACATCCTCAAAACATCTGGGAAAGTGGAGGTCGGCTTTTCGATAACTACGGCAGAGGAAAAGATCCGACGGATCTTTGAACCAGGGGCCTCGATGATCAAGGAACGGATCAATGCCCTGAAATCGCTTCATGCTGAAGGGATTAAGACTTTTGTCATGATCGCTCCGCTCCTGCCCGGAGGTGAAAGGCTGCCTGGCGAACTTGCTGGTGCCGTTGATTTCGTCCTGGTGGACAGGCTGAACTATCACTATGCAAACCGCATCTACCGGGAAAACAACCTGGAGTGGGCGATAGAGGATCGGTTCTTTGCTGAAAAGGGCGACGAGTTGAAGAGAGGTTTCGAGAGGGAGGGGATTCCGGTAAACATATTGTTTTAAAGGCGACGTGTCAAAAAAAGCTCACAACACAAGAAGGAGAGTTGGTAAGCCAGCAGGCTGATATGTAGGGCAGAAAGCAAAGCCCTCGGCAGGCTGATCAATAGAACATCACTGCCTGATCGTGCTGAGCTAGACTCTTATCTGTTGTGCATTCGATCTTTGCTTTACGTGTTACTTTTGCAGATAGCAAGTGATAACGTCTAAAGTGGTTTTGGCAGCAGGATCTTTAGCAAAGACCGTCTGGATATCCTCTCTAATGCTC
>OCZT010002139.1_pt1 | contig 20445 bp, 12 predicted proteins | sample 1539031 | NCBI WGS metagenome assembly OCZT01 (sample SAMEA3539308, study PRJEB22396) | soil metagenome | biome: tundra; feature: field; material: soil | place: USA | collected 2010-05 | depth 0.15 m | reverse complement strand
GCTTCACCATCATGTCGCTGACCGTGTCGCTGATCGCGGTGCTGATCCCGCTGCTCTTCATGGGCGATGTGGTGGGCCGCCTGTTCCGCGAGTTCGCGGTGACGCTTGCGGTGACGATTATCATCTCGGCGGTGGTCTCGCTGACACTCACGCCGATGATGGCTTCGCGCATCCTGAAGCACAATCCCGAGGCGCAGCAGGGGCGCTTCTACCGGGCTTCGGAACACGCATTCAAGTCGATGATTGCGTTCTATGGACGAACTCTGAAGTTTGTCCTGCGCTACCAGACAGCCACGCTGCTGGTCGCCGTGGGCACGCTGGCCTTGACGGTATTCCTGTACATCATCATCCCCAAAGGCTTCTTCCCGGTGCAGGACACGGGCGTCATCCAGGGCATCTCGCAGGCCCCGCAGATCATTGGATCAAAGGGCATGGCGACGAAGCAGCAGGAGTTGGCGAAGGTTATTCTCGCCGACCCCGCGGTTGAGAGCATCTCGTCCTTCATCGGCGCGGATGGCACCAACACCACGACCAACAGCGGCAGGATGTCGATTAATCTGAAGGCGCTCAACCAGCGCGACCTGAGTGCGGCGAATGTGATCCGCAGGCTGGGGCCGAAGCTTGACAAGGTCGAGGGCATCCAGCTCTTCATGCAGCCGGTGCAGAACATCACGGTGGATGACCGCGTCAGCCGAACCCAGTATCAATACACGCTGGAAGACCCCGACCAAAACGAACTGAACCTGTGGACCAATCGTTTTGTCGCAAAGCTGAAAGATCTGCCGGATTTGGAGGATGTCGCTACCGATCAACAGACGGGCGGGCTCGCCGTATCGCTGGTGATCGATCGCGTGACCGCATCGCGTCTTGGCATTGCGCCGACGACCCTCGACAATACGCTCTATGACGCGTTTGGCCAGCGGCAGATCAATACGATGTATACGCAACTGAATCAGTACCACGTGATTCTGGAGGCGCAGCCGCAGTTCCAGCTCGATCCAGACAAGCTGAACCACATCTTCATCCAGGCGAACGCGGCCACGGGCACAAGCGGAGCCGGAGCTTCCAGCTCTTCGGGAAGGGGTTCTACCTCAGCCGGATCGAATGCGCTTACGGCATCCGCGATGTATACGCCCTCGGCGAACACATTGGCGCCGGCAACCCGCGTTCTTACTGCGGGAGCATCCGGTGTCAACGCGGCCGGCGCCACCGCGATAGCCCCGAGCCGCTCTATTCCTCTCAGCGCGTTCTCTCACTTCGAGACGACGACTGAGCCTCTCTCGATCACGCACCAGGGACAATTTCCGTCGATTACCGTCTCTTTCAACCTGGCGCCGAATGCCTCGCTGGGCAACGCGATCAGCACGATCGACCAGCTGCAGAAGGACATGAACATGCCGCCCAGTCTGCAGGCGGACTTCCAGGGCACGGCCGCTTCGTTTAGGAACTCACTCTCGAACGAACCGCTGCTGATCCTCGCGGCGCTGGTGACGGTCTACATCGTTCTGGGGGTGCTCTATGAAAGCTTCATCCATCCGATCACGATTCTGTCGACCCTTCCGTCCGCGGGTGTGGGCGCCTTCCTTGCGCTCATCATGTTCCATCAGGACCTGAGCATCGTCGCGATTATTGGCCTGGTGCTGCTCATCGGTATTGTGGAGAAGAACGGCATCATGATGGTGGACTTCGCCCTGGAGTTGCAGCGGCACCAGGGCAAGGAGACCACCGAAGCGATCTATGAGGCCTGCCTGCTTCGCTTCCGGCCGATCATGATGACCACGATGGCCGCGCTGCTCGGCGGCATTCCGCTCGCGGTCGGAAGCGGCATGGGATCGGAGCTGCGCAGGCCGCTGGGCATCGTCATGGTGGGCGGCCTGCTGCTCAGCCAGGTGCTGACGCTGTACACCACGCCGGTGATCTACATCTTCTTCGACACGATCGGGCACCGCTTGTCGCGTAAGGCCAACGGCGGCGAGCCGCAACCGGCAGGGCATCCGTGAACGTCTCCGCGCCATTCATCCATCGGCCGGTAGCCACCACGCTGCTGACGATGGCGATTGCGATCGCAGGCGGAATTGCGTTCCAGGTGCTTCCAGTCTCGCCGCTGCCGCAGGTCGATTTTCCGACCATTAATGTCGGCGCGGGGCTTCCCGGAGCCAGCGCCGAGATCATGGCGTCTTCCGTGGCGACGCCGCTCGAGCGGCAGCTCGGGCACATCGCCGGAGTCACGGAGATGACCTCGTCGAGCGGTCTCGGTTCGACCAATATCACCATTCAGTTTGACCTGAGCCGCGATATCGACGGAGCGGCCCGCGATGTGGAAGCGGCCATCAACGCGGCACGCACCTATTTGCCCGCCAATCTTCCTGGCAACCCGACGTATCGCAAGGTGAATCCAGGGGACGCCCCCATCATGATCATCGGGCTTACGTCGGACGTTTATGGTACGGACAAGCTTTACGATGTAGCCTCCACCGTTATGCTGCAGAAGATCTCCCAGATTCAGGGGGTCGGACAGGTCGGTGCAGGCGGCGGCGCTCTGCCCTCCGTGCGAGTGGAGGTGAACCCCACCAAACTCGCGAGCTACGGCTTGACCATGGCAAATCTGCGGTCCGTTCTGAGCCTGCAGAACTCCAATCTTGCGCGGGGCCAAATCACCGATGGGAACGTGAGCGCCGATATCGTGGTCAACGGCCAGATCTCCCATGCTGACGAGTACAAGCCGCTCATTCTTGGTTACAAGAACGGCGCGGCGGTGCGCCTATCCGACGTGGCGGATGTCGTGGATTCAGTGCAGAACCTCCGTGCTGGCGGCTATCTGAACGGCAAGCGCGCGGTCATGTTGATCATCTCGCGCCAGCCCGGCGCGAATATTATTGACACCGTCGATCGCATCTATGCCCAGTTGCCTGCGCTGGACGCATCCATTCCCAGTGGCATCGATATTACCGTTGTAATGGACCGCACCACGACAATCAAGGCGTCCGTGACGACCGTCGAACGAACGTTGTTGATTTCGATCGCGCTGGTGATCCTGGTGGTGTTCCTGTTTCTGCGCAACCCTCGGGCTACGTTGATTCCCTTGGTCGCCGTTCCAACCTCGCTGGTTGGCACCTTCGCCGTGATGTACCTGTTTGGCTTTAGCCTCGACAATCTCTCCTTGATGGCGCTGACCGTCTCCACTGGCTTCGTAGTGGACGATGCGATCGTCGTGATGGAGAACATCACGCGTCACATCGAAAACGGGATGGAGCCATTCGCGGCAACGCTGAGGGGAGCCAGGGAGATTGGCTTCACCGTGATGACCATCAGCATGTCGTTGATCGCGGTGTTTATCCCCCTGCTGTTGATGGGCGGAATTGTTGGACGCTTATTCCGCGAGTTTGCTGTGACCCTGTCGACTGCCATCGTCGTGTCGATGGTGGTTTCCTTATCCACGACGCCGATGATGTGTGCCTATATTCTGAAGAGCGAGCATGAGCAGAAGCATGGCCGGGTCTACATGGCGTCGGAGAGGTTTTTTGAATGGGTATTGAACCTCTACCGCCGGAGTCTGCGGTGGACGCTTGACAATCCGGGACTGGTGCTCACCGGCCTGTTCCTGACGATTGCCCTGAATGTGGCCATCGCAATCAAGATTCCAAAAGGTTTTTTCCCGCAGCAGGATACCGGCCAGTTGAACGGCAACATGCGTGGTCCCCAGGATTCATCGTACCCGCCGATGAATGAGGCACTGCTCAAGATTCAAGGCGTCATCAAGAGCGATCCAGCTGTTAAGAACGTCATTGGGTTTACAGGAGGAGGTGGTGCGACCAACTCCGGACAGTTTTTTATCATGTTGAAGCCACTGGCTGAGAGGAAGGTCAGTGCCGCGGAAGTAATCAATCGACTTCGTCCGAGGCTGAGCAAGATCACTGGAGCCTCGGCATTCCTGCAGGCGTCGCAGGATCTCCGCATCGGCGGCCGCGGCGGCAATGCACAGTACCAGTACACGATTCAAGCTGACAACATAACTGACCTTCAAATCTGGGGTCCCAAGCTGCTGCAAGCGATGACGCGTCTTCCGGGATTGCAGGACGTCAGCTCTGATCAGCAAAATGGCGGGCTCGACCAGTTTGTCACCTTCGACCGGATGACGGCTGCGAGGCTGGGACAGACTGCGAGTTCGCTGGACTCTGCACTCTACGCCGATTTCGGGCAATCGCAAGTTTCGCTTATCTACACGCAGTTGAACCAGTATTACGTTGTCCTGGAAGTCGCTCCACAGTTCTCTCAAACGCCTGCCGACCTGAAGAATGTATACATTCATCCCTCCGCGGGCAATTCAACTGTTACCGGGAATACGCCCCTCCTGAGTGCTGCTACGGTTCGAACCAATACGACCCCTCTGTCGCTCAACCATACCGGGCTCTTCCCGTCGGTCACGGTATCGTTCAATCTTGCGCCTAACGTTTCACTCAGCGACGCGACTGTGGCTATTGACGAGATGCAGCAAAAGCTGGGCATTCCCCCGACGGTCCGCGGCTTTTTTGCCGGAACGCTGCAGGCGTATCAACAGTCGCTGGGCTCCGAGCCGATGTTGATCGTGACGGCCGTGCTGGCGGTCTACATCGTCCTGGGAGTCCTGTACGAGAGTCTGGTACATCCGCTTACGATCATCTCCACGCTGCCGTCGGCGAGTGTTGGCGCCATGCTCGCGCTGATGATGTTCAAACAGGATCTGAATGTCATCTCAATTATCGGCATTGTGCTGCTGATCGGCATCGTAAAGAAGAATGCGATTATGATGATCGACTTCGCGCTGCAGGCAGAGCGCGAGGGTGGCATGAATACGGAAGACGCAATCTTCGAGGCATGCATGCTGCGCTTCCGACCCATCATGATGACAACCATGGCGGCGTTGTTCGGCGCACTTCCACTCGCCTTCGGAACCGGCACTGGATCAGAACTTCGCCGGCCCCTGGGCATCACGATTGTCGGCGGACTTGTGGTCAGCCAGATGCTTACGCTCTACACCACTCCGGTTGTCTACCTCGCGCTCGACCGGTTGCGCCTACGCGTGACTGGTAAGCAGCGCGACACTTTCCATCCCGAAGGCGGCCCTATTTCGGCCACTTCGGAGTAACGTTATGAATCACGGATGTTTAAGCCTATGACCACCTTTCGTCTCCAAGCCGCAATCACCTCCGCCCTGGCGGCGCTGCTTTTGACCGGCTGCCGGGTCGGCCCGAAATACGACAGGCCACCGGCGATGGCGCAGGCGCCGCCGGTCTCCTACAAGGAATCGCCGGCGCAGTTTCCCAGCTCGGATGGCTGGAAGGTCGCGCAGCCACAGGATGCGATGCTGCATGGCAAATGGTGGGAGATTTACAACGATTCCGAGCTGAATGCGCTGGAAGACCGCCTGAACATCGACAACCAGACGATCAAACAGTCTTTCGAAAACTTCATGGCAGCGCGTGCCCTGGTGGCGGAGGCTCGCTCCCAGCTCTTCCCCACCGTGGGCTTCGGCCCCTCCTACCAGCACTCGGAAACATCGGCCAATGCGGGATCGGGCACCTCGACGACGACGAGCGGCAACAAGCAGAGCGATCTTTTCTCGCTTCCATTTGATGTCTCCTGGGAGCCGGACCTGTGGGGCAAGGTTCGCAATCAGATTCGCGAGCAGCAGTACAACGCGCAGCTCAGCGCGGCAGACCTCGAGAATGTGCGTCTGACCGCGCAGGCCAACCTGGCGATTTACTTCTTCCTGATCCGAGGGCAGGATGCGCTGCAGGCGATCTTGAACCAGACCGCCGCGGACGATCAGAAGTCGCTGGACTATACCCGCGCGCAGTACGAGACCGGAGTCGGCACGGAAATATCCGTGGTTGAGGCGGAGAACACGCTGGAGAACGCACGATCCGCTTCCATGAATCTCGGCGTTGCGCGCGCGCAGTACGAACATGCGATCGCGGTGTTGATCGGGACGGGCCCATCGTCGTTTTCCATCCCGGTGAAGCCGCTGAGCGCGACTCCGCCGCCTGTGCCGATCGGTGTGCCATCGCAACTTCTGGAGCGCCGGCCGGATATTGCCGCGTCGGAGCGCGTGATGGCCTCGGCCAACGCGGCCATCGGGGTTGCGGATGCCGCCTTCTATCCAACGCTCACGCTGAGTGCCAGTGGTGGCCTTCAGAGCTCCGCCATACAGCAACTGTTCAACTGGTCGAGCCGCTTCTGGTCAGTCGGTCCTTCGATCTCGGAGACTATCTATGAAGGCGGACTGCGACGTGCCACGGTGCGCCAGTACACAGCGATCTACAACGCCGATGTCGCCAGCTACCGCCAGACCGTGCTCATCGCGTTTCAGCAGGTGGAGGACTATCTCTCGACGGTCCGCATCCTGTCGCAGCAAATCCAGCAGCAACAGTTGGCGGCGCAGTCGGCTCAGCATTTCGTCGATCTGGAGACGGCGCGCTACCAGACAGGCATCGACCCATACATCAACGTGGTGACCGCGCAGACGACGCTGCTCAGCGATCAGCAGACTCTGGCGAACCTGCACACGCAGGAGATGACTGCCTCGGTCCAATTGATAGAGGCACTTGGCGGAGGATGGGACAGCACGCAACTCCCAACGCCGGCGCAGGTCTCCGTCAAATTGACTCCCGCCGAGACCACCATCCAGAAATAGCGACGCCTGAGGTCGGGGCACGCGGCTTTCATGCTGCGTGCCCCGAACTGCGTCGGCGCGAGTTGGCCGTGATTGTAAGAGCGCTCTCATGGGCGCCCACTCCCGTTTGGCCCTGCGACTGCTCTCATCCCTATCGGGAACGAGGCGCAGACGATGCAGGTAACGACGGCGACAAGCGACGCGCTGCAAAAGTATCTGGACCTGGCCAGCAACCAGATGAAGCTGACGGCCGAAAATATGGCGAACGTCGATACGCCTGGGTATAGGTACGTCGGGTTCGACCAGACCAAAACCGAAAACAACGGACTTACGCTGACGACGGCGAACGGCGCTCCGCTGGTGAGCGAAGGCCAGTCGTTCGCGCTCAGCACAACGATCATCAACGGCAACGCAGATGTGCTGTCGTCCGCGGGGCAGGACATTACATCCGCGTTGACGGGTGGCTCGCTCGGCGGCATCCTGCAGGCGAGAGACACGGATCTGCCGCAGGTCTCCTCGGCGATGGACGCGCTCGCCTACGCCATCGGGAGCGCGGTGAATGCGCAGAATGCGGCTGGCCTGGATGCGAATGGAAATCCCGGCGGAGCGATCTTCACCCTCCCTGCAAGTGCAGCGGGCGCAGCCTCAACCATCTCGCTGGCGACCTCGGACCCAAATGCAATTGCCGCAGCCGCCGTGGGCCAAGGCTCGAGCGGCGCCACGAACGCGGCCGCATTGAACAGTCTTGCGAACGCGGCTCTCGTGAATGGCCAGCCACCTGCCGTATTTTACGCGTCCTTTCTCACTCAACTAGGCAGTACGGTCACGCGGGTGTCCGACGAGAACACGACGCAACTGTCATCGTTGACGCAGCTAACGACACAGCAGAGCGCGCAGTCGAGCGTATCGCTGGACCAGGAGGCGGCGAACCTGATGCTCTATGAGCGGTCGTACGCTGCCGCCGCAAAAGTGTTCACCATCGTCGATCAATTGATGGCCTCGGCGTTGAATCTGGGCGAACAGACGACGGTGACATAAGCGGTCGCATGCTCGAATAAAGGAACGTCTCAAAGAAGAGGACGAAGATGCGAGTGGATCCACATTACGTGAGCGGGCTGGTCGCCTCATTGAACAGCTCCACCCTCTCCGAACAACAGTTGACGGCCGAGCTGTCTTCGGGACTCCGAGTGTCGTCGCTCTCGGCCGATCCTGTGGCCGCGGGGCAGGCCTCGCTTCTCAGTTCGGCAATCAGCCAGGACGACAGCTTTGTGCAGACCGCCGCGAGCACGCAGAGCCTGATGCAGGTCGCCGACTCCGCGCTGGGAAGCGTAGTGACGCAGCTTACCTCGGCGCTGTCGCTTGCGGTCGGGGGCAACAGCGGCACAGCGAGCGCGTCCGACCTGACCTCGCTCTCCCAGCAATTGAGCAGTGTGCGCGACCAGGTGGTTTCGCTGGCGAATACCAGCTATCAGGGCACGTACATCTTCGCCGGAAGCCAGGGAAACGTACAGCCCTTCACGGTGGACGCAAGCACCTCGCCAGCGGCCACCACGTACAACGGAGATTCGCAGGCAGGCTCCGTGACCACAGCAAACGGGCAGCAGATTCAGACCGGTCTGGCTGGCTCGGCGGTGTTTGCGGCGCCCGGCGCCGACGTCATGGCAGCCCTGAACAATCTGATCGCGGACTTTGCAAGCGGCACCGTAAGCGCGACGGCCAGCACCGATGTAGGCATTCTGTCGGCGGCACTCGGCAACGTGTCGCAGCAGAGGTCGGTGCTGGACAGCTCGCTCAGCCGCCTGGAGAGCGCCAGCACTTACGCGCAGACGGATGCAACCAACCGGACCGCCGCCGTGAGCACGCTGGTCGCCGCCGACCCCGCAACCGTCGCCACACAGTTGAGTTCCGCCGAAACCCAGAAACAGGCGCTGATGAGCGTCATCAGCACGGTGGAGAAGCAAAGCTTGTTCGACCACCTCCCGGGGTGAAGCCCTCCCAGAATTGATCTGAAGTGACACCGGAACACCGGGCTGAAGCCGGGGTATAGTAGTTCTTTACCTGGCTGTTGTACCACCTGGGAGGGAGCCGCTCGTATGGACCGCAAGGAAATCGTCGCCAAGAAGCAGCAATTCGTCTACCCCGCCGTCGCCAATTACTTCAAAGACCCGCTCCCGCTTGAGCGCGGCGAGATGCAGCATGTCTGGGACGTGGAAGGGAAGCGCTACCTGGACTTCTTCGGCGGCATCGTCACGGTCGGCGTCGGTCACGCCAACCCGCGCATCACGGGTCCGCAGAAGGCCCAGATCGACAAGCTTGGCCACACCTCCACGCTCTACCCGCACGAGACCATGGTTGCCCTCGCCGAAAAGATCGCGCAGATCACTCCGGGCCGCCTCGAGAAATCCTTCTTCACCAGCTCCGGCTCCGAGGCCAACGAGACCGCCATCGATTCCGCCCGCATGCATACGGGCAACCTCGAAATCATCGCGCTGCGCCACGCCTACAGTGGCCGCTCGGCCGTGACCCGCTCGCTTACTGGCATCGCCGCCTGGCGCAAGGCCTCCTACCAGGTCGGCATCGTCCACGCCATGAACCCCTACTGCTACCGCTGTCCGCTCGGCAAGACTTACCCCTCGTGCGAGGTCGCCTGCGCTAAAGACATCGAAGCCGTCATCGAGTCCTCCACCTCGGGCGCCATCGCCGGCATGATCGCCGAGCCCATACAAGGTGTAGGCGGGTTTATTACTCCGCCCAAGGAGTACTTCAAGATCGCCTTCTCCATCGTCAAAAAGTACGGCGGAGACTTTATCGCCGACGAGGTCCAGACCGGCTGGGGCCGCACCGGCAAAGGCTGGTTCGGCATCGAGCACTGGGAGGTCGAGCCCGACATCCTCACCGCCGCCAAGTCCCTCGGCAACGGCTTCCCCATCGGCCTCACGGTTGCAACGCCCGAGATCGCTAACGCCTACCAGGGGCCGACCATCGCCACCTTCGGCGGCAACCCCGTCGCCTGTGTCACTGCCTCCGCCGTAATCGACCTCATCGAAGAGGACGACCTCATCCGCAACTGCGATGTCGTCGGCACCTACCTCCACGACGGCCTGCTCGAACTCCAGAAGAAGTACCCCACCATCGGCGACGTCCGCGGCCTCGGCCTCATGCAGGCGCTCGAACTCGTCACCGACCCGAAGACCAAGGAGCCCGCCCCAGCCCTCGCCAGCGAGATGCTCGAAGCTGCGCGCGAGCGTGGCCTGCTCATCGGGAAAGGTGGGATGTACAACAACGTCCTGCGCATGTCGCCCGCGATGAATATTGCCAAGTCCGACGTCGACGAAGCCCTGCGTCTGCTGGACCAGGGCTTTGCCGCCGTCACCCAGAAGGCCATGGCCACCGCCTGAGCGTCCGTTGTCACCGGCGGTAGCAGCGCTCGCATCTTCAGGCAATCGAAGGCGGCTGTCGCACAGTCCGATAGGTGCGGTCAAGCAGGAAAGCGCCTTGCGATTCTTCCAGGCCGCCGCTCTCTTCCGGCTAGAATGAGAGCAGTGACTTTCCTCAAACACGCGCCCCTTCTCTCTGACGGTGCTCCGCCCGACCCGAAGGCCCACGGCCCATTCGCCGCCATCCGACGCGCCCTGCCATCGGGCGAGGTGATTCGTTTTTTGATGGTCGGTGTCTTCAATACAGTCTTCTCGCTTGCCCTCTACTCCGCGTTCGTCATCCTCTTCAGCCATCTGCTCCCACACCGCGGTAAGCCGCTTATCGCTGACATCGCTTTCGTGATCTCAACCCCAGTGAGCATCACGGTCGCGTTCCTCTGCTACAAACACTTCGTCTTCCGCACCAAGGGCAACTACCTCAAGGAGTGGATCCGCTGTTTCGCCGTGTACAGTATCAGCTTTCCCATGGGACTTGTGATCCTGCCCACCGCGACCCATGTCTTCCTGCGCCTCGCGCTCACCCACTCCTACGCGCCCTTCCTCGCGGGCATCGTCAACTCCATCATCATCGCCTGTTACAGCTACTTCGCGCACAAGAAGTTTTCCTTCAAACGCTGACCGCAAGCCCATCTAAAGGCGCAGCGTGATCTATCCCCTTTGCGTTTGTCATTCCCCTTTAGGCTGATCATTCCCCTTTACGTTTGTCATTCTGAGCGCAGCGAAGAACCCCCGTATTGGCTCTTGCTGTTGCTTTCCTGACTGGGACGCAGCGAACCGCTCCCGCCCACTCCATCCCCGGGTGTACTATTCTCCCCGTCGGAGTAGCACCATGCGCAAGCATCCGCCAACCCCTCTGATCTTCATCTGCGCAGCGCTCCTCCTCTGCTCCTGCTCCCCGAACCCACTCATTCCCCACCCCGAGCAGACCAGCAGCCAGTAAGAAGGTAGCCCCATGTCAGGCACGTCCTTCACACTCACCTCATCCGCGTTCCCCAACAGCGGCAAGATCCCCAAGAAATACACCTGCGACGACGCCGACCAGTCTCCCCAACTCACCTGGACTGGAGCCCCTGCCAAAACTCAATCCCTCGCCCTCATCGCCGACGATCCCGACGCACCCGCCGGCACCTGGACGCACTGGCTCATCTGGAACATCCCGGCGGAGACCACAACCCTGCCGCCTGGCACCCCAAAGATCCGAGTCCTCGTCAGCGGCGCCCATCAGGGACGCAACGACTTCCACCGCATCGGCTACGGCGGCCCATGCCCGCCTCCCGGCAAGCCCCACCGCTACTTCTTCAAGCTCTACGCCCTCGACGCCCGACTCGACCTCAAGCCCGGCGCCAGCAAGGCCGAACTGGAACTCGCCATCAAGCCCCACATTCTGGCCGAAACCCAATGGATGGGTACCTACAAACGCTAACCACGAGGTATTTACCCTCGAACCTCGAACCCAGTACCTCGAACCTGGGAAAAACGTGTCAAGCCCCCTCGCTCACACTATACCCGGGGGGAGGGGGTACCCCTACATCACCGGCGGAGCTTCGATCCCAAGATAGCCAAGGGCGCGGACCATCTCGCGGCGTGCGACTGCGGCGGTGGCAAGGAACAGGGCGCGTCGCGTCGGATCGGTCTCGGTGAGGATGTGATGGCGGTGGTAGAAGTTGTTGAACTGCTGGGCAAGTTGGAAGGCATAGCGCGCAAGGTAAGCTGGTTCCGCCGTCGCGATAGCTTGTTCGATCAGCCCCGTCAGCCGCGACGCGAGCAGCCAAGTCTCCCACAGGCTGGTCCCGTCCTCGCCGCCGAGCGCGGATAGGTCCAGATCCGCAATCGCTGCGAGCGCGGCATCCTCTGTGGTCTCAGCCTTCCGAAAGATGTTGGCCGCGCGCACGATAGCGTACTGGCTGTAAGGGCCGGTCTCGCCTTCGAAGCTGAGCGCGTCCTTGAAATCGAACGCGATCACAGTATTCCGCGTGAAGCGCAGCATGAAGTAGCGCAGCGCGCCGACCGCGATTTGAGTCGCAATTGTAGTTCGCTCCGCGGCTGCCAGTTCAGGGTGTCGCGTGTCGACCTCGGCCTGCGCTGCAGCGACAAGCTTGTCGAGCAAATCGTCAGCCTTGACGCCGTGCCCCTTGCGCCCGCTGACCTCGATGAACGGTCGCGCCTTGTCCTCGTCGGAAAGCGTGTAACCGAGATCGATCGCGCAGCGCGGAGTCATCGCCACCATCTCGTAGCTGAAGTGGGTGTAATGATCGGCGGCCTCGGTAAAGCCCATGCCGCGTAGCGCGGCGACGACGTTGTTCTGCGGATCGTTCTGCCGCGAGTCAATCACGTTGTAGATCGCGTCCGCTCGGCCAAACGTCGGAGCGGCAGGATCGCTCGCCGCGGCCGTCGAGATCCAGCAAGTGTGAGTTGGATACTCGTGGAACTTCGCGTAGCCAAAATCCTTGCCCGGAAGCAGGCCGAACTTCCACAGGTGATAAGCGATGTCCTTGCCAACGTAAGTGACGGTTCCGTTGGAGCGAACGATCACCTTCGCGTCTTCGTCGGGGCCGTCGGCGTCAGAGCCTTCACTTTCCGCCGCGGCCACTCCGTTGCCAGCCCGGCGCATCACGTAGCAGCCCTTGTTCTTGCCCTCGGTTTCGAGGTAAAGAACACCGCGGTCGAGCATCAGAGTGCGCGCCGCGTCCCAGAAGTGCAGGCTCAGAATTTCGCTCTCGCGAGGCAGAAAGTCGTACTCGATCGAGAGCCGCTGCATGGTCTCGAGGTGCCGTCGAAGCACTGCAGTGGAGATGAGGTCGGCGATGGCGGCGGTTTCATTTCCGCCATGTTCCAGCGCATGCAGCGTGTCGAGCCGAATCTGCTTACGGCGCGCGAGTTCACTTGGTCCAGGCACCGTCTCATCGTCTGCGCCGGTGCCCGCGTACCACTGGCTGACGCGGGCATAGAGATCCCAGCAGTAGAAGTCGATGCGCTGGCTGGTCGCGGCCAACTCGGCGAGAAGCTCGCGCGTGCTGTCGAGCGTTTTGCATTCAAGATGAACGAGGCCGACAACGACGTCAGCGACTTGAACGCCGGTGTTGTCGATGTAATTCTGCACGCCGACCTGGTAGCCGCGTTTGAAGTCGTCAGGTCGCAGCAGCCGCTGGAACGTGTCGCCCAGGATCGCGTTGCGCAGATGGCCGATGTGCGCGGCCTTGTTCGGATTGATGCTGGTGTGTTCGACCAGGCGGAATCCAGGGCCGCCAATTTCGGAATGCCGGTCGGCGGCGATCGCGCGGACAGCGGAAGCGCGGTCGAGCCGGATGTTCAGGTAGCCGGCCCCGGCAACCTCGACCGAGGCGACTCCTGGCAACTGATCGAGCGTCGCATTCAGTTCCGTGGCCAACTCAGTCGCAATCGCGCGCGGCGCTTTGCGAAGTCGCTTGGCCAGTTCAAACGCGACGGGCAGCGCGAGTTCGCCGAGCGCAATGTTCGGTGGCTGCTCGATCGCGAACTGCGCGAGAACGATGTCGTATTTCGCGGACAGAATTGCCTGAATGCGAGTCTGAAGGGAGAGTTGAATTGTGCGATACATGTGTAATCGAGTCTACTAGTTCCGTCTTGATCGGTGTTCCTGCGGCGCCTGTCTGGGTTGCACCTGCGCCGTTGCTGGCCTAAGCCGAGTAGCTGCGCACCCACTCCACAATCGACCGAACCGCAATCCCGCTCGGTCCATACGCAATCCAGGGTTTCTTCTCCTCGTCCCACGCGCAGCCAGCGATGTCGAGGTGTACCCAAGGCGTATCACCGGCAAACTCCTTCAGAAACATCGCCGCGGAGATCGCGCCGCCGTAGCGGTTCTTGCCCGTGTTCATGATGTCCGCAATCTCGCTCTTGATGTGGTCGCGATAGTCGTCGGTGCAGGGAAGCCGCCAGCCCTTTTCTCCGGAAACAGTCAATCCGTCCATGAATTTCTCCCACGTCGCCTCATCGTTCGAGAAAACGCCGAAGTTCAGAAGCCCCAGCGCCACGACGCACGCGCCAGTCAGTGTCGCCGCATCGATGAGGTGAGTGCATCCGAGAGTCTTCGCGTAGTGCAGACCGTCGGCGAGCACGAGCCTGCCCTCAGCGTCCGTGTTGACGATTTCGATCGTCTTGCCCGACATCGCAGTCACTACATCGCCCGGTTTGAACGCCTTGCCGTCCGGCATATTCTCCGCCGAGCACACGACTGCGATCACCTTTGCCGCAGGCTTCAGCCGCGCGATCGCATGCATCGCGCCAATCATCGCCGCCGCGCCGGCCATGTCGTACTTCATCTTCTCCATGCCGTCCGCCGGCTTGATCGAAATGCCGCCGGTGTCGAAAGTAATGCCCTTGCCGACCAGGCCAAACACGGGCGCATCGGCCGCAGGCGCAGTCTTTGGCTCGTAGGTCATCACAATCAACGCGGGAGGCTGGGCGGAGCCTTTTGCCACGGCCCAGAACGCCTCCATCTTCAACTCTTGCAGCTTGTCCGACGAATAGACCTCGCACTTGATTCCGGCCTCATCGCACATCGCCTTGGCCCGCGCGCCGAGCACGGTTGGAGTCAGCACATTGCCCGGCTCATTCACCAGCGACCGAGCAAAGTTCTGGGCCGAAGAGACGATCAGGCCTTCCTCAAATCCACGCTGCAAGTCGCCGATGGCGGCGGGTTCGGCTTCACTCGCGATCAGAGTCAGCGAATCAATCGAGCAGTCCTTGCGATCGCTGCGATACGTGTCCCAGTCAAGCTGCGCAAGCTCAGCGCCTTCGACGAGGGCGCGAGCAGTGAGCATCGCGGAGGGTTCGATCTGCCCGCCGGGGAGCGCGCTCGTATCCGGGAATGCGATCGCCATGCTGCGAACTTTGCGCGGCTTGGCGGCGCGGACCGCGGTGCCAGCACCCTTGCGCATTCGGTCAAGGGAGAGGTCCTTGAGCTTGCCCAGGCCGACCAGCAACAGCCGTTCAGCTTTCAAACCAGCCGGCGCATGCAGGACAACGATCTCGCCCAGTGCGGCCTTGAATTCGCCCGACTCGAGCAACGCTGCCGCCGCATCTTGCAAAGCGCCCGGCGGCATCAGCAGAGCGGGGATAGGTTCCGCATCCTTGGCTTCCGCCAGGTCAACCGCAAACACCGCAAGCATCGGCGTCTCAAACGCCGTCGCATCTCCAAAGAAAAGCTTCGTATCCATATCCTCTATCGTATCTTGCCGGAGCCCATTCGCCTTGGGGCGGTCGCAGGTCGCTTTCCGACGTGTCAGCAATCGCCTGCGAGCACTTCGGATAGATGGACGGCGCTGCGGGGCGAGTTCTGCTTGATTTGCTCACGGCAACTGAAGCCGTTGCTGACGAGCAGATCGTGTTCGCCGGCCGCGCGCACGGCGGGCAGCAGCACGCGCTCGGCAAGCGTTTGCGATACCTCGAATTTGTCGGCCTCAAAGCCGAAAGGGCCCGCCATGCCGCAACAGCCGGAGTCGAGCAATTCAACCTCCGCGCCAGTGGAGCGTAGCAGGGACATCTCGTCGTTCATCGTCATCAGAGACTTCTGGTGGCAATGGCCGTGGACGACGATGCGGCGGCCGGGCATTTGTGGAGGCAGCCACGCCGCGGAGTTGCGCGCGAGCATTTCACTCAGCATGATGGTCTGTTTGCTGAGCCGGATTGCGCGCTCATCTTTGGGGAAGAAGTTGATGAGTTCGTCACGGAAGACGCTGGCGCAGCTTGGTTCGAGCATGACGACGGGAATGCCGGCTGTGATCTGCGGCTCAAACTCGTCGAGGATGCGGAGCAGGTAGCGGCGTGCCTCATCGAGGAATCCGAAGTCGTAGAGCGGGCGGCCGCAGCAGACGTGTCGCTTGGGAATCTGAACGCTGGTTCCGGCCGCGGTGAGGACCTTTGCTGCGGACGTGAGGGCCTGCGGGTAGAAGTAGTTGTTCCAGGTGTCGGGCCAGAGCAGGACTGACTGACCATTCGGAACATTAGGATGTGCAATGCGGTTGAAGTGATCGCGGAAGTTCTTCGCGGCGAAACGCGGCAGCTCTCGCTGCTGCGCTACTCCGAGGACTGACTTGATCATCGAGTTGATGCCGGGTGTTCGCGATGGCAGGTTGAACAGCGACGGTGCGAAGGAGGCCATGCTTGCCCAGCGGTCCATGAAGCCGAACGCGTAGTGATGCAGCGGATGGAGGCGCCCTTCATAGTGGTGCGCGAGGAATTCAGCCTTCCACGTGGCCATGTCCACATTGACCGGACATTCGGTCTTGCAGGCTTTACACGAGAGGCAGAGATCGAGCGCTTCGCGCACCTCCTGGTTTCGCCAGCCGTCTTTGATGACGTTACCCTGCATCATCTCCCATAGCAGGTGGGCGCGTCCGCGAGTTGAGTGCTTCTCTTCGCGGGTGGCCATGTAGCTGGGACACATGGTGCCGTGGTCCTGCTTGCGGCATGCGCCGACGCCGACGCAGCGCGTGGTTGCGTCGCTGAACGAGCCCTGGTCACCGGGATATTGGAACCATGTCTTCGCTTTGGCAGCCTGATAGCCTGCGCCGATGCGGAGATTTTCGGTTGGATCGTAGACCGCGATTGGATCGATGAGCTTGCCGGGATTCATGCGGTTCAATGGATCCCAGAGGGCCTTGAACTCCGCGAAGGCCTGCATCAACTCCGGCCCAAACATCTTTGGCAGTAGCGCGGCGCGAGCTTGGCCGTCGCCATGTTCGCCCGAGAAGGAGCCACCATATTTGAGGACGATGTCGGCTGCCTCTTCGATGAAATTGCGATACTTTGCGATTCCCTCGATGGTTTTGAAATCGAAGGTGATGCGGAGGTGCACGCAGCCCTGGCCGAAGTGGCCATACATCGGCGTGCGATAGCCGTTGCGGTCGATGAGTGCAAAGAGTTCGCGCAAATACGAGCCTAGTAGTTCTGGCTGAACCGCTGAGTCTTCCCAGCCTTCACATCCGTTCTTCTCGCCGGGAACGAAGACGCAGGCGCCGAGGCCGGACTCGCGCACTCGCCAGACACGCTCGGCTTCTTCGGGCGAGTAGAGGGCGCAGGATGGAACGAGGTCGAAGTGCTGCGAGGCTTCGATGAGCGCGTGAGCCATGCGGTCGGCGTCTTCCGGAGAGTCGGCGCCGAACTCGCAGAGCAGGAAACCTCCGCCTGTCGGCAGCAGTTTGACGTCTTCGACAAGGAGACTCTTGCGCAGCATGAAGTCGACCAGAAGGCCGTCGAAGCCTTCGAGGCCGATGGGCTTGAAGGCGAGGACGGCGGGAACGTGATCGGCGGCGATGAATGCGTCCTCGAAGCCGAGGGCGACGAGTCGGCGATGCTGCGGGCTTGGCTTCAACTCGCACTCTGCTTCGAGAATCGTGACGCAGGTTCCTTCGCTGCCGACGAGCGCGCGGGCTACGTTGAAGCCGTTCTCCGAAAGGAGTTGGTCGAGATTGTAGCCGGAGACTCGGCGCGGAATGTCCGGAAAGCGCTGCCTGACGAGGTCGGCGTAGGTGTCGCGGAGGCGGCGCAGGCCAGCGTAGATTTCGCCGCGACGTCCACCTTCGGCGATGATGGCCGTGAGTTCCTCTTCCGTGGTGCGGCCGACGCGCATGCGAGTTCCGTCATAGAGAAGAATGTCGAGCGCTTCGACGTTGTCGACGGTCTTGCCGCCCATCAGTGCGTGGACACCGCAGGCGTTGTTGCCGATCATGCCGCCCAGGGTGCAGCGGCTGTGCGTGGCGGGGTCGGGCGCGAAGGTGAGCTCATGCTTCTCCGCTTCGACGCGCAATGCATCCAGCACGATTCCCGGTTCGACGCGTGCGAGGCGTGCAGACGGGTCGAGGTCGACGACGCTGTGCATGTACTTCGAGAAGTCGATGACGACGGCTACGTTGCAGGTCTGTCCGGCAACGCTGGTTCCGCCGCCTCGCGAGAGCACCGCTGCGTCGAACTCGCGGCATGCGGCTACGGTGGCGATTACGTCCGCGATATCTCTTGGCACGACGAGGCCAATGGGAACCTGCCGGTAGTTCGAAGAATCTGTTGCATAGAGCGCGCGCGATGCGTCGTCGAACCGCACTTCGCCTTTGACCGTGCTTCGCAGCCGGGCTTCGAGCTCGCGGGCGGCGGAGAAGCTCTCGTGCGGATGCTTGTGCAGGTGCTGCGAATCATCTTGAAGAATCGAAAAGGGAGTTGCGGAGGCCATGAGTCTGTTTCCTTTTGAAGCTCGTGGGGACTCCGCGAGCTACGCGTTAAGGAGTATAGGGCGTTTGAGACGGATCAACCTGTTTCAGGAGTTGGATCGCTTCGCGGTACTTCAGGCCGGGTGCGACCGGGGAGAAATGGTTCAACTCTTGCGCGACTTGATAGTTGAACGATTTCACCATCAGGGCCTTGCCTGTCACATGGATATTCATGCCCGTGAGCTCCCAGTCGCCTCCGCCGACGTCGGCCTGTTCGAGAAGGACCGTTCCACCTTTGTTCAGTTTGCCGAGGATTCCGAAGCCGAAGTCGACATCGGAGATGAAGCGGGCTTCCAGACGGGTCAGACGCTCCTGCGACTGATCGACCCACACCTCGCCGGCGATGCCGTGGAAGATATTCGCCTCGAGGTCGGGCGGAATGAAGTGGGGATTGGGCGCGAAGCTCAGCCGGTAGCATCGTCCGGAGGGGCAGGGGACCATGTCTTCGAAGTGGTAGAGAAACGCATCGGGCAGCAGGCTGAGTAGATGAGTGACGCGGTCTGCGTCCTTCTGTTCGCTCTTACGGCGATGGTCCTGCAGTTCGGGATGCTGGGCCAGATAATCCAGCCGCTGCAACTCGACCTTATCGGCGTCGGCGCTGAGCGGTTTGCCGTTGATGGCGACAAGGCGAGCGACGTTTCCGTCCGTCGTCTCGACGATTGCCTTGGTGGTGTCGTGCCGCTCGTCGATTCTGCGCAGGAGATACCGGACCGGATGATGGTTCTTAGCGGAGTCCAGCCGGTGCTGTACGGCGCGGCGAACCAGTGCAGTGGCGTCAAGCGATACGGTGGGCACGGTCTGACTGAACGAGACGGCTGCGAGTGCAAATGGCAGCAAAGCGAGGAATAGGACAGTTCTGCACCTCACCTTGCGGCAAGGCGGTTGGGGTGCAGTGTGTTGTAGGTGCATCTTCGACAGAGCCGCGGGCTTTGGAGACATCTGTTCCCTAGGATACTCAACCAAATGGGATTGCATCGGCGTTTGGAGCTTAGAATCTGACTTGGCAAGTTGCCCGCGCGAAGGCGTTGAGGCCAGGAGAGGCGAGTTCAAGTGAAGGCACTGGTGAAGAGCAAGGCGGAGCGAGGGTTGTGGCTCGAAGAGGTGCCGGAACCCGTGATTGGCATCAACGACGTGAAGATTCGCGTGCTGAAGACGGGGATTTGCGGGACCGATCTGCATATCTACCAATGGGACGCGTGGGCGAGCGCGACGGTGCCGGTGGGGCTGACGATCGGGCACGAATTTGTGGGCGAGATCGTCGATGTGGGTTCGAATGTGGCGGACTTCGCGCCGGGTCAGGTCGTCAGCGGAGAGGGGCACGTGGTGTGCGGGCGCTGCCGGAATTGCCTGGCTGGACGGCGGCATCTGTGCGCGCATACGGCAGGCGTGGGCGTGAACCGGAACGGCGCGTTTGCCGAGTACATCGTGCTGCCGATGACGAACATCTGGCTGCACGCGCCTTGGGTGGATCTGGACGTGGCGGCTATCTTCGATCCTTTGGGGAATGCGGTTCATACGGCGTTGGCCTTTCCGTGCGTGGGTGAAGATGTGTTGGTGACGGGCGCTGGGCCGATTGGGATCATGGCGGCGGCGGTTACGCGACGGGCGGGCGCGCGGCGAGTTGTGATCTCCGATCCGAACCCGTTTCGGCGGGCGCTGGCGGAGAAGGTTGGCGTTACGTTGGCGGTTGATCCGACGGCGACGAAGCTGCGCGAGGTTCAGGAGCAGCTCGGGATGCTGGAGGGCTTCGACGTCGGGTTAGAGATGTCGGGCAATCCGGCGGCGTTCCGCGAGATGCTGGAGAACATGAGCCACGGGGCGAAGATCGCGATGCTCGGGATTCCGTCGGAGGCGATGGCGATCGACTGGAACCGGGTGATCTTCAACCAACTGACGCTGCGGGGCATCTACGGACGCGAGATGTATGAGACCTGGTACAAGATGACGGTGCTGCTCGAGTCAGGGCTCGATGTGTCGGGCGTCATTACGCACCGGTTGGGCTGGCGCGACTTTGAGGCGGGGTTTGAGGCGATGCAGTCGGGCGAGTCGGGGAAGGTTATCCTGGACTGGCGCGAGTAATTTTTTTCGCATGGGGGTATCTTGTGACGCAAAA
>OCZT010002138.1_pt1 | contig 20449 bp, 12 predicted proteins | sample 1539031 | NCBI WGS metagenome assembly OCZT01 (sample SAMEA3539308, study PRJEB22396) | soil metagenome | biome: tundra; feature: field; material: soil | place: USA | collected 2010-05 | depth 0.15 m | reverse complement strand
TGGCCGTGATCGCGGAGGATTGGATTCGGTGTGCCGTCAGGGTTTCGATAGAAGTTTGCATGCGGAGCGTAGAGGTCGATGGTGCTGAAGAAATGAAAGTCGCTGGGATCGGGCGAGGTTGACCAGGTGCCGCCGAAGACCTTTGGATAATTGGTCTGAAGCCACAGAGTTGCCCAGCCGCCTGACGAATGCCCCTGAAGAAAGCGTCCGGAGGTGCGCGCGTCCATGCGGTACTCCGCCTCGATCTTCGGAATGAACTCGGTCGTCAACGCATTCCCCCAGGGCCCGTTGTTGACGGAATCGGCGAACTCGTGTGTTCCGGTCGGGCTGCTTTCATCCAGCAGGACCCAGATCATTTCCGGCATCTTGCCTTGCTTCATGCGGTCATAGAGAACCGGCGCATAGCGGGCGCGGAGTCCCTGCAGCGTGCCGCCGAAACCGTGCGTGAAATACACCGTCGGGTAATATTCTTTGGGATGGCTTTCGTAGCCGGGCGGAAGCAGCACCCAGCCGCGCATATGAATTTCGCGCCCCCAGAACTTTGTAAGTGAAGGACTCACAAAGTCCTGCGGCTTGAGGGCGGAGACGACGTCGGGATGCTGCGCAAGCGGGTCTGGCGGCTCCGGAACAACCTGAGTGAGTGTCAGTGTGGGAGAAACGGAGAAGGGAAGATCCAATGAAACAGGGGCGCTGAGCAGATCACCCGGCGCGCGGCTGTTGTAGTTGTAACTGTGGTGCACATCGAGCACGACTTGAGCACGGTAACTGCCTGAAACAGCCAGTGAGAGGGGCCGGGGAAAGGCAAGATCGTCTGCGTCGATATCGGTCGACTCTCCGGGCGCGAGGCTCCCCACCTCCTTTGCCGCAACGTAGACGGTCTCTGGCGACATCATATTGATGTCAACCTGCGACATATCTTCGGAGGGGGGCGCGACAAATAGAAGCAATCGGCCGGAGACGGGCTTCGAGAAAGACCGGTCGAGGAGAACATGGAAGAATGTGTGCCGGGTTGGGGCGGCGGAAGACTGCGCATACGATGCGACGGCGCTGCTGAAAGATGCCAGCAGCAGTCCACCGAGTACCGCATTGGAGGTGTGCGAGCGGATGATGTGCAAAACACGGCTGGTCGCACTCATTCTCGAATGTAGCCTTTCTGCGCCATGCGCGAGGCCAGTCGCCGAAAGGCCTCATCGGAAACGGGCTTTACGCCATTGGCGGATACGAAGCGGTTATAGAAGTTGAACAGCGCAGACACGGCAATTGCGTAAAAGATTGATGTGTCGTCCCATCCCGCGGCGTGGAGCGTAGCGATCTCCGCCTCATCGATCGATCCGGACTCGAGCGTCACTTTGCGAACAAAGCGAAGGATAGCCTTTTCCTTTTCCCCCAGAGGCGCCTGCTCAAGATCGCGGATCACGCTCCAAACAAGCGCCTCGTCTCCGTAAAGTTGAGCTGCAACGGCTGCATGGGCCTTCATGCAGAACTCGCACCGATTCAAAGACGACGTGTATGCCGCGATCAATTCGCGCAAGGCAACGCTGATCGGCGCCTCCTCGTGCATGATCTCGTGAGAAAGGCGAGCCAGGTAATCGGCGGCTTTGGGTCGAAAGGCCAGCAGGTTCCATATCTGCCAATATTCAGTGCCGGAGGATTTGGCCGCGGAGATCAAGTCGAAGTAAGGGCTGGGCTGCGGGTTGTTCTCCACATCCTTGAGAAACATCTGGGCCGGTGTACGCGTTTCTGTTGCCGGGCCATCACTTAGTCCAATGGTCTTCATTGGGAAGTCCTTTCCAGGGCCGAGTTACTTCTCTGCTTGTCTTCAGCATGCGCGTCGTACAGAGAGAGCAATCCCTGCGACACAAGCCCGAATGTATTCGCCACACGGTTGAAGGTGGAAAAGAGCGCCGCCACGTGCACGGCCTCGGCGATTTGTGACTCGCTCCATCCTGTCTGAATGAGCAGTTCCACATCCCTCCGGGAGATATCTTGAGAGTTGAGGTTGACCTTGCGTGCAAATCTCAGGAGCGCCTGCTCACCTGCGGTCAGAGAGGAAGAACCAAGGTCGCCGGCGCGGATGGCGCCAAGAGCATTGGCGGAACCTCCGTGCACACGAAGGAAGTATCCGTGACTGTCTGTACAGTAAGGACACGCGTTCTGGGAGGAGACAAGTGTTGCGATCATCTCCTTGTGTTTTCGGCCCAGGTAGCCATCGGCGAAAATCAGGCTCTCCGACAGCTCCATCATGTGCCGCAGCAGTGGAGGATGAGTCGCGAAACATCGCAGGATGCCGGGAACGTCTGGCCTGCCGAAGTGGGTACGGAAGTGTTCGTAGAGCGCGGCCACTTCGCCCGAAGCGGTGCTCTCTTCGACGGCCGAAATGTTAGCCGGTGCGGGCGACGCGGGCTTCAGGGTGGATTGCGCGATCCTTTCATACTCTGGCAACGCCATCTTTGACTCCCTTCAAAACTCAAGCCGAGCCGCGAACTGGAAGGCACGCGGGCCTCCAGAGCCAAAGAACCCGCCTGCCACACTGGCCGGGCTGAAGAAATTGGCCTGAACGAGATTGCCTGTAGGGTCGGGCCCGATGGAGATGTTTCGTCCGGAGAAATTGGCCGTGTTGGATCCCCGAATGTTCACCTGATTGGCAAGGTTGAAAACCTCTCCGATAAGGCTCAACGAAACCCGCTCTCCGAAAGCGAATTTCTTTCGCAGCCTCAGATCGAGTGAACTGAACGGGCTCGAAAAGCTCAAGTTAGACGGAACCTTTGCTATAGACCCTCCAGCCTGGCATGGATAGGCCCCAGGACAGGCAGGCAGCGCATTCCATTGGGCGATGACCGCATTTAACTGGTCGCTGTTCTTGATCTCGCGCCCGATGGCATTGCGTGATAACAACGGCAACCTCGCACCGCTGGCTCCGTTGACTGCTGTGCTGGGAATGAAAGTGTCAGCCGGCACGCCGGAACCGAATGTGTAAATTGGCGCGAGGGAAAAGCCGTGGGGAATCTGTGCATCTCCGTAGAGGGTCAACCGGTGGCGCTCATCGGTCAGCGCATAGCCCTTCTCTTTGCGCAAGCCCGACGTACCTTCAACGAGATTTACCTGCTCATCCGTATTGTTATTGGTAAGTTGATCGTCGTCTGAGTAATCGAGCGTCTTCGACAGGGTATAGCTCAGGTTGTACTGGTATGCTACCTTGCCGATCCGCGACTGACGGTGGGCCACGCTGACAAGAAGCCCGTCATACCACGACTTGGCGCCGGATTGGATCAAGGTGATGTTGTCGGAGATGCCAGAGACCGGATCGGTGATTGTGCACGGAACATTGTTGCCAGGACAACCGATGTCGGGCGAAGTGGAGCTTGTGGTTCTCAGCAGGCTGCCGATCAGTTGCCGCTGACCGAAGAGATGCAGACCGTCGGCGCTCAGCAGCCAATTCTTTGCGAATTCCTGCTGTACCCCGAGAGACATCTGCTGAAAGAGCGGATGGTGCGAGTCAGGCCCCATGGCGATGATGCCAACGCCGCCAGTTTGATGCGGGCCGGAGAATGCGTTGCCGATGGACGGGGTTCCCGGGGCAAACTGGCTGCCGGGCGCAAAGCACAGGTCGAGGCTTGGCGGAGCTCCCGAACCCGGGATTACGCAACTCGAGCCTGCGTACTGCGTCACCGCGAGGGCGCGGTCGTTTTGAACGCGCTCCTCGGCGCCTGTCTCCAGAATGATGCGGTCATAATAGATGCCATAGCCACCGCGCACTGCTGTCTTGCCGCGGCCAAACGGATCGTAGATAAAGCCCACGCGAGGCCCGAAGTCCCTGGGGTCGGGATGCTTCTTCAGGTCGATGACGTTGGCCATCCAGACACACGGTTGAGCCGGAATGCTGGTCAGGTTCGGGCAAGGGTCGTGGTCGCTGCTGGTGCCGGTCAAATCGGAGTCGTACTCCCACCGCAGGCCGAGATTGAAGGTTAGATTTGGGCGGGCGCGCCAGTCGTCCTGCGCATAGAACGCGGTGTAGGAATCGCCCACTTGCGGGATAGGAACGGGCACTACCGGGCCGGTGCTATGGATGGCGACAGCTACAGGAATGTCAAGGTCGTTGATGACTCCATCGCCATTGAGATCGGCAAATGCAAAGTCCGAGACCAAAATGATGGTGCCATTCCCGAATGGGTTGATCATTCCGTGCGCAGTGTAGTGCTGAAACTCGCCGCCCAGCTTGAGCGCATGCTTGCCCAGCGAGAGCGTGATCCCGTCGCGGACCTGGTAGCGGTCAAGCTGAGTGATCTGCGGGAGATTAAAGTTGGCGCCGTCGGAGAGGTCGGGAAATATAAGTTCATTGGTCAGGTTGAGTGACGGATTAGTGAGCGGGAAAGCGCTGGGATAGGGCGGGATATCGTTGTAGAAGTTGTCGTAGTGGAACGATAGCTCATTCGTCCGGCTCGGACTCAGCACACTCGTCCACCCTGCAGCCAGCGAGTTGAAGCGATTCAAAGAGTTCTGCCGCTCAGAACCAGTGCTGAGAGGGGTGGGAGAAGCGGCGCTGGCTCGCGCTGTATCGGTAGAGCGGTTGAAGCTGTACCGCACGTTGAAACTGTTGGCCGAGTTCAAGTGGTGGTCAACGCGATTTGACAAGAGCAGATCGCGCAGCGGCGCAGCCGCGGAGGTGTTCTGGATCTCGTCGGTGGTGAAGTTGCGCGTGCCGGTCTGAATTGGGGCGTTCTGGTCGCGGTACTCGGCAGACGAGAACCACCAGATGTTTTGCCACCAAAGAGGACCACCGACGGATCCGCCATATTGTTCGCGGTCAAAAGGTGGAGTCGGCAAGCTGCGATCGAATGTTGCCGGAAGCGCCTGAAGATTACGATTTCGCTCGAAAAGAAAGGCCGATCCATGATATCGGTTTGTTCCCGACCGGCTGATGATGTTGATAATGCTGTTGCCGGAGCGGCCGACTTCCGCGGTGAAGCGAGCTGTGGCAATTTGGAATTCACCGACCGAGTCCTCGGGCAGATTTGACAGAGTGCCGCCCACAACTTCGTCGTTGTTGTCGCCGCCATCGATAGTGATGTTGCCGCCGCGGCCAAACCCACCGGCGGAACTGATCTCCAACGTATTGGTTTTGGTGGGGTCGAAGGTGGGTGCGGGACGGTTGCCGGGAAGAAGATAGGCAAGTTCGAGAAAGTTGCGGCCGTTGAGCGGAATGTTCTCTATGGTCTTCTCAGTAATCTGGCCCTGGAGCATGGACTGCGTCAGATCGACTGTTTGATTGGCGCTGGTGACATTTACGGTTGTCGCCTGAGCCGCGGGAACCAGCGACGCATCGAGAGCCAGGCTGCGGCCGGCTTGAAGCAGGATGCTTTGATATTGAACCGTTGCAAAGCCCGTTGAGCTTACCTCGGCGCTATATTCGCCGGGCAAGAGTTCCGGAATGGCATAAGAACCGCTGGAATTGGTCAAGGTCTCCCGGGTGGAACCCTGAGCCCTGTTCGTTACTATTACTTTGGCGCCCTGAATGACGGCGCCTAGCGAGTCCTTTACGATTCCAGAGAGTGTTGCCGTGGGAGTCTGCGCCTGCGTCATCATAATGGCGCACACCAGTAACAGACAGAGAATTGGCGCGATCTTTCGCATAGAGAGAACCTCCGAGACAGACCAGGGGAATTGGCCAAGGCGAGATTGTGAACTTGATCGCTGGATACTGACGGGCAAGGGGAAACTCGACCGAGTCGAATGCTACAGGCGTGTCGGAACGAACGTCATCCACCGTTCGGTGGAGAATTTCCTGGGCCTTTTTATGGGGCTGCGATTCCTGTGCCGTGTGCGCGGTGCGCATGGTCCATCAATAGGTGGAGAGAAGTTTCAACCACGCGATGCAGGACAGATTTACTCACTCGGCATACCGTTGGGGGTTCCGACAATCATTTGAGCAGCGGAAGGCAAGTGGATAGTTTATGGACGAGATAACCGCAACTCCATTTTGCAGTGAAATTGAGCGGGTTCCGGATGAGCCGTGCGCACCCCAGGCTGCGACAGTCGAGACGAATGGAAACTTCGCACGGTTCTCAGGAAAAGACATGTTCGCACTTTACCCGCGCCTGAAAGAAGAGCACGACGGGGAAGGCTCGTTCGCCGAGGAGAACACGGCGACGGCAAGTCGCCTGTCCAATTGGATGCGGAACCACAAGCCCGGCTTCAGCCTGCGCGACCAGCAATTGAGCACCGGAGCCTGGACGTTAATGCGCACTACCACTCCGGGCGCGGGGCTGCTCTCCTGGACACGCATCCAGACCAGCACGCCTTCGGAGCTTGGCATTGAACCTTTTTCTGCGTCGCCGCGGGAGATGGCAGACACGGTGCAGGCAGCTGCGCGCTTCTATGGAGCGGGCTCGGTGGGAGTCGCGCCTATGCGTGAAGCCTTCGTCAATCAGAGGGAGGGGGAGCGGGAGATTCTCTTCGACGACGCGGAAGTGCCGGCAGTCACGGAAGGCAAGTTTGTCATTCCGCGAAAGATGCAGTGGGTGGTGGCCATCGCAATTTCCATGGACCCTACTCTGCTCTCACAATCTCCGGCTGTGATCGGTGAGGCGGCCACGGCATTGGGGTATAGCCAGAGCGCACTGGTTGTGGCTTCGCTGGCCGAATTCATTCGCGGGCTTGGATACCAGGCCATTCCCAGCATCAACGACACGGCGCAGAGCGTTCCTTTTGCCATCGAAGCCGGACTTGGCGAACTGAGCAGGATGAATAAGCTTGTTACTCCGCAGTTTGGCGCTGCAGTGCGGTTGTGCAAAGTGCTCACTGACATGCCGATGGAGTGTGACAAACCCTCCAGGTTCGGCGTGGAGGAATTGTGCCGGCAGTGCAAGCTGTGTGCAGAGGCCTGCCCGTCACGCGCGCTGTCTTTCGACGACGAGCCAAGCTTCAACCCGCGCGGTCCATGGAACAACCCTGGACACAAGGCATGGTTTGAAGACTCATATCGATGCTTTTCCTACTGGCGCAAGGTGGGCAACGGATGCGCCATTTGCCTGGCAAGCTGCCCCTACACCAAAGCCGCTTATGCGAGAACCCCCGATTATGCTTCTCTGCAAGGCCCCGGGCAATGGTGGAATCCAGACGGGATTGCCGCTCAGAAGTAACAATGCGGCTGCGCTGGTGCAACACCGAAACGTGGAACAGAGGCGGCCTTGCTTGGACGGCCAGGCCAGAATAATGCCGAGGACACAATGCAGCAAAGTTCCGTGGGTGGCATAGGAAAGAGCGATGCGTCGACGGCTTTGTGGTTTGCGTTTGTTTGCGCGCTCGTGCCGGTTGCCTGCCTCGTAATTCCGATTTATGTCATTCGTCCCTTCCGTCGGCAGGGAGCGCGTGAACTTGCCTTCGCTTTGACAGTGCGCGCCGCCGCACCGTGGCTCACCGCGGTGTGCGTCATTGCGGTCTTGTGGATTCTGTTCTCAGTGTTGAGGCGCAAGACCGGGACACTCGCTCGCATCGCACTGGTTGCGCTCTCGTTCATTGCTCTTATCTCCGCTGTGCTGACACATGTCAACATCTTTGAAATCATGTTCCACCCATACCCTTCGCCGGCCTTTGGCGAAGCCGGCACGGCAAAGGTCGACGCCGACGATAGGGTACTGGCAGTCAGAATCGGTGCCGTGGCGCATGCCTATCCTGTCCTCATCATGGGCTACCACCATATCGTCAACGACCAGGTTGCCGATGTGCCCATTGCCGCAACGTATTGCACCCTTTGCCACGCAGGACTGGTTTGGAATCGGGTGGTCGATGGGAAGACTTTGTATTTCAGGCTGGCAGGAATCAACAACGGGAACGCGCTGATGCGGGATGAACAGACCGGCAGCATCTGGCAACAGAGCACCGGGCAGGCAATCTTCGGACCGCTCAAAGGGAGTCAACTCAAACTAATCCGCAGTGACGAGCTGACCTTTGGACTCTGGCGAAAGGAACAGCCGCACGGTCTGGTTCTCAGGCCCGATGCGCCCTATGCCACGGAGTATGAATCCAGGGATTGGGAGGCACACGTTGAAAAGACGCCAACCGTGGTAGACACCGGGAGGACGGGAATATTGCCGCATGCACTCATGCTCGGCCTTACGGCGTCCGGACAAAGCAAGGCATATCCCGTGAAGTCAATCCTTGCGGCCAAAATCATCCAGGACCGGATCGCCGGGGATTCAATCGTGATTCTCGTCGGACCCGATCACACCTCCGTGCGTGTGTTTCAGGCGCGCACCTCCGAAGAACCCTTGACTTTCCTTCCCGTGGCGGACGCAGATCAGTCAAGCGGTGACGGACTCATGTACGATGCCGGAACGGCCAGTGTTTGGAACTTTCAGGGTTGCGCGATCCGTGGCCAATTGGCCGGACATTGTCTCGTTCAACTGGATGCAAGCAAGGACTATTGGTTCGACTGGATGAACCACCATCCCACCACTGCTGTCTTTCGGAATTGAGTCGCCAATCCGATTCCTCCAGTCCGATTGGCCTGATTTGCCACGATTGGAAACAGAATCGTCGCTACTCAGCTCAACCATTCAGCATCACCTGCACGGTTTTGCGCGCCGTCTATCAGTGCCAGCCGAGTGTTCGGAGCATGCCAATTAAGAACAACGCCCACGTACCATTTGCGCAGCTTCCGATTGAGCACCGCGTACTGTTCTACCTTCTGTCGTTTTCAGCATTCGAGTATCACTGTCGCTCACCCCACACTTCTGCTGAGGTCCGAGCAGACCTGGCAAGAGTTTGAGATTCCGAGCCACCGTCGCCGGAGGATTTGAAAGATTCGAGACGAATGTCCGAATTCCTGCAGACCGAACTCACCAACTGCGTATCACCAGGACGGCTATCCATTCAGAGAGAGACCAACCCCGCGTCGAGCGAAACGTAGAAGCCGGATGACGGTTGATCATCGAGTCTCAATGGAGATAAAACACTTCCGCCATGGGCGACCAGATTTCGTCTGGTGCACGGTCGGGTAACAACTCGAGACACGGCACGCACTCGGCCCACCAACGTTGCGTAACCGGGTCGTCACTGATGCGCTTGGAATCGCCGGCGAAATCTTTGCCGGTGTATTCGAAATAGCTGAAGAGATAGTGGCGGCCGTCAGCAAGTTTGCGGAGATAGATCGAGTAATTGCCGATGTGGCTGCGCTTGATCACCGCCAGCACCTCCGGCCAAACCGCTGCGTGGAGTTCCCGATATCTGGCAACCATGCTCTCTTTCACGCCTACCACCGAACCATAACGTTGAACCGATGTATTCGCTTTATCCATGCGATCTCAAATCCCTTTCTTTTCGAGCCTCGAAACCCGCCTTATGCAGCCAATTCTAGAAGCTTGGACTCCCCGTGAGCTCGCCGGCTTGCGCGCAAACCAAATGGGCGGAGCGCATTGGCGCTCCGCCCTGATATTACCTTGGCTATCAATACAGGCGGAAGTTGACTTCGACGGTGATCATCACTGGAACGGGGGTTTTGCCGTCTTTCATGGCCGGCTTGAACTTGTACTTGCGGACCGCTTCAAGGGCCTTTTCGTCCAGGCCCATGCCCAGGGCGCGGACTATGCGGGGATTCTGGGGGTTGCCCTGCGCGTCGACGATGACGGAGATGAGGCAGACACCCTGGTACTTGGCGCGGCGAGCCTCGTCGGAGAACTCGGCTTCAACCGAGTTGAGTGCGACTGGAGCGGAGATCGAGCCGCCAACGTGGTACAGGCCACCACCGGTGTTTCCCCCAGTGCCCGGACCGTATCCATTCCCGTTTCCCGAACCGAGGCCGCCACCGGAGCCGGAGCCCATGCCCCCGCCCGAGCCCGACCCGTTCGAATCGAGCCTTACATTGGCCGAGTTCTTCATTCCGATATTCGGCAGCATCGGATTGTCGGGCAGAATGATGTTCTTCTGGACATCGATGGCTGCGTCCATGGCGAGCTTGGGATTGTCCACGGTCTGAACCTGGGGAGGGACAACCGGGTCCTTCTCGATCTTGGGTAGCTTGCCCTTGATAGGGTCGACAATGCTGTGGTCACCGCCGCCACCACCGCCGCCTGCCGCTGTGTTGGACTTGGGCGCCGTAAACTCTCCTACATCGATGTCCGTGGCAACAAGGTGCTTTTCCTGTACGGTCTCAATGATCTTCTTGCCTACGAAGAAGAGAAGAATCAGCACCAGCGTGATGTTGACGCCGGTGGAGATGCCGATGGCCCAGGGGTTGGCCTTGACCGCCATGCGGTCGGGCACCGGAATGGGCGTTGAGGTGAGCACCAAAGGCGGCAGCTTGGGCGGGAAAAAGACGTCGCGAAGGCTCTCGTAGAGCTCGGTCCAGAGGGGCTTCCCCTCAAACGGCTCGGTGAAAATGGAGTCGAATTCATGGCTGCCGGAGGTGGCAGGGTCCGCTTCGGATTCGGTATCTAGTTGAGTAAGGAGGTTGTCTGCCATATTTGCTGCTGGATCTTCTTCTGACCCTTGCCGCTCCGATTCCTCTCTGGAAGGAAGTCCGCGCGGTTCCAGAACCATCCATCCATTATGCTTGACCGCACCGTCTTGTGTCTCCCCTTCCGGGAGGTCATATTCCGCTCTGGACACATTTCCCATAAACAATAGACGAGCGAGGAGCGCCGTTGTTATGGAAAATTCGTGCACCGGGCCATTTACACTATGAAATGAACCAGTTCGCACCATCCAGGGAGTGACGATGTCTGTAGTGCCGGAGCTGAAGGCGACCCTAACTTTGCCTCAAACCGCCTTCCCGATGAAGGCCAATTTGCCCCATAATGAGCCGCTGAGGCTCGCCCGATGGGCCTCGTTGCGGCTCTATGAAGAGCTGCGCAAGGCCGGCCAGGGACGCCCTGCCTACCTGCTGCACGATGGACCGCCTTATGCCAACGGACCTATCCACCTGGGGCATGCGCTGAACAAGGGACTTAAGGACTTTGTGGTCAAGTCAAAGACCATGGCGGGCTTCGACGCTCCTTACGTGCCCGGATACGACTGCCACGGCCTGCCGATCGAGATCAAGGTGGACGAGCACCTGGGGCGCAAAAAGCGGGAGATGCCGGCGCCGGCGGTGCTTGACGCCTGCCGGGCCTATGCGCAGAAGTACGTAGACCTGCAAACCTCGCAGTTTGAGAGGATCGGGTGCTTTGGGCGGTGGGAAACGCCCTACAAGACCATGTCCCGCGATTACGAGGCGCGTACGCTGGAAGCGTTTTACGGCTTCCTGGAGAAGGGTTTCGTCTACCGGGGGCTTAAACCGGTTTACTGGTGCATCCACGACCGGACGGCACTAGCCGAGGCCGAGGTGGAGTACGAGATGCACACCAGCCCCTCGGTTTACGTGCGGTACCGGCTGACGTCGGACGCCGCGGCGCTGGATCCAGCGCTGGCTGGGCGCGAGGTTTGGACCATCATCTGGACGACGACACCGTGGACGTTGCCCGCATCAATGGCGGTGGCATTTCATCCGGATTTTGAGTACGTGGCGCTGGGCACTAACCCGCCGTCTGACGACCTACAAACACCGGGTGCCCCATCCTTGCGCGGCGTTTCGGGCGCAAGGGTGGGAGACCACGAACCCGGCCCAGTCTACATCGTCGCCGCTGAGCTGGCCGGACAGGTGGCGGCGGCGTGCAAGTTCGGCGCGACCACTGAACTGGCCCGCTTCAAAGGCAGCAAGCTTGAGCGCGTCACCTTCCAGCATCCGTTCCTGAACCGCAGCGTGCTGGGAGTACTGGCCACCTACGTCACTGCCGATACGGGCACCGGCGCTGTGCATACCGCACCTTCGCATGGCGCCGATGACTTCTACACTGGGCAGCGCTACGGGATGGACCAGACTTGCCGCGTAGACGCGGGGGGACACATAAACGTGGACCCCGAGGCCTGGAACCTGGCCTCACCTCCTGCGTTTGAAGGCAAAACGGTATGGGCTGCCAACCCGATCATTGTTGCGATGCTGGAGGAGTCGGGCGCGCTGCTGGCTTCCTCTGATCTGGAGCACTCTTACCCGCACTGCTGGCGCTGCCATCATCCCGTCATCTTCCGCGCCACCGAGCAGTGGTTCATCGGACTGGAGACTCCGGTGAAGCGCGCCGATGGCTCGGAGACCACCTACCGGCAACTTGCGATTGAAGAGATCGACAAGGTGGTGTGGGACCCGGCCTGGGGCAAAGAGCGCATCACCAACATGATTGCCACCCGGCCTGACTGGTGCATCAGCCGCCAGCGCATCTGGGGCGTGCCCATCGCGGTGTTCATGTGCGAGGAGTGCAATCAGCCGATTCTCGACGCGGCGCTCAACCGGAAGATCGTAGACCTGTTCGAACGCGAAGGCGTGGAAGCCTGGCACACAACGGACACGGCATCTCTGCTGCCGGCCGGAGCCACCTGCGCGCATTGCGGAGGCAAGGAATTCCGCAAAGAGACTGACATTCTTGACGTCTGGTTTGACTCTGGAACCAGTTGGTTTGCGGTGTGCGAGAGCGATCCTGAACTCAAGTTGCCCTATGCGGCCTTCCAAAACGGAAAGGGCACGGAGTGCCTGTATCTGGAAGGTGGAGACCAGCATCGCGGGTGGTTCCACTCTTCCCTGCTAACTTCAGTGGCTTTGCGCGGCCATGCGCCTTATTCCCACGTCTCCACGGCCGGCTGGACACTGGACGAGCAGGGCCGAGCGATGTCGAAGTCGCTGGGCAACGGCGTCGATCCGGTCGATATCGCCAACCGGCTGGGCGGGGAGATTGTTCGCCTCTGGGTGGCGTCGGTTGATTTCCGCGAAGATATGGCGGCCAGCGAGAACCTGATGCAGCGGTGCGCCGACATCTATCGCAAGCTGCGCAACACTTTCAGATTTCTGCTGGGCAACCTCAATGGCTTCGTCCCAGCCCGGGACAAGATCGAAGAAGCGGAGCTTTTACCGCTGGACCGCTACATGCTGGCCCGGACGCGCGAGCTGACAGAAAAAGTGCGCGATTGGTATGCGGCATTCGAGTTCCATCGCGTCTACCACGCGGTGAACGAGTTCGCCATTGTCGACCTGAGTTCGTTCTACCTGGATGTGCTGAAGGATCGCATGTACACGTTTGCGCCGACCAGCCACGAAAGGCGTTCTGCACAGACTGTGCTTTGGAAGATCACGGAAGCTCTGGTTCGGCTCGTTGCTCCGATTTTGAGCTTCACGGCGGATGAGGTTTGGGATCATCTGCCTCAAGTGGAAGGGCGGGAGGCCAGCGTGCACCTGGCGCAGTTCCCTGCTCCGGAAGAAGTCTTCTCGGAAGAGCCGGCGCCGCTGCTGGAGGAGTGGACGCAACTCTTCACCGTCCGCGACGAAGTAATGAAAGAGCTCGAAAATGCACGGCAAAATAAGGAAATCGGCAAGGGGCTCGAAGCAGATGTAAAGATCATCGCAGGCCCTGCCCTGTACAAGCTGTTTGCCAAGTTCAAATGCACCGAATTGAAAGAGCTGTTCAATGTTTCGAACGTTGATGTTGATCAACTCAAGCCTGCGCAAGGACACTTTCAGGTATATCCGGACCTGACGATAGAAGTAAAACCCGCCGCAGGCCACAAGTGCGCCCGCTGCTGGAACTTCATGCCCGAGGTTGCCGATTACGGAATCTGGAAGAACGTCTGCACACGTTGCCACTCTGCATTGACCGAGATGAACATCGCGCCGCCGCAGCCGACGGAGGCCGCCCTGTGAGCAAACTCGTGCCTCGCAGATTGCCCTGGCTGCTGCTCATCTCCGCACTGGTTATCTTTCTTGACCGGCTCACCAAGTCGCTGGTTTCGGCGCGCATTCCGATAGGCGACGCGATCCCAGTGATCCCGCACGTTCTGCGCATCACTCACTGGTTGAACGAAGGCGCGGCATTCTCGCTTTTCGCAGACTCCGCTTCGCCTGTGAAGCTGCGCTGGGCACTGATCTGCTTTTCGCTGCTGGCTGCAATGGTCGTACTCGTGGCGATGATTCGCCTGGGCTCCCGGTTCACGCTGACCACCATCGCCCTGGCGCTGATTTTTGCCGGGGCACTCGGCAATGTACACGACCGCATTGTTTACGGCTCGGTGGTGGACTTCATCGAGGTTCACATCTTCAGTTACCACTGGCCTGACTTTAACGTGGCGGATTCGTCCATAGTCACGGGGGCTTGCCTGTTGATGCTGGACTCCCTGCTGCCTAAGAGCAGGGGTCAGGGGTCAGAAGTCGAGGGTCAGCGGCCTGTCTCCTGAGTTTGGCTGACCAAGCGAGAAAATCGGCTGTGCTGCCGCAGATGCGTTGCATCAGGGAATAGCAAGCCTCAACGTGAGAGATTCGAAGTTAACTCGAGAAGTCCATTCGATCCTGGAGAAGCGCATGAGAATTCGCCGCTTTGCCCGTTGCCTTTGTGCTCAGTTGGCTATCATGGCCGCCGTAGCTTGTTTTGTCATCGCCCTGGCTCCCCATGCGAGAGCGCAACGCCTGCCGACAACGGCGTGGCCCAGGCACTACTCGCTCACGCTGACGCCCGACCTGAAAGCAGCCACCTTTGCCGGTGTTGAGACGATTGATATCTCGCTCGAAGATCCGGTCAATACCATTTCCCTGAATGCCGCAGAGATCGCATTTGAAAGCGTGACCGTGACCGCCAGGGGAAAGCAGCAGAAGGCCACCGTGGCTCTGGACAAGGAGAAGGAGCAGGCGACGTTCACCTTCACGGATTTGATTCCGGCCGGCGAGGCCAAACTGACCATTGTCTATTCCGGAATCCTCAACAACGAACTGCGGGGATTTTATTTGTCGAAGACCGCGCGGCGGAACTACGCAGTTACGCAGTTTGAATCGACCGATGCGCGCCGTGCTTTCCCGTCATTCGACGAGCCGCTTTTCAAGGCCACCTTCGATGTTTCGCTTGTGGTGGACAGCGGCGACACGGCAATCTCGAACGGCCCGATCGAAGCCGACACTCCGGGACCTGCGGCGGGCAAGCACACCATCAAGTTCGCAACCACACCGAAGATGTCCACATACCTTGTGGCGTTCCTCGTTGGCGACTTTCAGTGCACGGCGGGCGAGCAGGATGGCGTGGCGATTCGTGTCTGTTCAACGCCGGACAAGGTGGCCCTGACTCCTTACGGTGTGGATGTTGCCAAGTACGTGCTCCATTACTACAACAACTACTTCGGCATTCCTTACCCGCTCAAAAAGCTTGACCTGATCGCACTGCCGGACTTCGAGGCCGGGGCGATGGAGAACTTCGGCGCGATTACGTATCGCGAGACGGCCCTGCTACTGGACCCGAAGACTGCTTCAGTGGGCGCCAAGCGGGAAGTCGCCCTGGTCATTGCCCACGAGATGGCGCACCAGTGGTTCGGCGACCTGGTGACCATGCAATGGTGGGACAATCTGTGGCTCAACGAGGGCTTCGCCACCTGGATGGAGAACAAGCCAGTTGCGGCGATGCATCCGGAGTGGAATATCGACCATATCGTTGCCGCGGGTGTGGACAGCACTTTGAATCTGGATGCACAGCCTACAACGCGCTCGATTCGTGCCAAGGCCGATACGCCTGACGAGATCAACCAGATGTTTGACGGCATTGCGTACGGTAAAGCGGGCGCGGTGCTGTTGATGGTTGAGAACTACCTGGGCGAGGAGATTTTTCGCCAGGGCATACACAACTACCTCGCGGCCCACTTGTATGCAAATGCGACCGCGGAGGATTTCTGGGGCGCGCAGACCGCCACCAGCCACAAGCCGGTGGACAAGATTATGGAGAGCCTGGTGGCCCAGCCGGGCGCGCCCATTCTCACCTTCGGCGAGCCGGCGGGCGGCACGGTGCCGGTAACGCAGAAACGATTCTTCCTGAGCCCCAGCATCCAGCCGGACGCGTCGCAGAAATGGACACTGCCGGTGTGCTTTAAGACTGGAGGGGACGGCAAAAGTTGCGAGCTATTGACCCAGGAGGGAACCAAATTGAGGGCCCCGGTAAGCGGCTATTTCTTTGCCAATGCCGGGGGTAAGGGTTACTACCGCAGCACCTATCCGCCCGGCGTTTACGCCGCTTTGCTTGAAGGCATTGAGACAAAGCTGGCGCCAACCGAGCGCATCAGCCTGATCGGTGACGAGTGGGCGCAGGTGCAGGCTAACAAGGCGACTGTTGGCGACTACCTGAATCTGGCGGCTGCGGTGAAGGCCGATCTCAACGTTGAGGTCGTTGACAGCGCCCTCACCGGCGTCACCTCGATATTCGAGCAGGTCGCGGGATCTGCCGATGAGAAGGCTGGCGTCTCCGCATGGCTCAGCAAGAATTTTTCGCCGGAGTTTGCCAAGTTTGGAGCGCCCGCCGAGAGCGATTCGGCCAATACCCGCGAGTTGCGCGCCTGGCTGTTCAGGATGCTGGGCTACTACGGCAAAGATCCGGCCATCCTTGCCCAGGCCCGCCAGATTGCGCAACAGTACCTGGCCAATCCAGCTTCAGTCGATTCCACGCTGGGCGAGACCGCCCTCTCAATCTCCGCCCGCAACGGTGACGCCGCGCTCTTTGACGCATTGCAGCATGTGGCCGAGACCAGCACCAACCCCGAGTTACAGGTAGGCGCGCTGCACCTGCTGGCTGAGTTTGAGGACCCGGCGCTGGTTCAACGCGCCTTGGACTATTCGGTCTCGGGCAAGGTTCGCAACCAGGATACGGCCATTCAATTCATCATCGAGTTCAGCATCGCCGCCAACCGCGAACTCACCTGGAGGTACATCCAAGCCAACTGGGACAGGGTGCAGACGCAAGTCGCACCGAGGGGCGCCTTCCTCGTGCGCTCCACAGGCAGTTTCTGCTCCACCGACGCTCGCGAGGAGGTGAAGAAGTTCTTCACTGATCACAAGGTCGCGGGCTCTGGCCTGGCCCTGAAGCACGCCGTGGAGCACATTGACGGATGCATCGAATTGCGCAAGCTGCAGGAGCCGAATCTGAAGCAGTGGCTGGCGGGGCAGTCTAAGCCCTAGTTTTGCTTCATCCTGAAATGCAAAGGCCGCCTGCCTCATGCTGGGCGGCCTTTGGTTTGATTCATTCGCAGGTCTGTTCCCTACCAGGCGATCTTCTCTGGAAGAAACTCGGCGAAGAGGTCATCGTAATACGGCTTGAGCTGCTTCAAGTCCGGCTTGGCGTGGCCTTTTGAGTACAGGTCGTACTGGTTGAATTTGACCACCCACTCCAGCATCGCGCGGTCCTGCTCGTTCGTCAGGTGCTGATATGCGCCGTGGCGATGCCATGCATAAAACGAGTGGAAACGCAGCATATAGAGAGACTCAACCGGCAGCCAGGGCTTCATGACTTCGGCGATGTAGCCGTCGTGACCAAAGGACATGTGCACGTTCTCAAGCCCGCAGTTTGGCTCGTAGATGCCGCATTCGGTTTGATACTCCGGAACGAGCCTGTTGGGGTTCGCGGCAAAATACTCGGGAAACACGATGGCGCTGGACCATGCGCAGCCTACAGGAAATGTGTCGCCGACAACTCCCCATTGCGGCTCGCCGTAAAGGCAGAGGCTTTTCCCCAGGTCGTGCAGAAAGCCCGTAAGGATCATCCATCGTGGATGATTGTCGCGGCGGATGGCTTCTGAGGTTTGCAGCAGATGCTCGATCTGGGTCAGGTCCGTGTCCGGATCACTGTCATCGACCAGGGTATTGAGAAATTCCGCCGCCTCCCAGATCGTCTTCAAGCCCTTGTTGAGGCCGAAGTACTGCTTCTCTTTCTCGAGAACATAGGCAACTGTTTGATGCTCGTGGTTGAGCCGGTAGAACTCTGCAACGCCTGGTGTCGCCGTAGCATCGTAGACGCGGAACTCGGCCTCGGACTTCCCTTCCCGGTAACGGCCGCCAACGAATTCATCCCATTGCTCCAACTCGGCAAGCGGCTGCTTTTGGGGAAGCGTGGCGCTCATTGGAACCTCCTGAAGCCGGCCTGCAAAAAATATTTGCCGTCGGCCACTCTTACTAAAGATGCGTGAAACACCAAGCAAGCCGCTTTTTAACGCGCATAGTTTGCCGGATAATTGATTTCGCAGACAAAGCCTGGAATATGTCGCCGGGCAATGCTCCTTCGGTACCATGGAATCCATGCCCCAGTTCCCTCCAGGCCAGACGCTGCTAATCGACGCCGACGATACATTGTGGGAGAACAATATCTACTTTGAGCGGGCAATTGCCGCTTTTATCAGTTACCTGAACCACCATGAATACACGGCTGCAGAAGTGCGCAAGGCTTTGAACGCAGTGGAACGGGAAACCATCCTGGCGCACGGGTACGGAATTTCAAGCTTCACGCGCTCGCTGGTCACATGCTTTGATCGGCTTAGCCCCGAGCCCGTGACGGAAGAAAAGGCCCTGCGCATTCTGGGGTTTGCCAGCTCGATCGCTGAACAGGAGATTGAACTGCTTCCGGGGGTGGCAGAGACACTGGCCGAACTGGCCGCGCGCCATCGGCTCATCCTGATGACCAAGGGCAACCACGCGGAACAGGCAGACAAGCTGGCTCGATCGGGACTCTCGCAACTTTTCTCTGCGGTGGAGATCGTGGCGGAGAAAGATCCGCCTACCTACCGCGGGGTGATTGCGCGGCACGAGCTGACGCCGCATACAAGCTGGATGATCGGCAACAGCCCCAAGAGCGATATCAACCCCGCCCTGGCAGCGGGACTGCACGCCGTATTCCTCTTCCACAAGAACACCTGGGAACTGGAGCACAGCGAGCTTGACCCCGCGCCGGAAGGACAGCGCTTGCTCGAACTTGATTCGTTCGCAAAGCTCAGGGAATTCTTTTAGCCGAATGGACCGGTCGCCGCTTTTAGATCGTCTTCATTGTGCGCAATGAAGTTTTGTGCTCACTCTGAGGATGCTCTGGCGACGATTCCCGCCTTTGCGCGCGAGGGATGTTTCACTCCCCCGCGCGCAAAGGCGGGCTCGGGTTATTGCACGTCGGTCACTCTTCCGGCAACGAAGGTGACTCTCATGCCGTTGTAGTTATAGATGACCCGGTTACCCAAGTTCGCCTGGTTGGTGGGCTGACCGAGAATCGATACAACGTCGGCCATGGATTGGCCGATGCTGATTGTCGGAGCATTCGACGCTCCACCACCATCCTGAGCTACCTCCTGAGTAACCTCGGTTTGAGCTTGGTCGGCCTGCTGCGCTTCCTGCTGAAGCTCGTTTGCAGCGTTCGGATCGGGCGGAGGTGCGATGGACGCCCATGCGGCCGGTGCCGCCTGCGGAGCTGCAGGCGCTGTGGGCAACCCGCCCTTGCCCTGGTTGTCCTGCAGTTCCTGGAGCCCCTGGTCGATGGTTTCCCGCATGTGATTCTGCATCTCCTGCAGGTCGTCCAGGCTCACTTGAACCGTGTCGTCCTTCGGACACTCCTGGCCGCCCTTGCTGGCCAGCACGACCAATTCTGCTGCCGTCGCATCGGGCGGAGGCGCAGTTCTCAACGAAAGGGCATCGCCATCGGAGAGGGTGCACTCGGTTCCTGAGGAGTCCACCACATCCAGGGCAGTGCCTACTACAAACACATGCGCGTGTCCATTGGCCACGTCGCTCAGGATGCGCGCAACACCGCTGGAGCCGGGGTCAACGTCCTGCTGTTGGGCATTCTGCTGCGCTTCCTGGTTTTCCAGCGCCAGTTGATTCCTCACCTCGTCGGAAATCATTTGCTTCACGTCTGGCGTGAGTGGCGCCGCACCCGCTGAGGGGTCACCGCCTACTTCGCCTGCTTCCTGTTGTGCCGCATAGGCCGACTGCAGACTCGATGAGATCAGGTAATCAGTGAGCCAGAACGCGGCCGATGGGTACACCGGATACGGGTTGAAGTAATAGCCGTAGTACCTGTTCCAGGGATTGCCCATCCATCCCCAGCGGTAGTGGATTGGCGACGACCAGGGGTTATACGCCCACCCATAGTAGGAGCGGCCGTAATACCGGGACGGCGCATAGACGTGCATGTCTACCCCGTGGTACCGGTAGCCGTGGTAGAAGTGGTCGTACGTGTGGCCATGGTATGAGTAAGTGCGCCTGTCGAAGTCGTGGCCGCGATAGCTATACGGACGATCAACGAATCCACGACGCCCCTTCTCGTAAACGATGCGGCTGTGGTCGGAACGCGTTTCGACAATCCTGCGACCGCCATTTAAGCCCTGATGGATGTCCATGCCGCGCTTGACGTCGTGCACGTCGCTGACCCTGCCGTTTGGGCGAACGCGAATCCCGTTGCCATTCTTGCCAAAGTTCTCTCTGCTGCCGCGAGACGGAGGGGTATGGATCACAAGATTGTGTGTGGGGGTCGGCCGGCCGCCGTTGAAGTTGGTCGGGTGTGGACCGGCGCCATTGGGGCCATTCGGGCCGGCATTGTGCCCGCCGGTCGTTGGTCCGTGCGTGGCGGCCCCGCCAGTGGTTGGCCCGTGCGTA
>OCZT010002137.1_pt1 | contig 20450 bp, 18 predicted proteins | sample 1539031 | NCBI WGS metagenome assembly OCZT01 (sample SAMEA3539308, study PRJEB22396) | soil metagenome | biome: tundra; feature: field; material: soil | place: USA | collected 2010-05 | depth 0.15 m | reverse complement strand
CACCGCCGGCCAGAATGTATAGCCCGAAGATGGTCGAATACCAACGCGGCTCGAGCGACATCAGCCAGTCGTAGGAGGCCAGCGTCCCGACCACCACTGCGAGAAACAAACCGGGAGCCGACCAGCGCGCGATAACGTTCATCTGCCGCGCCGAACGTTCTGTGTCCTGCTTGGTCGACTGATAATAAATCGCGAATATCCAGATCGACCACAGCGCGAAATAAATATAGGTGCGGAGAACAAAGAAATTTTCCGTCAGGTACGTGCCTTTCGTTCCCGACAGAGGATTGGCCGCCTTATCCATCCACGGATAAATATCCTTCAGCCCGAACGCGATGGGGATAAACAGAATGCCGCACACCGGAAGCGTGATCATGATATTTTCCATGATCCGCCGCATGGTGACGCTCCAGGCCGAGCCGGTCAGGTATTGCACCATGACGAAAAAGAACGCGCCCAAACCAGCCGCCGCCACGTAGGCGAAGGCAATAATGTAAGATTGGTGGAACCGCACCGGGTCGTTCAGGTAGCCCGCCACGCACGCGATGACGGAAATCAGCACCGCCAGAACCAGCGTATTGCGGCCCTTGGCCCACGTGCGTTGATCGAGTTGATAGTTATCGGTCATCTCTGAACTCATTGCAACTCCGCCGAGCGGTCCGCCGGAACGTCGGCCTTGGTGCCATGCGCGGCACGCTGCAACGCGCGGACGTAGGCGATGATCGCCCAGCGGTCTTCCACCGCGACCTGGAACCGATACGCCGGCATGGAACGTCTTCCGTTCGTAATCACGTTAAAAATATCTCCGTCGGCAAATTGCACCACCCGGTCCTCGGTGAGATTGGACGGCTGCCAGGTTGGCACGCGGGTGGGAACAATGCCCTGCCCCGAGCCGGTCTTGTCATGACAAGGCTGGCAATAGGTGTTGAATTTCACCTGCCCCTGTTTGAGTAGCGCCGGAGTCAGCCCTACAGGACTCTTGCCAACGTAAAGTTCGCCGTCCATGCCCGTGAAGTAGGCCGTCTGCTCCACCATGTGTCCGCGCGCCACCGTACCCTCGGGAGGACGACGCGCATCGCGTCCGTCGGCCAGGAACGGCAATTCATTTTCACCCTGCGGATGAAATTTCGGCTGCTGCTTCATATCGTCCCAGACCTGAACTGGAGGCTCGCGCTGCACCCCGGAGCATCCGGTCAACAGGAAGGCCGACAGGACCACGGCGATCGGCGGAAGCAGGCTATAGCCGCAGATCCACATGAGCTTTTTCATCCGACCACAACCTCCACGGTACCTGCGCCGACGCTCTTCATGTGCTCGGTCGTCATTTGCGGGTTAAACATTGGGTCGTCCGCCTCGACCACCAGGATGAACCGGTCGTCGGTCGCGCGATGCGCCATCCGGTAGTTCGCCGACGGATGATACAACCGCGGAAGTCCGTTCATCGCGAACATGCCGATCACGCTGGCAAACGCCGAGAACAGGACCGTCAGCTCAAACGTAATCGGAATAGAAAAAGAAAAATCGAACAGAGGCTTGCCGCCGATGACCAGAGGATAGTTGTACGTGCCGCACCACCATTGCAGCAGCAGCGCCGTGGCGCCTCCGCACAACGCTATGCAGATGACAATCCAGCCAAGCTTCGAATAGGGCACGCCGATCGCGTCATCGATCCCGTGTACCGGAAACGGCGACATGGCATCGATTTTGGTGTAGCCCATCTCGCGAATCTTGCGGCCGGCGTGAACCAGATCGTGAGGATCGGAGAACTCGCCCATGACGGCGTAGATCTTGTCCTCGCCCAAGCCGAGTTTGTCTTTGATCTGTTCGATATCCAGTGCCATTTAATGATGACCTACGGTTTCTTTGGCAAACAACACTTTTTCCTTCGCCAGTACGCCCTTCACTTCCGACATGGCGATCATCGGCAGGAAGCGCGCAAACAGCAGAAAGAGCGTCAAAAACAGCCCGATTGTACCCGTAAACGTGCAAATATCGACCCAGGTGGGCTTAAAATAGCCCCACGAACTGGGTAAAAAGTCGCGATGCAGGCTGGTCACGATGATCACGAAGCGCTCGAACCACATACCGATATTGGTCGTGATCGAGATCACGAACATAACCGGAATCGACGTTCGCATTTTTTTGAACCAATAAAGCTGGGGAATAAAAACATTGCACGAATACATCGTCCAGGCTGCCCACGCATAGGGCCCGAAGGCACGATTTACGAAGGTGAACCGTTCATAGATGCCGCCCGAATACCAGGCGATGAAGAACTCGGTGCAATACGCGTAGCCGACGATCGATCCCGTTACCAGGATGATCTTGTTCATGTTCTCCAGATGCTTCATCGTGATGAGGTTCTGAAGATTCAATGCCCAGCGCGCGATCAACAGCAACGTCATGACGCAGGCAAAACCGGAGAAGATGGCGCCCGCGACGAAGTACGGTGGAAAGATCGTCGTATGCCAGCCCGGAATCACCGACGTCGCGAAGTCGAAGCTGACGATGGAGTGGACGCTCAGCACCAGGGGCGTCGAGATACCCGCGAGAATCAGGTACGCGACTTCGTAATGGCTCCAGTGCCTCGCCGATCCTCGCCACCCCAGGCTCAGGAATCCAAAAACCCATTGCTTGACTTTCGTCGTAGCCCGGTCGCGGATGGTCGCCAGGTCGGGAACCAGACCCGTGAACCAGAACAGCGCCGAAACCGTTCCATACGTCGAGACGGCGAACACGTCCCAAATAAGAGGACTGCGGAAGTTCTGCCACATGTTCAGGTCCGTATTCGGCACCGGAAACAGCCAGTACGCGCGCCACGGACGGCCCGTGTGGAACAGAGGGAAGATACCGGCGCAAGCCACCGCGAACAGCGTCATCGCCTCGGCCGAACGGTTGATCGACGTTCTCCACTTTTGGCGGAACAGGAACAGAATCGCCGAAATCAGCGTGCCCGCGTGGCCGATACCGATCCAGAACACGAAGTTCGTGATGTCCCACGCCCATCCGATGGGACGATTATTGCCCCACACGCCGATACCGGTCGACACCAGGTAGGTCAGCATCGCGCCCAGCAGCAGGACGATCGAGCCGGTAACGCCTAACGTGATCCAATACTTGAGAGGCGTCTTAAAAACGTCGCCCTCGATGATCGTGCTGATCTGCTCGGTGAGGTCGTGGTAACTATCGGCGCGGACCAGCGGCGGGTTGGTCGCCATCAACTGCGGATCCTGCCGGATCGCGATATCAGCCATTTGTCAACTCCGGGTTGGGATTCCGCAGCTTTGCCAGGTACGTGGTGCGCGGCTTGATGTCGAGCTCGGCGAGCATTGCGTAGTTGCGCTCCTGCTTTTTCATTTTCGAGACGCGCGATTCGGGGTCGTTGATATTCCCGAACACAATCGCGTCGGCCGGACAGGTCTGCTGGCAGGCGGTGACGATCTCGCCGTCCTTAATCGGGCGGCGCCCGTCGATCTTCGCCTTGATTTTGGTTTCCTGAATGCGCTGCACGCAGTAGGTGCACTTTTCCATGACGCCTCGCATGCGAACCGTCACGTCCGGGTTATGCGACATCGCAAACTCCGGCGAATCGTGCTTGTGGAAGTTCAGGAAGTTGAAGTGCCGCACCTTGAACGGGCAGTTGTTGGCGCAGTACCGCGTGCCGACGCAGCGGTTGTACGCCATGTCGTTAAGGCCCTCGGGACTGTGCGTGGTGGCCGCCACCGGGCAAACGTTTTCGCACGGAGCGTTCTCGCACTGCATGCAGGGAACGGGCTGCTCCACCAGTTGCGGATCGTCCTCCGGGCCGGTGTAATAGCGGTCCATGCGGATCCAGTGCATCTCGCGCCCGCGCATCACCTGATCCTTGCCCACCACCGGAATATTATTTTCCGCCTGGCAGGCCACCACGCAGGCATTGCAGCCGGTGCATGAGGTCAGATCGATCGCCATGCCCCACTGATTGCCCTTCGTGTACGAAACCTCCGGGTAAATCGAGTGCAGCGAGGGGATTTCCGACATCTCCTCGATGACCTTCGGTTGCTTCTTGTATTCCTCGATCGACGTCTGCCGATAAATCGGCCGGTCGTTCATGTGCTCCGCGTTGACGTTATTGTCGCCGGGAACGCCATGCTCCTGCGTGGTGGCGTGCGCGTGTTTCTTTCCGGTAGACGCGATGGCGAATCCGTCGCCGAACCAGTACGCATCCGAAGTCCGGATCAGGTTCGCATTGAACCCGACCTCCTTGCCCACCTGTCCGCATCGAACTCGTCCATACCCCAGCGAAATGGAGACCGCGTTATCGGTATGACCGGGCTGAACCATCACCGCTGCTTCCAGCTTATAGTTGCCACGCGAAATGGCAATCACGTCGCCGTCTTCGAGCTTCTGCTCGCGCGCCGTCGCCGGCGAAATCATCGCCGCGTTGCCCCACGCCAGCTTCGTGATCGGGTCCGGCGCTTCCTGCATCCAGCCGTTGTTGGCGAAGCGTCCGTCCCAGGCCGCCGAGCTCGGATAGAACGCGACTTCTATTCCAGTCGCGGACGCTTTCGCTTCCGCTCCGGCTGCTCCCGCAAGCTTCTTCGCGTCCAGCGATACTTTCACTGCCTCGGCAGGCTTCGCCGACGCAATGATCCCGTCATTGAGAGCCTTGCGCCAGGCCATATCCGTGTCTTTTGCCGGCCACTGCGACTGCCAGTAATTCTTGACGATCTCGTAGGCTTTTTTGTCCTTCGCATCGATCAGCAGCGCGACGATCTCCGCCGCCGTTTTTCCGCCATACAGAGGCGAGATAAGAGGCTGCTGAATGGCGACGGCACCGTCGGAGCTGCGAGCGTCGCTCCAGCTTTCAAGGAAGTGCGCTTCCGGCACATGCCACTTCGCCGCGGCTGCCGTTTCGTCGTCGTCCAGGCCCAAGTGAATCGAATTCGCGACCTTTGAAAGCGCCACTGCAAATTGCAGATCGGCCGGCGCAGTGTAAGCCGGATTGCCACCCAGGATCGCCAGTGTCTGCACCTGCCCGGACGCCATTTCCGTAGTCAGAGCCTTCAGAGCTTCGAGACCCGAATCCGTCTTCTCGCTTTTGACGTACGATACCGCGCCGCTGCCCAGCGCCTGATTGATGGCCGCCGCCAGCGCGTGAACCATCGCCGGCTGCCTGGTACCCGCGACTACCAGAGCGCCCGCACCGGCAGCTTTCAGATCCTTCACCACTGCCGCGAGGAATTTAGCCCGCTTGTCGGTGCCCTGGACCACGTTCAACCCCGGCACGGCGCCCAGCGCCGATGCCAGATCCATGGCGAACTGCTTCACTTCGCCCGAACGCATCCGCAGTCGATGATCGGCATTCGCGCCGGTGAGCGAAAACTGGCTCTCCACCGCGTACAACCGGTTCGCCTTCTCAAAATCTTCTTCCGAGGAGAACTTGCGGCCTTTTGAAAACTGCTTGGTCGGGATCGCGGTCGGCGAATCGAGGCCCAGAAAATCGCAGTCGAGCGCGACCACCACCTTGGCCTTGTCGTACCGCGCCAAAAGCTCCAGAGGCTGGCCGAACACCATGCTCAATCCCGCGTGTTCGTTCTCACGCGAGATGGGCTCGTATTCAACCCACTTCGCTTTGGGGAATTTTTTCAGCGCGTCGCTGCGCAATGCCGAAAGCGATGGCGACGTCACCGTCTCGCTCAAAAACCGCAGTCCCGTGCCATCTGCCAGCGATAACGATTTCACCGCTGCTTCGAACTTCTTCCAGTCCGATTCCTTGCCGCTCTCGAGCACCGTCGAAGAACGGTCCGGGTCGTACAGGCCCAAAATCGCCGCCTGCTGCATCGCCGTTGCCGCGCCCTGGCTTCCCGGATGATCCGCATTCCCTTCGATTTTTGTCGGCCGGCCGTCGTGCGATTCCACAAGCAGTCCGCTGACCCCTCCCGCGAGCGACATCACTGTCGAATAGAAGTAGGGATGGCCGGGGATCATGTCCTCGACGCCCTTGGCATACGGCAGAATGTGCTCGACAGGCCGGCGGCACGCCGTCATCCCCGCCAGGCCGAACGACGCCGCCATTAACTTTAGAACCGTACGGCGTGAATTGCCGTCCAGCATCTCCGACGCATTGGCCGGAAACTCACGATGAACCCACTCGCTGAATTCCTGCGTTCCGGCAAGTTGATTCAAAGACCGCCAATACTTGGGGCCACTCGTTTTTGTTGCGATGTTAATGAGATTCATCGGTGACACCCGGAGCAGTTGGTGGGTGGACTAATATGCTTTGCTTCGATGATCTCGCGCCCGATCTCGGCCGGATCCCTGTCCGGCACCCAGTCGAGCTTCGTCACCAGCTCCGCCGGCCGGATGTTCGGCGCGGGGTTGCGGTGGCACTCCAGGCAAAACGCCATGTTGAGAGGCTTCTCCTGATGCACTTCGATCATTTGGTCGATACGCCCGTGGCAGCTTACGCAGCTCACGCCGGCCGTCACATGCGCCGAGTGGTTAAAATACACGTAATCTGGTAAGCGATGAATCTGCACCCAGGGAATCGGCTGGTCCGTCTGGTAGCTTTGCCGCACCAGTTCCAGACGTGGACTGGTCGCTTTCACCCGCGCGTGGCAGTTCATGCAGGTTTGCGTCGGCGGAACCGCGGCGAAGGCCGCCTTGTAGACCGTGAAATGGCAATAATAGCAGTCGATGCCGAGTTGTCCGGCGTGCAGCTTGTGGCTGTACGGAACCGGTTGAACAGGCTGGTAACCGGTGTCGATTACAGTCGGGTACGTGTAGTAGGTGTAGGCACAGATGCCCACCAGAGCGCCAAGCCCGAGCAGTGCGCCTGCAACCTTTAAAATGATGTCAGACGACTTCGGAAAGATAGCTGCCATCTTTAGTGTTGGTCTCCAGGGCGGTCAACTGGCCTCTAGTACTTTCTACCATAGCAAGAGCGTCTATGCAACCGGAGCAAAATTTCTTGTCTAACCGTAAGAACTCCAGCGCTATCAGATTTTTTGGCGATTTGAAGGTGCGGCCCAAGCTAATGGTGCTCCACAACCTATTCTTCTTAGTGTTAACGTGCGCCGTTTACTTCTCACTGATTCCGCTGTTCGAAAAGCAAGTTGCCGACGCTCAAACGAGGGAATCGACCATTCTGCACCAAACGCATACCTCAGGGCAAATCCCGAGTGCTCCCCGGGAATCCTATGCCGAGGCTTTGGCACGCGCAAGGCTGACCCTGTTCCTGGTTTTAGGTAGTATTTATCTATTAGCGGTGCTGGTTCTGGAATCGGCGATTATGCCTCTCTATGTATACCGGCCTTTGCGCAGGATGCTCGAAGCCGACGCGGCGACGCAACAGGGCGACAGGAATCGCGAGATGATTCCGCCCGAGGAAATCCTGGGCGACGAAATCGGCCAAATCATGCGCTCGCGCAACGAAACCGTCGCCGCATTGCGCCGCCAGGAAGATGAGCTAGCAGCGGCGCTCCGTCGCCTCGAAGAGCAAGACCGTCTGGTCAGCCTCGGCCTGCTCTCGGCCAGCGTCGCGCACGAATTGAACACACCGCTGGCCGTCTTGAATGGATCGATTGAAAAGCTGATCGAAACCACCGATGACCGCCCGACCCTCGAACGCCTCGCGCGCATGCAGAGAGTCGCCAAGAGGCTGCAACGCATCAGCGAGAGCCTGGTAGACTTCTCGCGCGTGAGGAACCAGCACATGGGACCTGTAACTCTGCGGCCGCTGATCGAGGAAGCATGGGGACTGGTGGCGATCGACGACAAGTCCGGAGCCGTCGAATTCGCCAATCATGTCGCGCCGGACGCGTCTGTGATCGGAAATCCCGGCCGCCTGGTGCAGGTGTTCGTCAACCTGCTGCGCAACGCTCTGAACGCGGTGGAAGCGGGCGCGGGAATAATCGACGTCCGCTCCCGCTATGGTCCCCGCGGAGTGACGATTTCGGTGGAAGACAACGGCCGCGGCATTCCCGCGGACGTACTGCCAGCCATCTTCGACGCCTTCGTGACCACGCGCCTCGACGCGCGCGGCACCGGCCTGGGGCTGACGGTTGCCGAGGGAATCGTCACCCAGCACGGCGGCGCCATCTCCGCCTCAAATCGCGCGGAAGGAGGCGCAAGGCTGGAGGTCACGCTGCCCGCCGCTTGACATTTTCGCTCCGCTGACGCATACTTCCATCGACAGACGATGGCAACCGATAAATCCTCCGAACTCCTCCCCGGCACGCTCGACCTGCTGGTTTTGAAAACGCTCGCCCGCGGCCGGATGCACGGATACGGCATCGCGCAGCATTTGAAGACAATTTCCGAGGACGTGCTGCAAGTAGGCGAGAGCTCTCTCTATCCGGCGCTCCAAAGACTGCTGCTGAACGGCGACGTCGAGGCCGAATGGGGTATTTCGGAAAATAATCGCCGGGCACGTTATTACACGTTAACCGCCGCCGGGCGGAAGCAGTTGTCGGCTGAGCGCAAGGAGTTCGACCGCATGGTGCTCGCGATCCAGAAGGTGCTGGCCTGAAGCTACGCGGCGTCCAGCAGAAACGCAATCACGAATTGCTTCTGGTCTTCATTCAGATGCCGCCCGAACTTCGCGCCATTTAGGACGATCCAGCTCGTCGATCCGCCTCTTCCATGCTTCACCACGTACTCGACGCGCTGAATCGCGAGTACAGGCATCCTGAGCCGCCGCCCCACTCCGCCCACTCCTTCGAAGACGCTCACCTGCCCGTCTCTGATGAGGATCGAAACCCGGCCGAAACTCTGCATCGCGGCCGCTGCCATCATGAAAGGCGCCAGAACCAGCAGCATCCAGTTGTTCGCACTCAGCCCGAACCAGATCATGATCGCGCTTACCGTCCACGTCGCGATCGCCCAGTAAGAGCGCGTAGGAATTTCAACGAAGGCGTGACTCTGCGAAACCGAAACGCCCACTGGAGGTTTGCCGGCCTGAAGATCGGCGACGAGCGCCGCCATGCGACGCCCCGAGTCCACCTCGCCATCCCAGATCAGTTCCACTACAGCAGATTGTCGCGCTTTTCCTTCTCGAGTTGCTTCACCAGGTCCCCCACCTGCTGCGCCCGCCTGCGATCCGCGATCAGCAGCGCGTCCGGCGTGTCGACCACGATCAGGTCGTGAACCCCCAGCAGTGCGATTAATTTTGATTTCGCCGCGTCCACGTAGTTCCCGCCGCTATCCTGAATCAGCGCATCTCCCCGGACTGCGTTCCCCTGCGCATCGCGCGGCTGCAATTCGTATACCGCGTTCCAGCTACCGACGTCGTTCCATCCGATGTCGCCGGCCGGAATCCCGACCACATTCGCCGCCTTCTCCAGCACCGCGTAGTCGATCGAAATATTCTCGCAGCGTGGAAATATCTCAGCCAGCCGCGCCGCGAACTGGCGGCTCGAAAACGCAGGCAGGCCCGCGATCAGCGTCGCCGTCTTCGGCAGATACTTCCGCAGCTCGTCCAGCAGCACCGACGCCTTCCAGAAAAACATCCCCGCGTTCCAATAAAAATTCCCGGCTTTCAGAAACTCCTCCGCCGTCGCGGCATCCGGCTTTTCACGAAAGCTCGTCACTGGCCCTTGCGCCTTGGCCATTTCGATATAGCCGTACCCGGTCTCCGCCCACCGCGGCTCGATCCCGAGCACGACAATCTTCCCTTCCTTGGCCGCCTTAAACGCAGGCCGGATCACCTTCACGTAATCCCGAGGCTTCCCGATCACATGGTCCGCCGGAAAAACTCCCATCACCGCTTCCGGATCGATCGATTGCAGGATGTGCGCGGCCAAACCGATCGCCGGAGCTGTGTTGCGCTGCGCCGGCTCGGCCAGGATCTGCTTCTTCGGCACCTCGGGAAGCTGCTTCACGATCTCCGCGCGCAGACGATCGTTGGTCAGAATCCAGATTCGCTCCGGCGGAAGCACCGGCCGCAGCCGGTCCACCGTCTGCTGTATCAATGACCGGTCGCCAAAAAACTTCAGGATCTGCTTGGCGTTGGCCCGGCGGCTACGCGGCCAGAACCGCGTCCCGCGTCCTCCCGCGAGAATCAGCCCATAAAGGTGAGACATTTTCTTACTGAACCGGATACCCGCGCACCAATTTCAACGTGCGGTCCCAGCGTGTCTTGGCGAAGAAATTTTTCGCCAGATCGATGAAGTGGTTGGCGTTGTAATCCACCCAATCCTCGGTCGGCGCGTCGTACGACCAGAAAATCACCAGCGGCTTGCCGATGATATTCTCGCGCGGAACGAAGCCCCAGTAGCGGCTGTCCAGCGAATTGTCGCGATTGTCGCCCATCGCGAAATAGCTGCCCTCCGGCACCACCACTTCGCCGTTCACGACATTCTCGGTCAGCATCTTCCGCGCGCGGTCGTATACCGGGCCGTACGGCTCGCTCGGAAAATTGTCGCGATACGGTTCAATGTGTGGAAACATGTGCTGCACGTACGGCTCCACCAGCTTGTGACCGTTCAGATAAACTTCCTTGTCCACCACTCTGATGCGATCGCCCGGCAGGCCCATGCAGCGCTTCACGTAGTTCTGGCTGATATCCATCGGGTAGCGGAACACGATAATGTCGCCGCGTTTCGGCGCCGTGTACGGCAGCAGATGGCGGCTGAAGGAATCGGAAGGCGCGTAGGACAGCTTGTCGACCAGCAGGTGGTCGCCCACCCGCACGGTTGTATCCATGGAAGGCGTGGGCACAATGAACGCCTGCACCAGCGTGGTCGTTCCGAATAACAGAATCAGGATATTGAGCGCCCACTCGTTGATGAAATCACGCGTGGAGTCGACGAAGTTTTTCATTGTTGTATGGGGTATCCGTGGATCAGCATGAACGTGCGTTTCCAGCGCGTCTTTGGAAAGAAATTTTTCACCAGGTCGAACACGTGCGTTACGCTGACGCCGGAATCGGTTAACTGGTCGGTGGGCGCGTCGTAGGACCAGTACACGATGAGAGGCTTGCCGATGATATTTTCGCGCGGCACAAATCCCCAATAGCGGCTGTCAAGCGACGAATCGCGGTTATCGCCCATCGCGAAATAATAATTCGGCGGTACGACAACTTCGCCGTTCACCACGTGATGCGTCAGCATGTCGATGGCGCCCGATTCGACGCTCACGTTCGGCTCGCCCGGAAAATTGTCGCGATAGGAATCGAAATAGTCGGTCTTGTGAACCTTGTACGGTTCATTCAGCTTCTCGCCGTTCAGAAAAACCTGCTTGTTGACGACGCGAATCCGGTCGCCCGGCACGCCCATGCAGCGCTTCACGAACGTCTGTTTGATGTCCACTGGAAACCGGAACACAATAATGTCGCCGCGCTTCACCGGACGGTACGGCAGCACATATTTACTCACCGGACCCGACGGCGCGTAAGCCAGCTTATCCACCAGCAGATGATCGCCGATCAGCAGCGTGTCTTCCATGGAGCCGGTGGGAATCACGAACGCCTGCACCAGCGTCGTGGTCAGAAACAGCAGCAGCAGAATGGTGATCGTCCACTCCGCAATCGCGCCGCGAGGCTCTTCCTGCTGCGCCTCGGACGAAGCGTCGGAAACAACCTCGGCTTCGGGAACAGATTCGGGAAGGGGCGCGATCGGGGCGGGGGAATCCGTCGTATGTTCGAGGCTCACTAAGCTTTAGTTTACCAGGAACCTGTTTTGAAAACTCGTTGCCATTAACCGTCACCGTGGTATCCCCTCCTTAACAGTCGAGGTTCTGTTGGAAATGCTGGGACTCGTCCGGGTTCCGATAATGAACCCCGACAGCGATGGAGGGGAGATGGTAACGTTGGGTTCGTTTTGCCGTTCATCAGACCCGCCTTTTCTTTCGTTTGCTGGCGCTAAAATGAACGCCAGAAATGACATCTTCGCGTTTCCTTGCCGGCTTCCTTGGGTTCGTTTCGCATTTTTTATTGTGCATCACCCCCCCTTTTTCCCCCCTCCGCATGGCGTTCTTCCCGCTTATCAGTGTCCAGGGTTAGCGGCGAATAGAAGCGGCAGTTCAACCACGATGTTGTGGATTGCCGACGAGTTATGCCGCGATCAGGTGGTGTGATTGCTACTGCTGTGCCTTCGACTCCGCCTGCGCCGCTGCAACCCTCTTGGCCAGCAGCAGGTTGGACGTGATTTTTTTATACCCGTACCCCACGTGCATCGGCAAAGGTTTCGTGCCCGGCTGCTTATAGGCGTTGCGCAGATCCACCTGCTCCATATACTTGAAGCTTCCGTAGGGACGGTCGTAATCGCCGTAAAGCTGCACCTTCCACAAGTCCGATCCGAACAAGCGGTACGGAATCCCGGAATCGTCCTGCAACACCGCCCCGCTGTTTTCCAGTACCAGGTTGCGAATCAAAGAAAACTCGCGCCGGTGCAGCATGTACGACGTCGATTTGAACATCGTCGTGGCGCCTTTCAGGCCCGCGACATAAGTCTGAAACGGTTTATTCTCCGTCAGCCGGTCGTCGGCCAGGTTCGCCGAAAAATAATAGAGCTGATGCAGCGATTGATCCCCATCCGTGCGGAACTCGATCTGGACGCCCTTGTTGCCGTAGCGCGTCGGCGCATGATAATCCAGCGTGCGCTCAATCACCTGCCCCTGTTCATCCAGACGCACATAGCGGAATCCCAGAATCGTGTGGTTGGTCCGCACCAGCAGTTGCAGAATCGGCAGCAGCAGACCGTCGGTCACCTGTCCGCGAAACTGCCGATCCATTTGCCGCGTGATGAAGAAACTGCGCCCCAGCTCCGAAGCCATGGTCGAGCGCATCGACGCCAGGTACTGCGTCATATCTTTCTTCTCGATCTGCGCTTCATCCGGAAGCGTTCCCGCCGGTTCCAGCGCCGCGAACACATACACCGGACTCTGCGGAAAATACTCCGTCGCCATCAGCGCATCCGGTCCGCTGAACGGATAGAAAACCGTTTCCTTGGTGCCTTTCAGCTCCTGCGCCTGAAATTCACGCAGCCCTTGCAGCAGTTCGTCGTCCGCTTTGCGCCAAGCCGCGTCCACCAGGTCGTGATGCTGTTTCCACACGTCGTCGTTTTCGAGAGCGGCAAACGGACTGTCAGGGTTCCCCGGCATCCCGGCGAGGAAACGCGCCGTGTCGTTCGCCGCGCGCGAACGCGCGGCAGGATCGCTTTGCCCGGCGGGCTTCGACTCGGCCGACGCCGTCGAAACGCGTCCGCAACCGGCGAGTACAAGCGACAAAACCGCAAGCAAATAAAAGATACGGCGGTAAGAATGCGACATGATTGATTGATCGGATGCTACGTCACTGAAGAATAGCAAAATACGCCCAGTCCTTGGATTAATGAACGTTAAGGGCCCAATGCGCAAAAAGGGACTGGCTCGAATTTCGACGCTTTTGCGAAACTTCGTGCCTGTACCCTTTTTGCCCCGTCCTGAACCATACTACTTGCCGTCGCGCTCTGCTGCGCGCTGGCCGCCGCCCGATACCCGATGCGTTCGATCTCGCTCAACGATCCCGCGATTGTGCTCGATGCCGCGTCTGCACTTTTCCCGCGATCTTCAACTGCATGGCGATCGGCGGATAGTCGGACACAGTCTTCTTGGTGGCGGCTTTCATGGCGTCGTCGGTGGCAACGCGGATCTCGCCGGGCTGGCTAGTGTCCTGAGTTAGAAATACGCTTGATAAATTCAGCCGATGTCCGGCGGGATCAGACAAAAGCGAAGACGTCGGCTGAAGCCGACGCGGCAGACTAAAGTCCGCGCCACAAAAACCATCGGAATCCGGAGGATCTGGTAGGTGCAGACTAATTCAATGAACATACAACTCAGGACAAAACAGCATAACCAGAATGGCGGCAGAACGAAATTGTGTGTACCCCTTGAACTTAGTAGGACGATCGCTCGTAGGACTCTTCGGCCGCCGCGCGGGAACGCATGCGGCGGCTGCCGGGCCATTCCAGGCGCATGTCCTTGCAGACTTCGTCCAGCATTTCGACGGTGCAGGTCTTCGATTCCTGAGCGAAGGCGGTGAGCAGCAGGTTATCGCAAATCGCGTTGATCAGGCGGGGAATCCCCTGCGAGCGCAGATGAATCTCGGCCATCATTTCTTCGGTGAAGATTTCCTGGACCGGCATCCCGGCGATTTCCAGGCGCGATTCCATATATTCCACCGCGTCGCGCAGCGTGAACGGCTGCAAATTACAGCGCAAGACGATTCTTTGCTTCAGTTGGCGAAGATTTGGCGCGTCCAGCTTGCGATCCAGCTCGGGTTGCCCGGCGAGGATGATTTGCAGCAGTTTTCCGTTCCGGTTTTCCAGGTTTCCCAGCAGTCGGATCTCTTCAAGAACATCCCAATCCAGGTTGTGCGCCTCGTCGACGATCAGGACGACGGTCCGGCCTTCCTGTGCCTGTTCCACCAGTAACTGATTGAGGGCAAACAGGACTTCTGTCTTCGACGTGCGCGGGCAAGGCAAGTCCAGATCGTAGGCGATCATCTCGAAAAACTGGTCTGCGTTGATGCGGGAGTTGAAGATGAACGCGAACTCGATGTATTGCGCTTCCAGGTAATCGCGCAGACACTCCAGCATCGTCGTCTTACCTGTGCCGACCTCGCCCGACAGTACGATAAATCCTTTGCGAGCCTGGACGCCATATACCAGATTCGCAAGCGCTTCCTCGTGCTGTTCGCTGCGATAGAAGAACGCCGGGTCAGGACTGAGACTGAAAGGGTTCTCCGAGAAACCAAAAAAAGCGTTGTACATGTTGGACCCGTTTGCCGATCTTGGAGGGCTTAAACTTTGGAGCGGCATTCCTAGGAATGCTGCTGTCGCACGGTTAGCCCTCTCTTATTAATACTCTTCGATAGTACCACGCAAAAGTGTGAGCACAAACGGAATTTAACTATCAATCACTTCGAGCAAAACGTAGCCCGGAAGGCTGGTGGGTCGATTGCCCTGGAATACGACTCTCCGGGTCTTCGGAAACGGCAGCCCAGTCTGAATCGCCCGCTGGTAAACCGTTGTCTGGCGTAGGATTTTCCGGTAAGACTCGTCCTGCGTATCGAGGTATGCCGACTTGCCGATTAATCCCCCGCCCCAGCCAATCGACAGAATACAGGCGTCTTGGCGTTCTGCGGCGGCGGCGGCTTTTTGCTCCAATTCCGTAATGGTGGCGTGGAGATGGGACAACCCCGTGAGTTCGGCGTAGGCTTTGTGATGGGCCAATAATTTGGCGGCGTAGCGGTTCGATGCCTGGAACTGTTTTATGCGGTCGGAAGGCGATTTTTCGCGCCAGAAGCCGTCAAACATGGTTCCAGCGGACGCCATTTCGACAAACAAAGGCGTGGAGTCATCCATTCGATTGGAAGCGCCTCTTTGCGATTTCCAGCCCAGTTCGTAGTTGCCTCCACCCTTGGGAACCAGGGTCGAGACGCGCAAAAGGTAGATTTTCATGCCGGCATGGGTGACGGCGGCCGAATCGCCGGCGGCGAACCGCTTCATGCGGCTGGAACCGGCTCCGCCCAGCACGGCTTCTTCGGCGCGGAGGGCGGGATGACGGGGAAGTCGGTCTTCCGAGGCAAGACGCTCCGACAAATCGCGCATGAAGCCTTCGGTCCAGCGGTCGGAGACGGCGCCGGTGCGCAAGGCGCCCTTGATTGCGGTGCCGGGTATGTAAGGACCGGCGGGCGATACGGCGAAGGTCGGGATGAACAGATTCTCCGGTTGCGCCTTTTCCCAATGAGGAATGGCGTTCACGTTTTCAAACGGGATGCGGCGGCCGGCGAAGTTTTGCGCGAATCCGCCCCACGCCGCGAAGTCGAGGCGGTCGGCTTTCTTGAGCTGGGCGAGATAGCCGTCCAGGCGCGGGCCTTTGGACAGCAATTTGAAAATGCGACGCTGGTCGAGGACGTTGACGTGATCCTTCCAGACCATGTAGTCGATGGGCGAGAGTTTTTGGCCGTCGCCGATGAGCGTGGGCGTCAGGCAGGTGATGCGATATCTCATACCGGCCTCGTTGTTGGAGCAGCATTCCTAGGAATGCCGCTGTCGCAAGGGATGGGAATTGCCAGCGCGAATCCGGAGCGGTAGACGGGATGTGCGAAGTTTTCGGGCGCGACGTCGGAAACCGCGCCCACCGGAGCCGCAGCGCTGACGATGACGCTGCCTTCGGTCAACATGCGGGTGGGCTTTTTCTCATCGCCGTGACTTTCGACGCGGCCGCCGCGCGTGGACAGCGAATAGTTGCCGTGCTGCCAGTCGATGGAGTCGGATTCGGCGGGATGAAAAACGGACAAGAGCCAGTACCCGGTGGCATCTTCGCTTGCAGCGATGAGCAGTTGGGGCAATTCGCCTTCGACGATTTCCGGCATTTCGGAACGTCCCCAGCCGCGCGAACGGCCTCCGCCGAAGCCGCTATCGGCGAGCAGGCGCAATGCGCCTTGGAGCGGAGCGTTCCAGCGCTCCTTGGCGGCGTCATCGGCGAACGATGCGAGGAACCAGAGGCCTGCGCCGGGCGTGAATTCGAGACAGGCGGTGGAATGCGGAGCGACGCTTTCGCCGGTACGATCGACAGCGGCGTTCGAACGAACGCTGACGCGGAACGGGCCTTGCGCGCCACCGGAGACGAGGCACTCGCTGGCTCCGTCGATAGCCCAGTTCTCTTCGGCCATTGGGCGGCCTGAGATTAGAGTCTCGACTACTTTCAGGGGAACGAAGCGCGCGCCTTTAAATCGCACCTTGGCGGAGGGCGGAGGGGGCCAGACATTGCGAGGCGGTACGACGTAAAGAGTTTCGCCGTAGAAGGGGAAACAGGAACTGAAGCGGACCGCCGGCTCCGGGGCACGTGCGGTTGCGTCCAACCAAGAATCGAGTTCGTCCAGGCGCGACATGGCACCGGTCACAGCGGAGTAAAGAGAATCGCTGTGATAGATGCGGTCGACGCGATCGCGATCGCCCGAGTCGGGACCGATGCGCCAGGGGCCGGTGGGGCGGAGCTTGATTAACAGCGCGGACATTTACTCCTCGTGGCCTGTATCCGCGAGTTCGCTAGCGCATCCCCTCCATGACTGTCGGGGTTCCATTGGCACGCCGTCAAGCAACGATATGGAACCCCGACAGTCATGGAGGGGATAATTTGCGAATATCATGACAGTTTCTCGGCAAACGACGGGTCGTTGGCCAGCGCTTGCAAAGTTCCCAAGTCGCCTGTGGCCAGTTCGGATTCGGCAGCTCCGGACGAGTAGAACGAACGGCCGCGCCACGCGAGCTTCAGATTTTTGAAGCTGACGCGTCCGCTGCCGCGCGAACCACCGCCGCCGAGGGCGTCGTCTTCCAGCAGGCGGAGGCCTTCGAGTACGCGGGCGGGTAGCTCTTTATCTTCGTCGCAAAGGACGTCGACGACCAGGCGGACCTTGAATCGTGCGCCGGCGGGAACGCGCTCCAGCGTTCGCGCGTTGGCTTGCGAGGTGATGCGGTCGATGGCGTTTTCGCTCTTCACTTCGGTGATTTCGTCGTCCAGATTTTCGCGCATCTGCGGAGTGATGCTGTCCTGATCGAGAGGAGCATCGTAAATCGTCAGACGGGCGGGCGTGGCGCAACGGGCGTCGAGGGCTTCGCCTTCTACGCGGTCGAGACGCAGCGGGCTGCGGCCAAACAGCAGGCCGATTTCGTCGTCGGGACGGTCGCTTTGATGGATGCGAACCTCTTGCCCTTTGCGCTTCGAGAGGTAAACCAGCTCGGCGGGCGAGGTGAGGCCGAGGGCGTTCTCGAGCAGCGAGCGAACTTTTCCGCGCAGAGAGCTGCCGGGGATATAAGGCAAGCCGAAGGCGTCCTTGACGACGGGATTATCCGCGCCGCCGATTTCGAGCGAGCCTTTGCCCGCGCCGATGTGGAGGCCGGTTTCGCAGTGGAGGTCGCCGGAGAGAATGAGTTTGCCGATCAACTGCAATTTCGTTTGAGCCGTATGCGTGGCCATGGGTATCCTTCGTTACTCGTTGTAAGCGACGATCGCTTCGAACAGATCTTTAAAACGCTCGTAACCGCGAGCGTCGTTTTTGCGCGTGACCTGCAACAGCAGGCGTTCCAGCGCATCGAGACTGCGCAGAGAATGACGCGCGATGGTGTAGGCCAGACGGGCGCGCAACATCACGAACTGGTGCTGGCGCTCGCTTTCCGGCGCGCGGACGGCGCGGCGAACGGCGTTATAGAGACGCCGCAACTGGCTCTTGGTGCCGGAGTCCATGTCGCGCATGCGCATGACGACGACGTGGGCCTGGTTGTCGAGATAGAGGCTGTCGGAGATGAGCTTTTCGAGCTCAATATCGACGGGGCCGTCGAAGGGACGTCCACCGCCGCCGCCGAAGTTGGGACGGCCGCCTTCGCGTCGTTCTCCGCCGCCGCGTTCTCCGCCCCGTTCGGGGCGAGGGCCTCGATCGCCGCCGCGATTTTCGCCGGGCGGGCGATTGCCGCCACCGCCGCGATTTTCATCGCGAGGCTTATCGCCTCTTTCGGGGCCTCTTTCGGGACGGGGCGCGGTTCCCGAATCCCCTCTCGGCCGCGTGAAATCCTTCGTACCGGCTTTTTTTACCAGAGCTTCCAGGTTCACCGGCGGTTTTGCGGGAGCATCCACAGTTGCAGCCGTCTTGGGAACGTCTGGCGTGGCTTCGGCTTTCGCAGTCTCGGCCGCCGGCTCTGCTACAGCTTCTACTTTTTCGATTTCGGGTTGCACTTCTTCTGACATACGATTCCCTTCGTTACTCGGCCGACAATCTTGCCCATTCTAGCGCCACGCGGCCCGCGGGTCGCAACTTGACTGTGACTGCGCTGCGGCCAATCAGGTCGGCAATGAGAGCGGTTTGCGCTTTCTGAAAATCGCCGCGCTGAGGACCACTCGTTCGCGCGGCACCGAGGATGCGGCGAATGCGGCGATGATAGCGCCACGGACGCTCGCCTCCGCTGCGGCGGGCTTGCCGTTTCGACATTTTCGACTGCGTCTCGCGATAGATGCCGCAGAGATCCTTTAAATATTGTGGAGAGACGCCGAAATCGGCGACCATGCGGGTGAGCGAATCCTTCAGCTCCGCGGCTTCGGCGAACTGCTTCCATTCGAGCGTCCGGCCGAGCACCCAGATGCAGTCTTTGTCCGCCGATTTGGCGGCTTCGAGGCGCTGTCCGGCTTCTTCAAACACCGCACTTAACGACGCATCCACCGACGGGGCGAGGGCCAGAGCCATGGTAATGGTCTTGCCTTCCGGTCCGTCGAAATTCTTTAAATTTGCGTCGGCGAAGCGATGGAACAGGCGCTCCAGCTCGCGTGCCAGGCCGATTAAGGAATCCCAGGCGCCGTAGACGGCGAAATCGTCGCCACCGGAAAAGATAACCGTGACTTTGCGCCAGAATTCAGGCATGGAACAGAGCACTTCGAGCTCGCCGGCGAAAAACTGCTTATAAAGGACCGAGAGCTGGATGTGTTCTTCCACCGTTTCGGCGCGGCGGATGCGGATGCCGAAGTTATCGACGTCGCCGCGCAAAACGCCCCAGGTTTGAAGACCGGCGGCCCGGGAGGCGATCTCGGCGGTGGACGCGGGCTCCAGATTATCGTCGCTGGGCGCGGCGTGGCGGGCGAAGGGCAACGCGTCGGCCGAGGACCAGGCGAGGGTCCACACATGCTTCCCTTCCCCGATCTGAATGCGTCCGGGGGTTTCCGGCGACCAGGCGGCGGATTCGGCATTGCGCAGCTTCATGCCGAGCTGGGTGGCGAAATATTCTTCTCCGGCTTCTATACTTCCGGCGGCATCCGAAAAGCCAGGAGCGCCGCGGCGGCGATCCATTTCCTCGGTCAACCGGCGTCGGACGATGCTCCAGCCGCCGAGGTTTTCGGTAACGCTCCAGAGAAGTTTCAGGACCCCGCCGCTCAGTGCGGAAATTTCGGCGCCTGTGGCTTCGAGAAATTTTTCGGCAGCCTCGCGCGATTCTTCCGGCAGGAGGACGAGAAATTGTCCGCCACCGCTGGAGCCGAGCAGAATTTTCGCCAGTCCCAATTCGGCGAGCAGGGCGCGCGGGAGCACTTCGCTTAATAAGGCGATCCAGTGCGACCGGCCGGTGAAGACCTGATCGTGGTCGTTTTGTGTTGGGGAGTAAAGAAACTCGTCGATGCCGAGGAGCTTCCCCTGAAGAAATATCTGCAAGGACATTCTGGGGCGAAGATATCAGCGTATCATGCCGCGTTGCCATGAATCCACGTTGTCACATCGTGGCTCGGGAGAACCGCGACCTTCGGGAGGGTCGCGATATAATTTCTACAGCGGATCTGGCGGGTTTGCCATGGATAAAGCATGCCTCATTCTCTTGACGTTTTGCGGCTTGGCTCGTTCACAATCGGATGTCGATCAGATACTGAAGCAGCTTGCTTCGACGTGCCGCGACCTGTACGAGCACGGCTACGTCGTCGATATCGATCATCGCCGAATCGATCAACGCCGG
>OCZT010002136.1_pt1 | contig 20452 bp, 16 predicted proteins | sample 1539031 | NCBI WGS metagenome assembly OCZT01 (sample SAMEA3539308, study PRJEB22396) | soil metagenome | biome: tundra; feature: field; material: soil | place: USA | collected 2010-05 | depth 0.15 m | reverse complement strand
GTGAGAACCGGGCAGCGCGCATGGGCCAGGACTTTGTAGATGGTCCGGTCGCGGGTCAGATTCTCCAGGGCTGAACGGTGCGTGGCGCCCAGGACAATCAGGCTGGCGTCCTGTTCAGAGGACATGGCCAGGATCTCGATTGCCGGGTTTCCATGCACCACGCGCGGCTCAACGGTGAGGCAGCAGCGCGTGCGGGTGACGGCAGACAGGATATCCAGCTCGTGCATGGCCGTCGAGTCGAGGCCTGTCGGCAAGCCGTCGCGCTCCATTTCGTCGATGGGCGGCAACACATGCAGAAGCACAAGTTTCGCCTTCTGATTGGCCGCTATCCTGCAGGCAAGTGCTGCGCTCGGGCGAGAGGTCTCTCGAAGTGGGGTGGCGTGCAGGACGACACGTTCCGTGCCGTTGCTGGCCTCCGAGAGATGAGCCTCGGGTCCCACGGTTATGACCGGGAGGTTGACCGAGCGCAGCACTTGTTCTGCCACGGAACCAAGGAGCAGCTTGCCTAATTTGCTCCGGCTCCGGGTCCCTAGAAGTACGCGATCCGCGTTGAACTGGCGGGCAGCTTTGGTAATTTCATTGGCTGCATTGCCTTCCCGCACCAGCGCATCGCAAGCCAGTTCGTGCCGCTCTGCGATCTGGCACCAGGGCTCCAGCGACCTGGATACGAATTCCAGCGCTCCAGCGGGGTCGTAGTAAGGCATCCCGGCCGCGTCCATGGTGACGCTGGTGCCGGCGGCAAGCACATGCAGCAGAATCAGTCTTGCCCCGGTCTCGCCCGCCTGCTCCAGCGCAAACGGCATCAACCGGTCCAGGTCGCTCAAATCTGTGGCGACCAGAATTGCCGCCGGATGCGCCCAGCGTTCCAACCCGGCATCCAGGCATGTCTCGGGCATCGCGTACACCTCGCAACATCAAAGCGTGCCACTGAAGATGTCGCGTCGATGTGTCAGGGCGCACCGCCCCAAGTGATTTGGCTCACCAACAGAAGAGGACGATTGCGCGAACCTCATGGGGCTTTTCAAATAACGGTGGAATGGGCCAAGGCTGCCGGGTGTTAACTATTTTTGAAATGCGCCTGATAAAGTGAGGGGAAGCTAAGAATGCAGGAAGATTCCCCCATCGGAGACATGCTCATGCGGGCGCAGGTAGACGAGCAATGCGTCATCCATGCCAACTCGCAATTCTGGGAGCAGATGCTGGCCATGACGCTGGACCCGATGCGCTGCCCCGCCGAGTTTTCCGCCTGTGCCGGGCATTTGCTGGGCAGCGTCAATCTCTCCGGAGTGTGGAAGGGACGCATCGAGGTGAGGATGACGGCGGCGCTGGCCTACCATGCCACCGCGGCCATGATGATGCTGCCAACTGACTCTGTTGCTGAAGCCGACGCTTTGGATGCAACCAAAGAGATTGCCAACATGATTGCCGGTTCAATCAAATCCTCGTTGCCCCGGCCCTGCGCCATGACTGTACCCGAGTCGGTCGTCGAGGCGCGCGAATTCCACACCCAGCCGGGGGCCGACGACAAGCTGGATGTAGCGTTTCGTCATGCCGCCGGAGACCTCATGGTGCGCGTCTGGGAGCAGTAATCCATGCAGTAAATCGGACTGCGACAAATCGTCCTGAGGTTGGATGCAGCGGTTACAACAGCTGCGCAAACAGATGCTCCGCCAGCCCTCGAGGCAGCGGCGGCGGCGCCAGTCCCGCCGTTGAACTGCTCATCACCTCAACAAACGCCTTGCGGAAAGTCAGCATCTCCTCGCTGAGACCCACGGTGATGCGCACATGGGTAGGCCATGCAGGAAAGACTCGGCCAATATAGACTTCTTTGGCTGCCATGGCTGCAATCACTTCCTTGCCGGGACGGCGGACGTCGAGCATGAAGCAGTTAGTTTCAGACGGCGTGGTGGAGTAGCCCTGGCTCTTCAGCCAATCCAGCGTTTCGCGGCGCACGCCGCCGATGAGCTTTTTGCGAACGGGAACCAAGTCCTTGTCCAGCAGGCTTGCCTTGGCCGCGGCCACCGCGGTGATGGGCAGCGCGTTCAACCCGGCGAAAGTGCCAATCTGCTTCAACAGGTCGGGTCGTGCAACGGCAAAGCCCGCGCGAAGACCCGCCATGCCATAAAGCTTTGAGAATGTCCGCAGCACAATCACGTCCTTGCCTTCCTTCACGTACTCCAGGGCTGACGGCGCGTCGGAGAGGTGGATGTATGCTTCGTCGATTAGAAGAATCGATCCCTTGGGTGCGTTGGCTACCGCAAATTCAATCTCGGCCTTGCCTGTCGAGGTGCCGGTGGGATTGTTGGGGTTGCAGATGTAGATCACGCCTGTGTTTGGAGAGGCGCCACCATGGCCCGTATATCGTGTGTCGCCGCGCCTTTGGGATCGGCCAGCGGCACTTTGATGACCGGCGCGCCCGAGGCTTGCGATGCCCAAACCGGCGCTTCGTAGCCGGGGTCGGCGATCACCAGCGGTTTGGTCTTGCTGGTGAACGCAAGCACCGCCAGATGCAGCGGCTGGCTGGAGCCGGGGAACGGCATCACTGAGTCAGGGCTTAGTCCCTCAAGTTTCGCGAAGGTCTCGGCGAGGTCGCGGTCCTTGTCGAGTAGGTAACGGCCACCCCGGGGAACGATATCCATGACGGCCTGGCGCGCGGCATCGGAAGGGCCTAGGGGGTCCTCGTTGGCGTTGATGTGAATGCCCTTGCCGGAGTCTGGAAACACAGGCAGTTGCGCCTGCGCCAGGTCAGCCTCGGTTAGGAAGGGCAGGCCGGCCAGCGCCGAGGCTCCAGCGGCAAGACGGAAGAAGGAACGGCGGGAGAGCCCGCTACAAGCTGCGGGAACGTCAGAAAGGAACATGGGGAAGGCTCCTTATGGCGCGGATTGAAAGATCGGGGGTCTCCGCCGGGTCCGGGGAAAACTCGAATGCTGAATTGCGTGCTTGGGGAACGGGGAAGACTGTGTCCCACCTCCAAAGTTACCTTTCTCTTTGAGAGAAGACAAGGGCGACGCCCGGCAGGCGCAAACAAGGCAGCAGATGCTAAACTTCGTTCGGCAATCGCTTTTGGGGGTTCGCGCTTCTCGAGATACCCGCGCTTCTGCGGATTTGCAGCCGGCCTTAATCGCTCCTCAGACTTTTTTAAAGCCGGCGGCTTCCCGCTTGACAAACTTGCCAGTAAACCCATTTACTTGTGGTCGAACGTCCATCTCCTTCGCGGACGAATTCACCCTTTTCAGGTGACCCAATGCTCGGACTGGTCCCAGCCTCCCTTGCCGCCGGAAGTCTAACTTCCTTGCCGGCCCTCCTGGCTCTCAGCGCTGCGCCCATGGCGCACCTCAGGCCGCTCGACATCGCCGTCATCGCCATCTACTTCGCCATGGTCATCTGGATCGGCTTCTACCTGAAGGGCCGCTCCAACACCAGCGAAGAGTTTTTCATGGCCGGCCGCGAAATGACTGCCTGGATCGCCGGTTTGAGCTTCGTCTCCGCCAACCTCGGCTCCCTGGAGTTGATGGGCTGGGCAGGCGCGGCCTACCAGTATGGGATCCTCGCCACCCATTGGTACTGGATCGGCGCCATCCCCGCCATGCTCTTCCTCGGCCTGGTGATGATGCCCTTCTACTACGTCTGCAAGACCCACTCGGTCCCCGGCTATCTGAACCTGCGCTATGGCGAGCACGCACGCATCCTGGCAGCCGTCTCCTTCGGCCTAGAGATGATCTTGATGAGCGGCGTGAACATGTTCGCCATGGCCGTAGTCATGAAGGTTGTGCTGGGCTGGAGTCTGACCTTCAGCATTCTGGTCTCGGCGTTTGCGGTCACGGCCTACGTTGCCCTGGGGGGGTTGCGTTCGGCCATCTTCAACGAGGTTCTGCAGTTTGTGCTCATCTGGGGCGGTGCGCTGCTGGTGCCCATTCTTGGCCTCATCCAGGCTGGTGGTCCTGCCGGACTCAAAGCCAAGATCATCACCAACATGCACTCGGACAGCTACTTCCATCTGTGGCGCGATACCGGGCATTTCTCGGCCAATCCCATGGGCACTCACTGGTCCGGCATCGTCTTCGGGCTAGGCTTTGTCATCAGCTTCGGCTACTGGACCACTGACTTTCTTGTGGTGCAGCGGGTGCTGGCGGCACACAATCTGCGCGCCGCGCGTATGGCTCCGATTATTGGATCGTTCTTCAAAATGGCTGTCCCGTTTATCGTCATCCTGCCCGGCCTGCTCGGCCTCGTGCTCTTACAAAATCCTGATAAGAGCCCGATGAAGCTGGTCGGCGAAGATGTTGTCAAATCCTGCTCTGCAAGCCCATCGGAAGACAAGATCGCGGATCCAGGTGGTTGCGCCACCGCGATGTCCACCAAGAGTAACCTTTCCACGGCCTACCAGGCGAAAGTCCTCACCGGTGCTCCTGGAACGGAACTGCACAGCTATAACGATGCACTGCCGCTGATGCTGGTTCGCTACTGCGGGCCCGGCCTCCTGGGCCTCGGCATCACCGCCCTCATCGCCGGCTTCATGAGCGGCATGGCAGGCAACATCAGCGCCTTCTCCACGGTCTGGACCTACGACATCTACAAGCCCCTCATCAACAAGAAGGGCTCTGACAGCCACTACGTGCTGGTGGGCCGGATGTCGATCGTCGTGGGCGTACTCATCTCCATTGGCGCCGGCTACCTGGTGCAGCACGCGCACGGCATCATGGATTACGTGCAGGCGCTGTTCAGCTTCTTTATCGCACCGCTGCTGGGCGCCATCCTAATGGGCATGTTCTGGAAGCGGGCCACCGCGCCTGCCGGATTCCTCGGCCTTTTGGTCGGCATCGTAAGTTCGGTCAGCATGTTTGTCTGGGTCAAGTTCGACCACGCGGCGCTTGGGGTGGTTGCGCTCTATCCCGATGCCACTGACATGGCCGCCAATCTCTACCGCGCGCTGTGGGCGTTTATCACCACTGTCGTCATCATCTTTGTGGTGAGCCTGTTCACCAAGCCAAGGCCGGTTGCGGAACTCGACGGCCTTGTCTACGGCGTGACCAAACTTCCCAAGGAACCTCCGGTCCCGTTCTTCAGGAACGAGTACATGTGGGCCATCCTGGTGGTCATCATCTTCGCGGCGCTCAACATCATTTTCTGGTAGCGAAAAGGGAGAGGGAAACAATATGCATGGTTCCGGAATTCCCATCTGGTTCTTCATTGGAGTCCTGCTGGTCATCTATGGGGCAATGATTTTCGGCTATGGCCTCTATGAATGGCAGACCGCAAGTTATCCAATAGGTGTCGAGTTGACCCGGCTGCACACGCCCGTCTGGTGGGGCGGACTGTTGGCGCTGCTCGGAGTCTTTTACGTCGTCAAGTTTCGGCCAGGGCGCGCCAAGTAAGCACCGAAGTTGGCGACCTATGAATGAGTCCACGCTTTGAAAGGGCACGGCTTTAGCCGTGCCACACATGCAGCATGAGGAACTGGGCTTTAGCCCCTGAGGGAATGCTGGTTTGACAATGTACCTTAATCAGATTCCCACAGACTCAATTGAAAATAACCGATCGAGGGAGCAAAGAAAATGGCAGCGCAACGAGTAATGACGTTTGGTGTAGTGGTAGGCAACCGCGGTTTTTTCCCCGGCCATCTGGCCAAATCCGGCCGCGAAGAACTCCTCGCCGTTCTTGAGAAAGCAGGCGCAAAGGCAATCGTCCTGAGCCCCGAAGAGTCAAGGCATGGCGCTGTAGAGACGTATGCTGAAGCCGAGCGCTGCGCCGCGCTCTTCAAAAAACACGCCGACGAGATCGACGGCATCATCCTCACCTTGCCCAACTTCGGGGAAGAGCGCGGCATTGTGGACGCCATCCGCCTCTCCGGCCTCAAGGTTCCGGTGCTGGTGCAGGCCACGCCCGACCGCTCCGACAACATGACCATCGCCGTCCGCCGCGACAGCTTCTGCGGAAAAATGAGCGCCTGCAACAACATGATGCAGTACGGCATCGCCTACTCGCTCACCACGCTGCACACGGAGACGGTTGACTCGCCCGAATTCAAGGCCGATCTCGAATGGTTCTCGGCCGTCTGCCGCATCGTAAAGGGCCTCAAGAATCTCCGCATCGGCGCCATCGGCGCGCGTCCCACGGCCTTCAACACCGTCCGCTACTCCGAGCGCATCTTTGAAACCAACGGCATCTCTATCGAGACCATTGATTTGTCTGAGATCTTCGGCCGCATCAACAAAATGCAGGACAACGACGATGCCGCCCAGGCCAAGCTCGCGGCCGTCAAAAAGTACGTCACCACCACTGGAGTTCCCGACGACGCGTTGCTCAAGATGTCCAAACTCGGCGCGGTCATCGACGGCTGGATGAAGCAGACCAACGTCACTATCAGCGCCGTGCAGTGCTGGACCTCGATGGAAGAATACTTCGGCGTTGTGCCCTGCACCATCATGAGCATGATGTCGAACGACCTTATTCCCTCGGCCTGCGAAGTGGACGTGCCCGGAACCCTGAGCATGTACATGCTGGCCCTGGCCAGTGGCACTCCGTCGGCGCTGCTGGACTGGAACAATAACTACGGCAGCCATCCTGACAAGTGCGTCTGCTTCCACTGCTCCAACCTGCCCAAGCACTTCTTCAAGGAGGTCCATATGGACTTCCAGGAGATCATCGCCGGCGCGGTGGGCAAGGCGAATTCGTTTGGCACATGCTCGGGCCGCGTAAAAGCCGGCGGCATGACTTACGCCCGCTACTCGACAGACGATAGATGCGGAATCGTCCGCGGATACACCGGCGCAGGCAAGTTCACTGACGACCCATTGGAGACATTTGGCGGCGCGGGCGTTGCCGAGATTCCGAAGCTGCAGAAGCTCCTGAAGTTCATCTGTCGCGAAGGCTTCGAGCACCACGTAGCCGCCAACTTCAGCGACGTCTCCAAGTCCATCCACGAAGCCGCGGTCCGCTACATGGGCTGGGAGAGCCATTACCACCCGGAGCTGGAAGACTGAAAACGCAGGGACTAGGAAACGGGGAATAAGGATCAGCAACGATGATGGGTGCCCCAGGTCCCGCTTCCGGGACCTGGGATACCACGAACCTCAACCAAGTCTCGTTCAGAGGAACCATCATGAGTAAGCGAATTAGCAAAGCCCTCGTAGCCAACGGCACAACGCTGGTAACCGAAGCCGCATGGAACGCCGAACTCGACGCGAAGCACAACCGATTAGTCGAGTGGCTGCACGCCCAAAAGCTTTCCGGCGTCCTCATCCGCCGCAACGAAAACGTAGCCTGGCTCACAGGCGGCGCCGTTGAGCTGCGCGTCCTCACGCCCTGCGAAACCGGCGTAGCCTCGCTGCTCGTAACCGCCGCCGGCAAGCGCTACTACTTCACCACCGAGAACGAAGCCCCGCGTCTCCACGACGAAGAATTTGGCGCACTGGACTTCGAGCCGGTGCTCTTTCCCTGGTACGCCGATGACACGGTCGGGGCAGCCGCCATGATTGCCGGCGGCCCGCTCGGCTCAGACACACCCGGCCCAGGCCTCACGCCGGTCAACCTCTTTCCTCTTCGCGCCTCACTCAGCGAAACCGAGATAGCCCGCTACCGCTCGCTGGGCGCGGAAGTCGCAGCCGCCACCGTCGAAGCGCTGTACCAGGTCGAGCCCGGCCTCAGCGAATACGACCTTGAGGCCATCACTGCATCCGGCTTGTTGCGCCGCGGCATTCTGCCCTCGGTCTATCTCTTCGCTGTAGACGGTCGCATCCTCAAGTACAAGCACGCAGCGGCCCGCGGCGCGCGCCTCAAGCAATACGCCATGTTGAATCTCTGCGCACGCAAGTGGGGCCTCGCCATCTCCATCACCCGCTTCATTCATTTCGGCGAATTGCCGTCGGAACTCGCGACCCGCTTCCGTTCCGCGGCACAGGTCAACGCAGCTCTTCTCGATGCATCCCGCGTGGGCGCAACATCGGCGGAACTCTTCAAGGTTGCGCAGGCAGCCTATGCCGCCGAAGGTTTCCCCGGCGAAGAGCAGCTCCATCATCAAGGCGGGCCCACAGGTTACGGTGAACGCGAATGGGTCGCCACTCCCACGGGAACCGAGACCGTTGTCAACAACCAGGCCTTTGCATGGAACCCCAGCATCCGCGGCGGTAAAGCCGAGGACACGGTGCTCCTGCGCGACGGCCAGATCGAGTGGCTCACCGCGACGCCCGAGTTGCCCGTCATCGATGCCACCGCTCACGGCAAGGTCTACCGCGCTGCTGGCGTCCTTATACGGTAATCTGGCAAGGTAATTGGACTCGTCGTCAAGAGGCGTTATGAAAGCACTGGTACTGGAAGAAAAGCTTCGCCTGTCGTTGCGCGAAATTGAACTGCCGCTGAACCTCGGCCCCCGCGATGTGCGCATCCGCATCGCCCGCGTAGGCATCTGCGGCAGTGACGTGCACTACTACAAGCACGGCCGCATCGGGCCCTTCGTCGTCGATGCACCGATGGTGCTGGGCCACGAAGCATCAGGTACTGTGGTTGCAGTGGGAGCGGAAGTGAAGAACCTCTCTCCCGGCGACCGCGTCTGCATGGAGCCGGGTATTCCCGATCCCTCTTCGCGCGCCAGTCTCGAGGGCCACTACAACCTCGACCCGGCGGTGCGCTTCTGGGCCACGCCGCCCATTCACGGCTGCCTCACAACGGAAGTGATTCATCCCGCTGCATTCACCTTCAAGCTGCCTGACAATGTCTCGCTTGCCGAGGGCGCCATGGTCGAGCCGTTTGCCGTAGGCATGCACGCCGCCACCAAGGCCCAGATCAAGCCGGGCGCAATTGCTGTCGTTATTGGCGCGGGACCCATCGGCGTCATGACGGCTCTGGCCGCTCAGGCCGCGGGCGCGGGCAACGTAATCATCTCCGACATAGCAGCGGAGAAGCTGGCTATCGCCGGCAAGTATCCCGGCATAATCCCCGTCAATATTCGCAGCGCCTCGTTGCTCGACCGCGTAAAGGAACTCACCGGTGGCTGGGGAGCGGACGTGGTCTTCGAAGCCAGCGGCAGCATCCGTGCTTATGACGGCATCTTCGACCTCCTCGCGCCCGGTGGCACACTTGTTCTTGTCGGCATGCCTCCCGCTGCTGTGCCGTTCGACGTGGTGGCTGCGCAGGCAAAAGAGGCTCGCGTAGAAACCATCTTCCGCTACGCCAATGTCTACGCCAAAGCCGTGGCTTTGCTCGCTTCAGGCAAGGTGGATTTGAAGCCGCTCATCTCGGCGAGCTTCCCGTTCCGCGAGAGCATTGCCGCATTCGAGCGCGCCGCGGAAGGCCGCCCCGCCGACATCAAACTGCAGATCGCGGTCGAGGAAACCGCCCAGTGACCGACGCGAATCTCGAAGGCCCCGCGTACCCTGAGGCGAGTGTTGATCGACACTTTCTCGGCATGCCGCTGGCGCTGCTCGGCGGTTACATTGCCATCGTCTTCTGCATGACCGGCGACGGCATCGAGCAGGTATTCCTCGCGAAATACCTGGTCAAGCTGGGCTTCAGCGTCGCCAATGAGGCATTGGTCTTTACCGTATATGGCGCCACCGCCGCGCTCTCCAGTTGGCTCTCCGGAGTGCTGGCCGATGTATTCTCGCCGCGCCGCATCATGCTGCTCGGCGTTGGCTGGTGGCTCATCTTCCATGTTCTCTTTCTCAGCCTGGGTCTCACGCTCCACAGCCTGCCGCTGACGCTGCTCTTCTACGGCATCCGCGGCTTCGCTTATCCCATGTTCTTCTATGGGTTCTTTGTGTGGGTGGTGCAGAAGAGCCGCCCTCACGAACTTGCCTCGGCCATCGGATGGACCTGGAGCATGTTCACCATCGGATATGGGATCGTCGGCTCCTACCTGCCCAGCTACACGATTGTTTGGATCGGCTACATGGGCACGCTGTGGATGTCGATGGCCTGGGTGCTGGCGGGCGGTCTACTCATTTACTTCTATACGGGCGGCGTCACGGCCACGCCCAACGCGGCCGTTCTGCGCGGCGACACAAGCCGCTTTGCGGAGATCGGCAAGTGCGTCACGCTCATCTTCCGCAACCGCAACATCGCGCTCGCGCTCGTCACGCGGATCATCTGCAACCTGTCTCTCTTCGGCTTTCCGGTCATCATGCCGCTGTTCTATACTTCGCCGGAAGTAGGCTTCAGCATGCCGGAGTGGGCGCGCATCTGGGGTACCTTCTTCCTGGTTCAGCCTGTCACTAACGTGGTGTGGGGGCTGATCGGCGACCGCATCGGATGGATGCGACAGATGCGCTGGGTGGGCTTTGTCGGCTGCGGCACCGCTTCGCTGCTCTTCTATTGGATACCGCTCCACTTTCCGAACAACACGCTGGCCGCCACCATCGGCGCGCTGTTGTTCGCTTTCACGATTACGTCGTTTGTGCCCATGGGCGCCATCTTCCCCATGATGGAACCGGAGCACAAGGGAGCGGCAGTCAGCGTGCAGAACCTGGGCGGCGGCCTGGCCAACTTCGGCGGCCCGGTTCTGGCTGCGTTGATTCTCCCCTTCTGGGGAATCGCCGGAGTGGTGGTGACGTACGGCGTTCTCTACTTCTTCGCCGCTTTCCTGACGTTGTTTATCCACGTGGACCAGCCGAAGGGCGTGTCGGCGGCATCATTGGCCACGCATTAGAAGCAGTGAACAGTGAACAGTGAACAGTGGACAGTGGACAGAAAAGGCCCCATTCTGGGGCCTTTTCGCTGACTCGCTGACCTGCTGACTCGCTATGCTGCTTCCTTCGGCTGCAATGTCAGCCGTGCCGTTAGGACCACCAGCGCAGCCCAGAGCGTGTCCGCAGCCAGCAAGTGCGTCACCTGGACCCACAACGGCGCCAGCAGTATCACGTCCAGCAATCCCAGCGTATACACCGCCGCCAGCAGCAACAGCACCACGGCCGAGAGGCCGCGATTGTCCCAGCCCGTCGTCCGCCGCGCCGCGCGCACCAAAATCCAAATTAAGAAGACGCTGGCCCCGAACGCGACCGCCGGATGGGTCCAACGCCACCGTACCAGCCAGCCGCTGGTGGCAGAAAAATCCTGAGCCAGCGCTAGGCCTAATGATGACGCGGGGAAGAGCGTATCGCCCAGAGCCGCCAGCGAGCCCGTGACCCCGACAAGCATTACCACCACCACACCCACCAACGCGCCGAAAGGCGCAACCAGCCGCACTTCGCCGCGCATGTAACCCTTTGCCCGGCTCAGCAAGTGCGCAGTCAGCGTAATGGCCGCCAGCAGCAGAAGAGTGTTGGTAAGGTGCAGCGCCAGAAACGCCGGCCGCATGGGCGACTGACTCTGCGCCGTGTACCCCAGCTTCACCAGCAGCGCTCCCAGGATGGCCTCGATCAACGTAAACGCCACCGACGCTACGGCTAGCCCGCGCGCCAAGTGTCCGCGAACGGTTCCGGCAAAGGTCCAAGCGAGCAAGCCAACAACCGCGAAGAACGAAAGCCCGCTGGTGATGCGATGGGTGAACTCGATAAGCGTGTTCACGCTGGCCGAGTGCTGCATCACCGTTCCGTTGCATAGCGGCCAGTGGTTGCCGCAGCCCGCCCCGGAGCCGGTAGCACGCACCAGCGTTCCCCACAAAATTACGGCGATGAAGTAAGCCAGCACGCCCCATGCAAAGCGGCGCAGTGCAGGCGAAGGCAAAAGCTTTGTAGTCTCTGAAACGGCGGACGTAGGCATAGAGGAAGGCTCCATATGGAACCCACCAGTGTAGAACACTGGCCAACCTCATGGCGTCGAAATTGGGAGGCCGAAGCGAAGGCAAGGCCTCCCGGGGCAACAGGAGGGGCCGCGCCGTCAGGTCAGGCAATCGCGCGGCTGCCGGAAGCTGATCCATAACCGAATGCATGTTGCTATCGAGCATTCCCTCGGAGGCTAAAGCCCTCGAACTTTCGACTCTGCCCGCGGCGCGGGACCCAGAGGGTACCCCGCCGCGCCCTTTCAAAACAAGGTTATGAAAGGGCCGCTACTTTCCCAACAGCCTTACCACGTGGTTCACAATGATCAGGTCTTCGAGGGGCGGGATGACGCGCACTTTGACCTTCGAGTTCGCAGCCGAGATCGTCACTTCCCCGCGCACGTTGTTCCGCTCCGGGTCGACCACGATTCCCAGCGCGCCCAGCCCGGCACAAATCTCCGCGCGCGCGGCAATGTCGTTTTCGCCAATGCCGCCGGTGAAGACCAGCATGTCCAGCCCGTTCAACTCGGCAACATAGCTGCCGATCCAACGCGCGATGGTCCAGGTGAACTTGTCCACAGCGAGCCGCGCTTTGGCATTGCCCGCTTTGATGGCGTCACGCAGGTCCCTCATGTCGTTCGAGAGCTCGCTTATTCCCAGCAGGCCGGACTTCTTGCTGATAACTGTCTCCAACTTGTCGGCGGCTTCAAGCGTGTTCGGCGTCGTCTCGGCAATCTTCTTCAGGATAAAAATCAGCACGCCGGGATCGATATCGCCGGTCCTCGAGCCGCTGATGATTCCACTTGTCGGCGTGAGGGCCATTGAAGTGTCAAGGCACTTGCCGTTGCGAATGGCAGAGATGGAAGCGCCATTGCCCAGGTGAGCAACAATCAGGTTCTCCGGTACGTTCGGCTCCAGCTGGTGAATGATCGACTCGTACGAGATGCCGTGGTATCCGTACCGCCGCACGCCCATGGCCACGTACTCCGAGGGGATAGGCATGTGCTTGGCCACCTCGGGCAGAGTGCGATGAAAATAAGTGTCAAGAATGGCGAAATTCGGCAGGCCCGGAAACAGCTTGAGCGCCTCGCGCATAATGTAGACCGCGATGGGCGTGTGCAAGGGCGCAAGAGCCGCATAGCTTTCGATCTCGTCGATCAGTTGCGGCGTGATGAGTTGGTTCTCGGTGATGGTCGGGCCCCCGCAGACGGTGCGATGTCCGATGGCCGCCGGGGCAGGGAAGTCGCCGGAGTGCAATGCGTCGGCAACCATTTTGAAGGCCACCGCGCGGGTGGGCACAGCCGGGGTCTGATCCACGAGCTTTTTGCCCTCGGCGTCCTTGATCCAGAACTTGCCCAGATCGGTGCCGATGCCATCGACCGCGCCCTCAAAGAGCCTGGTCCGCTCGCCGTTGCCGGCCTCATAAACTGAAAACTTGATGGAAGAAGAACCACTATTCAATACCAGTACGGGCAAAGAAGACATGAATGAAAGCCTCTAAAAGTGTTAGTCCGCCGTGGCGGACGGGTTAGTAAGTCAGCGGGTCAACGAGTTACTCCTTCGGCCAACGCCAGTCCCTGATCTCGGGCAGGTCGTCGCCGTTTTCAGCTACGTACAACTTGTGTCTCTGGATGTTTTCGGAGTACCACTGTTCAGCCGCATCGGCCTCGGCAGCCATGCGCGGGACGCGCTTGATTGCGTCCAGCGCCAATTGGAAGCGGTCGATGTTGTTGAGCACGCACATGTCGAAGGGCGTTGTGGTGGTGCCCTCTTCCTTGTAGCCGCGCACGTGAATGTTGTCGTGATTGTGCCGGCGATAAGTGAGCCGGTGAATCACCGCAGGATAACCGTGGAAGGCAAACACCACTGGCGTGGCTGGGGGGAACAACTGATCGTATTCCTCATCAGGAAGCCCGTGCGGATGTTCGGATGGTGGTTGGAGAGCCATCAGGTCCACCACGTTCACTACGCGAATGCGGAAATCGGGCACCCTGGCACGCAGCAGGCTGACGGCAGCCAATGCCTCCAGCGTGGGCACATCGCCGCAGCAGGCCATTACCACGTCGGGGTTGCCGGCATCGTTCGAGGCCCACGGCCACACACCCAGACCCGTAGTACAGTGCGCCACTGCCTCGTCGATGGAGAGCCACTGCGGCTCAGGCTGCTTGCCGGCCACGATGAGGTTGATGTAATTTCTGCTGCGCAGGCAGTGGTCCGATACCGAGAGCAGCGTGTTGGCGTCGGGTGGAAGATAGATGCGCACGACGTCGGCCTTCTTATTCAACAAATGGTCGATGAAGCCGGGGTCCTGGTGACTGAACCCATTATGATCCTGCCGCCACACCAGCGAACTCAACAGGTAATTCAGCGACGCGATTGGCTTGCGCCATGGAATCTGCCGGGTAACTTTCAGCCACTTGGCGTGCTGGTTCACCATCGAGTCAATGATGTGGATGAAGGCCTCATAGCAGTTGAAGAATCCGTGGCGGCCGGTAAGCAGGTAGCCCTCAAGCCAGCCCTGGCACATGTGCTCGCTGAGGATTTCCATCACCCGGCCGGTCTCCGACAGATTCTCGTCCACAGGAAGCGTCTCTGCCATCCAGGCCTTTCCGGTTCCGATGATTACATCGTCGAGGCGATTCGACGCTGTCTCATCCGGTCCGAAGACACGGAAGTTCTTCTGCTCCTTATTGGCCTGCATAACTGCGTGCAAAAGCTGCCCCAATACGCGCGTCGATTCGGCGTCAACCTGTCCGCGGCCCTCAATCTTCACTGCGAATTCCCGGAAGTTGGGCACTTTGAGCGGCACCAGCAACTGGCCGCCATTGGAGTGGGCATTCATGCCCATGCGCCGCCGGCCCTTCGGCGCTATATCCGCCAACTCCGCGCGGAACGCGCCCTTCTCGTCGAACAGTTCTTCGGGCTTGTAACTGCGCATCCACTCATCCAGCAGGCGCAGGTGGTCGAGCTTCTCGCGCAGTTCGGCAAACGGCACCTGGTGCGCGCGCCATGTATTCTCCACCGGCTTGCCGTCTACGAACTTCGGTCCGGTCCAGCCTTTGGGTGTACGCATGATCAGCATCGGCCACGCCGGACGGCGCCGTTCCACGGTTTTATCTTTTGGACTGGATGCGCGGGCAACTTTCTGGATCTCCGCGATGCGATCCAGCATGGTGTCAAACACCGCCGCCGCCTGCTGGTGCATCACCGCCGGATCGTCGCCCTCCAGCGTGAAAGGCTCGTAGCCGTATCCGCGCATCAGGCTTTCCAATTCAGCATGCGGAATCCGCGCCAGGATGGTAGGGTTGGCAATCTTGTAGCCGTTCAAATGCAGAATCGGCAGCACTGCGCCATCGGTGGCCGGGTTGAGGAATTTGTTTCCGTGCCAACTCGTAGCCAGCGGGCCGGTCTCCGCTTCGCCATCGCCCACCACGCATGCCACAATCAGGCTGGGATTGTCGAAGGCCGCACCGTAAGCGTGCACCAGCGAGTAGCCCAACTCGCCGCCTTCGTGAATCGATCCCGGAGTCTCCGGCGCGACATGGCTGGGAATCCCGTAAGGCCAGCTGAACTGCCGGAACAGCCGCTTGATTCCGTCGCGATTCTGTTCGATGTGCGGATAAATCTCGCTATACGAGCCTTCAAGATAAGTGTTGGCTACCAGCCCCGGGCCGCCGTGCCCCGGTCCAATGACATACAACAAATTCAAATCGCGCTCGCGGATGAGCCGGTTCCAGTGCACATAGAGGAAGTTGAGCCCCGGCGTTGTTCCCCAGTGGCCCAGCAGGCGCGGCTTCACGTCGTCCAGCGTCAGTGGCCGTTCCAGCAGCGGATTGTCTTTCAAATAGATCTGGCCTACGGAGAGATAGTTGGCGGCACGCCAGTAGGCGTTCATCTTTGCCAACTGCTCAGCGCTCAGGGGGCCGCTGTTTGCGGCTGAGGCTGCCTTTTCAGTAAAGACTGCTTCGCTCATGATGTACCTCGCTACGGAGGTTACGTGACTCAAAAAGCCTACCAGCCCCGGGTTAAAGCCTTGGGTGATTGAAGTCACAGTAATGTGAAACACTGGCCCACTTTGTGGAACCCGAGCCATTCGTCTCATTTTCGGATAGAGGTTGCTGCCTGCGGTGTATTGTTACGCTCAGTCTCTTGTTCGGAGACAAGTTCCTGGCCTCAATGGATTACCCGTGCGGATCGCCCGTCCTTCAAGAGGGACTTTCTGCGGGCGAGAAGGCAAATCAAGGGATTAAAGGCTTACCGTCAAAGGGCGGAGTTGCTGCTTGCTTCCTTGGGATGCGCCAGAGGCCGGAGCCGCTCTAGAAATACCGCTTCAGCTTGAGAATCTGCGACTCAAACCCGTACCAAAGCGCGGTCGCCACTACGGTCGTCGCTGCCAGCCGGAACGCCACAATCCCCAGGTTCCCGTTTACGCCATAGGGGCTCAGCTTGTCGTCCACCCAACCAAAGAAGACAAAGACCATGATGTGGGTCATGTAAAGGCCGTAGCTGATCCGCCCATAGAAGGGCAGCGGTCCGCGGTGCAGCAAGAAGCTCAATGGGTTCCGCGAACCCGTGGTAGTTATCGTGGCCAGGACGGCGCCTGCAAATCCCAACGCCAGGGCCGAATCGAGAAGGGAAGTGCCACCGGCATAAGTCGCAGCCGCGCCGATCCCCACGACAAAGCCCCCAAGTCCGATGCCCAGCCATGCCTTGCGGCTCAGCGAGAGCGTGTGCATGCCCAGCGCCAGCAGGCTGCCCAGTGCGATTCCGTCCAGTTTGATCAGCGTGTTCGTAGGGGTCATCCATTGCAGGTTCGCGTAGCGGAATATCGGCGAAGCTGCCAGCGCTGCCAACAAGGCGGCCGCCAGCATCCAAGGCCGCTTAAGCCCGGGGCCCCCAACGACGGGTCCTTGTCGTTGGGCTGGAAGAAAGCGCACCAGGGGCGCCCACACAAAGTAGTACTGCTCCTCGATGGCCAGTGCCCATGCGGGTCCCAGGACCGGCGGCAGTGTCAGGTGAAAGAGATTTTGCACAAAGAAGATGTAAGCCAGCCACGGCGCGGTCTTGATCGCATCCCACGGCGCCGGACCGATGAACCAGGGCGATTGCCAGTAGCAGACGACCAGCACCAGGGCATATACCGGCCACACCCGCAACGCTCTGCGCGCATGGAAATTATGAAAGTAATGCGGCTTTGTCCTCGTCGTCAGCAGGTTCGAGGTAATCAGAAACCCGCTCATCACAAAGAAGAGAATGACCCCGGACCATCCCCACAACGATCCGTAGTGCATCCATGTCCCCACCAGCCGCGGAGAGGAGTGAAAAAGCACCACCCCCAGAATCGCCAGCCCGCGAAGGCCGTCGAGTTCCGGCAGATAACTTGGCAGCCAGGAAGGGCGTTGAATAGTCATTGTCGTTCGTGCGTTGGGGACCCCAGATCTCGATTTTGAGACCGGGGATACACAAATGCTGGGTGCCCCACCTGGGCGCCCTCAGGGCACCGCGTCTTTGTTTTTGCGTCTAGGGTGGGATACCACAAAGCTATCCTTTCGCCAGTTCTCGGGCTCTTTCCGTAGCCCGCATAACAGCCTTGATCAGCGTAACCCGCAGGCCGCCTTCTTCCAGTTCCAGAATGCCATCAATGGTGCAGCCGGCGGGCGTGGTCACCGCGTCCTTGAGCAGCGCCGGATGGTAGCCGGTTTCAAGCACCATCTTGGCAGCGCCAAAGGTCGTCTGCGCGGCCAGTTGTGTCGCGGTATCACGGGGCAGACCCACCTTCACACCTGCCTCGGCCAGGGCTTCAATGATGATGTAGATGTAGGCTGGTCCGGATGCCGAAAGGCCCGTCACCGCATCCATGTGCTTCTCGTCCACCACCACGGCGCGGCCGACGGTCTCAAAGATTCGCTGCGCCATTTCCATCTGCTTGTCAGAGACGAAGCGCCCACGGCACAGCCCGGCCGCACCCGCTCCCAGGGCCGATGGCGTGTTGGGCATGGCGCGGATCACGGCAATCTCAAGGCCGGCGGCCTCCTCGATTGCGCGCGTCTTCACCGAGGCCGCAAAGGAGATCAGCGTCTTCTTCTTGTTCAGCGCGGGCCGGATCTCCTCCATCAGCGCCGGAACCTGGAACGGCTTCACGCCAATCAAAATCAAATCCGACTGCTTGGATGCCTCCAGGTTATTGGTGCTCACATCCACGCCCCACTGCGTGCTCAGCGCCACTGCCCGCTCGGCGTGGCCAACCGTGGCGTGAATCTGGTCCGGTGCAAAGAGGTTCTGCTTGAGAAACGCCTGCAGCAGGATGCCGCCCATTTTTCCGGCGCCCAAAACGGCAACGCGAACGTCAGGCAACTGCGCGGGTACTTCCGTAGCCTCAACGGCAATCTCCGCCATCGTTTTTCCTTGTCTTGGATGAGAGTCTTGTTACCGCTTACAGAATACGCGCACCATCGTGCCTGCGTCATGGTTTAACTGCTTGCCCCGGATGCAACGCGGCCGGCGAAAGGTCTTCAACTGAGACCTGCCGCCGGCCGGATACGGCCCTCATGCAGGATGCCGATTATACCGGAACCAGAGTCGATGTATCCCGAAAGCACAACTTTTCAAGTCGGCGCGACCAACAGGGAGTGACGACCTTGCACAAAACCCAACAGGACACAGTTACTCTGGTTCCGGTCTAGTGGGTCAGAAGTTCCTCTTTGCCAATGTAACCCTTGATAGCATCGGTTACCGACGAGTTCTGTTCTCCAGCGGGCCAGGCAGCGCTCCAAAGCAGATAGCCGCCGGGCAGAATCAGCGCCTTTTGCCCATAACCCGTAGTGCTCAATACGGTCGTGTTCAGGGCCTTGAACTCCATCTCGTAGATTCCTTCGTCTTCAAAGCCCTTCTCCGGGCTGCGCAGGTCTGCAACATGCTGGCCCATGTGGGCGACGGCCCTGACCATCGCATCACCCTGCAAACGGTTGGAGTTGAATCCGCAATTGTAGAGGATCCCGTCCGGAGAGGTGCGAGCTCCCTTCATCTCGTCCTTCGCTGCCGCCTCGTTCAGATTGCCGGATCCGATTGTCACGCCGTTGTTTTCCTTCGGCTTGGGGAATGCATCGGCTGCCCGGCCAAGCACTTTTCCGGCCACGCTTTCGGCCCCGAACGCTTTCACAGCCGCGCGGTTCGATTCCGCCGGGTCGGCATTTGGAGCGGTAAACGGCGGGTCGGCCTTCAGCGCCGCGGTCTTGGAATAGTCAACTTCTTTCGAGGTGACCTCTGAGACCAACTGCAGAACCAGGCGCGCGTTGTAGGCGTTCAGGTTTCCGAAGCCGGTGAAGCTCATAATCTTGCCATCCTTGTCGCGCTGCACCTTTGCCTGGGTTCCATCCAGCCGGCCCACCAGCGTGGCGCTTACCTCGTAGCGGGGGCAGCCAAGGCACATCGCGTCCACCTTGGCGGGCGCTGCAAGCTGGGAATCGAACTGCTTGAAGTCCTTGCTCTTTTCCAGCACCACCGGCGTCCGCTGTTCCGGGGTAGACGTTCCGGCAAAGTTCTGTGCCGGCTGCATCTGCAGCATCGTCGCGGGGCCGGCCTTGGCCTTTGAACCCTCGGGATACGAGAGCCAGATGTCGCTGACGCGGACGCCGCAGTCAGTGCCCCTGACCACGAACTGATCGAAGCCGGCCGTGACTGTTCCCTTGATCTTGACGATCTTTCCGTTGAAAGATGTGGGGTTCTTGAGAATATCGCAAACCGTTGTATCAACCACCTGCGCATGCAGGCAGCACGAAAAAACACACACCAACCCCAAAACAGCAAGGCGTTTCATTCCAATCTCTCCGGAGGAAAAAATAATCCCTTTTGGAAGCATACCCAACCCGGCGGGCAATGAGCAAAAAGATACAACTTGTCTGTCACGTCAATTCAGGACAAAAAGGGGTCGCCAACGTTCCAGCGCCCTCGGCTCCCGGTCTGCTGCATTCTCTCGTTGCTTCACGTTAGACCATCGGTCGGTATACCAGGCCGGCGGTTTAGTCGTGACCCTTGAGTGACCTGGATGCAAGCAAGTCAACACAGTCAAAGCAATCGCCAGGACCGCGCAAAGGCTCAGATCGTGCCAATGAAGGGAGCAGCCATGCCGTCCCCACGCAGGAATCCATTGCCCGCACCCGCGCATTTGCGCGCGTCATCGGACAGTTGATCACCCTCGTCGTAGGTGCGCTCGAACTGCGCGCAGGTGAGATGACCAAAATCGGGCCGCTGTTCTTCGAGAATGCGGTCATTGTCTGGATGACGGCCGCCTTGCTGGTCTTCGTCGGGTTATTCATTATCGCGTTCCACCAGTATTGGAGAACCCGGCGGCGGTCCTGATTTCGCTCTTTGGCTGGTTCCTGCTGATGCGCGGCCTGGTCCTCCTGTATGCGCCGGAATTGATGGCCCGCGCCGTCAATCGAGCGGTCGGCGGCGACGCCGTGCTCTACATCAGGCTCGGCTTCAGCGTTATGCTCCTGATCGGCCTCTGGTTGGCGTACGTCGGTTGGATCGCCAAGCCTGCCGCCCCAAACCGCGCGCCCCGGTAGGCCGGTGTTTCAACTCCGGCAAAAACTCATCCACCCATTCCCGAAATGTCAGCGAGCGCGACGAAGTCGCGCTCGCTGTGCGCATTCCCCCGCTCTCGTTCGTGGAGAGTTACTTCCGGATAGCCGGTCAGAACGAAGCCGCAGGCGCCGCGGTCGCTGCAGTAGTGGCTCTGGAGTAGTTTGGGGGCCGGTA
>OCZT010002135.1_pt1 | contig 20453 bp, 12 predicted proteins | sample 1539031 | NCBI WGS metagenome assembly OCZT01 (sample SAMEA3539308, study PRJEB22396) | soil metagenome | biome: tundra; feature: field; material: soil | place: USA | collected 2010-05 | depth 0.15 m | reverse complement strand
TTTCAACCTTTCAACTTTAGTCACTCCAAACTATAGCTCACTTAAAGTACTTTTAATTCATAAGATTTTCATATTCACCGGTGGAGTAGAACTGAATTGTTAGTTTTCTTATAAGTAGTTGTAGTTTTGTTCTCAGCGCTTCAGTTTCAGCTTTGAACAATGTTGTTTTAGCAACTGAGAATTCAGTTACATCAACAAGTCCCGATTCAAATTTCTTCTCCACGGCGCTGAAGGATTTTGTGTTAAAGTCATAATTCGCTTTGGCGGCTGCAAATTCATCTTTTCCACTGTTATAGTTGAGGCAGGCATTTTCAATATCAGTATAAAGGTTATTTTTCTCTTGTTCCATCCGGAGCTCATTATCATTCCTCCTGATTTTTGCCAGTTTAATATTTTTTGCTGTGGAATAATTATTAAATATTGGTATATTGAGCGTAAGTTGTACTCCCTGACCGAAGTTGTTATGCATCTGGTTTGAAAAAGAGTTTTGTGCAGACGTGTCGTTGAGCAGGGTATAATATCCTGTAAAAATCTCACCTCCAAGTGATAGACTGGGTGCTAGGCTTCCCCTGGCAGCGGCAATCTGTTTTTTCGAGGCATTCAGCTCATATTCGATTTCTTTCAGGCGTGGAAGTACTTGTGAGGCAAGTGTATAAACGCTGTCTGTACTAAATGAGTTGTCTATTATAAGAACATTATTCAAATCAGGCATAAGAATATCAAATTCTGATCCGGATTCAAGCTGGAGCATCTGTTTTAAAGTTGTAATCGCCTGACTGGTGGTATTATGTGCAACTGTATAAGAAAGTTTATCGGCCGACACCTGACTCTCAATTTCATATTGTCTCGACAATGCCTCTTTTCCTGTTTCAACCATTTTCGTTATTCGGAAGAGTTGTTTCTCCGAAAGATCAAGCTGCATTTTTGAGGCATCCTCAAGTCCATTGGAATATAATACCTGGTAATACTGCCCCATGATGCCTAATATAAGTGTATTCCTGGCTATCTTTTCTGATTCCAATCCGGCCTTCAGCATAAACTTATTAGCAGAAATTGTATTAAGTGTAATGAACCCGTTGAAAAGTCTGATGGTTGAATACAATTGGTATCCGTTTCTAAAGTTTTGCAAAAAAGTAACACCGTTCGAAATAGGATCAATTGACCTTCCGTATTGGATACTCGCGTCTGATTCAAAATTGAGTGAGGGTAGAATATCCATCTTCGATTTAAGAAAATTGACATCTGCAATGTCGGTCTGAAGCTTCTGCCGTTTAAGTCCGATATTGTTTGTGACAGCATAATTAATGCAATCCTCGAGTGTCCATTTTTTCACCTGAGCTGATATTTTCTGAAAACAAAGAACTAAGAGCAGTGATATTATAAGGTAGATTCTTTTCATTTTAATTTCTAATTCCTAATACGTGATTCCTAATTTCTAATTCCTGATTTCTAAATTCTAATTCCAAATTCCTCAATGCCAAAGAATGTGCCAAATTCGTAAATATCATAATATCAGACATATCGGTTTATTAACATTTATTGATGTGTCAAAATATTAGACAGTGAGATGTGTGAAAATGTTACAATCCTGATGAAAAAAAGTTTTCTACAATTGGATTTCTCTATGGCCCTCAGTGTAACAAAAATAAAAACTTATATAGTGTCAAACTGAGAAACAAAGAGATTAACAGAGAGAATCCATTTTCTTTCCAAACTTAGCACCTTCTTGCTTGCTGGCAGGCAGGTTTCAAAGCCTTGAGGTTAATGCATTTCTTAAGTCGTATAAAGTATATAACCGCTTGCGTGAGGAACCGGAATAACAATCTCCTCATTTAGCTTTTGTTCTTCTTCAACAGGATATCAGCTTATTACCTGATATAAACTAAATGCTGCTATGAGATCTTCTCTGTCTGATCTAATTTATGTAAGTTTGTTTATGACAAAAACCAATGATCATGACAGCATTTACGCGACGCAACTTTTTAAGAACATCCATAATAGGCGGTGTGGCAGCAACCTGCATCAAACCTTTTGATACGCTGGCTGCTTTTGGGAAACAGGGACAGTACGATGCACGTATTGCACTTACTACAGGCGACAACAGGGCTGATATGGCTTTCCGTGCACTCCAGCCATTGTCAAAAGAGATTGCACAGGCAATAGGAGGCCGGAGGGTTATCCTTAAACCTAATAATGTAAGTATCAACATTCCATTAACCTCCACCCATGTTGATACTCTGGAAGGTATCCTTGAATTTCTCAAATCAATCGGAAAAACGGGGAATACAATCATAGCAGAATCAGCAGCTAACGGACCCACACTGGAGGGTTTTAAAAACTATGGCTATTTCAGGCTCGCTGATAAATATGGGGTAAAACTGGTTGATCTTGATCAGGATCAAATTGATATAGTTCATGTATTTGATGAAAAGGACTTCCGACCACATGCAGTAAGGGTATCTCATATGATGCTCGATCCTGATTCATTTATAGTTTCAGTGGCAAGGATGAAAACGCACGACCGTGTTTTAGCGACTTTATCATTAAAAAATATTATAGTTGGATCACCTATAAAAGATCCTGGTTTTACTTTCAGTGCTTCCAGTAAAAAGGGTGCAAAAAGTGACAAGGCACTGATGCATGGCAGCGGATTTCGAGGGATAAATTATAACCTGTATGCAATGTCCAGTCAGTTACACCCGCATCTGGCTTTAATAGATGGTTTTGAGGGAATGGAAGGAAACGGTCCTAATGATGGAACTCCTGTTGAGCACAGGGTTTGTGTTGCCGGACTGGATTGGCTTGCTGCCGACCGTGTGGCAATTGAATTAATGGGTATTGATTTTGCAAATGTCGGTTACCTGAATTTTTGCAGTCAAACAGGCGCCGGAATTGCTGATCTCAACAAAATTCAGATTATTGGAGAAACAATCAATAATCATAAAAAGTCATATAAACTCAGTGATAACTTTAAAGATCAGCTGATCTGGATGGATCCTGTATCGCAAAATCTGGTGAAACCTCAGTATCCTAATTTTCCAATATCTTATACCTGAAGAAAATGTTTAATAAAAAGTGTATATCAGAATTAAAATTTCGGGCTCTGATTTCTATCTTCCTGTTGATATTCATTCAACTTTCTCTTTTCGCCCAGAATAAAGGATTAAGCAGACCCCAGGATCCTGCCTCACTTCCAAAATCAAGGGCTATAATCAGTCTCCCGACACCAATTCCTAAGATATCAAAGCAGGCTAAACTTGTCAGTACCCAGGATAACGAGTGGATTATTTCTGATGGTTGGGAACTGGCAGCAGCCAAAAAAGTAAATGCAACGGGTATTGAAATTACCAAAACATCATTTAATACAGATTCATGGATAAATGCAACAGTTCCGGGTACCATTCTTACAACCCTGGTGAACCAGGGCTATTATCCTGATCCTCTTTACGGATTAAATAATTTGTCAATACCCGATACTTTGTGCCGGACAGATTGGTGGTACCGTACTCTCTTGCCCCTTCCTGCCGGGTCAGAAAACAGAAGGATACAATTGCTTTTGAATGGGATTAATTATAAAGCTGAGGTCTGGTTAAACGGATCATTTCTAGGGACAATAACCGGCGCCTTTATACGTGGTCAGTTCGATATTACTTCATTTCTGCATGTAAAGGGGATCAATGTTCTTGCAATCCATATCCTGCCTCCGCCTCATCCCGGAATATGGGTTTATGGCAGGACGTGAGATTAAAAGTAACCTCAGATGCTCAGATAGCAGATCCACAGGTAATCACAGATTTGCCATTACCTGATACCACAAATGCTAAGCGTTAAAGGCAGGTTGTAATGATTATGTCACTAAACCTTTGGAATCAAAAAAATTGCAGGAATTGGTAGCGGTGCACTTGATGAATTAGATTCAAACATTCAAAATTATAATTCAATATCTGTTTTGCCTTTTAACGCTATTGATTTCCCATTCCATCTAAAGATACCTGTTAATCCTTCTGGTAGAATAACTTCTCCACTTATTCCTTCACTTCCGCTCCTTTTCAAATTAAAACTGATCATTCCTGCCGGGTGCGGCATCTGTCCTTTTATGAAAGTAAGTTTACCCAGGGCCGGCTCTATTTCCACAGTCTTAAATCCTGGTGTTCCGGGACGGATACCTGCTACTGTTGCTAGAAAATCATAATCCGGACTTGCACTCCAGGCATGGCAGTCAGAGCGGGCGGGATCAGGATTTTCAGCGAAAGTAGTTAGACCGTTCTGCAACATATCTTCCCATAAGCCAAGTGTCTCAAGGTAATGATCGGCCATTCCGGTTTTTTTCAAAGCCTGTGTAAGGTAAAACCTGAAATACATTGTCGGCTGAATCAGACTTTTATCATTCATGAAACGTTGAATAAAAACTTTCTGATCGTTTTCAGGTATTGTATTCGTCAGGACTGCAAATATCTGTGCATGCATACTGAAAGCTTTTTTTGAAGGAGTATCAGAGAGGTATCCGTGTGATTCATCCCAACAATTTTTATAAACGGCTTTTGTTAACTTTTGTGCAATCTCTGAATATTGATCAGCTTTTTCCGGTCGTCCGTAATATCTGAACAGCTCTGCTGCCCTTTCTGCCGCATAAGCAAACTGCATAGATAGTATTGAGGAATTACCATCATTCATTCCCCCTGGAGGAACTCCGCCAATACCGCTTGTATTGTTCCAGGCCCATTCAATGGCCCAATCAACAAAGTTCCAGTACTCAACCTTGCCAAGCATCCCTGTTTCCTTATCAATCCTTTTTGTAAACCAGCCAAGTACACTTTCAATACCGGGTAAAAAGCTTTTAATGAGTTCAGGATCATCCCTGAGAGTCCAGTAATCGTTGACCATATCGACCCAATACAATGAGAACGGAGGAATAATCTGAGGATTTGCAGATGGATACCTGCTTCTGGTCAGTCCTTCATAAAAAATGGACTCATTAAAATCTGTAATTGCATTCCGCACCAGACGGTCATCACCTGATACATACATAGATATCAGCGATTGAATCCGGGTATCGCCAATATATTGAAGCTGCTCATAATAGGGACAATCAAAATATGTTTCGTTTGCGCAGAGACGGGCGGTCCTCCAGCCGACATTCCAGATTTTTTTCAAACCGGGCTGGTCAGAATCAAATATTGCATTCTCCTTTAACGGATATGCTGTGAACTCACTCGAAAAGCTATTTAGCTGCAGTGGTTCACTGCCTGTATTGATCTCCATCTGAAGATAACGCCAGGTACGAAACCAGAGAGGACGAAACAACCGGTCCGGTTTACCGTCTGGTAAAAAGTAATCGGAATAACCATCTATTGATTTTCCTTCTATTTCATTTCTGTTGCCTTTTGATCCTTTTGAATCGAACAACGATTCGGAATAGATTAGTCTGATATTGCTTCCCTTACCTTTAGAAACAAGAAGTTCCGGATATCCGGTTGTAAGTCTTTCCTGGTCAAATAATATTGTGATTTTCCTGTTGGCCCTGATTGTAAAGGAAGTTTTCCCTTCTAGAAAGCCCTCAGGTAATGTGTCACCCGATATACGGCGCACAATTACAAATCGCTGATGAGCCTGCTCCATCAAAGGTATCTTTCGTGGTGTCAGCTCCCAGTTTATATCAGTTCCTACTCCACGAGGATGAGCGGCATCAAGAGTCCGGGGTGTCAGCCAGGAGCGATCATTGTACCCTGCTGTTTCCCAGTCCCAGGGATAAAGTGATGCATCAACCCTGTCGCAGGGGCCAACTACAGTGAATTGCCCGCTTGTTTCCTTTGAACCTGCCGGAGCAGGAGTATAAGCCTGATTTTTAATGACTTTCCAGGTTGTATCGGTATTTATAATTTCTTCTGTTGGTGAGTTTCCCTGGACAATGAATGCTGTTTTAAGTGTGAACTGAGCCCATGGTTTTAATTCCCCAAAATTCCATACCTCTGCGGCAAGAACGTTTTTCCCTGTTTTCAGGAATGCAGCAATATCTATACTCTCATAAGTCCAGTGCTCGAGATCAGCACGTGACGGACCAAAACAGACTGCTTTTCCATTAACAAACAGACGGTACCGGTTATCTGCAGAAAGATTAATTATGAATTCCTGCGGCTGTTCTGTCAGTTCAAAATCTTTCCTGAAATGAAATACTCCATAATCAAGAAGTGATTCCGTTGGATGAGCTATCCATTGTGCCTTCCAGCGATTATTTATCAGAGCCGGGTTAATCTTTTCATAAGTTAACTGCTCTACGATTTGTGCAGACAGATTTGCACACATCAGTAAAACCGAGAGGATAGTAATTTTTGAGCGCATAGTGTCATATTTTTTAAAATACAATCTCTTTCTTTCATTTTACAATAAAATGGTATTTGCCTGAACCAACATTTAAAATAGCAAATTGATTGGTAAGCTTTATCATTTTTACAAACTGGCCGCTATTATTAATAACACCCTTTTCAACAAGCGCAAAATTGCCTTCATAAATATCAGGCAGGGCATTTTCAAACAGAGGCAGATAAACCGTGCCTTTTGTATTGGCTGGAATTGTGATTTCCAGATGAAAATCGTTACCAAACTTCCACCATGAACTACATATATTCCCTCTTACCGAATGATAACTTCCTTTAGCCCATGTAAGATCTCCAACAACTGAAGGTTTAATTATTATATCATTGTAAGCAACAGACCCATCAGTTTGTTGAATTCCGAGTACTGACTTGTAAAACCACTCACTTACAGAGCCAAACATTGGATGATTCTGTGATTCATGAATTTTTATTCCCCAGTTTTCCCATAAAGTGGTTGCATTGTTTGCAATCATATAGCCGTAGCCGGGGTACTCTTTCTGGCTAAGCATAAGGAATGAGAGATCGTCCCTGTTCTGCTCACTTAGCCAATTAAGCATCATTTTGGTGGAAAAAATCCCGGTCGTCATATGACCTTTATTGACAGTCAGTATCTGATCAATAAGCTGATTAAACACCTTTCTTTTAAGGCCAGGTGGTAAGAGGTCATAATATAAAGCAAATACCTGGCTTCCCTCTGTACCTGTATATACAACACCTGTCTCATTGTTCACAAATTTTTCTATAAAAGCTTTCTTTATATTCTCCGAAAGTTCCAGATACTTTTTCACATCTTCATCTTTACCCAGAATTTTAGCAAGTTCAGTTATGATTTTAACATGATGATACCACGCAGATGCTGCAGAAACAGGAGTCGGACGCAAATCTACGCTGTTGTGATCACCGATACAGTCCAAAATCAGAAAACCGGGAGTACGCTCGTTGTAAAAATCAACTAAATGCTTCAGTATTGGATACTGTTCTTTAACTATGTCAATATTTCCGTAATATTTATACATCTGGTACAACAGGAACGGGTAGGCCAGGGTCCAGCCAACAGGACCTGTCCCAGGTTCAATTCCATTTTCATTTATTCCAATATTCGGAGCAACTTCTGTCATGGCACCTGAACCAAGGGCGTCGTTTGCAAAATCACGTATAGCTTTCTGATAAAATGAACTCATGTCATAGTTGTTCATAAACGCTTCAGATACGGTTACCATATCACCACCGTAACCATACTTTTCGCGTGCAGGGCAATCCGATTCAACACTGAATATATTGCTGAGCATGCTCCATTCGGTAATTTGCTGAATTTTGTTAAAGAGGCCATTTGAGCATGAAAACTCAGATACATCCTTGACATCTGAATTCATGGCCAGGCCCTGGATGTCGTTCAAAGCTGGTGTGTATGGTAGCCCTTTAACTTCAACAAAACGAAACCCATGAAAAGTAAACCTGGGTTCAAAAGTTTCAATACCCTTCCCACTGCAAACGTATCTGTCTTCCTGCCAGGCTATATCCGGAGCTCCGGGGCCTCCTCTGCCCGGACCTTTGATTTGTGCCGCAACGGAAGTATTCACTTCAATGTTTCTGTCAGATTTAAGTATTTCCGCATAACGAAAGACAATTTCAGTTCCTGCAGGAGCTTTGCAGAAGAAACGGATTACTCCTGCAAAGTTCTGTCCCATATCATATATAAAAACATTGGATTCAGGGCTCCAGATACTGGAAGGAAATAATGTGCGGGTATGCCTGATTGGAGGTATGTATTGCCATGTAAGTTTACCGGCAGGACCTTCAGTTTTTTTTGCATTTGTCCATTTTGAATCATCATAAGCAGTAGTGCTCCAGCCTGGAAGTTCAAGCCTGGCATCGTACCATTCACCTAAATAAATATTATTCCGGACAATTGGTCCTTCTGCTGATTTCCAGGTTTCATCGCTGACTATTATTTCTGATGTACCGTCTTTATAATCAATCCTCAACTGGCAACGCAGTTTGGGCTGGCCGATAGTAAGCACTTCACGCAGGTTTTGTCCAAACATGTTCATTGGCAGAGGATTGTACCAACCATTTCCAAGCATTACTCCAAGTGTATTTTCCCCAATAGACAGCTGCTCAGTAATATCATGGACATTATAAAATACAGTTTTGGCAAATTGGGTCCATCCCGGTTCTAAAAGCAGATCATTTGTTTTTTTCCCGTTAAGGTATACTTCATTATATCCCAGACCACAAATGTACAGGCGTGCGTTTATAACATCCTTTTTTACTTCAAAGTTTTTCCGGAAAAGGGGAGCAGGGATTGTTTTGTAGAAGTCCTCCGGCTTCTGAGGAGGAAGCTTTCCATCTCCGATCCAATCACCTTTCCAATCACTTTCAATTAAAAGCCCGGTTTCGAACCAGTTAATTTCAGAATATGAAGAAACATTATCCTTTCCATCCCAGATTCGTACTTTCCAATAATATCGGGTACCAGACTGAAGTGGAGTGCCTTTATAAGTTATTTGCAAAGTTTCTCCAGAGGTTACCTTTTCAGAATTCCAGTTTGTGCCCTTATCAATTTCCAATGATTTTAGATCAGTGGAAACAATAATCTGGTAGGCAGTCTGAATAGTGTTACGATCGAGACTGGATTGTTCCCACGAGAAACAGGGAATTACGTCGATTCCCAACGGATTGGAGAGATAGTTAACTTTCAATTCTGAAGGAGATGGCTGGATGGCCATTACAGATGATGTAAAAAAGAGTAAGATCAGAAATATATTTTTTTTCATCAGGTCAGTTTTATATTCATTTAATTCAATCTTTTGTACCATCATTCTATCTATAAAGTTGGTTAATTATGCCGAATATTTATTAACAGATTCAGGATTATTTCTTTCAAGTAATAAAAGAATAATACTATGACATATTCTAATCGTTAAATTTATTCTTAAATTCAATGCTCTAAGAGATGACAATGCCTAATTTAAACTTCTAAATACAATGAGAAAATCATTAATTCTTTTTCTGGCTGTAATTTCAGCATTTTTAATATCCACCTGCCAGGGAAACAAGTTAGCATCTTCAAAGTTACAGGACACTGTTCTTATAAGCGATACTATCCAATATCATCCTGTCCGTATTAATAAAGCAAACGGTTCAATACTTCCCTGGTATTCCACCGACTTAGGAACTTCCTATGATACTACGCTTTTACTCGTATGGAATTTTTGGAAAAACATGCCAGCTGATTCTACCGGTGAAAAACATTATCTGCATCACCAGGTATATAAACCGGGTGACAGACGAGGTATAGGCGGCGACCAGCTTATGATGGCACTTTCTTCATGGGATTTACTCTATAACTATACCGGAAATCAATCGATAATTGACAATATGAAGTATATGGCCGATTATTATATAAACAACTCATTATCATCTCCCGATTGCAAATGGCCGAACCTCCCTTATCCATATAATATGAAGTTATATTCAGGGAAATATGATGGAGACATGAGGGCCGGTAAAGGGTACCTTCAACCCGACAAAGCTGGTTCATTTGGATTTGAACTGGTGAAACTTTATAAAAAATCGGGAAATGAGAAATATCTGGAAGTTGCAGAAAAAATTGCAAATACACTGGCTTCTCATGTGCAACCCGGAGATAATGATCATTCCCCCTGGCCATTCAAAGTAAATGCTGAAACAGGTGAACCGGGCGTACTTATTGAATCCGATTTCCAATTTACAGGTAAATCTGATAGTGAAAAAACCTCTCAACCCAAAATTCAAAAATCAATTTATACTACTAACTGGACCGGCACTTTAAACCTGTTTAGTGAATTGATAATCAAGAAAAAAGAAAATTCAGACTCATATAAAAAAGCGTTTGATATTGGCCTTAACTGGTTAAAAACCTATCCTTTGAAAAGTAACAAATGGGGGCCGTTTTTTGAGGATATATCAGGATGGTCCGATACACAGATTAATGCAATTACCTTTGCAATGTATATGCTTCAGAATCCTGACCTGTTTCCGGATTGGCAGAAAGATGTAAAAGGGATTATAGAATGGACCCACAAGGAACTGGCTAACAGTGAGTATAAAAAATATAAGGTTGAAGTGATGAATGAACAAACGGTTTATCGGGTTCCCGGAAACAGTCATTCTTCGCGTCAGGCTTCCGTGGAGCTTTTATACACGAGATTGTCAGGTGATACAACATACAAAACCAATGCAATCCGCACTTTAAACTGGGCCACTTATACTGTAGCAAACGATGGTCGTAACAGGTACATCCGTGACGATATTTGGCTTACAGATGGTTATGGCGACTATGTCCGCCATTATTTACGTGCCATGGCAGCTATGCCAGAATTGGCTCCAGCTCATAAAAACAGGTTCCTGAGTTCAACATCCATTGTTTCCTCAATAAATTATAATACAGATATAATAACCTATTCTACTTATGATTCAGCAACAGATATTTTAAGACTGATACAAAAACCGGTCAGAATAACATGTGATGGGCCGGAATTGAAGGAGTCTGCTGATTTATTTTCAGAAGGCTTTAATTGGATGGATCTGTCAGATGGAGGGGTATTGCGGATAAAACATACCGGTAGAAAATTAATCATCTTTTTCCATTAGAGCTTTTAACCAATAATTTACTATAAAAGAAGAACCTGTTTCCACGATTTTATTGGATTGTAATACACCGTCCTGTTAAGCATTGCTGCATCTAGTTATGTGCCTGTCCGGTTCTGATTTATGCAAGAAAATGGAACATTTTAAATGCTTGGCCCACTTTTCTTCGGCTAATATGAAGGATAATATAAAATAGTAAATACAAATGAATTTTTCCTATTTTTATAGCATTTAGAGGTATTAAAATGAAAAATGAAATGAAAATTAAGTCTGCTGAGCATAAACAATCAATTGACTATTGGCAAAGTCAGTTAGAAGGATGCTCGTGTGTACTTAATTTTCCGTACGATTTTCCGAGGATAAAAGTTACGACAGGTTATGGAGACAGGGAGTACATCGGGTTTTCATCAGAATTATCATCTGAATTAAGGCAGCTGAGTAAACAGGAGGGAGTAAGTTTGTTTTCTGTTATGTTGACTACGTATGGGATCCTGATGCATAAGTATTCAGGGGATCACGACATAAATATTGGTACCCCTGTTGCCAATCGTTCCCATTCTTCAATGGAATCCATCATTGGTATGTTTGTCAATACGGTGGTGATCCGGTTGAAATTTGACAGGGACATTTCCTTTAGAAGTTTAATAAAAACAACTAATGAAGTCATTTTAGAAGCGATTGCACACCATGATTTATCGTTTGATAAGCTAGTGGAGATAGTTAATCCTGAACGCATAGCAAATATTAATCCTGTTTTTCAGGTAGCCTTTGCGTGGGACGATAATTTGAATGTTCCTCTTCGTCTGAATGGAATAAAGAGTGATAAGGTATTTATGCATGGAGGAGTATCTCCATTTGATATCACCTGTTCTATGTTGGATAATGGAGAAATAATAGAGGGTGAGATAGAATATAACATAGATCTGATAAAGCAGGATACAATTATAAGTTTACGGGATAACTATGTAAATCTGGTATCGAATCTAGTATCAGAATATGAAACACCAATTGCCTCAGTGCCTCTTATATCAGAGGAGGAAAAGAAACGAGTTCTTGATTTTACCAATACATCTGCACCTTACCCGGGAGATACAACAATAGCACGGTTGTTTGAGGAGCAGGTTGAAAAGAATTCAGATAAAATGGCTGTGGTATATAAACAGGATTCATTAACATACGATCAGCTGAATCGGAAATCAAACCGGCTGGCCAGGAGATTACAGGAAGAGGGGATTGAGAAAAACAAGGTGGTAGGACTTTTAGCAGATAAGTCAATAGATTTAATAGTTGGGATTCTTGGCATCCTAAAAGCAGGCGGGGCATATTTGCCGTTGGATATTGAGTATCCTGTGGAGAGGATAAATTTCATGCTTCACGATAGTAACTGTCAGGTAATTTTAACACAAAATAAGTACACAGAATTAGCGGTCGGTGATGTTAAAACAATATGTTTAGATTCCCCGGCATCGTACCACGCGGATGATAATAATATTGTAAATGAAGTTACTTCCCGGGATCTGGCATATATAATGTATACATCAGGAACAACAGGAAAGCCCAAGGGCAGTATGATCCGGCAGAAGAGTGTTATCAGGCTGGTAAGGAATACCAACTATATAGAGTTAACACCGGAAGACAGGATTCTGCTTACGGGAGCCATTGTTTTTGATGCGAGCACGTTTGAGATATGGGGGTCATTGTTAAATGGAGGTAGTCTGTATATTCCTGAGAAAGAAGAGCTTCTGGATCCGAAGCAATTGGGTAATTCTTTATTTAAAAATGGAATAACGACCTTATGGCTAACCTCAGCTCTCTTCACACATATTTCGGAATACCGGACAGATATTTTTAGACGGTTGAAGTATTTACTGGTCGGGGGCGATGTATTATCACCACCACATATAAACAAAGTAAGAAAAGATAATCCTCAGCTTATTGTTATAAACGGTTACGGGCCAACAGAAAATACGACATTTACCACATGTTACCACATAGAGAGTGATTTTGATCACAACATACCCATTGGTAAACCAATAAGCAATACAACGGTATATGTTTTTGATAAATATCTGAACCACCAGCCGGTTGGAGTTATCGGTGAACTATATATAGGAGGAGAAGGGCTGTCAAACGGGTATTTAAACAGGGATAAATTAAACAAGGCGAAATTTATCGATCATCCATATTTGCCCGGAGAAAGGCTTTATCGTACAGGGGACTATGGCCGATGGCTGGCAGATGGGAATATTGAGTTTCAAGGCAGGATTGATAATCAGATAAAAGTCAGGGGTTTCAGGGTAGAGTTGGAAGAAATCGAATCCTTGATGTTGGATATAGAAGGAGTTATCGAAGCAGTAGTAAAATCATACAGGCTGACAGAAAGTGATACCCGTTTAGTGGCATTTCTGAATGTAACAAAAGCATTTGGGATGGGGCCAGGGGAAATAACAGGACTTTTGAAAGAAAAAATGCCATCGTATATGATACCATCGGTCATCCGGTTGATGGAAGGATTTCCGTTAACTACTAATGGCAAGATAGACAGGGAAGCTTTGAAATATGAGGCAAATGAGATTAAAGATGATCATAATCGGGGAAATATTTATTTAACACCTACTGAAGAAAGAATTTATCAGATATGGTGCGATGTTTTAAAGACAAGGGATATTTTGCCGGAGGATAATTTCTTCGAGATCGGTGGAAATTCACTTTTAGCAATAAGTGTTATTAACAGAACAGAAGAAAATCTGAAAATAAGTATTCAATTTAAAGACTTAAGAATCTATCCCACAATAGTTAGTTTTAGTAATTTTTTAGAAAATAAACCTTTAAAAATTGATCCGGCTATTGAATTGATCCATCAATCAAATCTCAAGGATCTCCCATTAACAAAAAGCCAGACAAGGATTTGGCTATTAAGCCGGTTAAACCCTTCTAATCCAAATTATATATTGTCTTTTACTTACAGATTATTGGGACCGTTAAATCTTTACATTTTCCAAAAAAGCATTGAAACCCTTTTCAACAGACATCATGTTCTTTTTTCTTCAATTATTGAGAAAGATGGATTGGCATATTGCACTATGGATCCTAAAAAAGTTCAGATAAAATTTATTGATTTTAATGAGGACTCTCAGGAAGATAAAAAATCCAGAATTTTTGAATTTATCAATATAGATTCCAGGAAGATAATGGATTTGAAAAACGAACCGTTATATCGATTATATCTTTTTAACCTTTCCTCTGAAGAATATTATTTTTATTTCGCAATTCATCATATTATATTCGATGGATGGTCATGGCAAGTATTTATTAATGATTTATATCAAATTTACAATGATTTACTGGCAAATAAGAATAGTTTTTTAAAAGAACTGGAATACCAGCAATACGATTTTGCCGACAGGGAAAACAGGTCTGTCTTACTTTTAAATAATGACAAATCAATTGACTATTGGCAAAGTCAGTTAGAAGGATGCTCGTGTGTACTTAATTTTCCGTACGATTTTCCGAGGATAAAAGTTACGACAGGTTATGGAGACAGGGAGTACATCGGGTTTTCATCAGAATTATCATCTGAATTAAGGCAGCTGAGTAAACAGGAGGGAGTAAGTTTGTTTTCTGTTATGTTGACTACGTATGGGATCCTGATGCATAAGTATTCAGGGGATCACGACATAAATATTGGTACCCCTGTTGCCAATCGTTCCCATTCTTCAATGGAATCCATCATTGGTATGTTTGTCAATACGGTGGTGATCCGGTTGAAATTTGACAGGGACATTTCCTTTAGAAGTTTAATAAAAACAACTAATGAAGTCATTTTAGAAGCGATTGCACACCATGATTTATCGTTTGATAAGCTAGTGGAGATAGTTAATCCTGAACGCATAGCAAATATTAATCCTGTTTTTCAGGTAGCCTTTGCGTGGGACGATAATTTGAATGTTCCTCTTCGTCTGAATGGAATAAAGAGTGATAAGGTATTTATGCATGGAGGAGTATCTCCATTTGATATCACCTGTTCTATGTTGGATAATGGAGAAATAATAGAGGGTGAGATAGAATATAACATAGATCTGATAAAGCAGGATACAATTATAAGTTTACGGGATAACTATGTAAATCTGGTATCGAATCTAGTATCAGAATATGAAACACCAATTGCCTCAGTGCCTCTTATATCAGAGGAGGAAAAGAAACGAGTTCTTGATTTTACCAATACATCTGCACCTTACCCGGGAGATACAACAATAGCACGGTTGTTTGAGGAGCAGGTTGAAAAGAATTCAGATAAAATGGCTGTGGTATATAAACAGGATTCATTAACATACGATCAGCTGAATCGGAAATCAAACCGGCTGGCCAGGAGATTACAGGAAGAGGGGATTGAGAAAAACAAGGTGGTAGGACTTTTAGCAGATAAGTCAATAGATTTAATAGTTGGGATTCTTGGCATCCTAAAAGCAGGCGGGGCATATTTGCCGTTGGATATTGAGTATCCTGTGGAGAGGATAAATTTCATGCTTCACGATAGTAACTGTCAGGTAATTTTAACACAAAATAAGTACACAGAATTAGCGGTCGGTGATGTTAAAACAATATGTTTAGATTCCCCGGCATCGTACCACGCGGATGATAATAATATTGTAAATGAAGTTACTTCCCGGGATCTGGCATATATAATGTATACATCAGGAACAACAGGAAAGCCCAAGGGCAGTATGATCCGGCAGAAGAGTGTTATCAGGCTGGTAAGGAATACCAACTATATAGAGTTAACACCGGAAGACAGGATTCTGCTTACGGGAGCCATTGTTTTTGATGCGAGCACGTTTGAGATATGGGGGTCATTGTTAAATGGAGGTAGTCTGTATATTCCTGAGAAAGAAGAGCTTCTGGATCCGAAGCAATTGGGTAATTCTTTATTTAAAAATGGAATAACGACCTTATGGCTAACCTCAGCTCTCTTCACACATATTTCGGAATACCGGACAGATATTTTTAGACGGTTGAAGTATTTACTGGTCGGGGGCGATGTATTATCACCACCACATATAAACAAAGTAAGAAAAGATAATCCTCAGCTTATTGTTATAAACGGTTACGGGCCAACAGAAAATACGACATTTACCACATGTTACCACATAGAGAGTGATTTTGATCACAACATACCCATTGGTAAACCAATAAGCAATACAACGGTATATGTTTTTGATAAATATCTGAACCACCAGCCGGTTGGAGTTATCGGTGAACTATATATAGGAGGAGAAGGGCTGTCAAACGGGTATTTAAACAGGGATAAATTAAACAAGGCGAAATTTATCGATCATCCATATTTGCCCGGAGAAAGGCTTTATCGTACAGGGGACTATGGCCGATGGCTGGCAGATGGGAATATTGAGTTTCAAGGCAGGATTGATAATCAGATAAAAGTCAGGGGTTTCAGGGTAGAGTTGGAAGAAATCGAATCCTTGATGTTGGATATAGAAGGAGTTATCGAAGCAGTAGTAAAATCATACAGGCTGACAGAAAGTGATACCCGTTTAGTGGCATTTCTGAATGTAACAAAAGCATTTGGGATGGGGCCAGGGGAAATAACAGGACTTTTGAAAGAAAAAATGCCATCGTATATGATACCATCGGTCATCCGGTTGATGGAAGGATTTCCGTTAACTACTAATGGCAAGATAGACAGGGAAGCTTTGAAATATGAGGCAAATGAGATTAAAGATGATCATAATCGGGGAAATATTTATTTAACACCTACTGAAGAAAGAATTTATCAGATATGGTGCGATGTTTTAAAGACAAGGGATATTTTGCCGGAGGATAATTTCTTCGAGATCGGTGGAAATTCACTTTTAGCAATTTCAATTCTTTCAAAAATCGAAACTGAATTTAAATTAGAATTAGGTTTAAGAATAGTGTTTGATAATCCACGGATTAGAGATTTTTCTGACTTTATTGATCATTCAGCAAATAAAGTGCCCAAAACCAAATCTGAGGACAAAAAAGAAAAAACTAAATCTGTAATAATCAGAGGGAGTATATAATGTTTGGTGAATTTTTAGAAGAGCTTAAAAAAAAGGAGATTGAGATCTCTTTTTCAGGAGGTAAAATAATATATGCTGGTCCGGAGGAAAATATTACTTCTGAACTTATAGAGAAACTTAAAGAATTCAAGGGGGATTTAATTAAATATTATTGGCCAAATGAATCCAAAAACATGATGTCTATTAATCCCGGAGGGACAAAGACTTCATTAATTTTAATTTATTGTGGTAAGTTTAGTTACTTCTTAAGTGATTATCTTGGTTTAAATCAACCGATATATGGATTTTTCGATGATGGGTGGCTGACTGGAAAGAAAAGTGAATATAGTAGTGTGGAATCTCTTGCGACGGAATATATAAATCAATTAAAAAAAGTATTGCCAAATGGTCCATATGTTATTGGAGGGCATTCTTTTGGGGGAGTTATTGCTTATGAAATGGCTGTTCAGTTACAAAAGTCAGGTCACACAGAACCCTTTTTAACCTTATTTGATAGTATGAGTCCTTATGCAAATGAATCATTTTCCCTTCATAGAAATATATTTCACATTTATAAAGGTATTTTTAAACCAATTTTTAAAAAGTTATGGCAATTTTTAAAAATGCCTGTTTTTAACACCTTCTTCCTAATAAGAAAACGTCTTCCTAAGTCATTACGACCTTATTATATTGTTACTAATTATTTAATCTTGCTCTATAAATATCGACCGGAAAAATTCAGAGGAAACATATTGTTGTTCAAGGTAAATGAAGATAATTCAACCTACAAAGACTATTATGGATGGGAGTTCCTTTCTGATAAAGTAAAAAATATAGTCCTCGAAGGAAATCATATGTCAATGATGATCGAAAAAAAGTATGGTGAAATTATTGGTAAAGAGATTGAGAAGCTGATGGACAATGTAGAAAATTAAAATAGTTTGAACTATGAGATCATCTATTTTAGCAAACAATTATATTCGTTGTAATCCTGACCCCACTGGAAACTCAGTATCAGATAAAGACTCTGCGGTCATTGACGTATACTTTGCAAAAACAAAAGACATTAGTACTGAATATTCAAGGTTAAAGATTTTTATTGACCATAAGGATAAATTAAAAGCTGAGAAACTGCACTTCAGGGAAGACAGGAACACATATTTGTTCTGTCACACTTTGCTTAGGTTGATACTGGCAAAGAAACTAAATGCTGATCCCTCAGGAATCCAGATTATTAACGAAGGAAATAATAAACCCCGGTTGGAAGGGGATCTTTTGTTTTTTAATATTTCACATACCCGTGATGCATTTGCATTTGCCATTTCTGAACGCGTCAAAGTAGGCATTGATTTGGAAAAAGTGGACAGAAATGTTGATTTTAAATCTATTATAGTAAAATTTTTTAGTACTATAGAACGTAAATTTATTTTAGATTCCCCTGAAGATTCGAGAAACAGATTTTTTCTTTTATGGACACGGAAAGAATCACTTTTAAAAGCTATGGGAACAGGTATTATTTCAAATCTTTCACAAGTTCATGTAATGAAAAAGGAAAACACATTCAGCAGGGAAACGATCGAATATATGAATGATGATTCTACATACAGTAATCATTTTATCTATTCTAAAAAAGTATTTAAATATTATTTAAGTGTTTCTGCACCTCGAAAGGCGAAAATATTGCTGCATCAGCTGAATGTTGAGAAAGTACAATATTACTGTGAAGAATAATCTGATTTTAATGTGAAACTCCGATGTAATTTATTGAATAATTGAATAAACAATATAAGTTCTAACTTTTTTGCATTAAGTTTCTTTTTAAATGTAACAGCCGGAGAATTAAAATAATCACTTATGCTATATAATTTATCCCGTCCCATTTCTTTAAGCATTTCATAACTTTTATATCGTAAATATGGTGCTAAATTATTTCCTCTGTAAGACTCCATTGTATACATAAACCATAAATATGCTTCGTTCCTTTTTAAATGAATAACAGTAGCCTTATAGCTTAATTCAATAAAATTAATCCACATGAAGGCAACAATTTCCCCATTGTGTTTTATTCCTATACACTTTTCACCGACCTCAACCAATTTAAGTAATTTCTCTTCTGAAAATCCGGCATAATTTAAAGCTCCAATTATTTTCATGTCCTCAGGTCTGATCAACTCGCAAGAATAATTAGCATCTAGCCCTTTAATCTCTGGTATTTCCGTGATGTTTATGCCCTCCTGAAACAAATAGTACGGAGTAAACTCAATGCCAATCCTGATAAACATGTATCTGATGGCTTGCAAAGTTAAACCATAACGAACCTTGACCTGAATTTTTTTTAAAAATGAAATGTCTGTTTTTTTCAGTGAAGTAAAGGTCATTTTATTTCAGTTTTTATTAATAGCACGACCATATCTACCATTGCCACTTTCTAGATTCATTTTTTGCCTGAATTCTTCAGATGTCATTATTTTTCTTGCGTTTGCTTCTGAAAGAACATGAATTCTTTTAAGAAGATCTGTATTACTGGCTAATGTATTTCTTGATGCAGTATACCAGATGTTGTCCTCAAGTCCAACTCTCACTCCTCCTCCTATTGCAATTGCAACTGAGTTCATCATCAATTGTTGATCGCCGATCCCTGCAAGGCTCCAAATTGAGTTTTCCGGTAATTCGCGAATCATCAATCCGGCATGTAGAATGTCAGCTTGAGCGCAGGCGATATTTCCCAGTAAAAGATTAAAATAATACGGAGGATTTAGCAATCCTTTTTTTATAAGATATTTTGCATAATTAATCATACCTGCATCAAATGCTTCCAATTCCGGAACTATTCCCAAATTCTTCATTTTACTGGCTAAATTCTGAATCATTTCGGGTGAATTAATACTTGCGATTTTATTGAAATTCAATGAACTAAGAGTAAGACTTCCCATATCAGGTTTTAAAAAGCCTTCTAATTCCAAAGCCTCGGAACGTTCCTCAAATTTATTGAATGATCTTCCACTAAGTGAAACGCAAATAACCAAAGAGGGAGCAAATTTCCTTATTTCTCCAATTATTGACGCATAAACATCCTTCTTATAAGTGGGGTTTCCGGTTTGGGTATCTCTGGCATGCAGATGAACTTTTGTTATTCCAAGTTCCCAGGCTGAATGAACATCTTCAATTATTTCAGAAACACTTACCGGAACATGAGGAGTTAAACTTTTGGTGGGAATCAGCCCTGTTGGTGTAAAATCGATAATTAAATTTTCTTCCATTTTTTTCTTTTTTTTATGGCTTAAGTAAAGATAATAACTAAATTGGATTCTGAGAAAACTGTTTGAAAGGATGAAAAAAATCTATAAGAGAATTATCTTTTTATCAATGACATAATTAAATACTAAGATTGTGAAAAAGTGGTTTCTAT
>OCZT010002134.1_pt1 | contig 20456 bp, 15 predicted proteins | sample 1539031 | NCBI WGS metagenome assembly OCZT01 (sample SAMEA3539308, study PRJEB22396) | soil metagenome | biome: tundra; feature: field; material: soil | place: USA | collected 2010-05 | depth 0.15 m | reverse complement strand
GCCAGCCGAAGAGCATGTTGTCCTCGGGCCGGGCGCTGGCATACATCCAGCGCATTACATCCACGCCCATCCGGTCCGCGGCTTCGTCGAACTCGATGGCGTTGCCCCAGCTCTTGTGCATCGGCCGCCCATCCTCGCCGTAGACGAGGGCATAGCCGAAGAGAGCTTTGAAGGGCGTCTCGCGGCGCAGCACCGTGCTCATCGCCAGCAGCGAGTAGAACCAGTTGCGGAACTGGCCGGGGAAGCTCTCTGTGACGAAGTCCGCGGGGAACCACTGCTTCCAGTAGTCGGGGTCGCTCCGGTAGTGCATCGTGGAGAACGGCACGATGCCGGCATCCAGCCATGGATTGCCCACGTCTCTGATGCGGCTCACGAGCTGGCCGCAGCCGGAGCAGGCGATCTTGACCGCGTCGACGTACGGCCGGTGCGGCGAGTGACCGTCGAACGCCTGCCAGCCCTCGGCGGCGCGCTCGGCCAGCTCCTCGCGGCCGGAAACAACGTTGATCGTGCCGCAATCGCAGTCGTAGATGGGCAGCGCCAGGCCCCAGTAGCGCTTCTTGCTGATCATCCAGTCGTGCATGTTCACGAGCCAGTCCAGCTCGCGCTCGTAGCCGAAGTCGGGAATCCACTTGATCCCCGGCTTGCGATCCCCGGGCTCGGGAACCTGATCGAGCTTCTCGATCACTTCCATGATCTGATAGCGCAGGCTGGCGTCCACTTCGGCGGCGCTCAACTCGGCGCGGGGCTTGTCGTAGACCGGGCCCATGCTGATGAACCACTCGTCCACCAGGCGGAAGACGAGCGGCGTGCCGCAGCGCCAGCAGTGCGGAAAGCGATGGGTGATCGTCTCCAGGCGGTAAAAGCGGTGCTTGTGCTTGAGCGACTCAAGGATCGGATCCTTCACGTCGCGAACGTCGCGGCCGCTGAACGGCCCGAAACCGGCGATGACGATGCCGCTCTCGTCCAGCGGCGCGATCATCGGTAGGCCCAGGCTCTTGCCCAGGGCAAAGTCCTCGGCGCCGCAGCCCGGAGCGATATGGACGATGCCGGTTCCCTCTTCTTCACCGACTTCGGCCCACTCGACGACGCGGTGCTCGTACGGCTTGCCGTCCGCGCCCTGAGTCGCGGCAAAGGCAGCCTCCACCGCGTCAAGCTCGTCGAACGGACCCGAATAGCGCCACCCGGCCAGCTCGCCGCCTAGCTTCTCCTCCACAATCTGGAACGGGCCTTCCAGGGCCGCCTTCAGCGTCCCACGACCCAGCCAGAACAGCTCGTCGCCCTGCTTCACCTTCACGTAACGCATGTCCGCGCCGACGGCGGCGGCCACGTGGGAGGTGAGCGTCCATGGCGTGGTGGTCCAGACCAGCAGCGCCTCACCGGGCCGGTCCAGAAGCGGGAACTTGACCGTGAGACCCGGATCCTCGCGGTCCGCGTAGCCCTCGGTCATCTCGTGCTGGCTGATGCCGGTGCCGCAGCGGGCACACCAGGGCATCGTGTCGTGGCCCTTGTAGAGCCAGCCGCGCTTGTTGCACTCGGCAATGAAGTTCCAGATGAGGTAGTTGTTCTCGTCGGAGAACGTGAAGTAGCTGCCGCCCATTTCCGGCATACCCAGCCGCCCGACCAGGTTCTCGGCCGTGTCCGTCACGGGCTTGCCGTCGGCGCCCTTGATCGTGACCGTCTGGCCGGGGTTCTCTGCCAGCAGGTCCCGCAGATGACGCAACTCAACCGGGTCGTTCCAGTCCATCCACATGCCCAGCCGGATCGACTGCTCGGTCTGGCGCGCGGCGAAGGTCAAAACGCGCTGCTTGCACAGGCTGACGAACTCGGCGATGCCGTAGGCCTCGATGTCGCGCTTGCTCGTGAAGCCCAGGTCCTTCTCGACATTGACCTCAACCCATAGCCCCTGACAGTCGAAGCCGTTCTGATATCGCTGGTCGCGGCCGTGCATGGCCCAGAAGCGCTGGAAGAGGTCCTTATAGGCGCGGCCCCAGGCGTGGTGGACGCCCATCGGGTTGTTCGCCGTGATCGGTCCGTCCAGGAAGCTCCACTTCTCGTTGCCGGCGTTCTGGGCGCGAAGGCGCGCAAACGTCCCGCGGTCACGCCACAGGGCCAGGATTTCGTGTTCCTGGGCGACGAGATCTGGCTTGGAGCTGACGGGTGAGAACATCGGCCTCTGGTGCTCGTTTGGGCTTGCGGACTATGGGGACCAGACTTGGTCTGCGTTTTGTACGTGGGTATCCTACCGAACAAGTGACAACCTCAATCCGCCGGGCACCACAATCGTCCCCGCAACGCTCCGCTTTTGCGCTGCATTCCTGACATTCGTCTTCGCGGGCGTCGGGCACGTCTACGCCGACGCCTACAAGCGAGCTCTGGTCTTCTCGGCCCTTCCTCTCATGGTATTCGCCGAGTTCGCAGGTCAATTCATCCGTTTGGGCGCCCGAGACTTCGCCCTGTGAGTGGGCCAGACTACGGTTCCGGGCCCCCTTGCCGTGGCGAATCTGCTGATCCTCGCCTACCGCGTTTGGGCAACCGTTGACGCCTACGGAGCGACGGTGAGCACGGCGCCTAATGCCGTGCGCGCCGTCCGCGCCGACTCTGCCGACCCCGACCCGGCCGCTCGGCGCCCCTTCAGCGGCCTCCGACGCCTGTTCAGACCCCCACTTCCACATCAACCCTCTCCCTGACGAATCCTGCGGCAAACCTAGCCGCGCCGGAGGTCCTCGCGGAGAGCGCCCCGATCGTCATGGAGAGCGGCTCCGGAACCGCTCAGCAGGCGGCGGATCTGGTTGCCTACCGGCAGTCCATCGGGCTCAACGCCGAGGTCGGCGACACCAACCCAAGCGACGAACCCACCAAGCTGCTCGTCGTCAACGACGCGAACACCACGTACCCGGAGACAGTCGCGCTGCTTGAGCAGACGCTGGGCATCTACGGACCGGCCTCGAAGGATGCAGCAGCGCCGATCCAGGCTTCATCGCAGCCCGGACAGGTCGTTGGCTATGTGATCGTGCTCGGAGCCAATACGCCGAGGATTACGCCTTCTCGGTGACTCGATATTCGAGGTAGCGGCCCGCCAGCAGCCGCGTCTGGGCATCGAGCGCCGGCAGGTTCGTGAATATCCAACCGACAACAGGCAGGCAGATCCACTGGACCCACGACACGATATGCATTCGCAGCCCCCACTCGGCCGGCTTTGGCGGTGCCAACTGATCTTCGATAAAAATCAGAACCAGCAACGACCCCATTGCCCCGGTGAGTAGCCAGGCGGCAAAAACCGGCAGGTTCTGACCTAGCGGGGTGATCGCGAACGTCTGGTTCAAGTAGACCGGCAAAGCCGCCCCGAACAGCAGGAAAAAGGGCGCCACGGCCCAGTTGATGTGGTCCATCCACAGGTCGAACAGTCGGGCGACTCGCTCATGAAGCGGGATCTCGTGGTGGTTGAGGGCGTTGTCGATGAAGTACGGGATGTCCGTCACGCCCCATGCCCAGCGGCGGATCTGCGTGTACTGCTCCACCAGGCTGCGTGGGTAAGACCGCGCCCTGACCGCGTCACCATAGATGGGGATGAACAACGGCTCCGCCCGGAACTGGCCGCCGTAGCGGAAGAAGCTCTTCCAGTAGAAGCGGCTGTCCTCCGGGATGGCGTCCGTGGCCCAATAGTCGACGTCGTGGACCGTCTGAAGTGAGACGGCGTAGGAACTGAAGCTGATGAGACGCTCGGGCGTGAGGTGTCGCCACATCTGGACGTGAGTCGAACTAACCGCGACCAGCCGCACGGGCAGCGGACACTGCCATAGGTTGTTGTGGAACATCGGAACGGGCTGGTAGAGACGGCGATAGCGGTCGCGATCCGTCGCGAATTTGTAGGTGACGTAACCAAAATACTGAGGATGGACGCGGTAGTCCGAGTCGAGGTCTGTGACGATGATGTGCTTGGGGTCGAAGCCCAGCCGAGCCAGTTCCGCATACAGCCAACGGCCGCCGTAGGCCATAGCGCTGGACTTGCCCACAACCACTCCCGGCTCGAGCGGATCCAGGATGTGGAAGAAGTGCAGGAACTGGGAGCCGAAGGCCTCACGAAGCCGGGCCACGTTCTCGCGGCCGGTGAGGTCTGTCTCGCGAGTGATGATCGCGACCATCCGCATGTCGCGCGGATAGTCCGAGTCGGCAAGCGCCTTGATCGTCTGGTAGAGCTTCTCGTAGGGCTCCGTGTAGGTGGGCACCAGAGCCACGTGCCAAAGCTGGCGCGGATCCAGGCACGGCTCTTCCATTTGAACCAGCCGCGCCAGGCTGCGCTGCTCGTCGATCAGTCGGTGCATCTCGCGCCGGCCGCCATGGGCCGCCACCTTGTTGCCGGCAGCCTCGAACTCCGCAGTGCGAGCGCGCACTTTCTCGATCAGGTCGGTCAGTTCGTCATGGCGCTTTTTCGGGTCCGCCAGCGAGAAGGCTCGCTGCCGCCAGTCGATCGCCACAACGCGGCGCACTCGCCGGAAGGAAATGGCAACGCTGATGGCCAGAACGACCGCCCGATACATCCAGTAGAAGTCGAAGCACAGGACGAAGACGCCCAGCGCAAACGGATACTTGATGGCAAGCGGAATGAGGGCGAGGATCAGCATCCAGGTCACAAGACCCGGGATCATCTCCAGAATGCGGTGCGAGAGCCTTCTCTTCGCTACCGGATCGGGCTCCTCGGCGAGAGGAACCGGACGGACGGCAGAGGAGTCTCGCGCGGTGGCCTCACTCACCCTTGAACACAGGCGTCACCCAGTGGCGGAATTCCAACATGCGGCCACGCACTGCGTCGAAGTAGGTCTTGCTGATCAACTTGGACATGGGGCCGACGCGGCCATCGCCCACCGGCCGGTGATCCACCGACGAGACGGGTGAAACCTGCGCGCCCGTACCGCAGAGGAAAACCTCGTCGGCGATGTACAGCTCGCTGCGGTCTATCTGGCGCTCCTTGACCGGGATCCCCAGGTGAGCGGCGATCTCGATGATGCCGGCCCGGGTGATCCCTTCCAGGATGTCCTCGGAAACTGAAGGAGTGATGAGAACGCCGTCGCGAACCATGAACAGGTTCTCGGCGGAACCCTCGGCCACGTGCCCATCGTTGGTGAGAACGATGGCTTCCTCGAAGCCGTTGAGCATCGCCTCTGTCTTGGAGAAGGCCGGGTTCACGTAGCTGCCCGTGATCTTGCTGCGGGACGGCATCGAGACGTCGCTGGTGCGGCGCCAGGAGACGGTTCCGGTGGCGATCCCCTTCTCCGTGTCGATGTAGTCGCCCATCGGGATCGACAGGACGTAGAAGTCGTGCGTAAGGCCGTGCAGCTTCACGCCGATCGCTTCGGTGCTCTTGTAGACAGAAGGCCGGCAGTAGGCATCTTCATGGAAGTCGTTGCGGCGCAGGACCTGCAGGACGATCTCCGTGAATTCGTCCACGGACGGCAACTCCGCCATCAGCATGATCTTGCTGGAGTTGCGTAGCCGGATGATGTGCTCCTTGATCCGGAGCGCGTACAACTGCTTCTCTTCGGCGTTCCAATACGCCCGAATGCCCTCGAAAACGCCGGTCCCATACAGGAACGCGTGGGTCATGATCGAGATACGCGCCTCGCCGAGCTTCACGTAGTCGCCCTGGAAGTAGCAAACGAGGCTGTTCTGATCCGGCTTCGCAGTTGCCGCGGCCGGTGCGTTCTCCGTGACCATCTAGTCGGCGCTCCTGTGGCTTATCACCGACCCTCAGCCGGCGAACGCCAAGTATAGCGGGGCGGGGGCTGGGCTAGGCTGGGCGGGCGGTGGACGACGGAGGACGAGTTTGAACGACCGGACGGAAGACGGCTCGGCGACGGCGGCGGGAGATGGCGAGCCGAGCCGGGCCGGCGGGCGGAGGGGCGCACCCGCTCGGTGTGCGGCCGAGTCGCCGGCTGTACCCGGCTCCGGAGCGCTGACTCGGCGTTGCGCCGTATCCCGGCGCAACCCAAACGAGTTGCGCGAGCACCCTGCCGGCCGCTCCCGTCCGCGCGCGATCGCAGCAACTAGGCAAGTTCAAACCCGGGTAGCAAGAAATCAACAATGGGCGCCACGAGTGGCCGATCTGCCGCTATAAATGCCCCTGCGCCGCCCGGTCCACGTTTGGCCCGAGCGTGGCGGGTCGGGTTCAATGTACCAAGCGTGCGATTTCCGACCCGAGAGTTGGTTCCATGCTTCCCCCCCCCATTTGAATCTGACTACATAACGAACGCACCAAGCGACTGGCGGCGTGACTTCGGCCCGCTTTTTCGTTCGTTACTGAGGCGGCAGATCGGCGAAGAACTGGGCAACGTCGAAGTTGCCAATCAAACGGGACAAACCTAGAGGCGTCTGCCCGAAGCTATTTGCGCGCAATGGATCGGTACCACGCTCCCTCAACATACGGATCAGCTCGCCGCGACCGCGCGAGTTGAACACCGCAACAAATAGGGGGCGTATTCCCGTATCGGTTCACAACTTCGACCTCCGCGCCATGAACGAGGAATGCATGTGCCGCCTCGACCGCCCGTTCCTGGCAGGCCAGGTGCAATGGCCCGACCCCGTCGTGGTCTGCGGCATCGACATCTGCACCGCCCGTCAGCAACGCCGCGACTAGAACAACGTCGTTCTGTGACGCCGCACAGTGCAACGGCGTCCGACCTGATGTATCCACGCTTGTCATCTCGGCAACTCGTCACTTCCTTGCGCGCAGCATCACTCACCGGCTAGATATGGCTACCCGCCCCGCACCAACACCCCAACCACCACAGCCAAGTACCCTAGATAGAACAACCCGCCCACCATGAGGGCCTTCGCGCCCAGGCGCTTGCGCATGAACATGGGGATGAAGATCGCGGCCGAGGACGCCATGGCGATGCCGGCCGAGGCGAAGGCCACTCCCCCGCCAACGACGGTCCACAGTGCCGGCGCCAGAAGCAAAGCCACGGACGTGGGGATGGCGCTCTGGAAGACCATGGCGCCGGTGACGTTGCCCATGGCGAGGGTGTCCTTGCCGCGCCGGACCCAGATAACGCTGTTCAGCTTTTCGGGTAGCTCGGTGGCAATCGGGGCGATCAGCAGGGCCAGCAAGGTCCCGTTGACGCCCAGCAAATGCGCGAGATCGGTCACTGCGCCGACGAAGCCGTAGGCGCCCCCGATGATGCAAGCCAGCGCGAATACAACCTGAATCGTGACGATGAGCAGGCGCGGCGGGTGGGGATGCTGCGGCGCCCGGCGATCGAGGCGATGGAACCGCAGCGGCTCGAGACCTTCGTGCTCGGCGGCGTCGGCCTGGAGATGGCCCCATACGTAGTAGCCGTACATGAAGAGCAGACCGACGGCGACAAGGCGTCGCGGCCATTCCAATTCGACCGGCAGGAAGGCGGCACCGATGGCGATCGAATAGCCGATCGCGAAGTAGGACATGTCGTGAGCCAGCACGCCCACGTCGACCGCCAGCCCGGTGCCGTTCTCCCGGCGCCCGCGCAGCAGGAAGACCGCCGACCCGGTCACGAACATCGTCAGCGTCCCGAGCATGAACGGCGCGCCGAGGATCGCCCCAACGCCGACTTCGCTGGCCGCAATTCCCCCACCGAACAGGATGGCCATCAGCGGGACCATCGTCTCCGGTAGAGCCGTGCCGACCGCCGCCAGCACGGAGCCGATCGCGCCCTCGCCCAGATTGAGCTTGTGCCCGAACCACTCGATGCCGTTAGTGAACAGCTCCGAGCCGGCGAGGATGACGACGAACGAAACGACGAGCAGCAGGATGTCCAACTCAGTCCTCCAGGCCTGTCGAGGCGCTCAGCGCCGGAAAGACGAAAGCCGCCCCCGAAGGAGCGGCTTCATCAAAGCAGGTTATGGTCGAACGTGCTGAGGTGCGTACGGCAGGAGGGCGACGATGCGGGCCCGCTTGAGCGCAACAGCCAGCTGTCGCTGGTGGTTGGCACAGGTACCGGTCTTCCGTCGCGGCTCGATCTTGGCCCGCTCGGAGAGGTAGCGGCGAAGCCGGTTGACTTCCTTGTAATCGATCTGGACCGTCTTGTCGGCGCAGAAGGTGCAAACCTTCCGGCGGCGGCGATCGCGATACATGTCGTCGCGCTTCCCGCCTCGGGTCTTCTCTCGTGGTGCGAAAGGCATTTGCGTTGTTCCTCAGGTTCTGCGGCCGCATACGAGATGCGGCTGTTGGTGTCGTCAGGGTTTGACGGCCGTCCTCAGAAGGGCAGCTCGTCCAGATCGCTGGAACCGAAGTCGTCGCCTGAGCCGGAGGGCCCTGACGGACCGCCCGAGCCGCTACGTGCGACCGGTGCGCCGCTCGGCTCGCCGCCGCCATCTTCACGTGGCCGCCCGTCGAGGGCAGTCACGATGCTGGCGACAAGTTCTGTCGTATAGCGCTTCTGACCCTCTTTGTCGTCCCAGGACCGTGTCTGGAGCCGGCCTTCAACGTAGACCTTGCGGCCCTTGCGAAGGTTCTCGGCGGTACGCTCGGCGAGCTGGGCCCAGGCAACGACCCGGAACCACTCGGTTTCTTCTTTCCACTCGCCGTTTGCGTCTTTGTGGCTACGGTTGACGGCGACCGTGAACTGAGTCACGGCCTGACCGCCCGGTGTATACCGCATCTCCGGATCGCGGCCGAGATTGCCGATGATCATCGCCTTGTTGAGCGACATCGAGCGTGCCTCCAGCTCCGCCTGGCGCGGGCTTCTAGTCGATAGCGGCCGGGGCCTCTTCGGCCTCGGACTCGTCGATCATCTCGACATCCATGTCGTCCGGCTCTTCGTCGTCGGACGGGGGAGCCACGTCCAGATCGGCGTCGCCGTCGGCCTCCTGGCCCTTGGACGCCCGGAGCGGGCGCTCAACACGGGTGACGAGGTGCCGAAGCACTTCCTCGCTGATCATCAGGCCGCGCTCAAGCTCGGCGATAGCCGTGGCCGGAGCCTCGAACAGGATGACGTAGTACGAGCCTTCGCGATGATGGTCGATCGGATAAGCCAATCGCCGGCGGCCCCACGGGGCCTGCTTGACGATCTGACCACCACCACCGGCGATCGCGCGGGCAGTTCGCTCGAGCGAACTCTGGACCTTGTCGTCCGCCAAATCGGGACGCAGAACGAGCATAAGTTCGTATCGGCGCATGCGCCTAGAACTCCTTCCCATGGGATTGTCCCGATGCACGAGCGGCAACGCCGGTCGGTCGGAACTGAAAGGCGAGCGAATTCTATCAGGGACGCGTGTTCACGCGCTTACTCGCCCGATGGGAGGCCCGCCGAGCTCCTGACCGTGACCAAAGTAGCAGTACCAAAGTGCTGCACGCGATAGCCCCCGACACGCTTATCCTGAAGCCGACACTCGGGTCATCAGGACCATCATGTCCTGGCGAATGCCTTGGCAGTCGGCCCGCTCGATTGTCGCGACGAACGCCAACCGTCGTTTGTGAAAGGAGGCATCGTGTTCTTGAACCTTCGCCGCGGGGAAGGACAGGGCCTCGCGGAGTACGCACTCATCCTCGGTTTGATCGCAATCATGGCAGTTTTGGCACTCTTGTACGTCGGCGGAGACCTCTCCAAGCTCCTGAGTTCAGTGGGTAAAGCCGTCTAATTCAGGAGAAGCAACTAGCGGGTCGCATATGCGGCCCGCTTTTTGTTTGTCTGGGACTTTCGTTCCTCCCCAGTCCGGGACCACGGATGCAGGATTTACCGGATGGATCCCCGGCGACAGGATCAGCGGGCATGAGAGCTTCACCTGGTCACACCATCAACCGCCGATGAGCGTCGTCTGGCTGCACGGACCGCTGGGGGCAGGCAAGACCACGCTGGCACATGCCCTCCGGGCTCTCGTTCATCCGGTAGCGGCCGTTGCCCTGCTGGACGAGGATGACGTCCGAGAGGCCGTGGCCGACGCCACGATGTCGTGGACAGTTGAGAGCGCAATGCCGCTGGCCCAACTCGGCGGGATGGCGCGGGTGCTGGCTCAGCAAGGGCTGGTGGTGGTTGTGGCGGCCTCGGACGTCGACGCCTCTCTCCTGGCCTGGAACCGCGAGCACCTTCCCGGATACCGTGAGATTTACCTGAAAGCCTCTCCCGAGACGATCAAGCACCACGCCAGACGGCACAAATTGGGCGAGGGCGTGCCGGCCCCGCCCGGACCTGCCGACTCAAGACCGGTCGGCGCGCCATCGCGCAGTCCAGACATGACGCTGGATATGGACAACCCCGAACCGCCTGAGCTCCTGGCATTCCGAGTGGCCGTGCTGATCCCGGAGTTCGTGGTCGCGGCTGCCGCGGCTGCCGGGGCGCAGCGCTTCCGCCGCTAAGCCTGAGGGCCGTCGGCGACGCCCAAGCCGCACCCGCCGCGAGTTGCCCGCAAGATCGATGGTACCGGAGCAGGGGTTCGAACCCTGACACCCTTGCGGGCCGCGGAGTTTAAGTCCGCTGCGTCTGCCTGTTCCGCCACTCCGGCACGAACGTTAGGTTAGCGCGCCGGAGGCCTGTCGCGGTGGCCGAGTGTCGCGGTAGCCGGAACTCACCAGGCCGGCCCCGCGCTCATGCATCCGGGGCCGCATTGAGGCCCCGAAATGACTAAGGGGCCGTCAGCTCGGCGACCAGCTGCCGTCCGTCGGTGGACGGGTTCACCCGCACGCGCGGCGTGTACAGCCTGGAGGGCCACATTTCTTCCGCGCCATACAGAGTTGTGACCGCAATCTTGATGTCCGGGATGCGGCTCACGATGTCTGCCACGAACTGGTCGAACCCACCCATCGGATAAGCCAGCGACACCGGCCGGTGTCCAACCGCTCGTTCGATCTCCTGAGACGCGTTCTCAACCTGGCTAATCACACGCGATTCGGAATTGCCCGGCAATGAGACGTGATCTTCAGTGTGATTGCCGATGTCATTGCCGGCCGCCTCCAGCGTACGCAACTGTGGGGCGGAGAGGAACTCCGGGATGCCGATGCGGTCGCCGATCACGTAGAAGGTCCCGACGAAACCGAACCGCCTCATGATCGGGAAGGCGTAGTCGTAGCCGTCCGACCAGCCGTCGTCAAAGGTGATAACGAAGGTCTTGGCCGGAATCGCGGCCCCGGTCTCCATGTACCGCGCCAGGGTTGCCATCGTGATCGAGTGCCAACCGGCGTCGGAGAAGGCTTGCATCTGAATGGCGAACGTAGCCGGCGGAACGACCAGATGCGGCATCGAATCGCCCGCCTCCTCGACGGGCACAATCCGGTGGTACATCAGGATCGGGACGTGGTAAAGCCGCCGCTGGTCCGGAGTAGGCGCGGCAGCAGCCCGGTACGGGCGAGGTGTCGACTGAGCCGTGGGTGCAGGCATGGGAGACGATGCGCTGGGCACAGTTGTCGGGCTTGACTTCGCTGATGGGCCGACCGCAAGAGAGACATCGCCCGGACGCTGAGTCACCAAAGCCGTGGCGCCGCTACTCGACGCTCCGAGATCGCTCGAAACGGACGACCAGGGCACGTAGGCAACTACGAGGCCGACATACACGGCCAGTAGAGCCGCGCCGGCGGCTAATACCCTCGTCTCGGCGCGTCGTCCTCGCGACGACTTCATGGATCCCCTCGCTCTTTGACTCTGGGTTGCAGATTATCACGACGGCTGGTGAGAGAGGGCACCCCGAGGGTCCGTCACCGAGTCACTGGCGGCAATGCCTCGTTCAGGCCATGAGACGCAGAAATACGCGGGCTCCGGCGGCGGGAGGAAATTGGAGGCGACGAGCGGGATCGAACCGCTGAATAGGGGTTTTGCAGTGCCTGGCCAGACGTTCGCGAACGTCCGTAGACGACGATTATAAGCACGAATCGGGGTCACGGGCCTGGTGAGAATCCGCCCATATCCGACCCTGTTGCTACACGCTGTTGCTACACGTGGACTCGCCAGACCAACGCCAAGATCCGAAGCCCGGTTCCCGTCAGAGTGAGCAGCTAGAGTCGATTCGTGCGTGGAACGGCCATCGGGAGGACGCCGTTTTCGTCGATTCCGGGGTGAGTCTGGATCCCACTCCGGAGAGAGTCTTGGTCCCATCGTGTGAACTTGAAAGAGTCCGATGCCCTCTGCTGGGTCGGCTTTTCTTTCAAATGCCCACGACGACAGTCAGGATTATACGCCTCGGCCCTGACGCCTTCGCCGCCAGGGCATCCTCCTGTGACTACCCGATCGCCGGTTCCACTGGAGTGGCGCCCACGCTTTCCAACTGACCTACGCGATCGTGCTGGCTGCCGGGTGTTGGCGGCTCCTGGTCGAGGTGGCGTAGTCGGTGATCCGAGAGGAGTGGCGGCCGAGATAGATCGGGTAGGGGCCGAGGTCAACCCGGTGCTGCCGGCCCCTACCCGATTGTGCGAGCGACCCAGTGTTGGCTCGTCGCCGGCTTTCTGGGATTGGGGTTGGCGGTGGACGTCCGTAGGCGCGCAACGGGTTCAGCCGGGCACTGGGCCGCTTCGCCTCTGCCTAGTCGCGGTCGGGAACGCAGTCCCTAGATCGGCGCCAGAAGAACTCCGATCAGAGGTTCTGATTACGAACGTAGCCCCACTCGTCAACGGAGATCATCTGACGTTTGATGCCGCCGGTCAGTATCAGAATGAACCAGACGAACACCCAAAGCCCGCATGTGCAGAAGATGGTGAGCAGGCAGTGGAGAATGTGGTTGACCGGTTGTCCAGTTACCAGCACGGCCTGGTAGTCGCTCTGGCTCTCGATCCGGGCGTTCTGAGTCACAACCGCTGACGCGACGGCCTGTGCGAGGATCTGCCGACGAACTTCTGGCGGAACTTGAGCAGGTTGAGTCGCAGCACCGACGCCAGGCCCTGTCTGTCCGGGGTACCCACACTGATAACAAGATGTCGCACCAGGCTGCACCGCGGCCTGACATCGCGGACACACAAGTACCTGACCAGCCATACTCCCGACCTCTCCAGTCTCCAACGGGTGCCTCTCGACACCCGGCGGCGTTACCCAGCCGCTCTTGGCTGGAAAGTCGACAACGCCCCATCAACTGACCAGAAGCATACAGTTGAGATCGAACCGTATTGGCTCGAATCTGCGGTCTTCCGGCCTCCCGCAGAGGACTTTCACCTCCAGCCTGACGCCCATGCCGGGCGTACCGGTTCAGCAGCCGCCGGGCGAAAGACCCGCGGTTGTTTCGTTGTGCAAACGACCCAGCCGGGCCGGTTTGGCGACGGCGAGCCTCCGTCCGGTATCGCCCCCCTGCGGTTTCTTTCGGGCTACCAGTGGTGGCGCAGATCTCTCACTGCGTCCCCAACTCCGTCCCTGATTACTGCCCGATCCTCGGCGCGACGGCTTTCGGTTGCGACCAGACCTGCAGCCGCCATCCAAAATCGCCTGTCGCCTGTCGCCTGTCGCCTGTCGCGTGGGTACTACTCTCCCCTGCCGATTCGGTGCCGCCGCACCAGAGCGATGTAGGCGCCGGACAGACTGACCACGAGCACGGCCATCAGAGCGACCAAGTTAGAGAGCCACGCCGCAACGGTGTGATCCCAGCTATCGCGGCCATCCGAGACGGATGGGTCCGGCTCTCGCGCCTCTGCAGTTGCCCGTTGGTTCTCCACCATTGCCAGGTACGGCTCACGTAACTCGTTCAGGCCAATCGTGGCAGCCGTAGCGGCCGTGCCCCACTGCGCCGTGGATGCCGTCCCCAGGATCGAGAAGACCGGCCCCGGCGAACCAAGCACGGGGGCCGACAGCACCACCTGGGCAACCAGAAGGAGCGGCAGCGAGAAGTTGGCCTGGTCGGAGGTCTTGACCACGGCTGATATCAGCAACCCCACGCCCATTGCGGCCAATCCGGCCAAAACCACATCAACGACGATCTCGAGCAGGGCTGGGTTCAGTAGAACGCCGCCGACCGGCATCGCCATGTGGTTGACCGGGTCGGAAGCGGGCAGATGTTGCTGCAGGCCGATCGTCGCGACAGCGAGGAATGCGCACTCCGCCGCCGTGAGCACTCCGAGGACCGCTGCCTTTGAAGCGAGGTACGAGAGCAAGGACAACCCGAGGCCATGCTCGCGTCTGAGGATGGGCCCTTCCTTCACGATTTCGCGGACGGCATTGGAGGTCCCAATCCAAGTCGCGCCGACGACCATGAGCCAGACGAGGACCGTCGCCTCGGAGGCATTGTCGGTCGACATGACGTTGTATGGATAGAGGATGTTGAAGAGCAGAGCGAAGAACGGGGCCTGGCTGAGCAGGATCAGTGTCGCCACTCGATCCGACCGCAGTACCGCCAGGTAGCGGCGCACGAGGACCCACCATTGGCGGACGCGGTCCGTGTTGGGCTGGCCCTGAGGCGCATGGGATGGGTGCGTTTCCTGTGCGGCCCGAGCGGCGGCCAGCGGGGCCTCAACGTTGGCTCTTGCTGCGGGCGCGGCGGCGAACTTCGACGCGAACGCGGGCCCCTTGGCCTCGTCGTTGAGCGCCGCGAACACCTTGGGATAGGCGTCGCCGGCACCCTGCTTACGGAAGTACTCGCTGGCCTCGGTCGGCGGGCCGTAGAACGCCTCGTGGCCACCCTTTGCGAGGAAGAGCACCTGATCGCATTCGGCCAAGGTCACAAGGCTGTGGGTGGCCACGACCACCGTCCGGCCACCGTCGGCGAGCTTCCGTAGCAGACCGGTGAGCTGATCCTCGTTGCCCGGGTCGAGGCCGGAGGTGGGCTCATCGAGAAACAGGAGCGGCGGCTTGGTGAGGAGTTCCGCCGCGACGCTGGTCCTCTTCCGTTCGCCGCCGGACAACTCGGCTACATGGCGGTTCTGGCACTCCCCCAGGCTCAACTCGGCGATGACTTCGTCTATGCGTGACGATCGCGCGGCCGCGTCCACATCTCGCGCGAATCGCAACTCAGCCGCGTAGTTGAGGGCCTCACGAACCGATAGCTGGGAATGCAGCAGGTCCTGTTGCGGCACATACCCCATCCGCTGTCGCAGGTCCAACGAGGCGTACAAGTCGCGACCGCCATACAGAACGGAGCCGCGGTCCGCGGGCTCTTGTCCGGTCAACGCACGCAGCAGAGTGGACTTGCCGGCACCGGACGGTCCGACGATGCTCATCAGCCGACGCGGCTCCAAGGCGAATCGGACGCCATGCAGCAGCGTCTTGCCACCGCCCACTGTTACTCCGATGTCAACGGCACAGAGCCACGGGCCGTTTGGGTCGAGCCGCTCCTGAATGCCCTCTGCGGCGAACCGGAAGACGTGCCCACCAACTGAGATCAGGTCGCCTTCGCGGAGATCCGCCGTCACGACTCTTCGGCCATTGAGGAAGGTGCCGTTCGTGCTCCCGTGATCAACGACCTGGAAGCGATCCTTGCCCATACGCCTGATCGACGCGTGGTTACGTGATGCCAGAAGATCGCTGATAACCACGTCGTTGCCAGACCCGCGGCCAATCGTCAGTTCTCGCCCGGTCAGCGTCAGCGGTTTTGCCGGACTCTCCGAATGAGACGTTCGCGACCGGGACTCGGAGGCCGAGGACGAGACCGAAATGGACCGACTGATGCTCGCCCGGGAATCCGCGGGCTCAAGCCGGAGCTTCAACACGATTCCGCTATCGCGGCCCAACCCGATCTCGGCCGGGCCGGTGACCTTCAGGTCGGCTATCGGTCGCGCGCCTACCCACGAGTGATTGGCGCTGGCGAGATCGCGGTAGACCCACGCCCCGTCCGCAACGGAGAACTCACCATGTTTTCGCGAGACGGACTGGTGATTGGCGACAAGGTCGCAGTTCAGGTCTCGTCCAACGCTCCAGACCCTGCCGGCCTTCAGCCGGAAGTCGCGGCCACCCAGAACCACAATCAGGTCCGAAGGAGCCGAATCCCGCGTCATCCTTGCCCTCTGTGACGGTCGCGACTGGAGGTCGATTATCGCGTTTGGGTGCGCCGACCCAAACCTTGCTTCAGTCCGGAAACCCACTCTGATGGCCAGAAAGGCCAATCGCGACGATCGCCTGGGAGAAATCGGGCTCCTCGCCTCGAACTCGGAGTCTAGACGGAGCGATCCGCGCCAACAATACTCTCTGCGCATACTCTCAACATGCAGGTCGATTGTGGCCCACGGCGGTTCGGGCGGTAGTCTGGGCCTGCACATGTGGGCGCTTCGCCGGCAGGGCATTGGGGTCAATCGGCTGCGGCTCACCAGGAGGTCGTTGTGGGTTTCACGCTCGTCGAGGAAGTCGGCAGAGGCGGGATGGGCGTGGTATGGCGCGCCCAGGATGACCAGACGGGCCAGGTCGTCGCCATCAAGCTCCTCCGCGATCTCTACGTAGAGGACCAGTCATATCGCCAACGGTTCGAGCACGAGCTGGAGATAGCCCGACGCATCACCTCTGCTCACGTCGTCAAGGTGCTCGGCTATGGGGCGCGCGATGGCGTGCCATACATCGCGTTCGAGTTCGTCGATGGTTCGTCGCTGCGCCAGATGTTGGTTCAGCATGGTCCGTACCGGTGGGATGAGGTCAGGGCACTTCTACTCCAGCTGGCGGAAGGTCTGGCCGATGCGCATGCCGCAGGCGTCATCCACCGCGATGTCAAGCCGTCGAACATCCTCGTCGACAGCACCGGGACCGCCAAGCTGGCCGACTTTGGGATTTCGCGGGCGCTCGACGTCACCCGAGTCACGAAGGCTAGCGGGGTGCTCGGCACGCCCGCCTACCTGGCGCCTGAGGGTCCGATCGATGCTCGATCCGATCTCTACAGCCTGGGCGTGGTCGCTTTTGAACTACTGTCCGGCAGTCCGCCCTTCGAGGGCGGGACCTATCACGAAGTCCTCGTCGCTCACATCCGCAGGCCGCCGGATCTGACAAAAGTCCCTGCCGAAGCCCGACCCATAGTCGCCTGGCTGCTTGCCAAGGACCCGAATGCTCGAGCCCAGACGGCGCGGCAGCTGATTCGTGTCCTCACTGGCGCGGAAGGGATTCCGGCGCTGCGGACGGTTGCAACAACGTCCCCTGAATCAACCAACGCCCCCGCCAATGCCCAGACGAAACTCGCGCCGCCGCGGCCGGCGCACACATGGGCTGGAGTGCCGCCGGTGGCTTCCAGTCGGCCGAAGGGGTCGGGCACCCGCCAGGCCCCCGGCATCGCCATCGCGGGTGTTGTCGCCGTGATCGCCGTGGTCGGTGCTGTGGCGGCCGTGGCTTTGAGTAAGGGCGGCAGCACGCCGCCCCAAACGACCGCACCGGCCGCCGTCAACGCGACTGCATCGGATCCCGCAGGCTGGGCCAGCCCGGGCGTCGCCGACGGCCAGGGCGGCCCCGGTCTCGCGAAAGCTTCTGCGTCGGCTCAGGCCACCATCCAGGCCAAGCCCGCCACGGCTACGGGTCAGTGGCTCAACTACGGCTCCATCCCGGCCAAGCTTTGGGGCAACGGCGCCGTCCAGCTGCCGAGCGGAAACGTCGCGATCTTCTCGGCCTCAGGAAGCAACCTGCAAACTGCCACGACAGCAACGTGGCTGTTTGATCCGCAAGTCGGGGCTACGACGGCGGGCCCGACGATGGCTGCGTCTCAGTCAGTGCCTGCAATCGCGACGTTCGGTGACGGCTCCGCAATGATCGCCGGTGGGTGGAAGGACAGCGTCCCAACCGCGGCCGCAGAGATTCTCGATGGCGCGACGGGACAATTCGTTCCGATTCCTCCGATGTCTATGCCGCGCTCGCATGCCACAGCAACGGACATCGGCAACGGGCGCGTCCTCGTGGTCGGCGGATGGATCAACCTGAACGCCGGCGTCTACACCGCGACCTCGTCTGCGGAAATCTTCGACCGAAGCACCGGAGCGTGGAGCCCGGCAGCATCCATGTCTACACCAAGGGCACTCGCGACGGCCACGAAACTGCAGGACGGACGCGTCCTGGTGGCGGGTGGGGACTTGAGCTGGCAGGGATCGGACAACCAGGGCGCGACCCAGACGGTCCTCAAGACGGCCGAGATCTATGACCCGGGCGCCAACACGTGGCAGAGCGCCGGCGAACTCTCAGCCCCCAGAGCGGCCGCATCCGCCGCACTCCTCCCTAACGGGCACGTTCTCGTGACCGGCGGCTGGAGTGATGGGCGCGAGTATGGGCTCGCTACCACTGACGAATACACGCCTGGAAGCGGATGGGCAAGAGGCAGCGACATGCCGACCCCGCATGCCCAGAGCCGCCTGGCCGTGCTCAAAGACGGCCGGCTGCTGGCGGTGGGCGGTGTCGACGGAGCCGGCATGGCCACGGCCGAGACTGATCTCTACGATCCGAGTTCGAGGGTCTGGCAGAGGTCCGGAAACCTGCTGCAGCCGTTGTACTGGTCCTCCGTTGCCGTGCTGAGTGACGGCCGGGTCCTTGCCGTCGGCGGAGCGGACGACGCGGGCACGGCAAACGGCCAGATCGAGATCTACGCCCCACCGACAAAGTAGCCGTCGGACCGGGGTGGGCGCCCAACCCGCCGGCCGCCACCACCACCGCCGCATGTCTGTTCGATGTTAGGCAGCGGCCATTCATTCCACCGCTAGGCGCTCCTATCTTGGCGACATTGGGATCGCAGGATAGGAGACAAGAGAATGCCTCGACAGCAGATCGGCCAACAGACATCTGGGACCAGCGGACGGCCTCGGACGCGCATTGCCGCGCCCACCCAGGCGCGATCGCAGATCCGGACAGCAGCTCCTGCACGCCCGCGCTCGGCTGCTCCTTCCGCAACTCCACGCTTCCTCCAGGTCGCCTTCGCTGCTGCGGCCGTCCTGCTCATCGGCGGATGCATCACCGGCTTCGCCCTCGCGTCCGTCCAGTCGAGCCCCTCGACCCCCTCAGCGGACACGCTTTCTGCGGGCGTCGGCGGCGTCTCGACATTTGGGCTTCCCTTCGCCGCCGGAACGTCTATCAAGATCAGCCAGGGACCCCACGCCGATAACTACGGGTCCGTGCCCGGCTACAAGTTCACCGGATCAGCCGATGTCCCCGCGGCGCTCGATTTCGGCGCCGCACAGAACACAGCGGTTCGACCAGTCTCCGCGGGCCGCGTCCTGGCCTCCTGGCCGGTGTGCAACGTCGTGATCATCGACCAGGGCAGCGGCGTCTGGGCCGAGTACGTTCACCTTCAGGTGGCCGTCACTACCGGCCAGACAGTCGGCCGCGACTCCGTCCTCGGATACCTTCTGGGCGCATACGACCACAGTGGCACCAACTGCGGCGATCACTCAACCGGACCGCATCTCCACTTCGCGTTCATCAGCGGGTCCGGCACCACGGGCAGATATGTTCCGATTGCCGGGCAGGTCCTATGCGGCCGCACGGTCGATGGATCCGGCAACCTGGTAGGCCTCGGCTCCGTTGGCGGTGCATCGTTCTCCGTGCCCAACTGCGAAACGCCCGGTCAGGCAACCATCACGCCCACGCCGAAGCCGATTATCACGCCTACGCCAAAGCCGGTTGTCACACCGGCCCCCAAGGCGCCCGCCATGGTCACACCGCCAGCCCAACAACCGGCCGGTTCCTGCGACGTCCCTTCAGTCGATGCGCCCGCAGCGAACTCGTCCTTCAGTTCGGCCGAAGACGTGACGCTTTCGTGGTCCACCAACTGCTCGCAAACATATGCAGAGCTCTCCGGCGGCCCGTACGGCACGCTCTCGTTCGGCGGCTGGAATTCTGCGACGAGAGTCCACATCGGTCGAATGTGGCCGGGCACCTACAGCTGGCACGTCAAGGGCAGGACATCGTCCGGTCAGGAGACAAGCTGGAGTGGCTCTCGAACCTTCGCGGTCCAAGACGCGTCAATCCCTGTCGTAACCGATCCGCCACCACCTGAAATAACCGATCCGCCAACGCAAGTTGTGACCGCACCGCCGGCGCCGCCCGCACCGATCGTCAGCGCGCCTCCGGCCCCGATCGTGACCGCACCACCCGCCCCAATCGTGACCGACCCGCCCATGCGAATCGTCACCCCGCCCGCCCCGATCGTGACCGCACCGCCCGCCCCGATCGTCACGCCCTCGCCCAAGATCTGCCCGTTCATGGACGGCGGCGGCGGAGTGACTTTCTACTCCGGCGCCAACTTCACCGGTCAGTCCTGGACCTGGTACGTACCGGCCGGCAACGGCGATGCCTACTCAGATCTGCCTGCTGGACTGTTCCGCAACCTGGGGTCGTTCTACGTCTCGAACAACGCCTGGCACGTGGTCCTTTACCAGGGCGAAAACGGCACCGGCAACCTGGGCCACTACGACGCGAGTTGGGCCAATGTCGACTCCTACTGGCACGTGACCCAGTCCGTGAAGATCTACATCAATCGAACCAACTGCTGAGCCGCCCATAAGCACGAATTGGCGACAGCCGCCACTCAGCCGCCATCCACCACTAAGCGCACAAGGTAGAGCTCAAGTGATTAGTCGCAAGTCGATCCGCTCAATTGCCATCAAGGCCGCCGCTGCAGCGCTCGCCGTC
>OCZT010002131.1_pt1 | contig 20474 bp, 17 predicted proteins | sample 1539031 | NCBI WGS metagenome assembly OCZT01 (sample SAMEA3539308, study PRJEB22396) | soil metagenome | biome: tundra; feature: field; material: soil | place: USA | collected 2010-05 | depth 0.15 m | reverse complement strand
TCTCGTTCGCTCCGGGAACACGAAGACTCACGTTCCCGTGCCCATTCGCGGAGATCGCTCCGCTGGCGACGACTCGTTGGGCGGCATCGATGACTTGGTCGACCAGGTCCTTGTCCATGACACCTCCCTCCCGCCTGGTGGCGGCACACCGGAGCGATGCTACGTCGTCTCCTCGCCCGAGCCGTCACGTGGTGCTCGCTCAGTCGGCGCTGGGAGGAAGTGGATCCGAAGCCGAAGCCTTGGCCGCACGGTCCTTTACGTGCGACCCACGGCTCTCGCGCTTGTCGTGGCTAGTCCAATCAGACGGAGGGAAACCGGCGCCGGCGGATGACACCCATCGCCGCACCTGCCCCGAGCAGAACCAGGCCCCCAAGGGTCACCAGGACTCCGGCCCCGACGAACGGGGACGTCCCCCCCGCCCCCGACTTGGGGACTGGGACTGTGCGGGTGGCTGGGGCTGTGGGCCTCGCTGTGGGGGTCGCTGTGGGGGTCGCTGTGGCGGTCGCTGTGGCGGCGCTCGGGCTGGCCGACGGCGAGGTGGGGGCCGGGGTCGGCAGGATGCCGGAGATGCAGGTTGACGCGTTGATGGTGTCGCTGATGAGGGTGACATCACCGGTGCTTGCCAATACCCGTCCGTCCACCGTGACCCCAGCGCCCACGGTGATCGAGGTCGACGCCATGACGGTTCCGACGAAGGTGGGGGCGTCCAGCGTTGCCGAACTGCCAATCTGCCAGAACACGTTGCACGGCGAGGCCCCATCGGTCAGCACGACGCTGCCGAGCGTGGTTCCCAGGGTCTGTGACGCTCCCGTTTGGAAGATGAACACGCCCGGCCCTTGCAGCGTGAGCGGCTTCGGGCCGTTTATGGTGAACGACCCATCTGAGGGCGACTGGTACACCCCCGAGGTCAGGGTGACGCCGCTGAGGTCGACAGGCTCCGAGGTGCTCGTCGGGGTCTCCGCCGCCGCCGCCTTGTACGCCGTGGTCAGATCGTTCTGGGCCCCCAGCGCGACGCTACCGTTGGTGAAGATGCTGTATGGAGGCTCGACGAGTCCGGGTGGGAAGCCGGTGACCGCCGAACCCGGGTCGACGCCCAAGTCCCCAGAGATGGTCGTAGAGGGAGAGGGGCCGGAGCTGGTGTTGGTAACCGTGGTGGCAGCCAGGACCGCGAAGGGTGTGGCCGTTCCCAGATTCACCGTGGTTGCTGCTGCCAACGCAGCCAACCCACCAAAGGTCATCAAGATGGCGGCAGCTCCCAACCCCAATGCCGCCCCAACCCAACGGGCCAGGCTGCCCGCCTGTGATCCCGGACCGTTGATTTGAAAGGTAGCCACTGCATGGCCTCCGCTATTGGCTCAGGAAGCTCGCTCCTGATGCTGACGCGATGCATGTTACATCGCCAGACGTCGTGTGCACGCTGCCGGACACCCGGCCTGATGTTGGAAGGCGTCAGCTGGTTGCCCCCCGGATCGACGATGCCCCCTGCCGGCTCACCTCCGGTACTCGGGGAGCGCCGATGTCGGCCTGTGGTACTCGACGAGTGGCCGCCGGACGCTGGACAACGGCCGAATCGGTGCCTTCGAGGAGGGCGACCCCAGCTTCCACCAGGGGTCCGAGACCGCCATCGACCGGCTTTCGCCGCCGGCTGCGTCCTACAGCGGGTGAGGGCGGATGCCTCCCCGCCCGAGCGGGCCCCCGGCGAGAGGTGACAGAACACTGGGGTGGCCAGCGTGACCTCGCCGGGTGGCCGGACCAGTGCCCGCGGACAAGGGCGCGCCGCCCACGCGCGCATGCCCAGGAGACGGGGTTCGGTTCCCAGCTAGCCTGGGTAGACGATCACCGGCCCCGGGGTCGGCGTGGCGGAAGCGAGGATCGCCGCGATCACGATGAATCCCACAATGCCCACGGCCAGTCCGGCAAAGCCCAGGATGATGGCGGCGCGGGCCAGACTGCCTCCGCGCTCGCCGCGCTCCTCGATCTGCCGGAGGGCGATGCCGCCGAAGATCAGTGCGAGCACCGCACCGATGACCGTGAAGCACCAGACGCCCATCACCAGTGCCGCGATGGCGAGGGCATTGGTCGGCCGGCGGTGGGGGTGCGGGCCGTGCGGCTCCATCTGGCGATCCGGGGGCGGCGGGCTCGCGCTCGGGGGCGGCTGCGGCGACCGCTCAGCCCGAACCCTGTCCAGCACGGCCTGCTGCTGCACTCCGGCCGCGTCGGGGTCGCCCAAGGCGAACTCGTCCCAGGCCGTGGCCCAGCCCTCCGGGGTCAGTGGAAAGCGCCGCGAGTAGCGCCGGGTCAGGGCGCCAGCGCCGGCCAGGAAGTAGATGGGGCCGCCCCTCCCCCCGACCCTCGCGCCCAGGGTCAGCTGCTTGCCCACCCTGATCGGGATGTCGCCGACTTCCCCCGGTGCCGGCACCACCATGGGCGGGAGTGATCCGGCGTCACCGACGGCAGGCGCATCCGCACCGGCCGCGGTCGCAGGCGACGGGCCCGCCGGCGAGTCCGACGGCGTCGACGTCTGCGCCGACGCAAGGGTCACCGGGGCTCCGCAGGCGGAGCAGTAGTGCGCCAGGTCGTGCAGTGGCTGGCCACACTGGTCGCAGTACACGTCTCCCTCCGGAACCGGGACGAGGTGATGCCGCCGGATTGCAGGGGTAGGCGAGCTCCGTCGAGCGGCCTGGGCCTGCGACGTCAGTCGAGGGAGACGGAAGTAGCGAGCGGCTCGCTACCGCCGTCGACCTCGACGTCCAGGACGTGGGCGATGTCCGCGGACGACCGCCCGATGTGCAGCTGGTAGGTGCCGCTGTCCACGTACCAACCGGCCTGCCGGTGGTGGAGAGGCCCGTCGTGGACGTGCGCGGGCGGATTGGCACGGCGATGCACCATCTCCTGCCAGGCCTCGTCGGCCACGTCGTAGTAGGCGAAGGAGCGCTCCCCCAGCCCCAGTCTCACCGTCGTCGATTCCCCCGGGTCCAGACGGACCTTGGCAAAAGCCTTGAGCTCCTTCACGGGGCGGAGCCGGCGGTCGGGCGCAGCCGAGCCGCCGTCCGGCGGGCCCACGTAGAGCTGCACGACCTCCGAGCCCCGGCGGGTCCCTGTGTTGGTCACCACGACGTCGACCTGCAGCCGCCCACCGGCCGCCAGGTGGGTGCTCGACAGCCGCGGCGGCCCGATCCCGAAGGTGGTGTAGGAGAGCCCATGGCCGAACGGAAAGCGCACCGGCAGCCGGCGCGCCTCGTACCAGCGATAGCCGATCAGCAGCCCCTCGGCGTACCGGATCTCGCTGCTCTCGCCGGGGAAGTTGCCGAACGCGGGCGAATGCTCGATGAGGAGGGGCAGGGTGGTCGGCAGGCGTCCGCCGGGATCGGCATCGCCGAGGAGCACGTCAACGAGCGCGTTGGCAAGCTCCTCGCCCGAGAACCAGATCTGGAGGAGGGCACCGGCCTCCGCTGCCCATGGCATGGCGACCGGCGACCCCGAGTTGACGACCACCACGGCGTCCGGGGTCACACGAACGATGCCCCGGACCAGTTCGTCCTGCTTTCCAGGGAGGTTGATGGTCGCGCGGTCGTAGCCCTCGCTCTCCACCGTCTGGTCCGTGCCGACGATGACGACGACAGCGTCGGCGTCGCGGGCCAGGTTCGCGGCGCGCTCGATACCGGCGTCGTCCGCTCCCTCCTCGTGCACGATCTCGACGCCGTCACCGAGGCGCAGGCGCAGGGCTTGCAGCGGCGACAGCAGGTAGTGGGGCGTGACCCTCGCGCTGCCGCCACCCATGATCGCCGGCTGATCAGCGTTGGGGCCGACCACCGCGATCTTGCGCAAGGCTCCTGCCCGGAGGGGGAGCACGCCGCGGTTGGCGAGCAGCACGGCCGCCTCCGACGCGGCCCTCCGTGCGATCTCGCGATCCTCGGGCCGGTCCACCGGGCTCTCCTGCTCCAGCTCGGGGTCGTCGAGGGCGCCGACGCCGTCGAAGACGGTGAGCATGCGCTCGACCTTGGCGTCCAGCACGGCCTCCTCGACTTGTCCACCGCGCACCGCCTCGCCGAGCGTCGCGCCGAATGAGCGAGCGGGCCCTGGCATCTCCAGATCGAGACCAGCTCCGGCCGCCTCGACGGTGTTCGAAAGTCCGTACCAATCGGTCATGACGAAGCCGTCGAAACCCCACTCCTGCCGGAGGATCTCCGTCAGGAAGCGCGAGGTGTCGGGGACGTGCGCGCCGTTGACTCGGTTATAGCTGGTCATGACGGCGAGCACCCCGGCGACCTTGACGGCGTGCTCGAAAGGCAGGAGGTAGAGCTCTCGCAGGGTGCGCTCGTCGATCACGGACGAGCTGGTGTAGCGCTCGAACTCGGTCTCGTTGCCAATGAGGTGCTTGACGGTGGCGATCACCCCCTGGTCCTGGACGCCCCGGATGTAGGCCACGGCGAGCTTTGCCGTCAGCAGCGGGTCCTCGGAGAAGGCCTCGAAGTTGCGGCCCCAGAGGGGGTGACGGTGCAGATTTACGGTCGGCGCCAGCAGCACCCTGGCGCCCTTGTCGCGGGCCTGGCGGGCGACGGCGGCGCTCGCCTCCGCCACCAGGGCGGGATCCCAGGTCGCCGCCAGCGCGGTCCCCGAAGGGATGCAGAGCGAGGGCGTCACCGAGAGGAACCCGACGGTCCCGCCCCGGGCACCGTTGGGCCCGTCGGTGAACTTGACGGAAGGGATGCCGAGGCGGGGGACCGCGGCGGTGTGCCACAGGGTGATGCCCGCGGTGAGCGACGCCTTCTCGTCGAGGGTCATCGCGGCCACGAGCGCAGGGATGTCACGGGCCGAGCGCTTGCGGGATCGGGGCTGATCGATGTCCGTCTCCTCGCTCCTACTCGGAGGGCGCCGCTGCTGCCGCCTCGGCCTTCTCCTTCCGCTCGCTCTTCTCGCGCCGGGTCGACTTGGAGACCAGCTGCATCTTGATCTCGCCGTCCACCACCTCGACCACGACGGTGTCGCCGGGGCCATGCTTGAGCCGGAGCAGTTCCTCCGAGAGCGGGTCCTCGATCACCTTCTGGATGACCCGGCGGAGCGGCCGGGCGCCGTAGATCTTGTCGAAGCCCTCCTCGACGATGCGGTCCTTGGCCTCGTCGGCGACGGTGAGCTGCAACTCCTGGGCCGCCAGGTGGACGGCGACACGGGCCAGCATCAGGTCGACGATCTGCCGCATCTCCACGTGGTTGAGCCGCTGGAAGACGACCACCGCATCCACCCGGTTCAGGAACTCGGGGCGGAAGGCCCGCTTGAGCTCCTCCATGATGCTGTCGCGCATCTTGGCGTGGTCGTAGTCGATGGCACGGTCGGTCGTCATCGCCGGCTGGAAGCCGAGCGAGAGATTGCTCTTCAGGCTGGCGACGCCGAGGTTGCTGGTCATGATCACGATGGTGTTGGCGAAGTTGACCGCCTTCCCCTTGGCATCGCTCAACCGGCCGTCCTCGAGGATCTGGAGCAGCATGTTGAAGACCTCGGGGTGGGCCTTCTCGATCTCGTCGAAGAGGACGACGCTGTACGGGCGGCGGCGCACCGCCTCGGTGAGCTGACCACCCTCGTCGTAACCGACATAACCGGGCGGCGAGCCGACCAGACGGGCGGTCGAGTGCCGCTCCATGAACTCGCTCATGTCGAGCCGGATGATGGCGTCCTCGTTGTCGAAGAGGAAGGCTGCCAGCGAGCGTGCCAGCTCCGTCTTGCCCACCCCGGTGGGCCCGAGGAACATGAACGAGCCGATCGGCCGGCGGGCGTCCTTCAGCCCGGCGCGGGCACGCCGCACCGCCTGCGAGATCACCTTGACCGCCTCGTCCTGCCCGATGAGCCGCTTGTGGATCTCCGCCTCCATCTGGAGCAGCTTGGTGGTCTCCTCCTCCACCAGCCGGGACACGGGCACACCGGTCCACGAGCTGATGATCTCGGCGATGTGCTCCTCGGTGACGTCGGGCACGGTCGCGCCGAGCTTGTCCCGCCAGGCCATCTCCTCGGAGACGTACTTCTCCTTGAGCTTCTTCTCGTTGTCCCGGAAGTTGGCCGCGGTCTCGTAGTCCTGACCGGCGATGGCCTCTTCCTTCTGGGTCACGAGCTCGCGGATCTCCTTCTGCATGGCGCGGAGCTCGTCCGGGGTCGTGGTCAGCTTCATGCGGACCCGGGCGCTCGCCTCGTCGATGAGGTCGATCGCCTTGTCCGGCAGCGACCGGTCGGCGACGTAGCGCACCGACAGCTCGGCGGCCGACTTGAGAGCCGCGTCGGTGATCTTGACCCGGTGGTGCTTCTCGTAGAGGGGCCGGATCCCGTGCAGGATGTCAATGGTCTCCTGGAGGGTCGGCTCGTCGACGTAGACGGGCTGGAAGCGGCGCTCCAGGGCGGCGTCCTTCTCAATGTACTTGCGATACTCGTTGAGCGTGGTCGCCCCGATGCACTGGATCTCGCCGCGCGCCAGCGCCGGCTTGAGGATGTTGGCGGCGTCGATGGCGCCCTCGGCGGCACCGGCCCCGACCAGGGTGTGGAGCTCGTCGATGAAGAGCACGACCTCCCGGGACTGGCGGATCTCGTCGAGGATCTTCTTGAGCCGCTCCTCGAACTCGCCCCGGTACTTGGTGCCGGCCACCAGCCCGCCCATGTCCAGGGTGAGCACGCGCTTGCCCATCAGCGACTCGGGGATGTTGCCGAGGATGATGGCCTGGGCGAGGCCCTCGGCGATGGCCGTCTTGCCGACGCCGGGCTCCCCGATGAGCGCGGGGTTGTTCTTGGTGCGGCGGCTGAGGATCTGGACGACCCGCTCGATCTCCATGGCGCGGCCGATCACGGGGTCGAGCGCGTTCTTCTGCGCAAGCTCGGTGAGGTCGCGGCAGAACTGGTCGAGCAGGGGGGTCTTGCTCGGCTTCTTCTGGGTCTCCTTGGAGTCCTCTTCGAGGCCGGACTCGTGGAGCAGGCGTTCGATCTCGCCGCGCACCTTCTCCAGGTTGGCCCCGAGGTCCTCGAGCACGTGGGCCGCGATGCCCTCCCCCTCGATGAGCAGGCCGAGCAGAAGGTGCTCGGTGCCCACGTAGTTGTTGCCCATCCGCCGGGCCTCCTCGAAGGAGATCTCGATGACCTTCTTGACCCGGGAGGTGGGGATGATCTGCTGGATGATGATCCGCTCGTTGCGCCCGAGCACCGACTCGATGGTGCTGCGCACCTTGTTGATCTCGACGCCCAGGTTGTTGAGGACCTTGGCGGCCAGACCCTCACCTTCGCGCAGCAGGCCGAGCAGGAGGTGCTCGGTTCCTATGTACGAATGGTGCGAGCGCTCGGCCTCCTCCTGGGCGAGGGTGAGGACCTTCTTCGCTCTCTCGGTGAACCGCTCAAAGGGATACAAGACAGCCTCCGCGCCCCGCCCGGCCCCCCCACCTGGGAGGAAGGGGCCAGCTCGGGACATGCTCCAACGCTCCCCATTATGCCCATCGAAGGGGTCGGCCACTCTCTCCCACGCGCATTTGAGGGAGCGGCGTGCCGAGGCCGTCATCCCCGGCCGTGCGAGCAGCAGGGGATGACGGACCTCTCCACAGCGGACGCCCGGGCGCGGGCGACCGGCCGGCGGGGTGCTACGCCTCCGGCTCGGCCTCGGCGGCGGTCTCTGCTGCCGGGTCTGACGCGGCCGGCTCGGGCTCGGACGCGGACGCCTCCGCCTCAGGGGCCTCGGGTGCGGGCTCGTCGAAGGCCTCCTCGGCCTCGGCGAGAGCCTCCTCCAACACCTCCTGCGCCTCGGCCATCACCGAATCGGCTTCGGCGACGGTCTCTCCGGCGGACTTCGGCGGCTCCGCCTCTGCCTCGGTCTCCCCGGAAGCCTCCGCAAGGACCACCTCGGCCTCGGCCTCCGGCAGCGCCGCGGCCAGGAGGCTCTCGTCGAGCTCGGCCGGCGACTCCGCCACGACCGCGACCTCCGCGACCTCCGCGGCCGCGGGCTCCGCCTCGGCCTCCGCCTCATCGTCGGACGACTCCGAGTCCTCTCCGAGGTCGTAGGTCGGCGGCACGTACTCGGCCGGCCCCTCCGGCCCGCCGCCGTGGAGCTGGCGGAGCGAGAGGCTGATCCGGCGCCGGGCGCGGTCAGCGCTCAGCACCATGACCTTGACCTCCTCCCCGATCTTGAGGACGTCCTCGGTGCGCTCGACGTGGTCCCAGGAGAGCTCACTGATGTGCAGCAGCCCCTCGACCCCGTCGGCGATCTGGAGGAAGGCGCCGTACTTCTTGGTCTTGGTGACCTCACCGTCAACGACCTTGCCGGGCGGGAAGCGGTCCTCGATCGTGTCCCACGGGTCATCGCTCAGCTGGCGCAGCGAGAGGCTGATGCGGGAGAGCTCGGGGTCGAGCTTGATGACCTTGACCCGGACCTCGTCCCCGACGCTCAGCATGTCCGACACGTTGTTGATGCGGTCCCAGGACAGCTCGCTGATGTGGATCAGACCGTCGGCACCGCCGAGGTTGACGAAGGCACCGTAGCTGGTCAGGCCGCTCACCTTGCCGGTGATCATGTCGCCGACCTTGAGCTTCTCGAAGAGCTCCTCGCGCTGGCGCGCCCTGTCCTCGTCCTGCGCGGCGCGCTGGGAGACGATGAGCCGGTTGCGCTTGCGGTTGACCTCGAGGATCTTGACGGGGATCTTGGTCCCCACCAGCTCCATCAGGTTGCCGGAGAACTGGCGCGCCACCTGGCTGGAGGGCAGGAAGCCGCGCAGCCCCATGATGTTGACGATCAGGCCGCCCTTGTTCTGCTCGCGGACCTCGGCGTCCAGGATCTCGCCCTCCGACTCCTTCTCGGCGACCGCCTGCCAGATCGACTCGGCGCGGGCCTTGCGGAGCGAGAGGATGACCCGCCCCTCCTCGTCCTCGGGCTGGAGGACGTACACCTTGACCCGCTCACCGGATACCAGGGTCACCGCGGCCTCGTTGCGGCCGGAGAGCTCCCGGTTGGAGATCACTCCCTCCGACTTGGCCCCGATGTCGACCAGCACCTCATCGGGATCGACCCGCACCACGACGCCTTCGACGATGTCGCCATAGGCAAGGGACTTGACGTTGCCCTCCTCCTCGCGGAGAAGTTCCTCCATGGTGAGCGGCTCGCGCTCCGGTGTTTCGACGCTGGGGGCCAACTGTCTCCTTCTGTCTCTCTCGCCGTGCACCTCGGGGGGAGCGTGCTGCCGAGGGATTTGGGCCCTGGGGCCCGGAATGGTGTCGCTTGGAGGCGAAGAACGGGCGCGTTTGCACCGTTACCGTGCGACACAGGCAGTCTAACAGGGTACCGCGACAGGACCGAGAGGGGCGATGCAACCCGCCCGCGCGGTGCGGACGCGGGCCTCAGGCCGGTGACGGCGCAACCATCCGACCGGTGAAAACGCACTATCCGCCGCGGCGATGGCGGGGTGTGACCTGATGCCGGTGGGTGGGCCATCCGCCCGCCGGCGGCCACTGTCAGGAGATCGTTGCACCCCGTGACCGGGGCAATACAGGACCCTCGGGGATGGCGTCGCACCGCCATGCGACCCTCGGTGACGCCATGAGGGTCACGATCACCTGCGAAGAGTGTGGGCACAAGCACCGGCTCGAGCGCCGCATCAGCGAGCCGGGGCCGATCTGGATCATCTGCCACAACTGCGAGCTGCCGCTCCAGGCAGTTCTCGAGGGGCCGACCGCCGCCCGCCAGGCTGAGACCGCCTTCGCGGTGTGGAAGGACATCTTCAAGCTCTCCGACGTGGGATCGGCCAGCTAGGGCTCCGACCCTCGGCCTCCCTTCCCGGACCGGCTTCCCTTCTGGTTCCGCTCTGGTTCCGCGTTCGCCTTCGAGTGGACTAACCTTGAAGGCCGATGGCACCGTCGACAGCGCAGCCTCCCGCCCCTGCAGAGACGCCCATCGAGACCCCGGCGGGCAGCGAGCACACTCTCCGCGAGCCGGGCTGGGACGTGCTGGTCTGGAACGACCCAATCACGCTGATGTCGTACGTGGTCCTGGTCTTCCGGCGGCTCTTCGGTTACGACTTCGACACGGCGACGAGATTGATGCTGCAGGTGCACCACGAGGGCAAGGCGGTGGTCGCCACCCAGCCCCGGGAGCAGGCCGAGGTCTCGGTGTCCCGCCTCCATGGCTTTGGTCTCCAGGCGACCATGGGCCGCGGGTAGGACGCCGGTGGCAGAGGTCCGCAAGCGGCGCGGACGGATCCAGCTCCATCTCGACACCGATGAGAGGGCTGCCCTCCTGATGATCGTGGAGCAGCTCGCCCCGAGCCTCGGCCAGGTCCGCCGGACCGTCCCCGTCGCCTACGACGATCCCGAGTTCCAGGCCGAGTACGACCGCTGGGTGCGCCCCGAGATCGAGCGGAGCCGGGAGGCCGACCTCGACGTCATCCGGGACTGCATCGGCTCGGGGGAGGACGTGACCGTGCTCACCGAGGAGCAGGCTCTTGCCTGGGCACGCGGCCTCAACCTGCTGCGGGTCACCGCCGGCGGCCTGATGGGAGTGGAGGAGGACGGCTGGGAGCAGCAGGCGGACGACGCCCTGCGTCGCTCCCCGGAGTTCCGGGTGCTGCTCGCCCTCGGCCTCATCCAAGAGGAGCTGATCGCCGTCCTGGAGGGGTAGGGGTGACGCGAGCTGCGGCGCCCTGGTCGCGTCACAATGGCCGACCAATGGCCGCTGAGCTGCTGCCGATCCGCTGGGTGGACATCCCGCGGGGGAGCGTGGAGCGCGGGACCCCGGCCGAAGAGATTGACTGGGTGGTCGCGAGACACTGCGACCTCAAGCTGCCCCGCCATTTCTTCGTCAAGGAAGCGCCCAGGGAGATGGTCGCGGTCGACCCTTTCCGCATCTCGCTAACACCAGTCACAAATGCCATCTGGCAACTCTTCTCAGAGAGGACTGGCCGCGCCTTTGCGCTGAGTGCCCCCGCCGACCATCCGGTCAGCGACCGCAGCTGGGACGAGGCGGTGGACTTCTGCGCGTGGGCGTCGGAGGTCACCGGCCTGCCGATCCGACTCCACGCGGAGTTCGAGTGGGAGCGAGCCGCCCGTGGGGACGATGCGCGCGAGTACCCGTGGGGGAACGCGTTCGATGCGCGCCGGGCCAACCTCGCTGAGCTCGGCATCGGGACCACCATCCAGGCCGGCGCCCTTCCGGCCGGCGCCAGTCCCTTCGGAGTCCTCGATATGGCGGGCAACGTCGACGAGTGGACCTCCACCGTCTACGCGCCCTACCCGGGAGCACCTCCGGAGGTGCCTCAGGTGGAGGGCTGGGCGTCGAATCCCCACGTGACGCGAGGCGGCGGCTTCCGCCACCATCGCGACCTCGCCCGCTGCGCGCGCCGTCACGCCCTCTACCCGCCCGCCGCCGGCGCTGGAGTGCGCCTGGTAACGGCGGTCACGCCTTGACCTGAGGGACGACAAGCCCGGCCGAACGCTCCTGAGGCTCGGCACACGCCAGGAGACGCGGGGGTGCGTGCGCAGCGAAGGCTTTGCGCAGGCGGCAGTTGCAATGCCGCCGAGCAGAGGACGCCGAGCGCCAGTCTGGGCGCTCGGACGGCCGGGCCGAAGCGAAGCACCACCCCCACGGCTCCGCGCTCGCGCGTACACCGTCGCCCTAGCCGACCGTACCGACGCGTGACCCGACGTCAGTAGCGGGTCACCTTCAACGAGAGGTCCAGGGCGATCGCGCTGTGGGTCAATGCCCCCACCGAGATGAAGTCCACCCCGGCCAGCGCATACGCCCGAGCGTTGCCCGGCAGCACGCCGCCGCTCACCTCGACGATGGCGCGGCCCCGGATCAGGCCCATCGCCTCGCGCACCTGGCCCGGCGAGAAGTTGTCGAGGAGGATGCGGGGCGCCTTGTCGGTGAGCGCCTGCTGGAGCTCCTGGAAGCAGCTCACCTCGACGATCACGTCGTCCTCGGGGTACGCCTTGCGGACGGCGCGGAGCGCCGGGGTGACCCCGCCCACCAGGGCGAGATGGGTGTCCTTGATGAGGATCGCGTCGTAGAGGCCGAAGCGGTGGTTGTCGGCGCCGCCGATGCGGGTGGCGTACTTCTCCAGCGAGCGCAGCCCCGGGGTGGTCTTGCGAGTGTCGAGGATGGTCGCCTTGGTGCCCTCGACCGCCTTCACGTAGCGGGCGGTCATGCTGGCGATCCCGGAGAGGTGCTGGAGGAAGTTGAGGGCGACCCGCTCCGCCTTGAGGATGGCCCGGGCCGGGCCGTAGAGGCGGATCACGATCTGGTCCTCCTGGACCTTGTCGCCGTCCTTGGCCTTGGCGTCGAACTGCACCCGCTCGTCGAGGAGCTCGAAGGCGCGGCGGGCAAGGGACAGGCCGCAGATCACACCGTCCTGCTTGCAGATGACCTTGCCGCGGCAGGTCATGGCCGCGGGGATGAGAGCATCGGTGGTGACGTCGCCGGCCCCGAGATCCTCCTCGAGGGCCGCACGTATGAGGGTGTCGAGATGCTCGGGGGCGAGCGTCTCAGTGATGGGCTGCAGCGTCGTGGCCAACCTCTACTCCTCTCTTGTCCCGCATGACGTGGGACACACGCCAGCGGTCGATGCTCGTGGGGAAGTCACCACGGTGGTGAGCGCCCCGGCTCTCCTCTCGGTGCAGCGCGGCCCCGACGATCAGCCGGGCCGCGGTGCGGGCGAGCCGGCCGCGCCGCTGCGGCAGCCAGGCCATGCCCTCTCCCCCCTCCTCCCCCATCTGCGCGATCGCCTCTCCGGCGGCGGTGAGCGCGGGGCCGGTGCGGCTGATGCCGCAGGCCGACCACATCAGCTCGCGAAGCTCCTGCTCGGCAGCGAGATCGGCGAGCCGGGTCTCCACCGCCACAGCGGGCAGCGCGGAAACGCCTCCCGCGGGCCGGCCCGCGAGCCCGGCGACCGCCGCCTCGGCGGCGCGCCGGCCAAACACCACACCCTCCAGCAGCGAGTTGCTCGCCAGCCGGTTGGCGCCGTGCACCCCGGTGCGGGCCACCTCGCCGCAGGCGTAGAGGCCGGGGACGGTGGTCGCCCCGTCCAGGTCGGTGACCACGCCGCCAATGGTGTAGTGGGCGGCGGGAGCGATCGGGATGGGTCGCAGGACGGGGTCGACGCCATAGCTCCGGCAGGTGGCGACGATGGTCGGGAAGCGCTCGGCGAGGCGCTCGCCGACGCCGCGGCAGTCGAGGAAGACCGATGCGCTGCCGCTCCGCGCCATCTCTTCCCAGATCGACCGGGCGACGATGTCGCGGGGGGCCAGCTCTCCCCGGGGGTCGGCGTCGAGAAGGAAGCGGCGCCCGTCTGCGTCCACGACCAGTCCGCCCTCGCCACGAACCGCCTCGCTGATGAGGAAGGCCGGGGCGCCCGCCAGCGCGAGGACGGTGGGGTGGAACTGGATGAACTCGACGTCGGCGACGTCGGCGCCCGCCTCGTAGGCGAGGGCGATGCCGTCGCCGGTGGACCCGGCCGGGTTGGTGGTGTGGCGCCAGAGGGCGGATGCCCCACCGGTCGCGAGGATCACGGTACCGGCAGCCACCCGCGCCCTCTCCCCGGAGGCGGAATCGCAGAGCTCGACCCCGACGCAACCGTCACCGTCCCGGACCAGGCCGGTGACCACCTGACCCTCGACGACCGTGGCGGCGCTCTCGTGGAGGCGCTGCAGCAGGGCGGCCTCGATGGCGGCGCCGGTGGCATCGCCGCCGGCATGGAGGACCCGGGCCCGGCTGTGAGCCGCCTCGCGGTGGAGGTCGACGCCGTCCCCGTTGCGGTCGAATGCAACGCCCCACTCGGCCAGCTGGGCCACCCGAGCCGGAGCCTCCTCGACCATCAGGCGCACCGCCCGCTCGTCGCAGAGGCCGCGGCCAGCGGCCATGGTGTCCTCGAAGTGCAGCTCCGGGGAATCGTCGGGGCCCACCGCGGCGGCGATCCCGCCCTGGGCGGCGGCGGTGCAGCCGTCGTCAGTGCTGCCCTTGGTCACCACCAGCACCCGGGCGCGCGGGGCTGCGGTGAGCGCGGCGGCGAGCCCGGCCACGCCGCCGCCCACGACCACGATGTCGGGGGCCGCTCCTCGAAGTCTGGCGGTCGCGGTCAGGGCGTCATCGCCGCGGTGAGGGCCCGGTTGTGGGCGTCGACCCGGACGATGCGGGGGACGTGCCGGCCAAGCTCGGCGTCGTCGTATTGGGCGTAGGTGATCACGATGGCCAGATCGCCGGCGGCGCCCAGGTGGGCGATGGCGCCGTTCAGGCCCAGCTCGCCCGGGCCGCCCTCGATCGCGTAGGTGACGGCCCGTGCCCCGTTGGTCAGGTTGAGGACGTGGACCTGCTCACCAGGGAGGATGTCGGCCAGCCGCATGAGCTCCGGGTCGATGCTGCAGGAGCCCTCGTAGTCCAGGTCCGCACCGGTGACGGTGGCGCGGTGGATCTTGGACTTGACGACGGTGCGCAGCACGCCTCGCTCCTCTCCGAATCCAGGCTGAATAGGAGTCAACCCCCCACACCGACGGCCAGCCTCTCATCGGTCCCCGGCGTAAGCACATCGATCAGCCGAGTCCCACCTATTCTAGCAGCGATGAGAATTTCGCACCGAACGTGCATCTGCGTGACCGGGAGGAAGGTCTCGGCGTCGACCACTGCCACGTAGTCCGCGGCCAGGCCCGGGCTCTCGGCGAGGCGCTGGAGGACCAGGTCGCGGATCGCCTCCGCGTCCCGCTCCCCGAGCCGGAAGGCGGCATCGGCGGCGGCCAGGGCGGCCGGGATGGCGAGAGCCTGGAGCCGCTCCGCGGGATCGAGCCGGGCGTTGCGGCTGGAGAGGGCCAGGCCGTCGGCGTCACGGACGGTGGGGCAGACGACGATCTCGGTCCCGGTGTCCAGGTCGGCGGCAAGGCGGCGGACAACGGCGCACTGCTGGGCGTCCTTGTGCCCGAAGTAGGCACGATCCGGCCGGGCGGTGACCAGGAGCTTGGTGACCACCGTCGCCACGCCATCGAAATGCCCGGGGCGGCGAGCCCCCTCGAGGGTCTCGGCGAGCGCCCCCCGCGGATTGACCCGAGTGGAGAAACCCTCCGGGTACATGACGGCGTCGCTCGGAACATAGGCCAGGTCCACCCCCAGCTCGGCACAGACGGCGAGGTCGGTGTCCAGGGGCCGCGGATACCGGTCGAAGTCCTCGGCCGGCCCGAACTGGGTCGGGTTGACGAAGATGCTCACCACCGTCCGGTCGCACTCCACTCTCGACCTCTGGATCAATTGACGATGGCCGGCGTGGAGCGCGCCCATGGTCGGCACCAGCCCGAGGCTCAGCCCCGCGGCCCGGATCCGATCGCACCGGCGGCGCAGCTCCTCCGGGCCATCGACTCGGGTGAGGCGTGGGCGCCGGTCAGCTGTACGTGTGGGCATCGTCCGGGAAGGTGCCGGCTGCCACCTCGGCCGCATAGGCACGGGTGGCGGCCACCGCCTCGTCGCCGAGCGGGGCGAAGACCTTGACGAACTTGGGCAGCGGGTCGCGGTTCAGCCCCAGGATGTCGTGGAAGACCAGGACCTGGCCATCGCAGCCGGGGCCGGCTCCGATCCCGATGGTGGGGATGGTGAGGGCGGCGGTCACCGACGCCGCCAACGGCCCGGGCATCCCCTCGAGCACGACGGCGAAGGCGCCCGCCGCCTCCAGCTCCCGGGCGTCGCTCTCGATCCGCGCCGCCACCTCCGCCTCCCTCCCCTGCACCCGGAAGCCGCCCAAGAGGTTGACGAACTGGGGGGTCAGGCCGAGGTGGCCCATCACCGGGATGCCGCGGTCGGTCAGCTTCGCCGCCAGCTGGACGACCCGGCCGCCGCCCTCGACCTTGACCGCGTGCATCCCCGCCTGCAGGAAGCTGGCCGCGTTGGCGATGGCCTGCTCGTCGGAGGCGTGGTACGAGTTGAACGGCATGTCTCCCACCAGGAGCTGGTCGGGGGCCCCACGAGCAACCGCCCGGGCGTGGTGGAGCATCTCCTCCATGGTCACGGGCAGGGTGTTGCGGTAGCCGAGCATGACCATGCCGAGGGAGTCGCCCACCAGGAGGACCGGGATCTCGGCCTCGGCCAGGATCCGGGCCGTCGTGTAGTCGTAGGCGGTCAGCACGGCGAACCGCTCGCCGCGGCGCTTGCGTTCGAGCAGGCTGCGGATGGTCACTGGCATGTGGAGTCCTCCGTTGTGGGCGGCGGAGCGCCTCCCCGGTTTCCATTCAGCATCTCAGAGATCTCCTCTCGTCCCTCCGGTCCTGCCAGGCGCACGATCTCGCGAGTCAGGGCGCGGTAGAGGGCGTCGGCGTCGGGATGCTCGTGCAGGGCTTCGAGGTGGCGCGCCACGGTGGCGGTGTCGCCTCTCACCACCGGGCCGGTGAGCGCGGCGCGAGGGCCGACGCGTCGGGCGTTGGCCAGGGCACCCTCCAAGAGGGCGAGGAGACCCTGCTCGGCGATGTCCGGCTCCAGCCCCGCCGCCACCAGCAGCTCGGAGGCGACCGAGAGCAGGGCCAGAGGGGCGTTGCCGGCCAGCACCGCGGCGGCGTGGTACAGGGCGCGCTTTCCGGGGAGCAGCTCGATCGGCCGGCCCCCGAGATCAGCGGCGAGGCGGCGGAGCGGTGCACGGAGGGAGGGATCGGCTTCGATCGCCATCAGCACCCCCCGCAGGAGCGGGGCGGATTCGACGCCGGCGAGCGCCTGGAAGGGATGCAGGCAGCCGACGGTTGCCCCGGTCAGGCGCAGCGCCGCCAGCGCCCCGACCCCGAGGCTCGCACTGCAGTGCACCACCCCGCGACCACCGAGGGTGGCACCGCTCCCGGCGACCGAGGCGGCAACCCTGGCGACGGCGGCGTCGGGGACGGTGAGGAAGGTGAGGTCGGCGGCACGGACCGCCGCCAGCGCGGTGGGGACCTGCCGGGCACCGACCTGTGCCGCCAGGAGGCCGGCACGCCCCGGGTCGCGGCTGGCGATGGCGACGACGGAGCGGCCGGTCGCGGTCATGGCAGCCGCCAGGGCACCGCCGGCTCGGCCGGCGCCGACGAGGGCGACGGTGGCCGGCCAGCCCAGCGGGACGGCCCTCGGGGCCGCGATCTCGCCACTCGGGGCTGTCACCGTCTCGGTCACCTCTGGATCCAAGCGGGCTGTGGTATGAGCGTCCGGCTCCGAGCCGCGCCCGTCGCCTCGAGGCGCCGGTTGGCGTCCCCGGGCACGGACCCCTCGGAGGGGTGGGCCGGTGCTGAGTGTACCGCGGGCCTGGGGGCGGCCCCACCCTCCTCAGCTGGAGCGGGGCCGGGGGGTGACCAGCGAGAGGCCGAGAAGCCCGCCGTAGAGGATGTCCCAGCCGAGCCCGAGCAGGAGGGCTATCCGCTCGGCGGCGGCGGCGTCGCCGAGCTGGCTGAGGGCGGAGACGACGCTCACCAGGGTGAGAGCGAGCAGGACCGCGCGGAAGATGATGAACCTGGCCAGCCATACGACGAGCGCGGTCATCGCGAGCAGGAGGAGGACGGCGATGACGGCGACATCCGGGGCCAGGTCGAAGGTGCGGGTCACCAGCCCGGTGGCGGTGTTCTGCTGGTAGGTGAGGTGGGGGACGAAGATGCCCGCCAACATGAGCAGCGCCGCGACCAGCAGTGAGGGAACGGCGATGGCGACGCGCACCCAGAGCACCCAGTCCGTGCCTCTCGCCCCCTCGGCGGCGGGGCGTCCCGCGTACCCCACGGGTGCCCACGCGGCAGCGGGCGGGTAGGCGGCAGCGCCCGACGGGCCGGCACCGGTCGCTGAGATCTGGGCTGCGGCCACCGAATTCCAGGCCTGGTCGACCCGAGCGCCCATCGGCGTGATCAGCGGTGCTCCGCAGGCACGACAGCTCGTCGATCGCCCGAGCGGCTGCCACAGCCAGCATCTGGGACAGGTGACGTCCGGCATCCAGGGGAGTGTCCCAGCCCCCGGCGTCCCGGCGGTGTACGGCCCGGTCGCGGCTCGGTCGCAGCCCGCCACTGGGGCGGGCTCGCGGACACCCGTCCAGAGGAGCCCAGTCGGGGTCAGCCCCCGGCGGCGACCTCGCCCAGCTCGGACCCGGCCGGCTCCCCCGTGCCCTCGATCTCGTCGATGATCCGCTTCATCTCGGCCCCCTCCATGGTCTCCACCTCGGTGAGGCGCGCGGCCAGCACGCGGAGGATGTTCTCCCGCCGGCGGAGCACCTCCTTGGCCCGGAGGAAGGCGGTCTCGACCAGGTGGTGCACCTCCTGGTCGATCTCGGAGGCGATGTCCTCGGAGTAGTTGCGCTGCTCGCCGAGGTCGCGGCCCAGGAAGACCATCTCCTGGCGCTCACCGAAGGTGCGGGGGCCCAGCTTGTCGCTCATCCCCCACTCGGTGACCATCTTGCGGGCGAGGTCGGTGGCCTTGCGGATGTCGTCGCTCGCCCCGGTCGTGATGTTGGCCTCGCCGAGGATGAGGTCCTCGGCGCAGCGTCCCCCGAGCATCTGGGCGAGCTGGTCGAGAAGCTCGGCCTTGCTGACCAGGTACCTGTCCTCGGTGGGCAGGGAGAGGGTCCAGCCCAGGGCCATGCCGCGGCTGACGATCGAGATCTTGTGAACCGGGTCGGTGTGTTCCAGGGTCATCCCGACCAGGGCGTGGCCCATCTCGTGGTAGGCGATGGTGGCCTTCTCGTTCTCGCTGATCATCCGGCTCTTGCGCTCCGGGCCGGCGATCACCCGGGCGATCGCCTCCTCGAGGTGCGGCATGCTGATCAGCTTCCGGTTCTGGCGCGCCGCCAGGATGGCCGCCTCGTTGATCAGGTTGGAGAGGTCGGCCCCCGAGAACCCCGGGGTCTGCTTGGCCAGGACCTCGAGGTCGACGGCCGGGTCCAGCGGCTTGTTCCGGGAGTGGACCTCGAGGATGGCGCGACGGCCGCGGATGTCGGGGCGGTCGAGCATGACGTGGCGGTCGAAGCGTCCCGGCCGGAGCAGGGCGGGGTCGAGGACGTCAGGACGGTTGGTGGCGGCGATGACGATGACGTGGGTCGCGGTCTCGAACCCGTCCATCTCAACCAGCAGCTGGTTGAGGGTCTGCTCGCGCTCGTCGTGACCGCCACCCAGGCCGGCGCCGCGCTGCCGGCCCACGGCGTCGATCTCGTCCACGAAGACGATGCAGGGCGAGTTCTTCTTGGCCTGGTCAAAGAGGTCGCGCACCCGGCTGGCGCCCACGCCGACGAACATCTCCACAAACTCCGAACCGGAGATGTTGAAGAACGGCACGCCCGCCTCGCCGGCGACGGCCTTGGAGAGCAGGGTCTTGCCGGTTCCCGGAGGTCCGACCAGGAGCACGCCCTTGGGGATGCGGGCACCCACCGCGGTGAACTTGTCCGGGTACTTGAGGAACTCGACGATCTCGCCCAGCTCCTGCTTGGCCTCGTCGACCCCGGCGACGTCCATGAAGGTGACCGACGGCTTGTCGCCGGCGACCAGGCGGGCCCGGCTGCGCCCGAAGGACATGGCCTGGTTGTTTCCCGACTGGCTCTGACGGAGCATCCACCAGACGAAGAAGACCATGATCCCGACCAGCACCAGCGTCGGCAGGAGGCTGATCAGGATCTCGGTCAAGTCGCTCCCCTGGTTGGTGTAGTTGGTGTAGCCGGCGGTTTGGAATTCGTGGGTGGCCTGGTCGCTGTCGCCGACGGTGGTCGTGTACAGGTCCCCCTTATTGTCATACCAGGTGACCGTACTCCCGTCGCTGCTGATCTGGGTCCGCTTGGAGTTGGAGATGGCCAGAGGCGCGGTGTGGTTGGTCTCCCAGAGCGCGACAGCCTGCTGCAGCTGGCCGCTCGTCTCGGTGGTGGACGACGGGCCGGAGCGGCCGTAGAAGACCAACAGGACCACCAGGACCAGGAGCACGCCGAGCATCCAGGAAAACGGGCGCCGAGAGTTGCGCATCCGAGCCAGTCTATAGCAGGGGCTCCGAACTGCGCGGGAGGCGCGATCGGGGAGTGACAGGCTTGTTCCCGGTCGCACCCGGCCCGACCACGCCACCTCCCTCCAGGAGATCGCGCTGGCGCAGCGCCAGGGTGGCCAGCCGGTGGCGCGCTCCGGGAAAGACGCCCTCCAGCGCGGGCAGGAGCTCGTGGCGCACCCGGCTGCGCAGGAAGCGGGGATCGCGGTTGCTGGGATCGTCGAGCGGCTCCAGACCGAGGGCCGCGCAGTAGTCCAGGGTCGCCTGACGCCAGACGCGGAGGAGGGGGCGGGCCACCCTGCCCTCGCGCTCCGCCATCGCCCGCAGGCTCCAGGGGGTGGCGCTGGTCAGGAGGCGCATCAGCACCGTCTCGGCCTGATCGTCGGCGGTGTGGCCGAAGGCGATGGCGGTGGCACCAATTCGATCGGCGACCTCACCGAGCCCGGCGTGGCGGGCACGGCGGGCCTGGTCCTGGATCGAGGGGCCGCTCTCGACCTCGCCCCTCACCGCCTCGAAGCCGAGGCCGAGCCGGCCGGCCAGGGCC